>Ga0164241_10003653_pt1 | contig 15361 bp, 6 predicted proteins | sample OricomyardsoilBY_FD_108780 | JGI IMG/M metagenome (GOLD analysis project Ga0164241, IMG submission 108780) | Backyard soil microbial communities from Emeryville, California, USA - Original compost - Back yard soil (BY) | ecosystem: Environmental > Terrestrial > Soil > Unclassified | place: USA... | reverse complement strand
GCGCTGGTGATTCCCGGTGGCCGGGCGCCGGAGTACATCCGCAACGATGCCGACTGCCAGCGGATCGTCCAGCACTTCTACGGCGAAGCGAAACCCGTGGCCCAGCTCTGCCACGGACCGCTCATCCCGGCGGCGGCCGGCGTCCTGAACGGCCGCAAGACCTCGGCGTATCCGGCCCTTGCACCTGACATCCGCGCCGGTGGGGCGGAGTGGGTCGACGGCGACGCGGTAGTGGACGGCAACGTCGTCTCCGGCCGGGCCTGGCCGGACCACCCGACCTGGATGCGTGCCTTCATGAGCATCCTCAAGGAGCACGCCCCGGCCTAGGCGCCGGTACCGAGCTCACCCAGGCGTCGGCACTGGTCCGGTTCAGAGGTCAACGGTGGACGTGATCGACAGGGGAGCGAAGCCGTGCTTGCGGTACAGGGCGAGCGCGGCTTCGTTTGCGGCGTAGGCGGTGACGGTGAGGCGCGCCGCTCCACTGTCCTTGGCCCAGGCAACGAACGCGTTCACCAGTCGGCTGCCGACGCCGGCGCCGCGGTTGGCGGGATCGACGTACATGCTGACCAGTTCGGCGCGTGCGCCGGTCCACATGTCCGACGACGGCATCAGGTGTCCGATCAGGTGGCCGACCACGTTCTCTCCGTCGACCGCAGCCAGGACCAGCGCGGTCGGAGCGTTCATCATCTCGGCGCACCATTCGACCGCGTGGCCGGCGGGCCAGCCCTGGTCGCGTAGCGGGTCCCGCGTGCCGCTGTCCTGGACGAAGAGTGCCGTCACACACGCGACCACACCGTCGAGATCGGTCTCGGCCGCGAGCCTGATCGAGATATCGGACATACCGGCACCTTAGTGCGCGAAGCACCTCGCACCGTCTCTGCCCTCGCGATGAGGTAAGTAGTTAGTAACTGGTAACTTAGAATCATGATGCCGACGACGGGACGCCTCGCCCAGTTCAGTACGGAGACGGTTCGGTGACCGCCGGGTCGCCGGGGGAGGTGAAGGCCGAGCCTCGATTCCTGGTGCCGGCGGTGGTCTTCGTCGGACTGGTGGTCGCGGTGGTGGGCAGCCTCGGCGCGCCGCTGATCACCGCGGTCGCCGATCAGTACGACGTCTCACTCGCGGCGTCCCAGTGGACGTTGACCATCGCCTTGTTGTCCGGCGCCGTCGCGACCCCGGTGCTCGGCCGGCTCGGATCCGGGCCGCATCGTCGCCGCGTCATCCTGGCCACCCTCGGCATCGTCGTCGCCGGCAGCGCACTGACCGTCGTACCGCTGCCGTTCGTCGCACTGCTGGTCGGGCGTGCCGCCCAAGGGGTCGGGCTGGGTCTGACGGCGTTGATGATGGCGACCGCGAGAGATCATCTCGACGAGCGTCGTGCCGCGAGCACGATCGCGCTGTTGTCGGTGGCGTCCACCGCGGGGATCGGTGTCGGCTATCCGCTGGCCGGCGCGTTGACCGATGCGGCCGGCATCCGCGCGGCCTATGCCTTCGGGCTCGTGGTCACCGCCATGGCCTTCGTCGCCGCGCTTGCCGCCGTACCGCAGGCGCCACCGCGGCCGAGGCGTCCGGTCGATCTGCCCGGCGCGGTTCTGCTGACGGTCGGCCTGCTCGCGCTGCTCGTCGTCATCAGCCAGACCGCACTCTGGCGGCAGCACACCGGGTGGACTGTGCTGACGCTGGTGGTTTCCCTGATCCTGCTCGGGATCTGGGGAGTCGTGGAGTCCCGCGTCGAGCACCCGCTGGTCGACGTACGACTGCTGCGGCACCCGGCCGTCGCGGGGGCGAACCTGGTCATGTTCACCGGCGGGATCGGCATGTACCTGCTGCTCAGCCTGATCACTCGCTACGTCCAGACACCGGTCTCGACCGGCTACGGCTTCGGCCTGAACACGTTCCAGGCCGGGCTCGTCCTCGTCCCGTTCTCACTGGCCGGTTTCGCTGCCGGCAAGGCGATGCCGCGGCTGCGCCGGCGGTTGAGCGCCGCGACGCTGCTCGCGGCGAGTGCGTCGACCGTGCTGGTCGCGTTCGTCCTGTTCGCCGTGAGCCGGGGACAGTTGGCCGAACCCGTGGTCGCGCTGACGATTCTCGGCCTGGGCGTCGGCGCCTTCTCGGCCGCCATGCCCGCGGTCATCCTCGCCGTGACGCCCAAGGACGAGACCGCGAGCGCGATGGGCGTCAACCAGGTCGTGCGCAGCATCGGCTTCTCGATCGGCAGCGCCCTCGCCGGCATCATCCTCGCCGCTCACACCGTCACCCAGTTCCCCGACGGCTCCGCCTACTCCACCGCCGCCTGGATCGGCGCAGCCATCACCGCCGCCACGATCCTCCTCACTGCCGTCGTACTGCGTCGTACCCCAACCGCATAGCCGGTCGCCCGTCTGTCACACAGCGATCCAGCCACTCGTCGTACCTCTGACCGGGTCCGGACGACACCCTCGCGCGGCAGACTGTTGCCGCGGGGGCCGGTGTCGATCCGGGCGGGAGCGATCGGCCGGTACGGACCGGACTGGGGGCTGTGAAGTGAGGATGTTGCCACGGGCGGGCGAGCCGGAGTCCGGCTCGGCGAGGTTCGTGCTGCTCGGGCCGATCGAGGCCTGGCACGGCAGCGAGCGGCTGCAGCTCGGCCGGCGCCGCGAGCGCGCCCTGCTGGCAGTCCTCCTGCTGGAGGCGAACCGGGTCGTGTCCGCGGACCGGGTGATGGACCTGCTCTGGGACGGCAGCCCGTCGGACTCTGCCAGAGCCAGCCTGCGAAGCCATGTCTCGAGATTGCGTGCCTGCCTCGATCCCGCGGGAGGCAACCAGCACGGCGTACGACTCGAGGCCCGGGGCGGTGGGTACCTGCTCGAGACGGACCCGGACACGATCGACGCGAACCGTTTCAGCATGCTGGTGCAGCATGCCCGGGCCACGGTCGACGTGACGGCCAGAGCGAGGCAGCTCCGGGAGGCGCTGGGGCTGTGGCGCGGCCCGGCACTTGCGGACGCGAGTTCCGACCTGCTCCGCCAGCGCCTGGCCACCGAGCTCGACGAGCTGCGACTGGTGGCGACCGAACTCGCGATCGACGCCGACCTCGACTCCGGACGCCACGAGCAGGTGGTGGCCGAGGTGTACCGGTTGATCGGTGACCATCCCTACCGCGAAGGCCTCTGGGAACGCCTCGCGCTCGCCCTGTACCGGGCCGGGCGGCAGGCCGAGGCACTGCAGGTGCTGACCCGGGCGCGCGACCGGCTGACCGGAGAGCTGGGGCTCGACCCGGGTCCGGCGTTGCAGAACCTTCAGCACAAGATCCTGACCGGCGACCCGGCATTGGCCGCGGTCGCGCCCGTGGTCGTGGCGCAGGCGAGCAGCCTCGGACCACCTCACCAGGTGCCGATGGACATCCCCGAGTTCACCGGCCGGGAGGTCGAGCTGACCACGCTGACGGCGATGGCGGCGCCTGCCGCGCAGGGGCCGGGAAGTTCGCCGGTGGTCTGCGTGATCGAAGGGATGGCGGGCGTGGGCAAGACCCGGTTCGCGATTCACGCCGCCCACGACCTGGTCCGCCGTGGCTGGTTCGACGAGGTCGGGTTGTGGGCGGACCTGCACGGGTTCGATCCGCACCGGGCACCGGCCGATCCCGGTGCGATTCTCGGCGCGTTCCTTCGCCAGCTCGGGGTGCCGGGCTCGGAGGTGCCCGACGAACTGGAGGCCCGGGCGGCGCTGTACCGCAGCCAGCTGGATGGTCGGCGAAGCCTTGTCCTGCTGGACAATGCCGCGTCCGAGGAGCAGGTGCAGCCGCTCCTGCCCGGGAGCGGACAGGCCCTCGTGCTGATCACCAGTCGCCGTCGGCTGTCCGGCCTCGACGGCGTACAGCCGCTTCCGCTGGATGTCTTCACGCGGGCCGAGACGATCGCGTTGCTGGCCCGGATCGCCGGTCCCGAGCGTGTCGCGGGGCACGAACGGGACGCGGCACGTATCGCGCGTCTGTGTGGACATCTGCCCATGGCCATCACCCTCGCCGCCCGGCGTCTGCGCGCCCACCCGACCTGGGCACTGAGCGACCTGGCCCTCCGGCTGTCGGCCGATTCCTCCCGAGCTGATGGACCGATCGAGTGCCGGCCGGTCGGGGAGGCATCGTTCAACCTGTCGTACTGCGCGCTGCCACCGCACCGTCGGCGCGTCTTCCGCCTGCTCGGCCTGAATCCTGGCGAACAGGTCACTCCGCAGACGGCGGCGGCTCTCTCCGGCCGACCGGTGGCCGAGGCGGACGCGCACTTGGAGGCATTGCTCGACGAGTACCTGCTGCACGAGCGGCAGCCGGGGCGGTACCGGATGCACGACCTTGTGCTGGCCTACGCCCGCGACCGCGCCATGGTGGAAGAACCCGAGGAGGCGCGGAACGCCGCCGTCCAGCGCCTGCTGGAGCACTATCTCGCCTGCGCGACGCAGGCGACGCTGCTGGTACACCCCACCGAGTCGCGGCGGGTCGCCCTGACAGCCGGCGACGACCAGCTGGGACTTCATACACCGACGGACGCGATTATCTGGACCGAGACCAACCTGGCGGACCTGGTCGCGACTGTGCGGCTGGCCGTCGAGCTGCCGGGGGACCTGCCGATCCTCGCCGTCCGCTTGGTCCTGGCGCTGTACAGGCCGCTGGCCAACCGCGGCCACTCCCGGGAGCGGATCATGCTGTACGAGTTGGCGGCCGACGTGGCACACCGCATCGCCGACCAGCAGGGTGAAGCCCAGGCAATGGAAGACCTCGGTGTGCTGTGCGGGCAGGTCGGTCGGCTCGCGGAGGCGGTACGGCACACCGAGAGCGCGCTCGCGATCTGGCGCGAGACCGGCAACCACGTCGGTGAGGCAGGGTGCCTGACCGGCCTCGGCATCACCTACCGGCAGCAGGGACGGCTCGAGGAGGCAGTCTCCTGCCTGCGGGAAGGTCTGGCGATCAACCGCCGGATCGGCCACCTCCCGGGCGAGGCGTCGGCTCTCAACCACCTCGGCCTCGCGCTGCAGGCGACGTGCCGGTACGACGAGGCCATCACCTGCCAGCAGCAGAGCATCGCCAGGCACCGCGAACTCGGCGACCGCACCGGCGAAGCCCTGGCACTGGCGAACCTCGGGTGGGCCTACCAACGGTCGAGGCAACCGTCGCTTGCCATCGAATGCCATCTCGGTGCGCTACCGCTGTTCCGGGATCTGGGTGACCGCTACAACGAGTCCGAGCAGCTGTGGGGGATCGGTCAGGCGAACCACGCGCTCGGGGACGACGACCGCGCCCGCATCCACTGGCGCGAGTCGATCACCATCCTGCGCGACCTCGACGTACTGCGTCCGGAGCAGGCCGACCTGTTGCTCGGGCAACCCGTCCCCGACACCCCGGAGATCATCCGGCTGAACAGCTGATACCAGCCCCGTGCCGTCACGGCACGGTCTTGGCAACGTCTTGGCAACTGTGCTCCGTCAGGCTGCCCGAGCGGGAAAACCGTGCCCGCACCGCCCGACGTCTGCCAGGAGAACTCTTCGATGGTGCCGAGACTTCTTGTTCCGCTCCTCAGCACAGCACTGCTCGCCGGCACGCTGTCGGCGCTCCCGGCGGAGGCGGGTCCACCGACGCCCACAGCAGCGCCCGTGGCCAAGGAAGCATCGGTCCCGGGCCGGGGTGCGCCGACTGTGACACCGGCAGCCGACCCGGACAAGACCGCCTCGATCGACACGACGACCACCTGGCCGCAGGCTGCCGACGTGACGGTCTCCGTGCCGAACGGACATCCCGTCCAACTGGGCGCGTTGCCCGTGAGCATCGCCGGCGCGGCGAACCCCACCGCCAAGGCCGCTGCGGCACCGGCCCAGGTACGGGCTCGCAGTCTCGGCCATGACGCGGCTGCACGCTTCGGCGGCGGAACCGCGCTGGCGCTCGAGCTGCGACGTACCGACGGCCAGAGTGGTCCGGTCGCGCTGACGGTCAACTACTCCCGCTTCGCGAACGCGTACGGCGGCTCGTACGCCGATCGACTGCGGGTGGTCAAGCTCCCCGGAATCTGCGCCGATCACCCGGACAACGCGGCCTGCTCCGGCGGGACCGCGGTGATCACCAGCAACAACGCCACCACGCAGACGCTGACAGCGACCGTCGACGCCTCGAGCACCCCGATGGTGTACGCCGTGACGACGCTGGCCTCCGGGGACAGCGGCGACTACCGCGCCACCGACCTGAGCGACACGGCGAAGTGGATGGCCGGTGAGGCCGGCAGCTCCTTCACGTACTCGTACCCGCTCGACCTGCCCGAGCCGCCGTACGGCGATGCGCCGGACATCGCGCTGAACTACAACTCAGGCTCCGTCGACGGCCGTACCTCGAAGAGCAACAACCAGGCCTCCTGGGTCGGCCAGGGCTGGGACCTGAGTGAGCCGTACATCCAGCGGGTCTACAAGTCCTGCGCCGAGGACGGTCATCTCGACTGGGGTGACCTGTGCTGGTCGTCGCCGTACTCCGGTGACCCGGCGGCCGCGGAGTACATGATCAACTTCGGCGGCCACACCACCGAGTTGATCAAGGCGTCCGACGGCTCGTACCGGATGAAGGACGACGACTCCTTCAAGATCGAGCACGTCACCGGCGGCCCGAACGACGACAACGACGGTGAGTACTGGATCATCTCGACCCTGGACGGCAGCCGGTACTACTTCGGGTACGGCGAGGACAAGCAGCGCACCACCCATGCCAAGACGAACTCGAACTGGATCGTGCCGGTGGTCAGCGACGACGCCGGGGAGCCGTGCCACCAGTCCGATCTCGCCTCCTGCAAGCAGACCTACCGGTGGAATCTCGACCACGTCCACGACCCGAACGAGAACTGGACCGTCCTCTACTACGCCACCGAGACCAACTCCTACAAGCGGCAGTCGTCGGGCAACATCCTGTCCTACGTCCGCGGCGGCTACCTGTCGAAGATCGAGTACGGCAAGACCGAGACGCCCGACGCGGAGCCGCCGGCGTACGTCTCCTTCAACCACTACAACCGGTGCAAGCAGCGCACCACGGTCGACGACCCGGATCTGAACCCGCCGGCGGACTGTCCGACGATCGCGAGCTCGCCGTCGTCGTACCCGGATGTGCCGACGGAGCAGATCTGTTCCACCACCTGCTCGAAGCACTCGCCGACGTTCTTCGTCACCGACTGGCTGGACTCGGTCGGCACGTTCGTCCGCAACAAGGCCGGCACCGGCTACGACCAGGTCTCGAAGTACCAGTTCAAGTACACCTTCCCGGCCACCGACGACCAGACCCAGCCGGCCTTGTGGCTCGACTATGTCCGCCGGATCGGCTATCAGGGCGGGACGATCCGCGAGGCCGTGACGAAGTTCGACGGCGCGAACCTCAACAACCGGGTGGACTGGAACGCGAGTCTGGGGGTGAAGCCGCTGTCGATGCGCCGGCTGGTCGGCATCCACAACGAGTTCGGCGGGGAGACGAAGGTCACCTACGGCCACGCCAAGGACCACGGCTGTTTCACCGGTGGCTCCGGGGCCTCGGGGTGGAGCGCCTGGTACAACACCAAGGACGGGCACTGGGACACCAACGACGACGAGTGCTACCCGCAACTGTTCAAGCCGGAGGGAGCCGCTGCCGGCTTCGGCATCTTCCACAAGTACTCGGCGGTCGAGGTCCGTGACATCGACCATGTCGGCGGGCAGCCCGACCAGGTCACGTCGTACGAGTACCTGGGCAACGCCGCCTGGCACCACGACGACGACATGCTGACGCCCAGCGACCAGAAGTCGTGGGGTGACTGGCGCGGCTACGGTCAGGTGCGGGTGACCGAGGGCAGCGGCGCCAAGACCGAGCGGACGGTCACGACCACGACCTACTACCGCGGCCTGTACGAGGACATCAAGGTCGACGGCACCACCAAGAAGACGACCGTGCCGGACTACGACGGCAACGCCTGGTACGACTACGAGCGCCGGGCCGGCCAGAAGGTGCAGTCGCAGCAGTTCAGGCTCAACGACGACGATTCCCGCACCGAGCTCTCGTCGGAGCGGTGGAACTACACCGACACCGGCATCACGGCCAACGGCCCGGGGAACCACGATGCCTACCAGGTGCGTGAGCAGAAGCACTACACGCGTGACCTGCTGGACGGCGGCACCTGGCGGGTGGGAGAGGTCGACCACACCTATGACGCGTACGGCCTGACCGCCACCGAGACCGACCTCGGCGATACGGCCGTCGCCACCGACGACACGTGCACCACCACGTCGTACGCGCGCAACACCGACGACTGGCGGTACATGATCTCGTACCCGGAGACCGTGGAGACCCACCAGGGCACCTGCACCGGGTCGGTGATCGGCCGCAAGGTGACGCTGTACGACGGCGCGGCCTCGACCGACGACACCGTGAACAAGCCGTACGACGGGAACGCGACCGAGGTCCGTTCGTACACCGACGCGGCCACCGCGAGCACGGTCAAGCACACCTTCGACGACCAGGGCCGGGTGAAGACCGAGACCGATCCGCTGGGCAAGGTCACCTCGACGACGTTCGCCCCGGCCACCGGCTACCCGACGGACGGTGTCACCGTCACCAACCCGCTGAACCAGTCAACTGTGACGATCACCAGCCCGGCGTTCGGCAACCCGACCAAGGTGCAGGACATCAACGGGAAGATCACCGAGTCCGACTACGACGCACTCGGCCGGCTCACCGCGATCTGGCGACCGACCGAACCGCGTTCCGCCGGTACGCCGTCGTCGACCTTCACCTATGTCACTCCCTCGACCGGCATCACCTCGCCGACCGGTCCGACTCTGGTCACCTCCAAGCAGTTGCAGTCCGGCACCGGTGCGACCGCGGTGTGGCTGAGCAGCTACGAGTACGACGACGGCTTCGGCCGTGCGGTCGAGACGCAGGCGCCCGGACCGCAGGGCGGTCGGGTGGTGACTGTCACCCGCAACGACAGCCGAGGGCTGAGCGCTCTCGAGTCCCAGCCGTTCTACAACTCCGCCGCTGCCGGATCCGGACTGTTGAACCCGGCCGAGAACGCGATCCCGCAGTACAGCACGACCAGCTACGACGCACAGGAGCAAGCGTCCGCGGACGTCACCAAGGCGGCCGGTGCGGAGCTTTGGCGCACCACCACCACCGACCACGGCGACCACACGGTCGAGGTTCCGCCGACCGGCGGGCAGACCGTGACCTGGACCGACATCCGCGACAAGACGACCCGAGTACAGAACTACCTGGCCGCAACCACGCACCAGGACACGACTTACACCTACACGCCGACCCACGAACTGGCCACGGTCACGGATCCCAACGGCAACGTCAGCACCTACACCTACGACTGGACGGGCAACCGGCTGACCGCCGTCGATCCGGACAGCGGCAAGAGCACGACCGTCTACGACCTGGCCGGCAAGGTGGCCTCCGTCACCGACGCCAAGAACCAGAAGGTCTCACTGGGCTACGACGACCTCGGTCGCAAGACCTCCAGCTGGCTCGGTGATGTCAGCACCGGGAAGAAGCTCACCGAGTGGACCTACGACACCACGCCCTTGGATGGTGGCGCGAAGGCGCTGGGTCAGGCGTCGTCGAGTACGTCGTACGAAGCGGACGGCAAGGCCTACACCCTGACGGTGTCCGGCTACGACAGCCGCTACCGGGTGACCGGCCGCTCGGTGACCGTGCCGGCTCCGAGTTCGCTGGCCGGGAGCTACCAGTTCGACTACGGCTACGACTCCGCCGACCACCAGACCTCGATCACCTATCCCGAGGCCGGCGGCCTGCCGAAGGAGACCGTGACCCAGAACTACACCGCCCTGGGTCTGCCCAGCACGCTCGTCGGCGCCGCGACGTACGTCTCCGCGACGGCATTCTCCGACTCGCTGAAGCTGGCGTCGCGTCAGTACGGCGGCTCGGTGCAACGGCAGTACAGCTACGAGCCGACCACCAGCCGGCTGTCCGGTATCAAGACCGTTGTCAGCGGCAACACCGTGCAGGACGACGGCTACAGCTACGACAAGGTCGGCAACGTCAGCACCATCGCCGACCGGGTCGCCAACCAGTCGCAGTGCTTCGGGTACGACGGCCGCGACCGGCTCACCTCGGCGTACACGACGACCGCGGGATGCCCGAACGCTGCCGACACAGGTGGGCCTGACCCGTACAACCTCAGCTACACGTACGACGGCACCGGCAACATGCTGACCGCCAAGAGCAACGGCGCGACCTCGACGTACACCTATCCCACGCAAGGGACGGGTTCGGTCCGGCCGCACGCGGTGAGCGCTGTCGGCACCAACACCTACACCTACGATGCCGACGGCAACCTTCAGACCCGCACGATCGGGGGCGTGAAGTCCACGCTCACGTGGGATGCGCAGAGCCAGCTCACGTCGGTTGCCACACCGACCGGCACCAGCAGCTTCGTCTACAGTGCCGACGGAGATCGCCTGCTACGTACTGATTCCGGCAGTACGACGCTCTTCCTCGAAGGGACCGAGCTGGTCGCCGGCGCCAGTGGGGTGAGTGGCACGCGGTACTACGTCTCCGGTGGTGCCACGGTTGCGCAGCGCACTCCGGCTGGTCTGACCTGGCTCACCGCGGACCAGCAGGGCTCGGAGCAGCTGGCGATCACCGCGAGCGGTGCGGTCAGCCGGCAGCGGTACCTGCCGAACGGCGCTCCTCGTGGTGCCGGCACCGCCTTGCCGACCGACCGCGGCTTCCTCGGCAAGGTCCAGGACAAGACGACCGGCCTCGATCTGCTCGGAGCCCGCTACTACGACCCGACGATCGCCAAGTTCGTCTCGCCCGACCCGCTCGACAACAACGCCGAGCCTGACACGGCCAACCCGTACTCGTACGCCGCCGACAACCCCATCACCTACAGCGACCCGTCCGGCCTGAAGCCGGCCGACTGCTGGGGCAAGTGCATGAAGAACTGGGAGAAGTCCCAGGCCAAGCGCGCCAGGCACTACCACGCCCCCCGCAGCTCCTCGCACCACGCGTCACGCCGCTCCTCCCAGCCGGCGAAGCGCCACTACCCCGGTTGCTACATCGACTCGGGCCACAACTACTGCGGCGCCGACGGCAACGCCAGCTACGAAATCTGGCACCCCGGCTGCCACGTGGACTCCGCCCACGACTACTGCGGCAGCCACTATTCGATCGCCCCGAAGCCAGGACTTGCCAAACGCCTGCTGGGTCTGGTGAACAACAAGTGGTGGAAGCGCGCGGAGATGGGGCTGGGCCTGTGCGCGGTGTCGAAATACTGCGCCGCCGCCGGCGCGGCGATGAGTGCCTTCGACGCAACGGTGTACGGAGTGAACGGCAAATGGAAGGACGCCATCGACTCCGGGTTCCAGGTGGCTGCCTTCGCCGGGACAGCCGGGTCGGAGAAGTTGGCGGACGCGGCCTGGGAGCTTCGCGGAGTCCATCAGAGCCGCGTGGCGGTTCTCGAAGCCGAAGGTGGGCCGGCCTCGCTGTCGCTGCTGAATCACGCCAACAATCTCCACAAGACCATGTGGGCGATACACAACGCATTCTGGCTCACGGATGCGGCGACGGGCTACGGAGCGACGGCTGGGATCGGCGTCAGCTGGATTCTCGAGCATTAACTGCAAATCGAAAGGAACATCGTGAGGATTCGTAGGTTGTTGGCGGTTGCGGCCCTGGCTGCCGGCATGGTGGTTGCGGTGGTGCAACCCGCGGAAGCGGTGACAACCAATCAGGTGCAGTTCGATCTGGCAGGGATGGCTTATCTGGGGTTCGGGGATGTCGACGGTGTTACCGGGCCGAAGACGACTGCGGCGGTGAAGGCGTTCCAGACGGATCGGTGTCTGGATGCCGACGGTGTGGTCGGGGCGATGACGACCGACGAGCTGGATGCGCAGGTGACCAAGGTGCAGCAGGTCGTCGGCGCGAGCCCGGACGGGGAGTTCGGGCCGGTCACCGGAGCCGCGGTCAAGACCTGGCAGGGTGCGCACAGTCTGACGCAGACGGGCCAGGCCGACGCCGCAACGATGACGGCGATGGGGATCGTCCGCGTCAAGGACTGCACACCGCCGCCGCCCGGCGTACTGGGTGCGGCGATCGTGCAGATCGCCCAGCAGGAGGCTGCGAACCCGGCGCACAACCGCGAGATCGGCGGCTACAACTGCAACTACTACACGACGGCGCTGGGACTCAGCGGCACCGGCGCACACTGCTCGAACGGCTGGAAGACCCAGGCGTGGTGCGCCGACTTCGGCAAGTGGGTGTGGAACCAGGCCGGCGCGAAGACGACGTATGTCACCTCGTACTACAGCAGCTTCAAGACCTACGGTCAGAACTACGGCACCTGGCACACCGGCAACCCGGTGCCCGGTGACGCGATCGTCTTCAACTACGGCCATGTCGGGCTGGTGGTGTCCGCGACGAGCAGTTCCGTCACCTACATCTCGGGCAACACCTCCAACCCGGCCACCGGCAACGACGACGCCTTGCTGCAGAAGACGGTCAGCAGGTCGTACTCCGCGATCGTCGGCTACGCATCGCCGGTAGCGAGGTAGTACGTGAAGAAGCACCTGGTCGCCGCCGCGGGTCTGCTCGCGGCGGCGATGGTCGCCACGATCGGCGTTGCCGCGTCGGCCGCGCCCACCGGACTGAACGCGGCCAACTTCCAGCTGCACAAGACGGCGTACAACCCCACCATCGGCGCGCTGGACGAGAAGTTGCCGAAGGCCACAGTCCCGCAGGTCGTCGACGATGCGAACCGGGCCGCGCCGTTGTGCGGTTCGCATGCCTCCGGGCGGGTGGCGTCGTTCTGCTGGTCGTCCGCCGCGGGCACCGATGACGAGCACACGGCCGACTGGTATCCGCAGGGCATCACGACCAGCGCCGATGCCGACCCGTCGGGCAGCTACCAGAACCGGAAGGTGATCCTGGCCGGCTGGTACTGGAACGGCGGTGGTACCGAGCGGGGTGCGCGGATCGCGTTCGTTGATTACTCCGATTCCAGCAAACCGGTGTACCGCGTCGTCCTGCTGGTCGAGCCGTACCTGAACGCGAACCAGAAGCCGGACTTCCGGGCAGAGACGACTGTCGACGCCGACACCGGCGCGAAGATCTCGCTGCATGCGGGCGGCATCACGTGGTACGGCCACTACCTGTACATCGCCGACACCTGGGGCGGATTCCGCGTCTTCGACCTCGACCACCTCTGGCGGGTCGACTCGACCAAGACCGCGATCGGACTGCAGTCCGACGGCAGCTACCAGGCGTACAGCTACAAGTATGTGCTGCCGGAGGCGTTCCGGTACACGGCATCGACGACCGGTTACCCGGCGCTGCGCTATTCGGCTGTCTCGCTGGACCGCACCAGTACGTCGGACAGCATGGTGGTCTGCGAGTACAACACCTCTTCGAGCGGCACTCATCGGGTCGTCCGATTCCCCGCCGATCCAGGCACCTTCGAGCTCGGAGCTGCCGCGACCGAGGCCTACGAGACCGGCATCACGCACATGCAGGGCTCGGCGTCCGTGCGCGGGCGGTTCTTCGCGTCGACCAGCTACACCACGAGTTCGTCGTCGTACGGCTCGCTGTACACGTTCACGCGAGGTGAGAGCCCGACCGGCTTCCTCAACACTCTGCAGGCGCATCCGGAGGACCTCTCGTACTGGCCTGCCACCAACGCGTTGTGGTCGCAGAGCGAGGTGCCCGGGAACCGGGTGGTGTACGCGATGGACGTGGGTTTGTTGGGCTGGCCAACGGTGAAGCAGGGCAACAGCGGAAACCGCGTGAAGGCCGTCCAGTACCTGCTCAATCAACGGCAGAACGCAGGGCTCGACGTCGACGGCGCCTTCGGGTCACTGACAACCGCTGCGGTCAAGGCGTTCCAGTCCGCGCACGGGATCCAGGCCGACGGCATCGTCAATCCCACCACCTGGAAAGCACTGGTCCTGACCCTGCAACCAGGCGACAGCGGTACGGCGGTCAAGGCGGTGCAGACCGAGTTGTCCGCCCACGGATTCGCCACCGCGGTCACCGGGGCGTTCGATCAGGCGACCGAGAGCCAGGTGACGGCGTTCGAGAGCGCCAACGGCTTACCGGTGACCGGTGTCGTCGACGCGGACGCCTGGAAGTCCCTCCTCCTCTGACATTTCTTCCGGAAGGTGAACAGTTATGGCATTGCGTCGCGTCGTGGGCGGGGTGGCCGCCACCGGCTTGGTGCTCGGGGCGGTCGTCGGCTCGGCAAGTGCCGCGCCCGCCACCCGAGAGGTGAGCTACCACGGCTACCGATTGTCGGTCCCGGCCAGTTGGCAGGTCGTCGACCTGTCCCTGCATCCCGAGACGTGTGTGCGCACCGATCAGCACGCGGTGTACCTCGGCACACCGGGGCGCGACCAACAGTGCCCGGCGCATGCCGTCGGCCGGTCGGAATCGCTGGTGATTCAGCCACTCGACGCGGTTGCGGGTGATGCCGATCTCGAGGTGCTGGGCTCGCAGGATGTCGTACCCGATGAGGTGACGCGCACGGTCAGTCAGGAGCTGGAGTACGCAGTACCGGCGGCTGGTGTTGCGGTGAGCGCGACGTACGGCACCGGCTTCGACGCGCTGGCCGGCATCCTGCGTAGTGCCGAGCTGGACGGCTCGGCGCATCCGGCGGCGATGGCGGCGGTCCAGTCGATGACCACGGCCGCGATCGCGGCGACCGACACCAACTACACCGGCGATGGCTTCGACGCCTGCAACGCTCCTTCGTCCGCGCTGATGGCGGCGTGGACCTCCACGACTGCCTACCGTGCGATCGGCATCTACTTCGGCGGGAGCCACCGGGCGTGCTCGGCCCAGCCGAACCTCACCCCGGCTTGGCTGACCGAACAAGCCGGCCGCGGTTGGCATTTCCTGCCGATCTATGTGGGCACCCAAGCCTCCGGGCTTGGCACCACCGCGGCAGCCAAGGGCACGGCCGAGGCCGATGACGCCGTCAACAGCGCAAGCGCACTCGGTATCCCGCCTGGCAGTGTGCTGTACAACGACATGGAGGCGTACAGCGCGACGTACAAGACCAATGTGCTCAACTATCTGGCTGCCTGGACTGCCGAACTGCATGCCAAGGGCTACAAGTCCGGTGTGTACAGCAGCCTGCTGAGCGGCGTACGCGACCTCAACGCCACCTACGGATCGGGATCACCGGATGTGATCTGGTTCGCGAGCTACAACAACGTCAAGAGCACCGATACCAGCTACATCGACACCACCCACTGGGCCGACCACCAGCGCGCGCATCAGTACAGCGGGGGCGCGACGGAGACGCACGGCGGCTACACGCTCAACATCGACGGCGACTATCTGGACGTCCAGGTCGCCGGCGACACGACCCCGCCG
>Ga0164241_10003652_pt1 | contig 15367 bp, 14 predicted proteins | sample OricomyardsoilBY_FD_108780 | JGI IMG/M metagenome (GOLD analysis project Ga0164241, IMG submission 108780) | Backyard soil microbial communities from Emeryville, California, USA - Original compost - Back yard soil (BY) | ecosystem: Environmental > Terrestrial > Soil > Unclassified | place: USA... | reverse complement strand
TCGGGTCCCGGTCGACGCGGCCGCCAGCGCCATCGTGTCGGCGCTGCGGGCGATCGTCGGCTGAATTCGGCACCGCGCCGGGCCGGGGTAGGAATGCCGGCCCAGGCCGAACCCCGATGCGGGGGGCGGGAAACCGGCCCCCCCACAAACCAGGGCCCCGGGAAGGTCCTTGGTGGAGTGCTGTGACCTGCGGATTTGTGGTGGTGTGACCGGTGTGGCTGCTGTGACGGGTGTGACCTACGGGCTTGGATGGGAGGTGTCTACGCCTCCACCAGAACCCGGGGGTCGCGGTAGGGACCGCCCTTTACGGGCAGCCCGCGGTATTGCCGGGCACGGCATGGCCCGAACCGCCCGGTCCTGGTCTTCCCGCAGATACGCGTGAACCAGAAAATCGAACGTCTCTGGCTTTCCCAGACCCCGTGCCGCCCGCTTTCGGGCGGCGTGCCGCCTGCGTGCCGCCTCGCGGGGCAAGGCTCGCTCACCGGTGCAGGCAATCGGACTGTGCCGGAATCGGTCCCGGACCGGTTCCGGCAAGCTGGACAGGTGGATGGCGTTGGCCAGCCACACACCGTTGATACCGTCGGAACCCGGTGCCAGCAGCGGGGTGCCGTCCAAGATGCTCGCCGCGAAGTTCTCCAGCACCCCCGAATGTTGCTGGCCCCAGGGGGAGTCGAACTCGTTGGTGGTCTCATCGGTTCCTTCCGTCATCGGTGTCGTGCGGTCGGGCCGGTCCGTTCCTTGGCCTTGGCCGCATCGGCCTCCGGGGTGAACCCGAACTTGGTTTGCAGGGGCCTTGAGTGGGGCGAAGGCACCGAGGGTGGTAAAGGGGCGATCAGCTCACGACCCCCCGGGGGCGGGTTTCAGCTCGCAGCGCGCTCGACCCGGCGGGCGGCGATCTCGCTCACGATCTGGCGGTACACCTTGTCGGTGAGCGGGTAGAAGACCATGATCGCCAGCGACAGGAGGACGAAGCCGACGACCAGCATCCCGGACCAGACTTGAATGCCCTGGATGGTGTCAGCGCTCTGCGGGGTGCCGTTCTTGGCCCCGAGCGAGTCGAACGCCACGATGCCGAGCGCGTAGGCACCGGCAGCGCCACCGATGGCCTGACCCATCTTGCGGGTGAAGGAGAACAGCGCGTAGGTCGTACCCTCGGTGCGTATTCCGGTCTTCCACTCGCCGTACTCGACCGTGTCCGCCTCGAGCGCCCACATCAGGGTGTTGACGCCGCCAATTCCGATTCCCAGCAGGAAGAAGGCGATCAGGGAGACCACGGGCGTGCCCGGTGCGAAGGCGAGCAGCAGGCCTGCGACAACGCCCACCGACCCGAGCGCGATGTAGCCATTCCGCTTACCCATGGTTCGCACGATCTTCGGGATGAAGGTTGCGATCAGGAATGTGCCGACCGCCTGCGCAACCGCGTTCCAGGCGATGAACTGGGCGTCGTTGAGCACGTACAGGGCGTAGTACGCGGCGAGGGTACCGATGGCGGTCAGGCCGGTGAGGAACGCCAGGCTCCCCAGGCAGAGCCAGATCAGCGGCTTGTTCTTCAGCAGCGTGCCGAAGCTTTCCTTCATGCTCGGGGCGGCGACGTCCCGCTGCACCTGTTCCTTGACGGTCGCCACCGTGAACAGGTAGAGCCCCATCCCGACGACGACGAAGATCGCCGTGGTGATGAACAACGCCTGCTGCAGGCCCGCCGGATCTCCGCTGAACCTCTTGATCTGTGGGGCGACGACGAAGGACAGCATCAGGACGGTGATGGTGGAGCCCCACACGCGCCAACTGGCCAGCGCGGCGCGCTCGGTGGGGACCTGGGTCATCGCCGGTGCGATGGAGCCGTAGGGGATGTTGACCAGACTGTAGAACGTCCCCATCAGGGCGTAGGTGACGTAGGCATAGATCAGTGCCTCGGTTGCGCTCATGCCGGGGAAAATCGTGTTCGCCGAGAATATGGCCATGCTCGACAGCAGCAGCGGCAGCGAGAACCAGAGGATGAACGGCCGGAACTTGCCGAGCCTCCCGGGCTTCTTCGCATCGACCAGGCGGCCGGCCACGAGATCGGCGACCGCATCGTAGAAGCGGATGAGGAGGAACATCGTGCCGATCGCCGCGGCCTGAAGACCTACGACGTTCGTGTAGTAGAGCAACAGGAACGACGAAGACATCGAAAACGCCAGGTTGTTCGCCGCGTCACCGCTGGCGTAGCCGAGATAGTTGCTCAGACGCAGCTTCTTGGGCGCTGTAGTCACGGCGGCGACGGGCGTGCTCGCTTGGGTCATGGACCTCTCCTGAACGCGAGCCAGGCGCTGCGCCTGGGCGGGTAGACTGTGGATCGATTGAACCAGCGGCCGGTACGTCCAGCAACACAATGCCATTTGTTGCCGGGACGCGGATTCGACGGTGCAGACGGACCGCGGCCTCGTCAGCGCACGCCTCCCACCCTGGCTCTTGATCACGTCTTGGCTCGGCAAACCTGCCCTCATCACGAATGCGGCGTTCCGAAGGGCCAGGTATGCGTCATCATCAAAGTCGACCGAGCCCACCCTTGCCGGTCCAGCTCGCCGGGTGGATGGCGTTGGCCAGGCGCACGGCCTGGGAGGCCATCGGCCCCCGGCTATCAACGGTGTGCCGTCGAGGACATTGAGTGCGAAGTTCTCCAATCGACGGCCCCGATGAACAAGTCCGGGAAATCCGGCGGTAAGGACCTCGTGCGTCCGCAAGCGATGTCAGGAGTGGATTTCCCGGCCCTGGCCCGGGCATCGTCATCACCGGTACGGTCGTGCCCAGTCCGGCCCACGGGCCGGCCGTGCGCGCAGCAACCCAGGAACTCACCAGCAGCGGTGCCAAGGCGCTTGCCAAACGCATGCCCCGACCGGCAGGCAACGGACACACACGCCCGAACCCGACCAAGTTGATTAATCACAGGCCCTTACGACAGATGTGGGTGGGAACCTCGGACCGCCGTGGAACCTCGCACCACCAGCCGGGTGGGCAAGACCGTCGGTTCCCCGGTGCGTGGTTGGGCGCCGTGCAGGATGGCCAGCAGACGTCGCACCCCGGCGGTCCCCATCACATGCAGGGGTGCCGCCACCGTGGTCAGTGGTGGCGTGACCAACTCGGCGGGGAAGATGTTGTCGAACCCGATCACGCTCACGTCATCCGGAATCCGCGCCCCCAGGCCGGTCAGCTCGCGGATCAGGCCGATGGCCATTCGGTCGTTGTAGGTGATGACCGCGGTGGTTCGCTGATGGTGCACATCCTCGGCGGCGTCGGCACCGCCCGCGACATTGGGCCGGAACGGTCCGATGCGGCGGGTTTGCAGCTGCAGCTCCTTGGCGGCCTCCCGCAGGGATCGCCATCGGACACCGTCGGTCCACGACGGCTCCGGGCCCGCGACGTAGGTAATGGTGTGGTGGCCCAGTTCGGCGAGGTGCTCCACCGCTCGCCGCATCCCGAACGGGTTGTCGGTGACGATACTCGGCAGATCGCTCACCGCCCGATTCATCACCACGAGCGGTCGTTGCCTGGCGATCACCCGGATGGTCGAATCCGACATCACCGTCGTGGTCAGCAGGACGCCGTCCACCAACGGCAGAACCCGCTCGAGGGCACGCCGTTCGACATCGGCGGACTCCCGGGTGTTGGCCACCACAGTCGTGTAGTTGGCATCGGTGGCCGCTGCCTCCGCGCCACTGATGATCTCGTTGTAGAACGGGTTGGTCACATCCGAGACCAGCACGGCGATGATCGACGTCTGCGCGGATGGCTCAGGCCGACTCTGCGGAACCGCGCGGTATCCGAGGGCGCCGGCGACTCGGCGGACACGTTCCGCCGTCCCCGCGCCGACCCGGCCCGGTCGGGAGAAGGTCCGGGACACCGTCGACGGAGCCACGCCGGCCGCCGCCGCCACGTCGTAGATCGTCACCGGTCGGGATGGGTCGGCGGCCCCGGGCTCCCCCGATGTGTCCGGGGCGACGTCGGGCACAGCGTGATCTTCCGATGCAGGGCCGTCGACATAGTTGGACACAGAAGATGACATAACCGTCAACCCAACCCCGTTGGCAACCAGTTGCCACCTGTTGCCCTCTGACGATGGCGTGGACCGGCCGGTTGCCCAGCGCTGATTTGCGCCGATCGCAGGCAACAGGTGGCAACCGATTGCTTGGGTCGGTGGGTGCCGGTCATCGTACTTCCATCAGCGCATGCCGCGATTCGGACCACACAGGGGTGGAAGATGACAGTGATCGAGGAACGGTCGGTGCCGAGCGTGGCCGCCGCGAAAGGCCGGTTGGGTATCCGGTCGGTGATCGGTTACGGCGCGGGTGATTTCGCCAACAGTCTGGCGTTCGCGCTGAGCAGTCCGCGATCACCGCGATCGAGGCCTGCATCGGTCTGGTGCGGGCCGCCGCCGCGGTCCTGGCCACGTTGGCCCTCATCGCCTACCCGCTGACCGCATACAAGTACCGCGAGATCATCGCCGAGAACGACGCACCCAAGCAGAAACTCCTCGAACAGCAGAACACCGCCACCGTGCCGATCCCCCCCGGCAGCTGACCGACGCACCAGGGGCGGACGCCACCAACCGACCGCGGCGCCGGGGAACCACCGAAACCGGCGCCGCGGTCCCACGTCATCCGGCACCACCACAAGCGGTCAACGGCACCGCAGATCCTTGGGCACAGAGGAGGTCAGGTCATGCTTCACGACAGCGTCATCGAACGGTGTGGAACGGACATCGTCACCGGAGTTCTCCCGGCCGGATACCGCATCGGCACCGACGAAGCCGCCGCCCGCCTCGGTGTCTCCCGCACCGTCGTCCGGGAAGCGGTGCGCGTGCTCGAATCCATGGGCCTGGTCACCGTTCGGCAACGCGTCGGGATCACCGTCGCGCCGGAAGACCAGTGGAGCCCCTTCGACGCACGGATCCTGCGTTGGCGACTCGCCGGATCGGACGCCCACCGGCACCTGCAGGACCTCGCCGAACTGCGCATGGAAACGGAACCGCTGGCTGCCCGACTCGCCGCACGGCACGCCACCGCCCAACACGGCGCTGCCCTGACCGCGGCGGTCGCCGCGATGGCGACCGCCGCGAGATCCGCCGACTGGCCCGCGCTCGCGGCCTGGGACGCCGAATTCCATCGAATTGTGCTGACCGCCTCCGGTAATCGATTGATCATGGGCCTGGGCCCGATCGTCGCCGACGCAGCCGTCGCCCGGGTGACACCGGATCCCACGATCGACAGATGCTCCGATCCCGCGATGATCAGTGTGCACGGGACGGTCGCCGCCGCGATCCAAGCCGGCGAACCCGACGCGGCCGAAAGGGCGATGCGCACCATCATCGATGTCGGGCGCGTGACCGCCGTCGCGGCGGATCGCAGAACCGCAGCGTAGGGTTCAATCGTTTCGCGACGCCACACGACGACCGGCAGGCAGCACGTCGTTCAAGGGTTCCGCGTCGCGTCCGACAGCCGAAAGGGCACAAGCAGCCGACGCACATTTTGATCCAGCCAACGATCGCCGAGTCGAACCGGAGGAGTCATGCAGCAACACCCTGATCGGCAACAGCCGGTCCTGGTCATCATGGGGGTATCCGGATCCGGGAAATCCACCATCGCGGGCATTCTCGCCGGGCAGTTGGGCTGGGACCTGGAAGAAGGCGACGACCTGCACCCGCCCGCGAACGTCGAGAAGATGAAATCCGGCGTACCGCTGACCGACGACGACCGATGGCCATGGCTGGACCTGGTCGCCGACTGGATCACCGACCACACCACGGCCGGGCTCCCCGGAATCATCTCCTGCTCGGCGCTCAAACGCAGCTACCGCGACCGGATGCGCGGGCCGAACGTCGTGTTCGTGCACCTGGCCGGATCCAGGGACCAGATCGGTCAACGCCTGGCCGCCCGCACCGACCACTTCATGCCGGCCACCCTGCTGGACTCCCAGGCATCCATCTTGGAACCGCCAGGACCCGACGAGAACACGATCGTCGTCGACATCGGCGGCAAACCGGCCGAGGTAGCAGCCGAAATCATCAGCAGGCTGAACCTGAATCCCGAGGAGGGCTCCACTGCGTTGGGTTCCGCACACCCGGGCGCATCGTCGGCGCCACCGCTCAGCGATCTATGGGAGCCCGGACCCTCGGCCCGCAACTGAACCGAACGACCCGGGATCGGCGCTCCTGCACGGGAAAGCCGCGGTCTGCTGCGCGTCGGTGTGAACCTGCTCAACCACGGTGAGTTGGGCAGCCACGGAGCGATCGACTCGATCGCTGACACTGCGGAACGGCTTTCAACGGCAGCATCGATAACACCCGGCACGGGCACTCACGGGCAGTGTCGACACCAATATGGACCGGAGATCTGATCGCAGGAGTCAGTTGTCGAAGTCGGTGCAGGACAACTGATGGCAATCAATTGCTGTGGTGTGTCGGGCTGGTCCATGCTGCATCCACTGTCCCAATGCCGAGCAGCTTCAAGGAGTCCACCGTGGTCGACTGTCCGGCAAGTCCTTCGATCTCGGCCGGGACGAGATCGACCGGGCGCTCAGCGCAATCGGCGCGATGTTCCGGTGCGCCGGGACCAGGAACCTTCACGGTGAACCAGGTCGGCGCCACGCCACGGCGCGGCGGCTCGGGACCGCGCGATCGAGCGCCGGGATCGAGGTAGTGGCGCACATCGGGCGGCTGCCGGTGCCGACGACCGCAGCTTGGGAATGGCAGCTGCAGGCGGCCTGCCGGACGGTGAACAGCTCATTCTTCTTTCACCCCTGGGGCGAACGAGGAACGGCGCGGGATGAACGGGTCCGGCGAGCCAAGGAGGTCTGCGCCGAATGCCCCGTCATCGACGCCTGCCGCCGGCACGCGCTGGAGGTTCAGGAGCAGTACGGGGTGTGGGGCGGTCTGTCCGAGGAAGAACGGCTGGTGATGCTCAACCGCGGTCGGCCAAGTCTGCGGCGCAAGTTGCTAGCTCAGGGGACCGGATCCGACCCCGCACACTCCCGCGGACTCGACCAGGTGCCGTCCAACCGGCTCTGATCGCCGGCGGCAACGGGGCTACGACTCCTCTATCGCCACCGAGGAGCCCCGAACCTCGCTCTCGCCGGTCGCCCCGCCCCTGGGCCATTCCGGTGGTGGCAAGCGCTGTACGGCTCATCGACCCTGATCAGTAGAGCGTGCCGGCGGAACCGGCGCTCCGGGCCGGAGCCCGGCCGCCGCCGCCTGCGCGATCGCCTGTTGCAGTACGTCGCCCAGCGGCTGCGCCGATGCCGTCGCGCACGCCGCGACGTCCTCGAACTCCGGGGTGGCCCGCACGATCACACCGTCCCGGTGCGCGATCTTCACACCGATCGAATGGCCGGCGACCTGCACGGCCAGGTGCAGTCGGGGCAACGCGAACCGTTGCCGCTCGGCCTGCCGGATCCCGATCGTGGTGGTGTGGCGGAAGATGACATCGCGGAGGGCGGCGGACTGCTCCGGGCGGCCCAATACCGCGAGCACGTGCGCCGGCCGTCCCTTCTTCATGACAACCGGGGTCAGCCAGGCGTCGGCGGCGCCTGCGGACAGCAGCCGGGACAGCGCCTCCGGCCAGAGCCGCGGGTCCAGGTCGTCGACGGTGGCCTCCAGCACCACCATCCGCTCCCCCTCGCCGACGGCCTGAGGGCCGAGGTCGGCGCCCAGCACCACCCGGACGACGTTCGGTGCCCCCGGGGTGTCCCGGGTGCCCGCGCCCACGCCGATACCCTGCACCCGCATCGGCGGCAATGCAGCGCATTCTTCGGACAGACCGGTCAGCAGGGCCATCCCGGTCGGGGTCGCCAGTTCCCCGTTCCCGCCGGCGCGCACCTGCCAGCCCCGGGCCAGTTCGATCACCGCCGGCGCGGGCACCGGCAGGACTCCATGCGCAGACCTCACCCGACCGGACCCCAGCGCCGCCTCTCCCCCGGTGACCCGATCCACCGCCAGGTCGTGCAGGGCCGCGCACACCCCGACCACGTCCGCGATCGCGTCCAATGCCCCCACCTCATGGAAATGCACCGTCTCGGCGGGGATCCCGTGGACGCGGCCCTCGGCCTCGGCCAGCCGAGCGAACACCGACAGGGCATTGTCCCGGACGGCCGGTGGTAGGACCGAGTTCGACAGCAGGTCCCGGATGGTTCGCCAGGTCCGGTGTGGGACGTCGGTGGCCACCAGGTCGACGTCGACCTTCGCGGCCCGCAGGCCGGCGCGGGTAACCTCACCGAGCGTGACCCGCACCGCCCCGGGAACGACCGCGTCGATCATCCCGGTCACCCGCTGCAGGTCCGCGCCCGCGTCCAGGAGCGCGGCCAGCAGCATGTCGCCGGCGACCCCTGCGGTCGCGTCCACCCATGCGTGTCGGAGCGGTGTCACTGTGTCGCTCCGTCGGGAGCGGCAATCTGCGCGGCCAAATGCCCGGCTCCATAACCGTTGTCGATATTCACGACACCAACTCCCGGGGCGCAGGCGTTGAGCATCGACAGCAGTGCGGCGACACCGCCGAACGAAGCGCCGTAGCCCACCGACGTCGGCACCGCGACCACCGGCGCGGACACCAGACCGGCGACCACGCTGGGCAGCGCCCCGTCCATCCCCGCGGCCACCACGATCACCCTGGCCCGACGCAATACGTCGAGCCGACTGAGCACCCGGTGCAGACCGGCGACGCCCACGTCCACCACAAGATCGGTCGCCCGCCCCAGATAGCAGGCGGTGAGCTGGGCCTCCCGCGCGACCGGGTAATCCGACGTGCCCGCCGCGACCACCACCACCAGGCCCCCGGTGGGAGGCGGCGGCTCCGGCGGCCACGCCAGCAGTCCGGCCTGCGCGTCGTGGAACGCGGTCGGCAACTGCGAAAGCACGGCTTGCGCATGCTCCGAGGTGGCCCGGGTGAACAGCGTGACCTGTGGGCGGTCTCGGACCGCGGCGGCGATCACCGAGAGCTGCTCAGGCGACTTGCCCGCGCAGTACACCGCCTCCGGGTAGCCACGGCGGCGGGCCCGGTCGTGATCGAGGGTGGCGAACGCCGCCAACTCGGGCGGGTCACCGGCCTGCTCCGGTGGGTGACCAGCCTGCTTCAAGGGGTCACCACCACCACCACCGTCAGGCAACGGTGACCTCGACCAGCGGCAAGGTGAACGCCCCGGACTGCACACCCGCGAGATCGACCGCGGCGAACCGGAACCCCGCCGCCAACACCACCGCGTGCAGCTGTGACCTGATCGGATCGCTGACCGCCCGCAGCAGATCCTCCGGCGGCAGCTCGATCCGGGCGATCTCCCCGTGATGCCGCACCCGCAGCTCGCTGAAACCCAGCCGACGCAGGCCGGCCTCGGCCAGCTCGATCTGCCGCAGCTTTTCCGGTGTCACCGTCTGGAAATGCGGGATGCGGGACGCCAGGCAGGGCGCTGCCGGTTTCTCGGCGCACGGCAGGGACCATGCGCGCGCGATCCGGCGGACCGCGGCCTTGTCCAACCCGGCATCCACCAGCGGCCGCAATACGCGATGCTCGACCGCAGCTCGAGCCCCGGGCCGATCCCGACGGCCCGCGTCGTCGAGGTTCTCTCCGTAGGCGACGGCGTCGAGTCGGTGGGCGTGAACGACGTCGTCACCGATCCGGGTGAACAGCTCGTCCTTGCAATGAAAGCACCGGTCCGGCCCGTTCGCCCGGTACTCGGCCCGTTCGCCTTCGTGCGTCCGAACCTCCAGCAATTCGACCCCGATCATGTCGGCCACCCGATGGGCGGCCTGACGTTCGTCCGCCGCCAGGCTCGGCGACACACCCAGGATCGCCACCACGCGATCGGCACCCAACACCCGTGCAGACAATGACAGCAACACCGAAGAGTCGACACCGCCCGAGAACGCCACCCCGAGCCGTTCGACACCCGCGAGCAGATCACGCACCCGCGTCAGTACGTCGGCGACCTCGGTGTCGGTAGCGGCAACCGCTTCCCGCGCCCGAGCGCCATTCATAGTTTCCACTTCGCCAGCTTCCCACCTTCAGACGGTCATGGTCGTCGTCGGTCCGGCACTCAGTACACCCGCCGAACCCGCCGCGCGGCAAGCGGTTGCCGATAGTTGCGGTTGTGGCGTTTACTGACCACAACCCCGTCGCATCACCAGGATCAGCCTTGACCAATCCGCCCAATGGACCGCCCAACCGCCCACCCACCATCTACGACGTCGCGAAGGCCGCCGGCGTGGCCTCCTCCACCGTGTCGCGAGCGTTCTCCCGGCCCGGGCGGGTCAACGCCGAAACGGCCGAACGCATCCGTGAGGCGGCCGTCGCCCTCGGCTACCGGACCAATCCGCTGGCCCGGGCCCTGCCCACCGGCCGCACCTCGATGATCGCCGTCATGATCTCCGACGTCACCAACCCGTTCTACTTCGAGATCATCCGCGGCGCCCAGGCCGCGGCCGCCGAGGCCGGGTACACGATGCTGCTCGCGGACGCCCAGGAATCCGATGTGTTCGAACGCGAAGCGCTGGACCGGGCCCTGCCCACCGTCGAAGGCATTGTGCTGGCCAGTAGCCGAATGTCGGACTCGGCGATCCGGATGACCGCCAAGCAACGACCGATGATCGTGCTCAACCGCGCGGTGGCCGACGTGCCCAGCCTGGTCACCGACAACCCGAACGGCGCCCGCCGGGCGGCCGAACACCTCGCCAACCTCGGCCACCGCGCCATCACCTACGTCGCCGGACCCGAGGCGTCCTGGGCCGACGGCGTGCGCTGGCGATCTCTCCGGGACGCGTGCGTCCAACTCGGCGTCCAAACCCGGCGCGCCGGGCCCTATCCGCCCACGGTTCTCGGCGGGGAGCAGGCAGCGCGGGCCCTTCGGGCGCGACCGCCGAGTGCGATCCTCGCCTACAACGATCTGGTGGCCATCGGGCTCATCCGCGGACTCACCGCCGCCGGCACCCGGATCCCCGATGAGGTCAGCATCATCGGCTTCGACAACATCTTCGCCGCCGATCTGGTCACTCCCCGACTCACCACGATCGCCGCACCCCTGCGCGCACTTGGCACCACCGCGGTCCACAACCTCCTGGCCATCATTAACGGGGCCCGATCGACGGCAACGGAACCGATGATCCTACCCATCAGGCTGATCGAAGGCGGTTCCACCGCCCGCCGAGCACGCCAGCGATCCCTGCGAACGCCGACGTCCGGCGCCCCCGGCGGATGACCGGCCGGTCGACCGGCCGTGAAATCGGCCCGCAGACGCCTCCGCGCTCGACGGTCACCATGCGTATCCGAAGTTCGCGCCCTGCCATGCCTTCCATCTCGTAGCCAAGGTCAGCCGTGGAAAGTAACTGAACAGTAACACCTTTCGTCTCCGGGTCGACCTCCCGGATCGCGATGACGGTCATCGCAGCGACAGCCAGATCAACGCAGCGGCACCGACGATCAGGCTGTAGATCGCGAACGGGTACAGGGTGCGGGTGCGGAAGTACCGTTCCAGGAACCGCACGGAAACGTAGGCCGCGACGAACGAGGCCAGGCTGCCGGCCAGCACCGGGCCGCCGATCCCCGCGCCCAGCGGCCCGGTCAGGTCGGGGATCTTGAGGATGCCGGCCGCCAGGATCACCGGCGTGGCCAGCAGGAACGAGAACCGGGCGGCGTCGCGATGGGACAGACCCTGGGACAGCCCGGTCACCATGGCCACGCCGGAACGGCTGATGCCCGGCAGCAGCGCCAGGATCTGCGACGAGCCGACCAGCACCCCCCGCCACAGCGGCAGCTGCGCGATCCGCCGGTCCGACCGCAGGTCTGCCTCCGTTCCGGTGATACCCGCGTCCAGGTCACGAACGGCCGCACGCTCGGCGGACGGGCCGTGTGCGCGCGGCTCGGCCTTGTCGGCGATGACCTGCAGGACAGGTCGGGACCCGGGTGCCCGGCGCCGCAGCCGTTCGCCGACCAGCAGGATGACCCCGTTGGCGATCAGGAACGCCGCGGCCGGGACGGGTCGGCCGAGCACCGTCCGGAACAGGTGCTCGAGCAGCAGGCCGGCCAGCCCGATCGGAATCGTGGCCAGGATGATCAGCCAGGCCAGCCGCTCCGCATCGGTGCTGACACGCCGATATCTGATCGAGGACACCAAGCCCGACACGATGCGGACCCAGTCCCGCCAGAAGAACACCAGCAGCGCGGCCGCGGTGGCCACGTGCAACCCGACGATGAACGCCAGGTACGGCGATTCCGGCGCGGAGACATCAAGGTCGGTGGCCCAGTCCCCGCCGATCAGGGCCGGCAGGATCACCGAATGGCCCAGGCTGGACACCGGGAACAGTTCGGTGACGCCCTGCAAAGCGCCGACCACCACCGCCTCCAGGTAGGACAGGCTCACCCGCGCTCACCCGCCGCCGGTTCGCTGACCCCGACGGCCAGCAGGCCGGTCTCGGCGACCAGCACCCAGAAGACACCGATCAGGCCGGTCGTGGCGGGGATGCTCGTCGCATCCAACGGGTTCACCGCCTGCTCCTCGTTGACGCGAGATGGACACCATCGACACTCCTTCGAAATCGACAACGGGACCCCGCCCGCATCGGCCGATCGGCGAACCGTCGGCGACGGCCGACGTCCGGGGAGGGACGACCAGCCGAGACGACGCACACCGCGCTCCCACACCCCGACAGTATCTACTATCCAAACAGTAGTAGTTCCGTGAAGCTGTGAGTTTGCTGCCAAGGTCCTCGATCGCGACCCAGTGGGTGCACGGACCGGCCGTCCGCAGGCCAAGATGAATCGGTGAGAGTTGATCGGCGCCGATGAGACGACCGCGTACCGGGTTGGGCCACCTGGAATCCGCCGTGCTCACCGTCGTGGCCACCGCCGACGCGCCGTTGACCGTCAGTCAGGTCCAGGCCGAGCTGCCGGGCAACCCGGCCTACACGACGGTGATGAGCACTCTGTCCCGGCTGGCGCGTAAGGGAGCGTTGGAACGCAGCCTGGCCGGCCGGGCGTACAAGTACGAGTTGGCCGTTCCCGAGGGTGCCGTCGACGATGTGGTGACCGCGCGGCAGATGCGGCGCCTGATGAGCGAGACCGGCCATCGGGACGCGGTGCTGGCCCGGTTCGTGGAGGAACTCGACCCGGATGAGGAGCGGCTGCTGACCGAGCTGCTGGCCCGGTCCCGCGAGGAGAACGAGGATTCGCGGTGACCGTCACGCTCGTCGTGCTCGCGGCCTGTCTGCTGGTCTCGACGCTCTTGCTGCGGCGTCTGGCCCACCCTCTGCTGCAGCGGGCCTGGCCCGCGGTCGCCGTGCCGACCCTGGCTGTGGGTGCCCTGCTGAATGCCGGCACGCTGCTGGTGCTCGGTGGCCTGCTCACCTTGGCGGTTGCCGCGCGCTGGTCGCTCGTCGCCGATCTGGGCGGTTGGTCGACCCAGGAGCTGACACTCAACGTCCCGGTTCCCCTGCTCGTCGGGGTTCCGACCGCGCTGGTCTCGTCCGTGCTCGGCGCGCGTGCCGCGTGGCGGGCGGGCCGTCTGATGGTGTTGCTGTGTCGATCCGATCGACTGAGTCGGCGGCTGCGGGCCGGTGGCAGCCCGGTCGTCTTCGTCGACGACACCCCCGCCGACGCGTTCACCGTCGCCGGCGTCCGTGGCTGTGTGGTCATCAGTCGCGCCCTGTTCGCCGAACTGGATACCCAGGAACGCCGGGTCCTGCTCGGTCACGAGCTGTCCCATCTGCGGCGCAGGCATCACCTGTACGTGCACGCGGTGGATCTCGCCGCCGCCGCCAACCCGTTCCTGGCACCGGCCGGAGCCGCGATCCGAGCCGGTGTCGAGCGGTGGGCGGACGAGGACGCCGCCATCGCCTGTGGTCGGCGTCCGTCCAGCGGGCGGGCGCTGGCGCGGACCGCACTGGTGCAGGCTGCGCTTCGCCGGGCGGCCGGGGTCCCGGCGATGGGCTGTTCCACATCGGTGCTGTGCGCCACCGCCGGTGGCGTGTCGGAGCGGGTCCGGGCTCTGCTGGCGGACCCGAGGCCCCGTCGATCCGGGCTGATGGTCGGTCTGTCGGTGCTGACCGTTGTCACCGTCAGCCTCGGGCTGGCATGCACCGTGCTGGTCCACGACGGCTTCGAGAATTCCGAACTGGACTGCGCGCACGCCGCGCAGGCGGCCGGTTCCTCCTGATCCGCCGTCGAGCAGCTGCCGGTGGGGCCGGTTTGCCTCGATGTGGAAGGGCCGAGGGCGGGTGGTCGAACCGTGTTCGGGTAGGGAGGTGCACCGTGGTGCTGCCGGTCAATGTGGGCGGCCCCGGTGCGCGATGGTCGACAAGGGAGCGGATTGGCCCGTTGACTCCGCGGGCCGCTCGGCGGGGAAGACCAGGCCCGCGCCGGAGACCATGACGCGGACCGGGGTGTCGGGCGTGAAGACCGGTCCGGTGGTTCGGCAGGTGATCGTCACGGTCTCCGAGCGGCTTCCGGCCACCTCGGCGGTCACCACACAGTCGTGGCCGAAGTACTCGATGGAGCGGGTCACCGCGGGGACCCCGGCCGTACAGATCCCTTCGTCAGCTTCAAGGCGCAGCTGTTCGGGCCGCAGCATCAGGAGCACCGGGCCCTCGACGGGGTCGCCCGGGCGGGATCGGATGGGCACCGGGCCCAGCGGGCCGACCGCGACACCGCCGGCGACTTCCGCGGGGAGCAGGCAGGTGTCGCCCAGGAACACCGCCGTCTGCCGGTTCCTGGGCGATTCGTACACCTCCCGTGGGCTGCCGACCTGGGTGAACCGCCCGTCGAACATGACCGCCACCTGATCGGCGAAGGACAACGCCTCGGCCTGGTCGTGGGTGACCAGGACCGCGGTGACTCCGGACGCGGCCAGGGCGTCCGCGACTGCCGCACGGGTCTCGGCCCGAAGCCCGGTGTCCAACGCCGAGAACGGCTCGTCGAGCAGGACCAGTCCCGGTCGGGGCGCCAATGTCCGGGCCAACGCCACCCGCTGTTGTTGACCGCCGGACAGCTGGTGCGGATAACGGCCCGCCACCGCCGGATCCAGGCTGACCAGGCCGAGCAGTTCACGCACGATCCCGGTGTCGCGGCGCCGGCGCCGCGGTAGTCCGAAGGTGATGTTCCGCGCCACCGTCAGGTGCGGGAACAACGCACCCTCCTGGGCCAGGTAGCCCAGGCCGCGGTCCTCTGCCGGCACGAAGGCGTCAGGTCCGGTGACCGGCCGACCGGCCAGCCGGATGGTCCCGGAGTCCGGCCGGTCGAATCCCGCGACCAGCCGCAGCAGGGTGGTCTTGCCGCATCCGGACGGGCCGAGCACGGCAGTCACCGACCCCTGCGGGACGTCCAGGTCCACTCCGCGCAGCACGCGGGTCGGACCGAAC
>Ga0164241_10003651_pt1 | contig 15377 bp, 12 predicted proteins | sample OricomyardsoilBY_FD_108780 | JGI IMG/M metagenome (GOLD analysis project Ga0164241, IMG submission 108780) | Backyard soil microbial communities from Emeryville, California, USA - Original compost - Back yard soil (BY) | ecosystem: Environmental > Terrestrial > Soil > Unclassified | place: USA... | reverse complement strand
GCTCATCACGACCGTTTGCTACGTCGCCATGTGGGAAATTCTGTACTTCAAGTTCATGCCACACTTCATGGACGGTTACTTCGCCGCACAAATCCAGCAAGTGCGGTCCGCAGGACTCGACTCGGGTACGACGGCTGCGCAAGTCGCAGCGATCCAGCACTCCGCGCAACTTTACCAGAATCCTCTCATCAACATGGCCTACACCAGCATGGAACCGCTGCCTGTCGGTTTGCTCGTCACACTGATCTCCGCAGCACTCCTCCGTCGCGGGGTTACAAGGTCGGGAATCTGACTGTTCGGTGTCAGATCTTGCGCCGTGCGCGAACAGCGCAAGACACCGGCTTCCGGACACCGGCTTCCTGAACCGGCGGACACGGCACCGACCCATACGAACAGTAGACACAGCAGTCGCCCGATCTGGGTCTGATTATCGCGCCACATCCCGCGCACTCGTGAAAGAACACGCATGTATCGGTCGGCATCACGTGCTTCTCCGCATTCGCGCACTCGGGGCACGTGAGTACCGATTCAGTCAGTACAGCCAACTCTTCAGGTCCGCGCCGGCTGGTGCATACTTCTCCATGTGAGTTGTCATCTTCGGAATCAGTTCCGCCAGGCTCGGCCCCCAGCAATGTGGCGCCATCGGCTGAAAGACAATCTCCCCGGTTGCTTTTGGGTTCGTCGCCTTGCTGAGGAAGTCGTTGAGCATGTGGACGCCCATGTTCAGATAATACGTATCGGCGTCGCCGACGTACACGTTGATCTTGTTCGCTACCTTGGGGCCAAGTGTCGACCAGTTTGACTCGAGCATGTTGCGCAGATCATAGTGCTGCTTCCAGTATGCGGCGACTTTCCTGTCGATCACGCCGGTTTTCTTGTTCCATATCGGCGCGGGATAACCGTCTGCGCCAACGGGGCCGTAGGTCGCCTGCCAGATGTCCCACTGACCACCTGAGCGCGAGTTGTCGCCGACCGCGAGCTCATACCAGTTCTCGTCCTTCATCATCGCGGTGATGTTGCCATCCGGCTTGCGCGAATCAGGTCGTTCCAGTTTCATCCAGCTTCCGCCGTTCACCCAGTACGCGTTAGCATCGTCGTAGATATTGACGATCTGATGATATCTGAAATCGACACCATCCGGACACAGCGACCATGTGCCGCCATAGGTGTCGGGATACATGACCTGATGCGCGAGCGAGATCCAGCCACCCGTCGAACCGCCGGTAAGGAGCCGAGCCCACGACTCACGCTTGACACGGAATTTCGTTTCCACTTCCGGCAGCAATTCCTTTTCGATTGCGTCGCCGTACGGTCCATTGTTCTCCGAATTCACCCCGTACGAATCGTCGTAATAGGGCGACGGATGCTGCAGCGTTACGAGAATCACGCGCGGCGTTCCGTCTGCGAGCCAGTACCGGGTGAAGTTCGCGCCGGCGCCGGTGGTTCGTCCGAATCCGCCGGGCGCGGCCAGTGAGAAGTGTCCTTCGTCATACACGACCGGGTATTTGACGTCAGGATGCTTGTCATAGTCCCGCGGCAGGAGTACGGTTGCGCCGAGGTAGATCGGGTGTCCCCACCATTTGGAGAGTATTGTACTCTGAATCTTGATGTGTTTGACATTCTCATCGTCCGCAGGCATTGATATCGGCGGGATGACCTTGTCGGCAACAAGCACAATTGGTTTGGTGGACTTGGGATCGAAAGAGATCACGACCGGATCGCCGTACATGTTGCCTGGTGATCGCTTCCAGTTCTGGCCTTCCCACTGATCCATGTGCAGCCAGACGGTGTGCCCATCCGCACGCGCGAATTTCGTGTAGACGTTGACGAACGGTTCGACGCGATACCGACCTGCTGGGAGGTCCTTGAGGCTCTGTATCGGATGGCCGAATGCACTCGCATCGATGACAGCATGTTGGCCGGGCGCGAGATTCTCGACGTCCTGTCCGAAGAGCGGATCACCCGTCTCACCGGTCCGTTGAATCGGCGTACCGGCGGTATCGGCGAGTCGGCTTATCGCCACATAGACGCGTCCGGTAATGGGACCCGAGTGCGCGGATTTCGGGAAGGAGATCTCGAATCGGGGGCCGTTGATCGACCTGGCGCCCTGGCCATGTGCGGATGCCGAGGGAAGCACGCCGAAAATGGCAAGGGCGACCGCGGTGCAGCCTGCGCGAGGCCGCAGGCGCCGGATGGATTGGCGGGGGTTGCTGTGCATACGCAAATCTGGACTCGCGCCGTCCGCTACGCCACGGCTGATGGAGTGCCACCGCAAGCAATGGGGTTGGACGGAGCGAATTTCGCCGAGAAAGTTATCCTAATGTATATTAGACTAGTCGCCGACCAGTCTAATATACACAGGAGGTATCATGACCATCGCTCCCGATCTGACGATAGGCGCTTACGAAGCCCGTACCCACTTTTCAGAGTTGCTCGCACGCGTCGAAGAAGGCGATGAGATCACCATAACCCGCCACGGAACTCCCATCGCGCAGCTCATACCGGTTCAGCGAAAGACGACACCGGAGCAGCGGCGAGCGGCGATCGGCGCGATGCGCCGACTAGCTGAGCAACACAGCCTCCAGGGTCTGAATATCAAGGATCTCGTAGCGCAAGGGCGCCGGTGAGCGCCACCTTCGTCCTTGATTGTTCCGTAACCATGGCATGGTGCTTTGGCGACGAAGCAACCAAAGCGGCATACTCAGTTCTGGATCGCCTCGCCAGTGAGACCGCCGTCGTTCCCTCACACTGGTTCCTGGAGGTGGCGAACGTTCTGACAATGACTGAGAAGCGCAAGCGAATGACGGCGCAGTCATCAACGGAATTCCTGGGGTCGTTGGGAACGCTGGACATCGAGATCGACACCGCGACGGCCGATAGAACGTTTTCGCACGTCCTTCCGCTGTGTCGCAAACACGGCCTCACGAGTTACGACGCAGCCTATCTCGAACTCGCCATACGACGACAGTTACCGCTAGCATCACTCGATACCGAGCTACGCGCTGCTGCGAAGCGGGCTGGAATCGAGGTACTCGCTAAATAAAATAAAGTCAGTCGGGACCGATGCTTTCAGTGCAGGGACTGGACCGAGTCCTCGCCCATAACACTCGCAGGCAGCGTGGCCAATTGTCGTCGTACCGATGGATCTGCATTCCGCCACGCACTGTCTGCGTACACTGCGTACACTGCGTACACCCGCGCGCTATCCAGCTTGCCGGCGGCAACGAATGTGCGCGCCATTTCGAGATCCAGCTCGCTACGCGGCACGTAGTGTGGCGATGGTATCGTTGACATGGCCCTGGGCGAGCTGTGCATGCGAGCGTTCCACGCTACTACGGAAGCGGCCACAATTGCGCTTCTCAAGGAAGTGATAAAGCGGCGCGGCTGAGCAGAGGGGTTCCCTCAGTGGTAACTCGCTGAGACCAATCGCGGCCGCGAACACGTAGCTCATTGCGCGACCGCGGTCAGACCGACAGCTTGCAGCATTGGCTTCGATCCTGTTCCGTCGCAAACTCAAGTACGTTCAGCGATGACGTCCGCCCGAAACACAATCTTCGGGATGCGCGTCCCCGAATGGCTGACCCGCGACATCGCCCTGCTGCTCAGCGGCAGGGCGATGCGCAGTCTCTCGCTTGGCTTTCTCGCCGTACTCGTGCCGGTGTACCTGGCTCGCGCGGGCTACGCTGCGACGCGAGTCGGGATCCTCTTCACGGCCGGCGCAGTTGGCAGCATGCTGCTCACCGCGGCAGTCGGCCTTCTGGCGGACAGGATTGGCCGCAAACCGATCCTGGTGGTGCTTGGCCTCCTCAGCGCCATTGCCGCGCTCACGTTCGCACTCACTGAGAGCTATCCGATTCTCCTGATCGCGGCCGCGCTCGGAACCATCGGCCGAGGTGGCGGCGCGGGTTCGAGCGGTGCTTTCGGGCCGTATTATCCGGCGGAGCAGCCGCTCATCACCGAGAAGGTGTCGGACCGCGACCGTACCCACGTATTCGGAATGGTGTCGGTGGTTGGGGTGCTGGCTGGCGCGGGCGGCGCGCTCATGGCCACCGTGCCCACGCTGCTGAACCGATTCTTCGCGCTGCCCGAGATCGACGGAGATCGCGCGCTCTTCGTCTGCGCGGCGGTGCTCGGCCTGGGAATGGCGCTGGTCGTCCTGCCGGTGAAGGAGGCTGCACCGCCGCCCCGGGTTCCCGGCAAACATCGGCATCTGCAGACTTCCACCAAACGGGTGCTCTGGCGCTTCGTTGTCACCAACGCGACCAACGGGCTCGCCGTCGGCATGCTCGGACCGGTGCTCGTCTACTGGTTCCACGTGCGATTCGGCGCGACGGCGGCGGAGCTCGGATCGCTTTATTTTCTGGCGAACCTCCTCGCAGCGCCGTCGAATCTCATGGCCGCTCGCGTCGCGCGCCGTCTGGGAACCGTGCGCGCTGTGGTAATGCTGCGGCTGGTCGCGCTGCTGCTCATGGCGGCCATGGCGCTGGTGCCGACATTTCTCGTGGCTGCTGTGTTGTTCCTGCTGCGCACTCAAGTGAACACGATGTCCGGTCCGATGCGTCAGTCATTTCTGATGGGGATGGTTGCACCGGAGGATCGCAGTACCGCCGCGGGATTCTCGAATCTGCCGTTGCAGGTATTGTCGAGCGCGGGACCGACGATCGCGGGTCAGTTGATGCAGTCCGTCTGGGTGAGTCTGCCACTGGAACTGGCGGCTGGCCTGCAAGCCGTGAACGTCTGGTTGTACCACGTCTTCTTCCGCGACATGCGCCTGCCCGAGGAGTTGGAGGAGCTGTCAGCCGTCGGAGCGGCAGAACCGCACTCCGAACCGCACGGGGAATCTGCGGACAACTGATTCACCCGGACCACTCATCGTGAGCCGGATCTGGTCGGGTCGGAATCACCTCGGCAACCCAGGTCTGATCTATTTTATTGTAGTGATCGTGAGAACGTAGTCGCCCTCGAACCCGACAGCGGAGAATTGACATGACAGGCGAAGAATGGCGGCGACGCAGATGATCATCCTGTTCGCTTTGTTGACGATGTTGACCGCGAGTTGCGTATTCGGACAGAGCACCACGAGTAATGGGCCGTCCGTCGCACAAACGACCAGTGATCTCAATGACTCTTCAATGCTCGGTTCACGACGCGCTCAGCTACTGAGTAGAGACTCGACACCCAAGCCCGTGGCGACTGATCCGCGCGCCGTGCAGCCGGAGCGACCTACCGTTGCTACTCATGCATACACGGTCGCGCCCGGCTATGTCGAAATCGAAGTTGGCGCGCAAGACATGCAGCCACGATCCGCATCGCAACTCGTCGTTCCGACGGTTGTCAAAATCGGCATCGTTCCGCGACTGCAGCTGGAGTTGCAGGGTGGTTACGTGCGCAATACGGCCGATGGTCCTCCGAACACAACCGATGCAGGCGCGAATGATCTCGCCGTAGCACTCAAGCAGCGCATGCTGGACGCCGCACCTGTCGTGCATGACTTCTCGGTGCAAGGATCAATAAAATTTGCGACAGGATCACACGGTATCAGTACCGGGACGACGGACGTGTCGCTCCTGCTCATCTCGAGTCGCCCGATCGGCGGCGGCGAACTCGATCTGAATGCAGGTTACACGCGCCGATCAGGCAACGGAACGACCGCGCCAACCGACGCCACGCTCCTCACCGCATCATTCGGCATGCCGATTCACGGTCATGTAGGAGCTGTCGCCGAACTGTTTGCATATCCAGGGACCGCGGGCCCGTCGGGCGCGCCGCCGCAAGTCGGGTTCCTCACGGGCCCAACACTGCAAGTCCAACCGTGGCTGGTGCTCGATGCAGGAGTGATTCTGAATGTCCAGCATATGGGAGCGAATGCCGCATATGCTGGTCTCACGTACAACATCGGCCGGATTCCGGGCTTTCCGACGCGAACATCATGGTAGCTGCACCGCAGTTGCGACTCACATCGACAGGACTCATTGCCGAAGGCACCTCCGGTCCGCAGCTATTGCTCGGATTCCTGGACTCGCTGCTCCGTTGGCGCGTCCCCGCACTCACGGCGCCGTTTGTATTCACGACTCTTTGTTTTGTCCTGGCGTGCGCGCGTTTTAGTCGGTTGCATTCCACGCACCTCCTTCCTACAGCAGGACTCCCCAAGGCAGCGGCCGCCGAGGGGATCGTGACCATGTCAACGGCTGCCGAGACTACGTGCCGCATCGGCCGCGGCATAGCGATAGGTAGCCATTGCTACGATGACTGCATTCTGATCCACAGGTTAGATTCCCAGCATGCTGCGGCGCGTGGTGCGGATTCTGGTTGGCGTTATGCTGATACCCGTGTTGGCGGGAATCGGTCCGACACCATGTGCAGCAATGGGGCATTCGCTATCGATGTCCGATGCCTCGGTGCATGGGACATCTGATGTATCACAGGAGCATTCAGCTCACGCCGGCGGCGATCAGACCGGCGTTCCGCTGCATCAGCACAGTCGCGGTCAGTGCGACAATTCCACCGGCACAAATTGCTGTCCAGCCGTTTCAGGATGCAGCGTCATCGCACTTCCGGCAGTAGTCACCGCAACACAAACGGCGGCGGAGATTGTTACATCGGCACCCGTCATCTACAAAGAGCTGCCGACCACCTGGGCCGTCGCGCCAGAACCGCCCCCTCCCAAAGCTTAACCTCTCGCCGCATTCCGCGGCATTTCAAGTCACGTATCGTTTACAAGTATTCCACGACGTGACCACCACGGCGGCGCCACTGGCACCGACTGCCACGACCATAACTCACTCGCACAGTTCGACTGCTTCGCAGCAGGCGTCCATCAACACGCCTGCGTCTATGAACCGAGCGTCGTTCGATCAATTCAATCGCCACGGACACCAGTTCCGCGCGATTGCTTCCGGAATCACAGATGTCGCTCCTGCAGACGAAAATACTCTTGCTCCCATATCTCCACGCGTTCACCAGACTGCGCGGCTACTCTCGGTTGCTCATCGTCGCAGCTATCGCGGCCCCTCTCTTCACTTCACCGGCACTCGCACAGCACGGCCATCCGCTGCCGCCCGATTCCGCTCGCCACAAACCTGTACAAGATAGCTCTACCAAGTCAGCTCCAATGTCGGACATGCCTGGAATGATGAGCACGCCGACATCCCGTGACACGACGGCATCGCCAATGTCGCAGATGCCGATGAGTTCCGCGTTGCTCGGCATCCCCATGCAGCGCATGGGCTCTGGGACCTCCTGGGTCCCGGACGCGACGACGATGCACGCGCATCACACGACGCTGGGAGCCTGGGACATGATGTTGCACGGAGTCGCATTTCTTCAGTACGACAATCAGGGCACCAGGCGCGGCGACAAGCAATTCGGCAGCGTGAACTGGGGGATGCTCATGGCCGGTCACGATCTGGCAGGCGGACGTCTCAACCTGCGCGGAATGGTCAGCGCAGAGCCGTTCACAGTCGGCTCACACGGATATCCGTTGCTTCTGCAATCCGGCGAATCCTATCGCGGAAAATCGCTTTACGATCGACAACATCCGCATGATCTCTTCATGGAGATAGCGGCGCTGTACGATCACGCAATCAGTGACAATCTCGCTCTATCGCTCTACGCCGCGCCGGCCGGAGAGCCCGCGATCGGGCCAGTAGCCTTTCCCCATCGTCCGAGCGCAGCGGATGATCCGCTCGCTCCGATCGGCCACCACTGGCAGGACGCAACACACGTCTCGTTCGGCGTTGTCACGGTCGGCATCTACACACGCACAGTGCGACTGGAAGGCTCGATCTTCAATGGCCGCGAACCCGATGAGATTCGCACCAACCTCGACTACAATGGCCGTAGCCTCGATTCCTACTCGGGACGTCTCACGATCAATCCCGGTGCGAACTGGAGTCTTTCGGGTTCTTATGCGTATCTCCGCAGTCCGGAACAAGCGCATCCGGAGGAATCGTTGCATCGCATAAGCGCGTCGATGTTGTACGGGCAATCATTCGGCACAGCGAGCAACTGGGCAGGCGCGTTCGTCTATGGAGCGAACAAACACGCGGACCAGACCGGCCTGTCGAACAGCCTGCTGGCCGAGAGCAATCTCACACTGGATCGACGCAATACGATTTTCGGACGCGCCGAATTTGTGCAGAAGGGACCGGAAGACCTTCCAACATCATCGGCAGCGGCAACGACATCACCACTCACACAGGGCACGACTGCGGGTATCACGTTGATCGCCAACCAGTCGCCGATCGAGTACGATATCGGCGAGGTGACTCTCGGTTACGTGCGCGAACTCACATCCGTGTACAGGGGAAGTCTCGGACTCGGCGCGGCTGGCACGATCAACATGGTTCCAGCAGCGCTGAAAGAGACTTATGGCACCCGCACACCCGTTGGCGCCACGATATTTCTGCGCCTGCGTCCGGGTGTGATGCACATGGGTATGTGAATGGCGGTACGAATCGCCGCTGCGCGATGCACGCGAATTTGCCGGCTACGCCGATCATCGCCCGCCGCCCTTCGCATCGGTCACCGCTTCCGCGGCACCGGCCCGTCGGGGATCCGCGCCGGCGGTAACTGTCGTTGCGCCGATTGTGACAGCAGCGGCGTAACCCATCCTCAACTCGCCTGGCAGTGATATGAATCGCAGATGATGACCCATCTGTTCGAGACCACGCTCCGCACTCGGCGCGAAATTATCCTCCATCTCGATCAGATAGTCACTTCGCGTTCCGATGCGCTCGCGCGAAAGCAGGAAGCGCGGCAACTCGATTGCACGCTGAACGTCGAGCTTCTCATCGAGTACGCCAACCACGATGCTGTACACCGCGGATGTTATCCACGAATTGCCCGCAGCGCCAACCGCAAGCACGGGACGAGTCGCCGCGCCTGTGCCCTGAAAGACAATCGTCGGTGCGAGGGTGCTACCGTTGCGCTCGAACGGCGCACTGCTTCCATACGCACTAGCGTCGCTGCCGTACGATGTGAGCTTGTCGTTGTACAGAAATCCGAGACCCGGTGTCACGTAGAAACTGCCGCCCCAGGTACCGAGTGTCTGCGTTGCGGCCACGACATTACCATCGGCGTCAGCGACCGTGAATGCGGTGGTGCCGGTGCGATGACAACTGCTCTCCCCTGCCTCCGGTTCCACGCCACCGCACGTCACGGTCTGTGCTGCGTCGACGTTCGTACCAGCGAACCGACCCCGCGCGTCACTCAGCAGCGAACGCGCTGTACTGTCGTTCCCGGTCGTACTCTTACTGGCTGGCCGTGCGCACCTGGGTGGATCGCCGGTCAGCGCTTCGCTTGTCAGCGCGTGACGTGGATCAAAGCACTTCCATCTGGCGCGCGCGGTGTCCTTGCTCGTGAACGCGCTCGTGTTCACCGCCCATAGCCCCGGATCGGCGATCCTGCCGCGCGATGACGGGACGAGCTTCCACGCCTCGATCATTGCATGCACGGTCGCGGCGTCTTCGGTGTACGACGGCAGTCGTGGTAATTGCTCCAGCATGTTGAGTTGCGCAACGAGGGTCGCACCACCGGAGACCGGAGGAGTGCTCGAGTAAATCGTATATCCACGATACGTCCCCGCGACCGCGTCACGATCGGCGGCGTAGTACCGCGCGAGGTCACTCATGCGCATCGCATTGCCCTGTCCGCGCAGATCTTCCACTATCCTCCGGCCGACTGCCCCGCGATACACTGCGTACGCGCCACTGTCTGCAATCTGCTCGAGCGCCCACGCAAGATCAGGATTGCGAAGCGTATCGCCAGCCTGCAATGGCTTGCCATCACGGAAGAACAACTTCCGGCTTCCCGGATACTTGAGGAAATGCTCGCGCTCCGTCGCCAGTGTCGTTGCAAGACCATCGCTCACCACGTAGCCGTTCTTCGCTGCGCGGATTGCGGGAGCGACAAGATCGGCCCACGCGACCTTGTGACTTCCATACTTCTGCCATGCTTCATGCATCCCGGCCACAGTTCCGGGTACGTTTGGGAGCACCGGACCGTCATCCGGATATCCGCCGCTCGCGCGCACGGAATGTTCGTTGGTAAAGACATCTTCAGGCAGCCGCGTCATGAACTCTATGACGATGGGCCGTGGCATCGAGTCGAGTCGGATGAGCATCTGACCGTAACCGCCGATGCCGCTCGCATCCGGCTCGACGACGCCGAGTGCAAACGACACTGCGACAGCGGCGTCCACGACGTTCCCACCCTTGCGGAGAATCTCGACTCCCGCCGCCGTCGCAACCGGATTCGCGCTCGATACGGCGGCACGACCGGTAGCCGGTTCGCGCAACGTCGGTCGCTTCAGCAACATCTCGTGTACGACATTCGCGAGATCATCATCTGACTTCGCCGCCAGCGCGCGCGGACGATACGTATCACGAAGTTTCTCCCACTGCGCGCGCCGCGCGGAGGCATCGGGTGTCGAGTAGTACAATTTTGCGGTGCGCTGCCATGCGGCATCGAACTTCTCTGCGTTGCGATTGCCCCGGTTCACCGCGATCGCGATCGCCGCGGTCTTGCCGCTGTCAGGCATCGCGGGCGCCGACATGTACCACAACGCACCCGCACCCTTTTGTATAGCGCCAGCTGAACGATCGCCGAGTCGATCCGGATCACCGTTGTAGCCTGGCGGTGGCGGCGGAAGTTCAACGAGAGTGAGGGTCCTTCCGTTCGGCGACCACGCCGGCGTGGCGCGGCGATCGCTGACCAGATTCACGTAATCGCCTCGGGGCGTCGTGACCCACACACCCGCGGGCCCGCTTCTGGTGCCGAACGCGATTCGGCTGCCATCGGGTGACCAGGTGGGATGCTCCACATCCCGGTTGTTCACTGCCGTGTAAGTCGAATCGCCGCGCAGCGTGACGATGCGCAGCCTGGTACCCGTTTCCGCACTCGACACGAACGCGAGCTGCTTTCCATCGGGAGAGAAGGCCGGCCAGAGCTCGGCGCCGGATTTTGCTCTGGTGAGTCGTCGCTCGTTGCCGTCCGGAGAACGAAGGTAGATCCGTGCAGTCGGTCCGATCCCGCGAACGAATGCCAGCGTCCCATCGGGCGAGAGTGTCGGATCGCTTTCCCACTCGTTGGAATCAGTCACTCGCATCGGCGAGCTCGCCGAGCTCGTCGTACCGGCCCCATCCCCACCTTCTAGCTGCACTCTATACAATCGTGAGCTGCCGTCGCGATCGGATGCGAACACCAGCGACTTGCCATCCGTACCCCACGCGGGCTCGCGATCCCAGGCTGGTCCCGAGGTGATCTGGATCCAATCCGTCGTGTCGCGCGCCGAGCGCTGCACCCAGATGTCACCATCGACGGCCAGAGCAAGCCGGCCATCCGGCGCATACGCGGCATCCTGTACACCGGCGGCAGGTGAGCCGATGCTAGCAGCGGTCTGTAGAACGAGCAGCAGAGTGGCGAGAGGAAGCATCACCTGGTGAACCCCATGATTTTGTGGACGTACACGGAAGCCCTGTGATCAGGATGCGATCGATGATTCGGCGCATCGAACGGCGTCGTTCGCAGGCCGGTGCGGAGAGTTGGCCGCGCCGCAGTCCAGTATAGCACGCGAGCATCGATCACGCATCGTCACGGCTGTGGGATAGTTGCGATCGCCGGTATCGACGTATCATGCATCAAGCTATTACGATTTGCTCTTGATACCGCCTTCAGTTAGCGGGATATTGGTGGAAACGGGGACCGGCGAGCTACGCGGAGCAATACCGGACGAGCGACACTAGCAACTTCCCCATGTGATCGATCACGTCCGGAGTCACTCCAATGCCAGTTGCCTCGCCGTTCGGATCACGTTGCATCGTTGTATTTCTGACCGTCGCCGCCTTCACAGCTTCCATTCCGCATGGCGCGTTCGCTCAGGCGGTGGTCGGCAACGTGCGCATCGCCACCGACAGCGCCAGCACCCCCGCGCCCGCGAGCGAAGCGGTTGTTGTTTTGCTGGATTCCACGGGCGCGGTTGTGGCTGGGGTAGTCACGCAAGATGATGGGCATTTCACCATCCGTGCGCCCTCCTCAGGCACGTACAGAGTCCTCGCTCGGCGGATCGGCCTCGCACCCGACTCGTCGGAAAAGATTCACCTTGGTGATAGTATCACAGCGGTCGCTCTTACGCTGCGTCCGTTCGCCGAGCGCCTTGACGCTGTCCATGTGGACGAGAGTCAGCGATGCAAAATCAGTGCGGCTGATGGACTCCTCGCCCTTCAGTTATGGCAGGACGTTCAGAGCGCGCTTACAGCGGCTATTGTCACGCAGGGAAGACAGGATAGAACAGGATTGGTGCTTACTCGGTTTACACGCCAGGTGGATCCCAACAACGGTCGAGTGCTACGCTCGACGACGTGGCAAGCCACGAGCGCAACGTATACGTCGTTCAGTGCGCTGCCAGCTGATACGCTCGTCGCGCACGGATTCGTAATCGAGGAACGCCGTGACGTTATCTATTACGCCCCCGATGCACGTACTCTTCTGTCAGACGCATTCGCGAGGACACATTGTTTTCGGCCGGTGACGGAAGGCAGGCATGCGGGCCTGGTGGGACTCGCGTTCGACGCCATCCGCGACAGAAACCGGCACGCACAGGTGTCCGGCACTCTCTGGCTCGACGCCGCGACCAGGCAGCTGCGCTACCTCGAGTTTCGCTATCTCGATGCCCATCAAAGTAACGAGATCAGCACCGAAGAATCGTTTATCGCTACAGGTCGTCTCGATTATGATATGCTGTCTGACGGCACATGGATAATCCGTCACTGGAAGCTGCGCATTCCAGTGATCGGAAACCTCCGCCGTGGGATCCCTTGGGTGATGTCGGTCTGGGAGCTCGGCGGCGACGCTACGAACGCGCCGGAAAAGGAATAAGCCTCTCCGGCGACATCGGGCCGTGCTCGCGTAGGACGGGGCTCTTTCAACCGCCCCCACCTTCACGTATTGTATACAATCCCGACTCTGGCACCCCCAATGCAAATCCATAAACTGGAATCCAATGCCGGTGGCAAGCTCACCGCCAAGCGCGCCGCGGCCCACAAAATCCGTCCAAGCTCCACGCCCGCCGAACGCATCACGCTCGGCGTGATCGTCGGCAATCGCGGCTTCTTCCCAGGTCATCTGGCCCGAACCGGTCGCGACGATATGCTCAAGGCGTTGGCTGAAGAAGGTATCGACGTAATCGCACTCGGACCAGACGATTCAGTTCATGGAGCGGTCGAGAGTCGAGACGAGGCCAAAGCCTGCGCCGCGCTCTTCCGCGCCAATGCAGATAGAATCGCCGGCGTGATCGTCACGCTGCCGAACTTCGGCGACGAGCGTGCGATCGCTGAAACGCTGCGGATGGCGCGGCTCGATGTACCGGTACTCATCCACGCGACGGCCGATGATCCCGCAAAAATGGGAATCGACGCTCGCCGCGACGCATTCTGCGGCAAGATGTCCGTCTGCAACGTGCTCACGCAGTACGGCATTCCGTATTCACTTACATCGGTCCACACTCAGCGACCGGAATCGGAAAGTTTTCACTCCGATCTGCGCAGCTTCGTCGGAACGTGCCACGTCGTTCGCGGCCTTAAGCACGCGCGCATCGGCGCGATCGGCGCACGACCGGCGGCGTTCAAGACGGTGCGCTTCAGCGAAAAGATTCTCGAAGCGTCAGGCATCGCAGTCGAGCCTATCGATCTCTCGGAAATACTCGGCCGGATCGATCGATTGCCGAGCGACGATCCGCACGTCCGCACCAAGCTGGACGAGATCCAGGCATACGTCGCGACAGATGGCATTCCGGCGGAAGCGCTCGTCAAGATGGCGAAGCTCGGCCTCGTGATCGATCGCTGGATGAAAGAAGTCGATGTGACGGTGAGCGCGATACAGTGCTGGACCTCTATGGAAGAATTCTTCGGCGTCGTACCGTGTACGGTGATGAGCATGATGAGTGACGTGAATCTGCCGAGCGCGTGCGAGATGGACGTGTGCGGCACGATCAGCATGTACGCGCTGACACTCGCGTCCGGAACGCCGAGCGCGTTGCTCGACTGGAACAACAATTACGGCGACGATCCCGACAAGGCGGTCTGCTTTCACTGCAGCAATCTGCCGAAGGCGTTCTTCGAAGATTCACAGATGGACTATCAGGCTATCATAGCCGGCACCGTAGGCAGGGAGAACACGTACGGTACGGTTGTCGGCAAGGTCAGGCCGAATCCCATGACATACGCGCGCTTCTCGACCGATGATCGAACCGGCCGCATCCGCGGATACGTCGGCGGCGGCCGATTCACCAACGATCCGCTCACCACATTCGGCGGCGCTGGCGTCGTGGAAATTCCTCGACTGCAGGAGCTGTTGCGGTTCATCTGCGAAAACGGTTTCGAGCACCACGTTGCCGGCACGATGGCAACCGTTGCGGATTCCGTACACGAGGCTGCGTCGAGATATCTGGGCTGGGACGTCCACAAACACGCATAGCCACGTGACCATTGTAGCAGGAGTCGACTTCGGCACGCTGAGCGTGCGCGTCGCGATCGTCGACAGCGCGCGCGGCCAGCTTGGCGCCGGGGTATCCGGTTATCCCGTGCAGCGCGATCGCAATGATCCGGATCTTGCCACACAGTCGCACGATGCGCAGATGAACGCACTCGTCGATGCCATGCATCTCGCGATCACCGACGCGAGAGTATCCGGCAGCGATATTCTCGCGATCGCGCTCGACACGACCGGTTCGACTGTGATTCCGGTCGGAGAAGGGCTCGTTCCACTAGGTGACTACTATCTGTGGGCCGATCACCGTTCGAAGAACGAAGCAGCGCTCATCACGGAAGTAGCGCATGAAACGGGGCTCTCCGCCATTCAGTACTGCGGCGGTGTGTATTCCTCCGAATGGGGTTTCGCCAAGCTGCTGCACTGGTTGCGACACAATCCGGACCTGCGCGATCAACTTGTGACCGCACTCGAGAATTGCGACATGGTTGCAGCGGTGCTCACAGGCGTAACCGATCCGCGCGATGTCGTGCGCTCGATCTGTGCCATGGGTCACAAGTGGCTCTGGAATGAAGAGCTCGGCGGACTTCCTTCAGAAGAATTTCTCTGCTCCGTCGATCCGCTGCTCGCAGGTATCCGCGAGAAACTGCAAGGTCGCTATCTGACCTCGGATAACATCGCTGGCACGTTGACGGCGGAATGGGCCGAGCGGCTTGGGCTCGGCGCGGATATCCCAGTCGCGGTCGGCGCATTCGACGCGCATTGGGATGCGATAGGCGCGGGTCTCGCCGAGGGAGATGTCGTCAACGTGATCGGCACCTCGACCTGCATCGTCGCGATCGCGAAGGATGTCGATTGCGTCCCTGGAGTCTGTGGCGTCGTACGCGGATCGG
>Ga0164241_10003650_pt1 | contig 15377 bp, 17 predicted proteins | sample OricomyardsoilBY_FD_108780 | JGI IMG/M metagenome (GOLD analysis project Ga0164241, IMG submission 108780) | Backyard soil microbial communities from Emeryville, California, USA - Original compost - Back yard soil (BY) | ecosystem: Environmental > Terrestrial > Soil > Unclassified | place: USA... | reverse complement strand
TGATGCCGCGGCGGGCATAGTGCATCTGGCTGACGTTCATGCCCGCTTTCGCGCGCAGGGGGCGCTTCACGACATTGGGGAATTGCGGGACGCCGGCGGAGCGGTCGGGGCCGGACAGGCCGTTATCCTCGGGGCGGATCGCTCGCGCGTCGTAGGACTCGACATCGCCGCGGCCGACGATCCAGTCGTGGCGGAGGTTGGCGAGGCCGGCCATGATGTCGATCCGCGCGTCCGGATCGGTGTACGGGCCGGACGTGTCATAGACGTTGAGCGGCGGCTCGCCGCAGCCGGGCTCGAGATCGATCGCGCGCATCTTCACGCCCAGCGGGCCGACATGGATCTTGCGGCTGCCGCGGATCGGGCCGGTGGTGACGCCGATTTCGGTGCGGGCGGGGATGTCGGCCATGTTCAATCGCTCCAATGTTTCGGAGCGAGGGCACGGATTTCTGGCAAGAAAGCCGCCCACTCCCTCCGCCGGTATTATCCGGATCAGGTTCGACGGGTCGCGGGCTATTCCGCTCTCAACCTGCGATCGCGCGACAGGCTCCCCGGGGATGCGCGCACGCTAGGCGCTTCGGCCCGGCGGGGAAAGGGTCAATCGACCGCTTTGCCGGCCAGCGCGTCGATGATCGAGGCGGTCACGGCGCCATCGGCCGCGCGATCGAACGCGGCGAACATCGGACCGGTGTTGATCTCCAGAAACACCGGCACACCATCGCCCGGCCGCGTCTTGAGATCGCAAGCGGCGAAATCGCAGCGCAGCGCGGCGGCGACGCGGCGGCACCCGGCGACCGCCTCGGCGATCGGCCCGGTCGCGCCGTGATAGACGAGCGTCGCTGCGTGGTCGGGGCGGTAATCGAGCTGGTCCGACGCGACCTGAAAGACATGGGTGTCGTCGCCGACGATGAATACACGGTATTCGGGATAATCGAGCCGCTCTTGGACGATCGCCGGGATCGGCGCGGCGGATGCGGCGGCATCGTGATCGGCGAGGGCGCGTTCGAGCGGCTGGGTATAGGCGCCGCCGCCCACCGGCTTCGCGATCATCGCCTTACCAGCGCGGTCGCGGAGCGCGGCGAGATCGTTGCCGATCCATGTCGCCGGGATCGCGAGCCCCTCGGCGCGCGCCACCGCCAGCTGATAGGGCTTGAGCCCGGCCTGGGGCGAAAGTTCGCGGTTGAACAGCCGCGTCGTCTCGCGCGCCGCCGCCCAGCCCAGCAGTGCGCCGTACCAGCCGAGCGCGCGGTCGAGCATCGCACCCGGCGTGCGGGGCGTGAACACATCGTAGCGCAGGAACGCGCCGACCGGGTCGAGCGGCACGCCGTCGAGAGTCAGCGTGCCGCTCGCGAAATCCCAGGCGAGCAGCGGCTCGGCAGCGGCGGTGACGAGCACCGGGACGACCGGCACGCCCGCACGTTCCGCCGCCGCGACGAGGCAGACGAGACTGAGATCGTCCCGGCCGCCCCCGACCAGCACTCCGCGTTTCATCGCGCCTACGACGACCGCCTCAGCGCGCGCCGAACGGGTTGATCCCGCCCTGCTCGACCGGGCCCCAAGGATCACGCCAAGGCCAATGGAGCTCGGCGATGACCGAAGACGGTGGAATCTCGGCGATGGGGAGCGACTCCTCGCCCACCCACCAACTCTTGATCTGCTCTGCGGGCGGGTAAGTCGGGTGTTCCTCGCCGATCGCCATGGTTTTTGGGCCGCGGAAATCCGGCCCGGCCAAGTGCTGGCTCTCCGGCGTCGAGTCGAGCGGCTGGAGCGGGTGCCAGCTGCCCTTCCCGCCCGGATGAAGCGGCGGCACCGACGGATGGACCAGCCGAGTCAGCGCATTCGAGCGCGCATGCACTTTCACCCCGACGATCCGTTCGACATCGTTCTTGCGCACATAATGCGCGACCGCCGGCGCGGTGTAGGGGACGAAGACCTCCTGCGGCGGCACGCCGACGAAATCGAGATCCAGAATCCCGTCTCCCGACAGCTTGGTCTCGAGCGTGGTGAGCGCGATGTCGGTCCATCCTGTCGTCGCAGCCATGCCGTAGGCGGTGACAATCAGTTGCGGCGGATTGGACTTGGTCAACGCGAGTTGTATCATGTCAACACTGTAGAGAAGCATCGTTTTGGACATGGCGGCCTGCTTTCCAATCTTATGATTTCATGGCGCGACCCGAGTCTTATGGATAAGGCCTATCCCGCTGCGCGGTCTCGCCTACAAGCGGCATTGCAGCCACTTTGGCGACACCTTGCGGCGATCGCGAGCCCGTGCGTTTTATTTCGAATACGAAACTAAGATCGGCTTGCGTCACATCGCCGGATGTGACGGATTGCTTGCGCAATCCCACACCGCCCGTTCAGAATGTATACGCCAGCCCGGCGATCGCCTGCACCTGATCCTTCGATCCCGCCACGCTCACCACCGGCGAATCGGCGAAATCGTTGAGCAGGCGCTTGTAGGTGACGCCGCCGACCAGCTTGAAGCCGTGGAGCAGATCGCCGGTGATCGAGCGCGTGCCGATCAGGCCGACCGTCCAGCTCTTCCAGCCGCCCTGCGTGCGATAGACCGGCAGGCCGCTACGTGCGCTCTGCGCGGCGTCGACGTCGAAATAGGCCTGGGCATAGCCGCGCTCGGCATATTCGGCCGAGGCGAGCAGCCCGACCGCCGCCTTGTGGCTCAACGGCGTGAAGTAATTGAGCGAGGGCGACAGGATGCCGGCCCGGTGCGCGGCGTTCACGCCCTTGCGGTAGCTCACCGAGACCGAGAGCTTGTCGTAAGGGCTGGTGATCACTCCGGTCTTGCCGATGCCGACGAAGCCGCCGACCTCATAGGTGGTGTCGCGCTTGCCGAGGCGGCGGATGCGCACGTCATCGATCTGGCTGAGCGTCGAGCGGTTGAGGTCCATCACCACGATCGGCCCCGCCTGCACGTCCCAGGTCGGGCCGGGCGTGTTGGGGATGAGATCGAGGCTGGCGCGGTTGCCCGCTAGCGTCAGGTTGAAGCCGTGGACCGAGACCAAAGCCCCCGGCGCGGGAAAGATACGATAGTTATTCGAGCCCTCGTAATCGGGCATGTACACACCGGCGATGCCGATCGTGACCGAATCCTGGCCGAGATCGGGCGCGTTGGGATCGGGCGGCCCCGCCCCCTTGTCCTGCGCGAAGGCCGGCGCGGCGGCGAGGACGAGCGGCAGGAGCAGCAGCAGCGGCAGGCGGTTCATCGGCAAATCCCTGTCATGTCGTGCGGATCGCAACGCCGCGCCGCGCCTTTGGGTCCATGGCGGTGCTCAAAGCATGTAGCGCATGTGCACCTGTTGCGTTTCGGCATCGCCGCCCAGCGTGAAGCGCGCGGCGGAGAAGGACGGCGGACCGAACAGGATCGCCGGGTTGTTGGAGAAGCCGAAGCCCTCCCTGGGGATGCCCGCGAAGGTATCGAGCTTCTTGTTCGCATTCTCGTCGTGGATCACCGCGATGGCATAATCGCCATGCGGCAGCAGGCCGAGATCGAGCAATGGCGCGCCCGCCGGCACTGATCGCGTCACCGCCTCGCGATCGTCGACGCATTTGGGAAAATTGGTCGGCGCCGCGGTCAGGCACAGCCGGATCACGCCCTTGGCCGAGCGCAGTTTCTGCACCGCGACCTTCAGCTCAGCGACGGGCATCGCCCCCGGCAGCAGCGCCAGCGCCGCCGCGGCGAGGAGCCCCCGCGCCGCCAGCGAACGTCCCCAGCCCGCGGTCGGTGCCGCACAGCCGGTCCCAGAAGCGGAAATAGAGCCCATAATTGCACCCGTACTCGGCATGATGCCGTTGATGATGGCTGGCGGTGATCAGCCATCCCCCCAATGCCCCCCGCCACAGGATCCGGGGGAACATCTCCCAGCCCATGTGATTGGTGACCCCCATAACCGTCATGATTCCCAGCACCAAGCCGAGCGCGGCGACATGGATCGGAATCGCGAAGACGAGTAGCGGAATTACCACAGCACCGGTGAGCGCCTCGATCGGATGGAAGGCCATCGCCGCCCAGGCGGTCGGCGGCCGGCTGGCGTGGTGCACGGCGTGCGCGACGCGGAACAGGCGCGGGCGGTGCATCCAGCGGTGCGTCCAGTAGAACCAGGTGTCGTGCGCCAGGAGGTAGAGCAGCACCGACAGCGGCAGATACCAGAGCGGGAAGGCGTGGATGTCGGTGTAGATCCGCGTCCAGCCGCGATGCTGCCAGCCCCAGGCGACCACGCCGGCCGGCACGCCGTAGATCGCCGCCGACGCGAGGCTCCAGCCGATCTCGCGCCGCATCTGGCGATCGAGCCCGGCATAGAGGCCGGGATGGCGGAGCCGGGTCGCGAGCGCGAACCCGCCCGACGTGGCGAGATAGCGCAGGCCGACGATCAGCGTCATCGCCAGCGCGGACAGCAGGATCGCGAGCCAGGCGGTCATGCGCGGGCCATACGCGCCGCCGGCGCCCGGCGGAAGCGGTCACCACCGCCATGGTGAAAATCGGGTTAGCCCCGAATTGGCGAACGCCGCGGACTCGACCGGCGTATGGAGCGCGCGTGAACCGGGCGCCGATCCAGCCGCTATGCACCGATCCGTGGCCGCACCGGCCGCGCGACGCGGTGCGCAGCAAGGTGTTCCGCCTCGCCGGCCTGTTGACCGCGCGCGGCGCCGAACGCGCGCATGTGCTCGACGTGTCGGAAACCGGGGCGCGGCTGCACTGCGCCGCCGCGCTCGTGGCGGGCGATGACGTGGCGATCGAAGCGGCCGGGGTGATGGTGCGCGGCTGCGTGATGTGGGTCGCCGAGGGGCGGATCGGCTTGCGTTTCCATCGGCGACTGAAGGAAGCCGAGTTGGCGCAGTTCCTCGCTCCGATCGAAATTGCGCGCTGAAGCCGGGAGCGATCGACCGTAAGCTCCCCTCCCTGCAAGGGAGGGGCTGGGGGTGGGTGCGCGCGTCTGCGCGCCCGAAAACTCTCCAACGCCCCACACAACAACGGCGGTCGAGGCATCGAGCCTCGCCCGCCATTACACCCACCCCTTGCCCCTCCCTTATAGGGAGGGGAATCTTGAACGGGGAGCAGCGCTAGCCGATCAAATAGACCGATACCGCCGCCGCGCCGCCGAAGACGAGCGCGATCAGGATCGAGAGGATGCCGGCGATCGGTGAGCCCGAGCGGCGGCGCACGAAGCTCTGGCGCTGTGCGGGCTTGCCCAGCTTGAGCTCGACCAGGCCGGCCAGCCCGCCGCCGAGCGTGGTCATCACCAATGTCACCAGCGCGCCGAGCGGGCTTTCGAAGGCGATCGCCACCGGCAGCACGATCGCGAACGGCGCGGCCATCGCGAAGGCGGCGAACAATTTGGCGAAATCGACCTCGCTCCTGGCGACCGGCGCGATCGCGAGCAGATCGGGTGCGTCCTCGGCCGAAACGGTGAGCCAGGCGAGGCTGCCGACCATCTGGCCCGCGACCAGCACGCTGGCGAAGGCCATGCCCGGCGCCAGCGGCAGATCGCCCGAATGGCGCAGGAAGACGAACAGCAAAGGCGCGAGATAGACCAGCCGCAGCACGATCTGGAAGGCGATCGCCGGATCGCGCGCGAGCAGCCGCCATTCCTTGGCGAAGATGCTGCGGAACAGCCCGGCATGGAACAGCCGCGCGGTGGTGCGTCCGGTCGGCCGCGCGCGCGACAGGCGGTTGCCGCCCGCCTGATAGCCGCCGAGGAACATACGCTGCAGCGTCGCGCCGGCGGCCAGGAACAGCAGCACGCCGCCGCCGAACAGGATGAGTAGCGGCAACGGCGCGCCGAGCGCGGCGCGGCCGGGCAAGCTCGACAGGCCGGCGCTGCCGAAGCCGTCGGCACGCAAGCGCTCGAACAATAGGATCACGCTCGATCCGTGATGCCCGCTCTGGTTCATGATCTGCGAGACGAGGAACACCGCGCCGCCGAGCAAGGCGGCGAGGATCTGGCCGAAAGTGCGCGCCGCGCGCGGCCCGATCCAGGTTGCGAGTGCGAGCGTGATCGCGATCCCGATCGCCGCGGCGGCCAGCGCCAGGCTCGCGAGCAGGAGCACGGTGCCCAGGAGCTGCGGATGGCCGAGGATCGCGATCGGGACGACCATTGGCAGGAGCAGCATCGCATAGGTGAGCGCGATCGTGCCGGCGATGCCGAGCAATTTCGCCTGCAGCATCACGCGCGGCTCGATCGGCGCGGTGAAGAGCAAAGCGAGGTCGCCGCTTTCGTAGAGTGTGCGCTGGCTGCCGATGATCGCCTGCGCGGTCATGAAGCTCAAGGCGGCGATGCAGCCGGCGAGCACGCCGATCATCAGCTCGGGCCTTGCGGGGATGGCGACGTCGCGCAGCCCCCAGGCGGTGAAGCAGCCGAAGCCGATATAGAGAATGGCGAGCCCATAGCCGATCCAGCGCGCGGCCCACTTGCGCATGCGGTTGCGCCAGGCGAGGCGGATCTCGTGGAGCGCGAGCCAGGCGAAGCCGCCCGGCGCAGCGAGCCGCGTCATGCCGCGCTCGTCAGCTGGATGAAGGTGTCTTCCAGTGTCAGCCCCTCGGTGCCGGCGCGCGCGCGCAAGTCCTCCAGGCTGCCCTCGGCGAGCAATTTGCCGCCGGCGATGATGCCGATCCGGTCAGCCATGCGCTCGGCGACCTCGAGGATGTGGGTGGTGACGATCACCGTCTTGCCGCGATCGACCTGGGCGCGCAGCGCGTCCTTCACCGCGCGCGCCATCGCCGCGTCGAGCCCGGTCAGCGGCTCGTCGAGGATCAGCAGTTGCGGATCGTGGATCAGCGCGCCAGCGAGCGCGACCTTCTGCTTCATGCCGCGCGAGAATCCCTCGCAGCGCGTGTCGCGCTCGCCCCACAATTCGAGCCAGCGCAGCAGCCGCCCGGCCTCTTCGGCGGCTTGGACGGGTGGAATCCGCCACAGCCCGGCGACGAAGGCGAGATATTCGCTCGGGCTGAGCTTGTCGTAGAGCATCGGCTCGTCGGGCAGCCAGGCGGTGATCGCCTTGGTCTCGAGCGGATGCTGGCGTACGCTGCGGCCGAAGATGTGGATCGTGCCGGCATCGGGCTTGGCCAGCCCGGTGACCATGCGCAGCGTCGTGGTCTTGCCCGCGCCGTTCGGGCCGAGCAGGGCGTAGAGCTGGCCGGCGGCGATCTCCAGATCGAGATCGGTGATGACGGGCTTGTCGAAGCTCTTGGAAAGGCCTCGAATCCGGAGCGCGGGTTCGGTCATGGCCGCGGACTTAATGTGTGTTCAAGTAAACGCAAACAGGTACGGCCGGCGTCGCCACATCCGCGTAAGCGGATCAAAGAGCTTCCACTCGGAATAGCTGTTCCACGCTCCGCTCCAGCGCGGCGGCGAGCTTGAGCGCGAGGATCGTCGAGGGGACGAACACGCCGTTCTCGACCGTGTTGATCGTCTTGCGGCTGACGCCGACGCGCTCGGCCAGGTCGGCCTGGGTCCAGCCGCGCGCGGCGCGTTCGTCCTTGAGCGTGTTGGCCAGGCGCTCAGCCATCCTTGAGCGCCTTCTTCTCCAGCGTGCCGAAGCGCAGCAGCGCCAGCATGATCGCGATGGTGATCACCAGCCGCACGCCTTCGCGCACCGTGATCGGCTCGAAATAGCTCAGCACGTAGACGACCAGCGCGGCACCCATCGCCCCCCAGAAGCCGAGCGCCATCGCGCGGCGGCGGTGATCGCGCGTGCTTTCGTCATTGAGTTGCGCCCGCACCGCACGGCCGCGCAGCAGCCCGCCGCTGAACGCAAGGAACAGGCACAAAGCGACCGCCCAGATCACCCAGACGACGATATGGATCATCTCGGGCCGGTTGAAGGGCGGTTCGTCGCGAAAGCTGCCCCATTGCGTGACGCCGAAGACGAGCGCGAGCGCGGTGGCGGCGCGCGCCCGCCCCCATGCGGCGCGGTCGGCGAGATCGGTCGTATCGGACATGATTCGGTCGCTCCTATATGTAACCTCGGGGTTACATGTAACCTGTGGGTGACATTCGTCAAGGGGTTCCTCGCGTGGCGGGGCTTCGCTAACAGGCCATGTAATGACAGCGCCGGACCCCGACCTGCCGACCGCCGGCCGCTTCGCCGGCCGCGCGCACGTCTATCCGGTGCGCGTCTATTTCGAGGACACCGATCTGTCGGGCGTGGTCTATCATGCCAATTATCTCCGCTACATGGAGCGCGCGCGATCGGACATGCTGCGGCTCGCTGGCATCGACCAGCGCGCCGCGTTCGAGGCGGGCGAGGGCGCCTGGGCGGTGGCCGATCTGGCGATTCGCTACCGGCGCCCGGCGCGGCTCGACGACGCGCTGCTGGTGGTGACCCGATTGCTACAGGTGCGAGCCGCGGCGCTCGTCATTCATCAAAGAGTCATGCGCGGAACCGAGATACTATCCGAAGCGGAGGTCGTGGCGGCGCTGGTCGCGCCGGGCGGACGGCCGCGCCGGCAACCGCGGACATGGAGCGAGGCGTTCACGCGGCTCGTCTGGCAGGAGGACATACAAGGCTGATGGATTTCTTCGTCAACAGCGATCCGGCGAGCATGTCGCCGGTGGCGCTCATCCTGCACGCCGATTGGGTGGTCCGCATCGTGATGGCCGGGCTGCTCGTCGCCAGCGTGTGGACCTGGGCGATCATCTGGGCCTTCTCGCGCCGCGTCGGGCGCGTGCGCAAGCGCCAGGAGCGGTTCGAGCGCGATTTCTGGAAGGCCGAGGACGTCGACGCGTTCCACCGGATGGAGCGCGACACCGATCTGCCGATCGCACGCGTGTTCAATGCCGGCGTCGCCGAATGGCGGCGCTCGACCACCGGCGGCGCGGTCGATCGCGACGGCACGCGCGAGCGGCTGGCGACGGCGATGGGCGCATCGGTGGCGAGCGAGATCGACCAGCTTTCCGACCGGCTCAATATCCTCGCCACGGTCGCGTCCTCCGCGCCGTTCGTCGGGCTGTTCGGCACGGTATGGGGAATCATGCGCAGCTTCACCGGTATCGCCGCGCAGCAGAATACCAGCCTCGCGGTGGTCGCGCCGGGCATCGCCGAAGCGCTGTTCGCGACCGCGATCGGGCTGTTCGCGGCGATCCCCGCGCTGATCGCCTACAATCGCTTCAGCCACGGCATCAACCGCATCGAGGCGCGACTCAATCGCTTCGCCGACGGTTTCCACGCCACGCTCTCGCGCCAGCTCGAGGGGCAGAAATAGCCGGTGGCGGTCAACCTTCCCTCGCAGCGCGGGCGCGGGCGGCGCGCGCCGATGGCCGACATCAACGTCACGCCTCTGGTCGACGTGATGCTGGTGCTGCTGATCATCTTCATGGTCACCGCGCCGCTCCTGACCGCCGGCGTGCCGGTCAATCTGCCCGACAGCCGCGCCAAGGGGCTCGACCGCGACCAGAAGCCGGTGACGATCAGCATCGACAAGACGGGCCGGATCTTCGTCGACGACGATCAGGTCTCGGACGCGATCCTGCCCGACATGCTCGACCAGATCGCCAGGAAGGGCGATCCCGACAAGCCGCCGCAAGTGTTCCTGCGCGCCGATCGCGCGCTCGATTACGGCCGCGTGATGCGCGTGATGGGCGAGCTCAACCATGCCGGGCTGAACCGCGTCGCGCTGGTGACGGTTGGCGAGGAAGGCGCGGCGCCCAAGGACGCCGAGTGATGCGGCCGGGCGCGATCTGATGGAGCGGGCCGAAAAGGTCGGGCTGGGGGTCGCCGCCGGCGGGCATCTGCTGCTGTTCGGCGCGCTCTCGCTCGGCTGGCTGCTGACGCCTCCGCCGGTGCCCCCGCCCCCGCCGCCGATGGACGTCTCGATGGTCGACGATATCGGCCTCGTCGCGCAGGCGCCGCAATCGACCGTCGCGCCGACCGCGTCCAAGGCGCCCGACACCGGCCCGGCCGAGGAAGCGCCGCCGCCCGCGGCCGCGCCGCCCGCGCCCGAGCCGGCGCCACCGGTCAAGCAGCCCAAGGCAGCGGCACCACCGCCCAAGTCCTCGCCGCAGCCGGCGCCCGCGCCCAAGGCGCCGGCCAAGCCGACGCCCGAGAAAGCCAAGACGCCGCCCAAGCGCGACGCCGCGGCGCTGAGCAACGTGATGGCCGACATCAAGGGCGAGGGCAAAAACCGCGACGCCAAGGGCAGGAAGCAGCGCGCCTCGCTGCTCGGCGATGATTTCCGCAAGACACTGGCGCAGAGCCAGGCGAACACCCATTCGGACGCGCCGCAGGCGGCGAAGATGAGCGCGCAGGCGCTGGCCGGGATCGTCGACGCGATCAAGCGCCAAATCCAGCCCTGCGCCGATCGCCAGATCAATCCCGGCCCCGGCGCCAACGAGATCAAGGTGGTGCTCAACCTGCGGCTCAATCGCGACGGCACCTTGGCCGCGACGCCGACGATGGTGCGCACATCGGGAACCACCGACGACAACCAGCGCTATGTCCAGCGGGTGCGCGATCTGGGCATCGCCGCGTTCAAGGGCTGTTCACCGTTGAAGTTGCCACAGGAATATTACGCCACCGCCGGCGGCGGCTGGAGCAACCTGAACTATATTTGGCAATTGCGTTAGGGAGCAAGTGATGCGCCAAACCTATTACCATATCCGGCTCGCCTTCGTCGCGCTGATCGGGCTCGCCGGCGCCGCCGCCGCGGCGCAGACCACGCCCTCGCCACAGCCGATGCCGCAACAGGCGGCGCCCGCACCGGGCCAGCAGCCGCCCGCGCTCGCGCCCGGCCAGACGCCGCCACCGCTCGAAGTCGACGTGACCGGCGGCATCTCGGCACCGATGCCGATCGCGATTCCCGCCATGCCGACGCCGACGATCGTCTCGACCGCGGCCGGAATGAGCGACCAGGTCGGCCGCGAGCTGTCGAACATCATCACCAACGATCTCAAGAATTCCGGGCTGTTCCACCCGCTCGGCGCGAACATGTTGCGCCCGGTGGCCTTTCCCGAGGTGACCGCGCCGGCGTTCGATTATTGGGGCGGCACGGGCGCGCAGGCACTGGTCCAGGGCTTCATCCGCGCCAATGGCGACGGCACGCTGACCGTCGGCTGCTATCTCTACGACGTCGCCGCACGCACCGAGCTGACCCGGCAGGGCTTCGTCGTGCCGCCGTCCGACTGGCGCCGCGCCGCGCACAAATGCGCCGACATGGTCTATACAAGGCTGACCGGCGAAGGCCCGTATTTCGACAGCCGCGTGGTCTATGTCTCCGAGACCGGGCCCAAGGCGCACCGCATCAAGCGACTGGCGATCATGGACCAGGACGGCTTCAATGGCCGCTTCCTGACCAACGGCCAGACGATCGTGCTGACCCCCGAGCTGTCGCCCGACCAGCGCTCGATCGTCTATATGAGTTATCTCAACGACCGTCCGTCGCTCTATGTCTACGATATCGGATCGGGGCGGCAGCGGCTGCTGGTGCCGAACACCGCCTTGACCTTCGCGCCGAGCTTTTCGCCCGACGGGCGCTGGATCCTGTTCTCGATGGCGAGCAACGGCAATACCGACATCTATCGCGTTCCGGCGCACGGCGGCACCCCGCAACGGCTGACCAATTCGCCCGGCATCGACACCGGCGGCAGCTTTTCGCCCGACGGATCGAAGATCGCGTTCGAGAGCGACCGTTCGGGATCGCAGCAGATCTATGTGATGAACGCCGACGGATCGGGGCAGCAGCGGATCAGCTTCAGCGCCGGTCGCTACGCGACGCCCGAATGGAGCCCGCGCGGCGACCTGATCGCCTTCACCAAGATCGGCGGCGGTTTCCATGTCGGCGTGATGAGCCCGGGCGGCGGCGGCGAGCGGATGCTGACCGATGGCTGGCAGGACGAAAGCCCGACCTGGGCACCCAACGGCCGCGTGCTGATGTATTTCCGCACCAGCGAGGGCAAGAGCGGCGCGTCCGATCTGTGGTCGGTGGACCTGACCGGCGTCAACCAGCGCCGCATTCCCACCCCGCTCGACGGTTCGGATCCCGATTGGGGACCGATTCGCCCGTGAAACGTTAATCGGCTAGGGAAGGGGGACGTCCCTTCGCCACGATGATTGCAACGCCAGTAGATCGAGGGAGATATCGACATGGCCAAGACGACCGCCACATTGTTGTTCGCGACCGCGTTGGTCGCGCTCGCCGGCTGCGCGCACAAGCGCCCGCCGGTGCTGCCGCCCAGTCCGGGCGAGCAGCCGATGCCGCCGCAAGGGCCGGTCGGCGACCAGATCATGCCCGGCAGCGCGGCCGATTTCCAGCGCTCGGTGACGAGCGACACGATCCATTTCGCGCTCGATCAATATGACATCGATCCGACCGCGCGCGCGATCCTGGACAGCCAGGCGCAATGGCTGATGCGCTATCCCAATGTCCGCGTGACGATCGAAGGGCATTGCGACGAGCGCGGCACGCGCGAATACAATCTCGCGCTCGGCGACCGCCGCGCCAATTCGACCAAGAACTATCTCGCCGCGCGCGGCGTGAACCCGGCGCGGGTCTCGACGATCAGCTACGGCAAGGAACGCCCGATCGCGCTCGGCTCGGACGAGGCGAGCTGGGCGCAGAACCGCCGCGCGGTGACCATCGTCATCGGCTGACGCGGGACGTCCAATGAGGGCGGGCGGCGCATTGCGTCGCCCGTTTTCTTGCGCGGCGGGCGCATACAGTTTTGAGTCCGCGATGGCGAAAGCGACAGTTCAGCCGTTACGCGCCGCCCTCCCCCTCCGTCAGGCTGCGCCTGCCACAGTTTCGGGTCGCCCATGCCCCCGGCATGGGCTTGGATTGCCGGGGGCAATCCAACCCGAAACTCCCTGGCGGGGGAGGATAAAAAATATATCAGCGCTCACGCCACCCGTTCGAAGCGGATCGTGCGCTGCACCGGATCGGCGGCGGTGAGGCGGGCGTGGAGGGTGTCGCCGGGGGCGACGCTGTGGGCGTCGACGCGCGCGACCACCGGCAGGTCGCACAGCTGGATGCGGGCGCCGCGCTCGTCGAGATCGGTGACGATCGCCGGGTAGATCGTGCCGACCGCGCCTTGCAGCATCACCGCCTCGGCCATGTCGATCACCGCGCGATCGACTTGCCCGCTTTTCGCGTCGGCGCGCGCCATCACCGGCGGAAGCTTGGCGAAGGCCTGCGTCACCGCGTCGGGCACCGGCTGGCCGTTGGCGATCGCCAGCGCGGCGCGCACGACATAGCGATCGGCGAGGCGGCGCAGCGGCGCGGTCGCCTGCGCGTAGGTGGCGGCCATCGCCGCATGCCACGGCGTCACGCCCGGCTGATACGGGGCATAGGAGGCGCCGTCGCCGGCGCGGCGGATTTCGAGCATGAACGCGGCCTGCTTGGGATCGTTGGCGTCGAGCGTGCGCGCATACTCCTCGAGCGGCATCGCGTCGGGCCAGTCGAGCCGGAATGCGCGCGCGGTGTGGCGCAGGCGGTTGATCGCGCCCGGATTGGGCCCGGCCATCACGCGGAACAGCCCGGTCTCGTGCGCGAGCAGCGCGTCGGCGACGGCGAGATTGGTGGCGAGCGACAGCGCGGCGTTGCGATCCTCGTAAATCGAGCGCGGGCGGAAGCCGAGCGTGTAGCCGCCCTGGCCGTCCGCCTCGACCTCCTGCTCGGGCGGATCGACGCGCGCCGCACCACGGCGCTGCTCGGCCTGCGCGATGCGATCGGCGAGATCGGCGAATCCGGGTGGAAGGTCGGTATCCGTGGCGGTCTCGTAGGCCAGCTTGGCGCGGCTGTGCACGATCGCGCGTTCGACGCCGTCGAGCTTGACCGCGCCGTCGGGCGCGACGCGCACCGCGAAGATCACCGCCGGACGCGGGCCGCCGGGCAGCAGGCTTGCCGCGCCTTCGCTGAGCTGGGGCGGGTAGAGCGGGGCCTTGCCGTCGGGCAGGTAGATCGTCTCGCCGCGTGTCCACGCCTCGGTATCGAGCGGCCCGCCATCCTCGACGAACCAGGCGGTGTCGGCGATCGCGTAGCGGAGCAGCAGGTCCTGCCCGGCGGGCTCGATCCACAAGGCCTGATCGAGATCGGTCGAGCTGGCGGGATCGAGCGTGACGAAGGGGATCGCGGTGCGATCGACATGCTCGGTCGGCGCGCGCCGCGCCGCCGCCTCGGCCGCGGCGACCAGAGCGGGCGGGAAAGCGGGCGGCACCTGGAACTGGGTGCGGATCGCGGCCAGCCCGGAGGCCAGCGCACCATGCGGATCGACGAGCGTCTTCATCGGCGGCGCTTATGCCGCAACCGCCGGCGTAACAAAAGTACGTGCGGGAAAGGCACGGGGTCGATTCCCCTCCCTGAAAGGGAGGAGCAAGGGGTGGGTTTAACGGTGGGCGAGGCTCGATGCCTCGGCCGCCGTTGTTGTGTGGGGCGTTGGAGAGTCTTCGGGCGCGCGGACGCGCGCACCCACCCCCAGCCCCTCCCTTGCAGGGATGGGAGTTTACTGGCGATCCATCCCGACGTTCGGCGCGTGTGGCATGTTCCGGCCAGCTTGCCGTTCTGTGCGCAAGCGCCGAAAGCTGGTTGCGCGAATCAGGGAGAAGACTGGCATGGCCGATCCGTTGGCATTGCTGTTGGCGCGCTGGCAGTTCGCGTTCACGCTCAGCTTCCACTTCGTCTTTCCCGCCTTCTCGATCGGGCTGGCGAGCTATCTCGCGGTGCTCGAGGGGCTGTGGCTCGCGACGCGCAAGCCGGTCTATCTCGATCTGTTCCGTTACTGGCTGAAGATCTTCGCGATCACCTTCGCGATGGGCGTCGTGTCGGGCATCGTGATGTCCTATCAATTCGGCACCAACTGGTCGGCCTTTTCGGACAAGGTCGGCGGGGTGATCGGGCCGCTGATGGCCTATGAGGTGCTCACCGCCTTCTTCCTCGAAGCGGGTTTTCTCGGGGTGATGCTGTTCGGGATGCGCAAGGTGGGGCCGGGCCTGCATTTCGCCGCCACCTGCATGGTCGCGCTCGGCACCATCATCTCGGCCTTCTGGATCATCGCGGCGAACAGCTGGATGCAGACGCCGGTCGGGTATGTGATGGGCGCGAACGGGCAATTCCTGCCGGGGCCGAGCTGGGCGGCGATCATCTTCAATCCCAGCTTTCCCTTCCGCCTCGTGCACACGGTGATCGCGGCGTTTCTCACCACCGCGCTGGTGGTCGGCGCGGTCGGCGCGTGGCATCTGCTGCGCGATCGCGCCAACCCGCAGGCGCGCACCATGTTCTCGATGGCGATGTGGATGGCGGCGCTGGTCGCGCCGGTGCAGATCCTCGCCGGCGACGCGCACGGGCTCAACACGCTCGAGCACCAGCCCGCCAAGGTGCTGGCGATGGAAGGCGATTATCATCCCAGCCCCGAGGGCGCGCCGCTCATCCTGTTCGG
>Ga0164241_10003649_pt1 | contig 15379 bp, 13 predicted proteins | sample OricomyardsoilBY_FD_108780 | JGI IMG/M metagenome (GOLD analysis project Ga0164241, IMG submission 108780) | Backyard soil microbial communities from Emeryville, California, USA - Original compost - Back yard soil (BY) | ecosystem: Environmental > Terrestrial > Soil > Unclassified | place: USA... | reverse complement strand
GCTATCAGCGGCGCCGTATTTTTGATGATACTCGGCATTCTGCTATTCCTCGGCGCCATCATCTACGGGGCGCGAAAGGGATCATTGCTACGTGTCGCCAAGCTCAAAAACGGCGAAGCCTGGTTGCTGGGGGCGGGCAAAGAGTTCATCAACTCGCTCCCGCGCCGCGGGCTTTAACGAGGCCTCTTAAATCGATGGCGCAGCGACTCACCCTTTCGTCAAAATGTGATAGTTCGCCATCGAGATGCCGCTGAGCATCGCGCCGACGATTCCCAAAAATCCCTGATCCGTGCCGCAGAGATAAACGTTCTCCAACGCCGTGCGGCCTTGGCGGTTTTTCACCGCCGAGCCATAGATCGCGCCCGCCGCGTGTCCGGTGAACTTCGTGATCGTGCGCGGCGTAAACATATCTGTCGCCACCGTCGCCCGCTCCAATGCATCGGCCGGGACCAGCGGCGGCAAAAACCGTTTCGCGCTCGCCGTGATCGCCGCGTACCAGCGGGTTTTGTCCGCCCGATACCCGCTCTCCGGCAAGTGCGCCCAGCGATCAAAATTCGCCAGACACGTGCAGCGGAAAAAACCCTCGGCCATGTTCTGGTTTTCCGGATACGCGAAGTTGTTGGGAAAACAAATCACGCCGCTGCGCACATCGACCTGGTCCGCGGGCCGCTCATACGTGAAGCGCGGGGAGTCATTGAAAAACACGATCGTATCATCGCCCCAGCCGAGCTCCGCCGGCTGGCGATTGAGCACCGTGATCGTCTCCGTGTAGCTGAGTCGGCCTGCTGGCTGCGCGGGAATTTGCTCGAGCTCCGGGGCGGATGGCGGATCGATTTGGAAACGTGTGTTGCTCGCAATCAACGACGCCGTCTCCGGTCCGCCCGCCGAGCTGATCACGTGGGTCGCCGTGACTTCGCTGCCGTCGTCGAGCACCAGCGCGCTCGCGCGATTTCCTTGTGCGAGAATCTGTCGCACGCCGCATTTCATCCGGCGCTCCCCGCCCGCCGCGCGGTATTTCTCCTGAAGCACGCGCAGGATCACGCGCACGCCGTCGAGCGGACGCGCGAAGCCTTCCAGAAAGAGCGCTTTGAACATGATCACGAATTGGCCGAACTCCATGTCGTGCTCCTGCGCGCTCCCATAATACATCAGCGGGCAAAACAACATGTCCTCCAGCAACGCGTCGCCGACATGACGCCGCACGATTTCGCGCGCCGAAACCACCGTCGCATCCAAGGCCACGTCGTCGTACGTTTTCACCGCTTCGACAAGCCGTCGGAAGCCGTCGATCTGCGCGGGGAATTTCGCCGCAACCTCGCCTTCGAGCACCGCGAAGTCATTGGTGAATGTGAGCGACGTCTCGCCGCGCGGGCCAAACGCCACGCGCGAGCGCTTCTGTTCGCAGAGCGCGAATTCGTCGCGCTCGATGCGTAGCTGCCGCAGCAGTTTTCCCAGCGGCGTGCCCTTCACGCCAGGCCGCACGTAGTTAGTGAGCGCATGCAGACCGACGTCGTATTTTCGACCACCGATGCTGTAGAAACCGTTGAGCCCGCCGATCGCGTTATGACGTTCGAAGATGCACACACGTTTGCCAAAATGCGCGAGCCGGATGCCCGCCGCGAGCCCGGACATGCCCGCGCCGATGATGGCGACGTCGTAGTGCGTGGCGGTGTTCATGACGATGTCGGAGTGAAGCGCAAAGACGCGAAGCTGCGAAGGTCGAACGCAAAGAGAACCAGATGTCCGTTCATTTCTCCGAACTTTGCGTCCTCGCGTCTTTGCGCTTCAAAATAAAAAAGCCGGGAAGATTTCCCGGCTCAAATCCTACGCGAGCCAGGCTCGCATTTCCATGCTTGTTCGTGGCCTTATTTTCCCGCTGCCGTGAATTTCGGCGTGAGGTATTCCGCGCAACTATCGAGCGAGGCGAGCTGGATATAGTCCGCCTCGGGCACCTCGATGCCGTGGCGTTTCCGCAGCTCCATGACGATGTCCAAAAAGTCCATGCTATCGAGCTGGAGTTGATCGCGGAGGCGCACCTCGGGCTTCAGGGCCGAGAGATCTTCGTCCGGCGCGATGTCGGTGATGATGTCGATCACCACCTGTTTACATTGGTCTTTGGTCATGTGTGGAAAGCTGTTCCGGAAGTCAGTTCAGGCAACAAAGCGCTTCACTATCAGCGTCGAATTGATGCCCAGCATACCGAAGGAATTGTTCAAAATAGCGTCAACCCGTTTTGCCTTCACCGGCTGATTGAGCACGAGGCCGGGCAACGCGCATTGCGGGTCGAGATCATCCACGTTGATCGTGGGATGAACGATCAGGTCGTCGAACGACGGCAAATTTCCCGCCAGCTCCAGCGCGCCTGCCGCGCCCATCGCGTGGCCGATGAAGCTCTTGGTGTTGTTGATGTACGTATCCGGACAACCTTCGCCAAACACCGCGCGAATCGCCTCGCACTCCTGGATGTCGCCGAGCGGCGTCGCGGTCGCGTGTGTATTGACGATGTGGATCTCCGCCGGCGTCAGCCCCGCCCGCGCGATCGCGTGGCGAACGCACTCCGCCTGCCGCGTGGGATTCGGCAGCACGTAATCGGAGGCATCCGAGTTCACGTGATAACCCGCGATCTCGCCATAGATTTTCGCGCCGCGCGCCTGCGCATCCTCGAGCCGCTCCAGCGTGTACAGTCCGCCGCCTTCCGAGATCACGATGCCGTTGCGCGCCTTGTCGAACGGACGCGACGCCTTCTTCGGATCTTCGTGAGTCGCCAGCGCATTCTGGGATTTGAAACCGGCGAAAATGCCAAAGGTATGAATGCTCTCGCTCACGCCTCCGCAGATCGCGAAATCCACCTCGCCGAGCCGCAGCATTTGTGTCGCGTGGATGAGTCCCATGTTCCCCGCCGCGCAGGCCGCGCCGATCGTGTAAGCCGGTCCCGTGATGCCCAGATTCAGCGACGTCTCACCCGCCGGGTTGTTGGCGACCGTGCGCGGGTTGTGATAATGCGACCAGAACTTCGTGTCGTAGTTGAACTTCGATACGTTAAAAATTTCGTTCTCCGTCTCGACGTTGCCGTGCTCCGTGCAACCGATGTAAATGCCCACGCGATCCTTCGGCATCGCCTCGAAGTTCACGCCGCTGTCCGCCAGCGCTTCGCGCGCGCAGTAGATCGAAATCGACCCCGCCCGCGTGCCGACCCGCACCTCCTTTTTCTTCTGATATTTCAGCGGATCGTAATGGCACACCCCCGCGAGCAAATCGCCCATGTAACGCACCTCGAAACGCTCCACGCCCGCGACCCCGTTGAGCAGGTTCTGCCGGAACTCGGCCAACGAGTTGCCGTTGGGGGCGGTGAGACCGATACCGGTGATGACGATGCGCGCGGGCTTCATGAAAGATTGGAACGGAAACGGCTAGCCAACCTCGCGTCGAAAGCAATACAAGCCTCGCCCGCATGAACGTACTTGTCGTTGGAGGAGCCGGCTACATCGGCTCGCACTGTGTCCGCCAATTGATCGCCGCAGGCCACCGCCCCGTGGTCCTCGATAATCTCGTCTTCGGCCACCGCGCCGCCGTCGCGACGGAGATTCCTTTCTACGACGTGAATCTCGGCGACGAAACCGCCGTCGGCTCCATTCTCGAAAAAGAAAAAATCGAGGTCGTCATGCATTTCGCCGCGTACGCCTACGTCGGCGAATCCGTCACCGATCCATTGAAGTACTATTTCAACAATGTCTCCGCGACGCTTCACCTGCTTCACGCGATGCTCGCGAAAGGCGTGAAGAAATTCGTCTTCTCCTCCACCTGCGCGACCTACGGCATCCCCGGGAAAATGCCCATTGTCGAAAACCTCCCGCAGGCGCCGATCAATCCCTACGGCCAGACCAAACTCGACATCGAAAACGCGCTCAAATCCGTCGCGCACGCCCACGGCCTGAGCTTCGCCGCCTTCCGCTATTTCAATGCCGCGGGCGCCGCTGAGGACGGCTCCATCGGCGAAGATCACCATCCTGAAACGCACCTCATCCCGCTCGCCATCGCCGCCGCCCAAGGGAAAGCGCCGCCCCTGAAAGTCTTCGGCACCGACTATCCCACGCCGGACGGCACCTGCCTCCGCGACTACGTCCACGTGGACGACCTTGCCCGCGCCCACATCGCCGTCTTCGAAAAACTCGCGGTGCCCGGCACCAACCTTTTCTACAACCTCGGCACCGGCACGCCGACCTCGGTCCGCGAAGTGATTGCCGCCGTCGAGAAAGCCAGCGGCCTCAAAGTCCCTTTCACGGAAGCCCCGCGCCGCGCCGGCGACCCGCCCGCGCTCTACGCCGATTCGTCCAAAGCCAAGACCGAACTCGGCTGGAAAATCAAATTTACCTCCATCGATCCCATCGTGGAAACCGCCTGGAAGTGGCACTCGTCACGCCCCAGCGGATACGGGAAAAACTGAGCCGCGCTCCCTGCCCCGACCTCCCAAAACCCATCCGAAATTCCGTCGGTGCAGGAGCGAAATCCGGTCCGGGGAGCACACGCGGCTCGCGTGTGGTGTCCGGCGGCCCGCCGGACACGGATCGAATCACCCACGATCGCGCACCATTCGCGCCCGCCGCTTCCCCGCGCCGCCTTTCGCCGCGCGCGCCGCGTTCGCCACACGCGCTGCGGCTCTTCACGAGCACCGTCGACGCTCCGTTCTGTTCCCACCGTTTTCCGCGCCTTTCGCCACGTTCGCGCTCAAACCCCAACTCTCCGCGCCGCTCACTCCGTCTTCATTCGCGCGCTCCAGAAAGCCAGCGCCCGCGAATAAATCTCCTTCGGCGAGGTCATCGTCAGCGCCTCTTGCGCGAGCGTTTTCGCGTCCGCCATTTTCATTGCCCGCACGAGAAACTTCACCGCCGGCAGCAACGGCGGCGTCATGCTCAATTCATCCACGCCGAGTCCCAGCAGCAGCGGCGCGTACACCGGATCACCGGCCATTTCACCGCACACGCTCACCTTGATCTTACGCTTGTGCGCCTCGTCCACGATTTGCTTGAGCGTGCGCAAGACCGCGGGATGCGTCGGCTCGTAGAGATGCGCGATGCGGTCGTTCAGCCGGTCGATCGCGAGCAGATATTGGATGAGATCGTTCGTCCCGATGCTGAAAAAATCGCACTGGCCGGCCAGGATGTCCGCCGTGATCGCCGCGCTGGGAATCTCGATCATCGCGCCCACCGGCATCTTCTCGTCAAACGCCACGCCTTTTCCGCGCAGTTCCACGCGGCATTCTTCCAGCACTTCGTTCGCGCGCGCCAGTTCCTCCGAGCCGCTGATCATCGGATACATCAACCGCACTTTTCCATGCGCGCTCGCCCGCAAAATCGCACGGAGCTGATCCTTGAAAATATCCTGGTGCTCCAGACAGAAGCGGATCGCGCGAAATCCCAGAAACGGGTTCGACTCCTGCGGGAAAAGTTCAGGCCGGCCCGTCATCGGCTTGTCGCCGCCCAGATCAAGCGAACGGATCACGACCGGCTCGGGCGCGAGCGCTTCGGCCACCGTTTTGTATTCGATGTATTGATCTTCCTCCGACGGAACCGCGGTCGCGTTGAGATACAAAAACTCTGTCCGGAAAAGCCCGACACCCGTCGCCGAATTTTCGAGCACCAGTGGAACTTCGTCCGCCTTTTCGATGTTTGCCCGCAACGGAATTTTCTCCCCGTCGAGCGTGATCGCCGGAAGCTTGCTCGCGTCGATCAGCCGCTGCTCCAGCGTCTTTTTTTGCTTCTGGATTTTCCCGTACCGGAAAAGCGTGGGCTCCGCCGGATTGATGATGACGACGCCGTCGTAACCATCGATCAGCAGCCAGTCGCCGTTGCGAACCCGCTTCGTCAAATCGCGCAAACCGACCACCGCGGGGATTTTCATCGAGCGCGCCACGATCACCGCATGACTCGTCTTGCTTCCGGAATCCGTGACCAGCGCGATCGCCTGGCTGCGATCAATACTCGCGGCGTCCGACGGCGAAATATCGTTGGCCACCACCGCGCGCTTGTCGGCCAGTTTGCTGAGATTTTGTCCCGCCTGGCCGAGGAGATTTTGCAACACACGCTGCGCCACATCGCGGATGTCGCCGGCGCGCTCGCGCAAATACTCGTCGTCGATTTCGTCAAACGCCTTGATGTAGCGCTGCGAGACTTTGTTGAAACACGTCTCGATGTTTTTCGAGGTCGTCTCGAACTCCCGGATCGTTTCCGAGATCAACGCCTGATCTTCCAACACCAGCAGATGCGCGTCGAAAATCCGCGCTTCGTCCGCGCCGAGATTTTTCTCCACTTCGTTTTGGATCTTCTGGATCTGCTGCCGCGTCATCAGCAACGCGTGATCGAAGCGCGCGATTTCCTCCACGCGTTTGTCCGCGTCCACTTGATACGCGGGGATCTCGACGTCGCTCTGAATATAGAGAAACACCTGCCCGTACGCGATGCCTTGTGAGGCGGCGATGCCTTGAACAACGACTTCGTTTTTTGCGCGGGCTTCCATGAACGCGTGAGCGGTTACCGTAAACTTTCGGACCGTGGAAAGCAGTCGGCGACGGAGGATAACGCTCGCGCCGGATTCATGGTCAATAAGGTTTTACCCGATTCGCGTCCCGACCACAAAAACGTCCTCGCCCCAAGCCTCCCGGATACACGCGATCATCTTCGCGACCGGCGTATTTTCCTCCAGCAACGCAAAACACGCGCTCCCGCTTCCGCTCATTCCCACGGCCACGCCAAACGCGTCTCGCAGCCACGCCAGCAACACCGGCAAGGTGACGTATTTTGAAAATGCCGCGGGCTCCATATTGTTGAAAAGCAGCCTCTCCGCCGGCGCCGCGCCATCCTCCAGCCACGTTCGCAAACGCGCCTCCGCGTCATGCGCAGGCAAATACGCCGCCGCGCCCGTCTTGATCATCTGACCATATGCCCACGCCGTCGAAATCCCCACCGCCGGTTTGAACAACAAAACCCGCCGCCCGCGCAAACGCCTCTCCGCCGCCACCGGCAGCCGCTCAATCTGCTCGCCCCGCCCGCGCATGACCAGCGGTCGTTCATGCAAAAACAACGCGCAATCCGACCCCAGCCCCGCCGCGATTTTCGCGAGCGCTTCTTCGCCCAGCGGTTTTCCCGCCAGCGTATTCAACGCCCGGAGCGCCGCGACCGCGTTGCTGCTCCCGCCACCGAGTCCCGCCCCGATCGGCGTGCGCTTTGTCAGCCGGAACGCGACGCTTCCGCGCCAGCCGCTCGCCTCCCGAAACGCCTGCGCCGCGCGCAGCACGAGATTCGTCTCGTCCGCCGGCACCGCGGCATCATCGCAGCTCAGCGAAAAATTGCCTCCCGCTCCCGCCACCACTTCCGCAGTCAGTTCATCCCCAAATACCAGCGGTGCCACCACCGACACCAACTCATGAAATCCGTCCGCACGACGCCCCGTGATGGCGAGGAACAGATTCACTTTCGCAGGAGAAAAAACGCTCACAGCATTCAAGCCGCTCACTCCACTGACCTCCCTCCCGCCTGTCACTCCTGTTCATCCATCCCCCAACTCCGCCCGCTTCGTCACCCACACCTCCGCTCAACGAGCGATTAGCAGCTGCAAATTACTCCCCGTCCCCCCGACACCACTATTGCCCCCCATTCGCCACTGGTCATTGGTCACTGGTCATTTTCCTAAAACATGCCCTGCGATCTGATCCTCGCCCTCGACGTCCCCACCCGCGAACAAGCCGCGCCTCTCCTCCGCCAGCTCCGCGGCTCCCTTCGCTGGGTGAAAATCGGCCTGCAAATGTTCACCGCTTACGGCCCCGACTACGTGAAGGCCGTCGCCGACGAGGGCTTTAATATCTTCCTCGACCTCAAACTCCACGACATCCCCAACACCGTCGCCAAGGCCGTCGAATCCCTCGCACCGCTCCCCATCGGCATGCTGACGATCCACACCTGCGGCGGACGCGAGATGATGACCGCCGCACGCACCGCCCAGCAACAGTCGAAGCCCGACCTGCTCCTCCTCGGCGTCACCGTGCTCACCTCGATGGACGCGCTCGGTCTTGGCGAAATCGGTGTGTCGCCCACTCCCGAAATCCAAGTTTCCCGCCTCGGCCAGCTCGCGATCGACGCCGGCCTGCGCGGCCTCGTTTGCTCACCACTCGAAGTCGCCCTGCTGCGCAAACAACTCCCCGCCGACGTCCAACTCGTCACCCCCGGCATCCGCCCCGCCGGTGAAGCCGGTGGCGACGACCAAAAGCGCGTCATGACGCCCGCCGACGCCGCGCGCACGGGCTCGAGCTTCATCGTAGTGGGCCGCCCGATACTCAAAGCCGCCGACCCCGCCGCCGCCGCCCGCGCTATCCTGGCCGAGCTCAAGGCCTGATTTGAATCGCAAAGACGCAAAGGCGCAAAGGCCTGAACAAATATCCTCTCACAAACTTTTCCCGCATAGTCTCCTGAGCCTCGACTCACTTTCGATCCTTCGCGTCCGACTTAGCGTCTTTGCGTCTTCGCGATTCACTTAAACGTTAACCACCCCTGATTTCTATCGCATGAGAAACGCCGCCATCCTCCTCGCCGCCGGAACCAGCAAACGCATGGAAGGCGTCGTGACCGACAAGATCCTCTCGCCCCTCGGCAACCGCCCGCTCTTCGCGCACTCCGTCGCCTCGTTCCTCGCCAGCGGCGTCGCCGATTTCTACGTCATCGTCTGCCGCGACCAGCGCCAGCTCACCGAACTCTCCGCTTACGCCCCCACGCCCTGCGTCTTCGTACGCGGCGGCAAGGAGCGCCAGGACTCCGTCGTCAACGCCCTCGAAGCCCTCCCCGCCGACATCGAAAACGTTTTCATCCACGACTGCGCGCGCCCCTTCGTCCGCCCCGAACAACTCGTCGGACTCCTCAAAATCGTGCGCAAAGAAAAAGCCGTCGTCCTCGCCCACCGCGTCACCGATACGATCAAACAACACGCCGACACCGGCCACCTGAAAGACCTGGATCGCTCGCGCCTTTGGGCAATGGAAACGCCGCAGGTTTTTTCCCGCGACCTCATCACCGCAGCCTATGCGCGTGTAGTGGAAAAAAAACATCACATCACCGACGATGCCGCCGCTGTGGAACTCCTCAAGAAGCCCGTCGCCCTCGTCGAGAACCGCCACGCCAACCCGAAGCTCACCACGCCCGCCGATCTCCCGTGGTTCGAATTTCTCCTCGCCGCCCAAACCACCCCGCCGCCGCCCGCCCCGGCATTGCCCGCCCCCGCCCGCTTCCTCGCAGGCTAACCCCGCTCCGCAATCGTCTCGTTCTCCTACTCGTACTCGTTCTCCCGTCTTAAAAAGATCCCGGGAGGAAAACTCCAGCGCCAACCCGGGAACGAGTAAGCGAACGAGAACGATTAAATTTACCTATTAATCCTGTTCATCCTGAAATTCCGTCCCCTTTCCGAACTCCGTGACCTCTGTGTCGGCGCTCCGTGTCCCCTGTGACCCACGCCGAATCCGTCGCTCCGTCCTACTCGCTACTCACCACCCGCTACTCGCTACTTCCTCTCCCCCATGCTTCGCATCGGCCACGGCTACGACATCCACCGCCTCGTCCCCGGCCGCCCGCTCGTCCTCGGCGGCGTTAAATTCGACACCGACTACGGCCTCGATGGCCACTCCGACGCCGATGCGCTCACCCACGCGATCTGCGACGCGTTTCTCGGGGCCGCCGGCCTGCCCGACATCGGTCATTTTTTTCCGAATACCGATCCCGCCTTCAAAAACATCGACTCGCAGATCCTCCTCCAACGCGTGATCGCCTCTCTGCGCGAGCGCGGCTGGCGCCCCGTGAATCTCGACGCCTCGCTCATCGCCGAAAAACCGAAGATCTACCCGCGCCTCGCGGAAATGAAGTCGGCCCTCGCCGCCTCCACCGGCCTGCCCGTCGAGTGTATCGGCCTCAAGGCTACAACCAATGAAGGCGTGGACGAAATCGGCCGCGCCCTCGCCATCGCCGCCCACGCCGTCTGCCTCATCGAAAAAATCTAACCGATGTTCCCTCTCACGCTTCGCAAACTCCCGACACCTCCGACTCACAGGAATTCACCCGCGACTCCGTCGGTCCCCGGAGCGCACGCGACGTCGGTCCGGGGAGCGCACGCGACTCCGTCGGTCCGGGGAGCGCACGCGGCCCGCGTGCCGGCTTGGGCGGCCCGCCCAAGCCTGATCGAGGTAGGGCGCGTCGTCCCTAACGCGCCGCTGGGACATCGTACCACGCACACGTCCCCGGGAGCGCCGGCTACCCGCCGGCTGCCGTCATGGGTCACTGGTCATTGGTCACTGGCCATTCGAACCGCTCTCCTCGCCCTCTTGGTCACACTCCTCCCCGCCTGCAAACCTCGCGCCACCCCCGTCGAGCGCGGCGATCGCGAACAAGTTCTCCACCGCGGCATCGGCCCCGACGTCGGCGAACTCGATCCTCATCTCGCGACCGGCCTCGCCGAATACAACATCCTCACCGCCCTCCTCGAGGGCCTCGTCACCGAGGACCCCATCGATCTCCACCCATCACCCGGCGTCGCCGAAACCTGGGACGTGTCCCCCGATGGCCTCACCTACACGTTTCACCTCCGCGCCAACGCCCGCTGGTCCAACGGCGATCCCGTCACCGCCGCCGATTTCGTCGCCTCCTATCGCCGCGTTCTTTCCCCGTCCCTCAAATCCCGAAGCGCGCCGCTTCTCTACATCCTCCAAAACGCCGAGCCCTTCAACAAGGGCGCGCTCGCCGATTTCTCGAAGGTCGGCGTCGTCGCGACCGACGCCCACACGCTGCGCATCACGCTCGAACATCCCGCCCTCCATTTCCTCTCGATGCTGAACAACACGGCCTTCCTGCCCGTGCATGTTTCCTCCATCGAAAAAACCGGCTCCGCCACCGAGGTCGGCAACCCGTGGGCGCGCCCCGGCACCTTCGTCGGCAACGGCCCGTTCACTCTCACCGAATGGAAATCGGGCCAGCGCATCGTCGTCCAAAAATCCTCCACCTACTGGGACGCCGCTCATGTCCGCCTCAACGCGATCTATTTCCATCCCATCGAAAGCCGCGACGCCGAGGAGCGCGCCTTCCGCGCCGGCCAGCTTCACCTCACCGAGTCGCTCAGTCCTTCGAAAATCGACGCCTATCGCCGCGATCATCCCGCCCTTCTTCGCATCGATCCGTATCTCGGCACCGAGTTTTATCGCATCAACGTCACCCGCCCGTTCCTCAACGACCGCCGCGTCCGCCGCGCGCTCGCGCTGTCCATCGACCGCCGCATGATCGTGGAGAAAATCCTCCGCGGAGGCCAGGAGCCCGCGCGCGCTTTCACCGCGCCGGGCATCGGCGGCTACGTATCCGCCGCGTGGATTCCCACCGATCCCGCCTCCGCCCGCGCCCTCCTCGCCGACGCCGGTTATCCGGGCGGCACCGGCGCGCCGCCCATCGAACTTCTCTACAACACATCCGAAAGCCACCGCGCCGTCGCCGAAGCCGTTCAGGAAATGTGGCGCCGCGAACTCGGCCTCGAAGTCCGTCTGGTGAATCAGGAGTGGAAAACCATCCAGGCCACCCGCGGCACCGGCGATTTTCAGCTGCTGCGCTCCGTCTGGAATCCCGACTACCTCGACCCGTTCTCGTTTCTCAATATCTGGACCTCCTCCAGTCAGAATAATTTCACCGGCTGGAGCAGCTCCGACTACGACCAGTTGCTCTTCCGCGCCGCACGCACGGCCGACACCGCCGCCCGCAACAAACTCCTGCAGCAAGCCGAAGCCATCCTCCTCGACGACGCGCCCTTCGTCCCGATCTACCACTACACCCACGTCTTCCTGATCCAGCCCTCCGTCAAAGGCTGGCACTCAACCTTGCTCGATCACCACCCGTACAAGTTTGTGTATTTGGAAAACTGATTCCTCGGAATCGCCCACATCCCTGTCGGTTTCCGCCCTCCGCCTCTTTCTCTTTCTTCTCTCTCATTCCGCCCTCCCGCCGTGCTCGAATTCGATCCGAGAAAGAGGAAAGAGAAAGCCCCCGACCCAACCACCTCGGCCTCCGCTTCCGTCATCGTTCTCGTTCTCTTACTCCTACTCGTTCTCCCGTCTTAAAAAATCGTCAGCGAAAAACCCCCGGGCCCCGAACCGAGTACGAGTAGGAGTAAGAGAACGAGAACGATAAAAACTCCGAGCCCTCCCCCAATCTTGTCCCTCCAGCAACCCGGTCTTCTTTTCCGAAACTCCGTGCCCTCTGTGTCCGCGCTCCGTGTCCTCTGTGACTCAATCTGAGCCCGCCTCCATCTCCGATCCGCCTACCCGCTACCCGCTACCCGCTACTTCCCTCCTCCCACATGTCCGACACGTTTTCCCCTTTCGCCGGCGCGCTTCTTCTCTGCGTCGACATGCAGCAATTCTTCCTCGACGAAATCGCGGACGCCGACCGCCTCATTTCCCGCGTCTCTTTCTCGATCGAAGTCGCGCGCACCCTCGGCCTCAACATCGCCTTCACCGAGCAAGCCCCGCAAAAGCTCGGCCCCACGCTCCCCGCGCTCCTCAAGCTCGCTCCCAAGGCCCACCAGTTCGGCAAAACCACGTTCTCCGCCATCGCCGACGACGGCATCCGCGACGCGCTCCGCTCCTACAACGTCGAACACCTCATCCTCTGCGGCATCGAAACCTCGATCTGCATTTATCAAACCGCGCTCGACGCGATCGATAACCACTTCCAAGTCACCATCCTCACCGACGCCACCGGCGGCCGCCGCCCCGACGATGCCAGCCCTTGCCTGAACTCCCTCATCCGCGCCGGCGCCTACGTCCTCCCCTCGGAAGCCGTCTTCTACTCGATCCTCGCCGGCTCGCAGCACCCCGCCTTCAAAGCCTTCAACGAAGTCGTCAAAACATACGACTGCCCCATGCCGCTCACCCCGTAGGGCCCGCGCTCGCGCGGTGTCGTAACCATCCGTCGCCGGGCTGCACCTTCGACGAGCCTCCCCCTCCGAAATCGTTCTCGTTCTCTGACTCCTACTCGTTCTCCTGCCTTAAAAAATCCCGGAGCGAAAATCCCCGAACCAAACCGAGACCGAGAACGAGTAAGAGAACGAGAACGATAAAACCCCCGACTTCCGCCCCCCTCTTTCGTCAACCTTCCCCACCCCCAATCCTGTTAATCTGCGATCCTGTCCAAACTCCGTCCTCCGAAAACGTCGCTCCCCGACTTTCCCTCCGTTCCAGAGTTCCTGAGTTCCCGATTAAATTCCGCCCCTCCTTCCATCTTCCCCGCCTCCGGCCTTTCACTCTTCACTCTTCCCCCTCACTCAACCGCCCTCCGTGTCCTCTGTGTCCGCGCCCTGTGCACTCTGTGACCCATTCCGAGCTTCCTAGTCGGTCTCCGACTACTCACTACTCGCTACTCACTACCCGCTACCTTCTCCTGCGACTACCATGTCCTCCCCCGATCTCCCTCTCGCCACCGTCCGCGACTTAAAAGCCGTCGAGATCGGCACCGGCCGCCCCTTCGCGAGCATCCTGCTCCTCCGCAAAGTCGCCACCAAGACCGCCTCCAACGGCAACGCCTTCCTCAGCCTCGAACTCGGTGACCGTACCGGCACTTTCAATACCAACCTCTTCGGCGACCACCCGCAGTTCGAAGCGACAAAATCCCTCCCCGAAGGCTCCGCCGTCCGCGTCGAAGGCAAACTCGACTACTTCAACGGCCGCCTCTCGCCCAAGCTCGCGAAACTCACCCCGCTCACCGAAGCCGAACTCGCCGTCCCCGGCGCCGTCGAAAACCTCGTCGAACTCGCCCCCGAAAACGCCGAGTCCATGTGGACCGAGTTCAACGCCCACATCGATTCCATCCCGCACGACGAACTCCGCATGACCACCCGCGGCGTCTTCGAAGAAATCGGCGAAACCTTCCGCACCTCGCCCGCCGCCATCTCGATGCACCACGCCTACCGCCACGGCCTGCTCGAACACACTCTCCGCATGACCCGCGCCTGCAAGGCACTCCTCCCGCTGTATCCAGAAATCGATACCGCCCTCGCCCTCGCCGGCATCCTCCTCCACGACACCGGAAAAACCATCGAGTATGAAGGTGCCCTCGCCACCCGCCGCAGCCGCAAAGGCATCCTCCAGGGCCACGTCGTCCTCGGCTATCAACTCGTCCGGAAACACGGCCTCAAAGCCCGCCTCGACGCCGACCGACTCGAGCGCCTCGAACACATCGTCCTCAGCCACCAAGGCGAACCCGAGTGGGGCGCCGCCGTCTACGCCGCCACTCCGGAAGCAGTGTTTGTGTCGATGATCGACAACCTCGACGCCAAAATGGGCATGGTCCAACGCACCCTCCGCCAGGCCACCGACACCGACGAATTCTCCGAGCGCCTCCCCGGCCTCAGCTCCCAACTGCTCGTGCGGAAACTAGGGAATAGCGCGCCATGAAAAACAAACACCTCGTCCTGATCGGAGAACGCAATGTCGCTAGACGAGGACACCAAGGCATCGAAGCATCTTTAGTTCTTTATCAGCGAATCACCGGCGAAGAAGTGCGATACACGTGGGTCCGCAGTGATGGTATTTCCACAACCAACCTCCCGGAAATTTTCGCAGGAGCGACTGGCGCCTGGTGCGTCCCCGGCAGTCCCTACGCCAGCACCGAGGGAGCAATTAACGCGATTCGTTATGCTAGAGAAAACCACCTGTCCTTTCTCGGGACATGCGGGGGATTTCAACACGCGCTCATGGAATACTGCGCGAATGTTTTAAACAAATCTGCGGGCCACCAAGAGATGGACGCGAACGCACAGGATCCGCTGATAGTGAAACTCAGCTGCCCTCTGATTGAAGCGCAAGCGAGCGTCCACGCTACGCCTGAATCGGCCTACGAAAAAATCCTCGGGGCAAAATCCTCAATTGAAGAATTTCATTGTAGCTATGGCGTAGCCCCAACCTTCGAACCACTTTTCGCTGATTCTGAGATCGAGTTCATCGCACGGGATGACGCCAGACAGGTCAGAGTGTTTCGTCATAAACACCGCGCATTTTTCTTCGGTTCGCTTTTCCAGCCGGAACGCCGCTCGTTGCAGGGAACATTGCATCCGCTCGTGCACGCTTTTCTCGACAGCCTTTGAACGTGCGGTGATTGCGCGAAGCAACTTCGTGCTCACCCTTTTCGCATGTCCGCCACGCCAACCGTCTCCATCCTGAAAATGGGCTTCGCCGAGCCGGAGCTGCTCGCGAAATACGGCTCGTTCCCCCGGTCCGGGGAGCACACGCGGCCCGCGTGTGGGGTTCGGCGGCCCGCCGAACCCGCTTCGGTGTGGATCGCTCTCTCCCGAGTAGTCTCGCTCGAAAGGCTTG
>Ga0164241_10003648_pt1 | contig 15384 bp, 12 predicted proteins | sample OricomyardsoilBY_FD_108780 | JGI IMG/M metagenome (GOLD analysis project Ga0164241, IMG submission 108780) | Backyard soil microbial communities from Emeryville, California, USA - Original compost - Back yard soil (BY) | ecosystem: Environmental > Terrestrial > Soil > Unclassified | place: USA... | reverse complement strand
CGATCTCCGGATCCACCAGGCAGCTCGCCATCGCGAACACTTCCACCGGCTCCTCGCCGAGCAGCCAGCGCGCCATGTCGAAATCGTGGATGGCCATGTCCTTGAACAGGCCGCCGGACACCGCGACGTAGGCGGGCGGCGGCGGCGCCGGGTCGTTCGACGTGATCTGCAGGCTTTCCAGCCGTCCGACCACGCCGGCGTCGAGGCGCTCCTTGAGCGCGCGGAAATCCGGATCGAAGCGGCGGTTGAAGCCCAGCAGCAGCCGCGCCCCGGAGAGCTTCGGCGCCGCGGCGCGCGCGCGCGCCAGGTCCTGGTCGATGGGCTTCTCGCAGAACACGGCCTTGCCGGCGGCGATCGCGCGCAGGCTGTAGTCCAGGTGCGTGTCGGTGGAGCTGGCGATGACGACGCCGGCGACGCCCGGATCGGCGAGCGCGTCGTCGAGCGACAGGACCGGCGCGCCATGCTCGCGCGCCAGTGCCTGCGCGGCCGCGTCGACCGGGTCGACGATGCCGGCGAGCGCCAGCCGCGGGTTGGCGGCGATGTTGCCGGCGTGGATGCGGCCGATGCGGCCGGCGCCGACGAGGACGATCTTGTGCATCGCGGTCACCCTGCGAGGAGGTCGGTGGGACGGACGGGCGCGTTGTCGCGCAACGAGGCGGCGCAGGCATCGGCGAGCACGAGCGCCGCGACGCCGTCGTCGTAGCCGACGATGGGCCGGGCGTTGCCATGCAGCACGTCGGCGAAATGGTCGATCTGCGCGCGGTACGCGTCGCGGTAGCGTTCGGGAAAGGCCGGCTCGATCGGCGCGGCGGTTTCGCCCGCTTCCGTCAGCATGCGCACGTTGTCGCGGCGGCGGTTGCCGGCCGCGAGCAGGCCGCGCGCGCAGGACGCCTCGATGCGCTGGTCGTAGCCGCAGCCGCTGCGGCGCGTGTTCGAAATCACGCACAGCCGGCCGGATGGCGTGCGCAGCAGGACGCGCGCGGTGTCCACGTCGCCGAGTGCGCCGATGCCCGGATCGACCAGGCAGCTCGCGGTCGCGTACACCAGTTCCGGTTCCTCGCCGAGCAGCCAGCGCGCCATGTCCAGGTCGTGGATGGTGAAGTCGCGGAACAGGCCGCCGCTGGTCGGGATGAAGCCCGGCGGCGGCGCGGCGGGGTCGTGGTTGATGATGTGGAGCGACTCCACCGGGCCGGCCTCGCCGGCGTCGATGCGCCGCTTGAGCTCGATGAACTCGGGGTCGAAGCGGCGGTTGAAGCCGAGCAGGAAGCGCGCGTCGCGGAAGCGCGCGCGCGCTTCCAGCACTTTGCCCAGGTCCAGGTCGATGGGCTTCTCGCAGAACACCGCCTTGCCCGCGTCGACCGCGGCGAGCGCGTGGCCGAGGTGCTGGTCGGTGGTGCTGCAGACCAGCACGCCGCCGATCGCCGGGTCCGCGAGCGCCGTGGCCAGGTCCACCTGGACGGCGCCGTGCCGGTCGCGAAAGTCGTCGGCCGCCCCGGGCCGCGGATCCACGACGTACTTCAGCCGCAGGCCGGGGTTGCCGGCCGCGTGCGGTCCATGGATCCGGCCCATGCGGCCGGCCCCGATGAGGGCCACGTCGATTCGTTCCACAATAGCCCCTGCCGTCGCGCGATGGAATGTCTGTTCCATTTTATGGTCTACTGGAACGACCGCGCAATCCCGGGGCGGCAGACCCCTCCGGCCGCCCGGTCCGGATCAACGCCCAGCCTGCAAGGAACCCGCCAATGGCCGAAAGGATCGTCGCGCCGACCACCGCCGAGGACATGCGCGCCGCCATCCTCGCGCGCTACGAATCGCTGAGCAAGCGCCTGCAGCAGATCGCGCGCTACGTGCTCGACGAGCCCAACGCGGTGGCGCTGGAGACGCTCGCGGTGCTGGCTGCGCGCATCGGCGTGCAGCCGTCGGCGATCGTGCGCTTCGCCAAGTCGTTCGGGTTCGAGGGCGCGACGCAGATGCAGCGCGTGTTCCGCGACGGGCTGCTCTCGGCCAGCGCCTCGCTCGGCTACGGCGACCGCATCCGCGAGTTCGGCAAGTCGGTGGACGGCCGCCGCGTCGGCAACCCCGGCCAGGTGCTCGACGAGTTCGTGGAAGGCAACGTCATGGCCTTGCAGAACCTGGGGCAGACCATCGACCGCGCCATGCTCGCCCAGGCGGTGGACCTCGTCTCGCGCGCGGGCACGGTGTATGTCGCCGGCTTCCGGCGCGCCTACCCGGTGGCGGCGTACCTGGCGTACTCGCTGCAGCAGGTCGACAAGCGCACCGTGCTGATCGACAGCGTCGGCGGCATGAGCCGGCAGCAGCTGCACGGCATCGGCCGCGACGACCTGCTGCTCGTCGTGAGCTACCACCCGTACGCGGAAGAAGCGGTGCACCTCATCGATGCCGCCGTGGACGCGCACTGCAAGGTGCTGTCGATCAGCGACTCGATGGTGAGCCCCGTGGCGAAGCCGGCGAGCCTGGTGCTGCAGGTGCGCGAGGCCGAGATCCGCAAGTTCCGCTCGCTGTCGAGCTCGATGTGCCTGGCGCAGGCGCTGGTCATCGCGTACGCGTTCGCGACGGCCACGCGCGGGCGCGCGCCGTCGCCGCCGCCGGCCCGGCCGCGCAAGAAATGAAACAAATCTTGCATTTCTAGAGCATCGGGAATACATTTTCCAATGCGGGCGCGGGCCCGCACGTGGAAGGGGCTGCTGCATGGCGGCGGAACAATTGCTGGACCTGATCACGATCGGCCGGTCCTGCGTGGACCTGTACGGCGAGCAGGTCGGCGGGCGACTGGAGGACATGGGGTCCTTCGCCAAGTACGTCGGCGGCAGCCCGACCAACACCGCGGTCGGCGCGGCGCGGCTGGGCCTGCGCGCCGGACTCCTCACGCGCGTCGGCGCCGACCACTTCGGGCGCTTCATCCGCGAGCAGCTCGCGCGCGAGTGCGTCGACACGCGCGGCGTGCTCGACGATCCGGCGCGGCTGACCGCGCTCGCGATCCTCGGCATCCGCGACCCCGACACCTTCCCCCTGCTGTTCTATCGCGAGAACTGCGCCGACATGGCGCTGTGCGCGGACGACGTCGATCCCGGGTTCGTGCGTTCGGCGCGCGCCGTGCTCGTCAACGGCACGCACCTCTCGCAGCCCGGCGTGTTCGCGGCATCGCTGCGCGCGTGCGAGCTGGTCCGCGCCGCCGGCGGCAAGGTCGTGTTCGACATCGACTACCGGCCCGTGCTGTGGGGGCTGGCGGCGCGCGACCAGGGCGAGGACCGCTTCGTCGCCGACGCAGGCGTGACCGGCCGCCTGCAGGAAATCCTGCCGCTGTGCGACCTCGTGGTCGGCACCGAGGAAGAGGTCCACATCCTCGGCGGCAGCACCGACACCATCGAGGCGCTGCGCGCGATCCGTGCGCGCACCGCCGCGGCGATCGTGTGCAAGCGCGGCGCGGACGGTTGCGTCGCGTTCGACGGCGACATCCCCGCGACCCTCGACGGCGGCGCGGTGGCGCCCGGTTTCCGGGTGGAGGTGTTCAACGTGCTCGGCGCGGGCGATGCCTTCATGGCCGGCCTGCTGCGCGGCTGGCTGCGCGGCGAATCGCTGTCCACGAGCTGCACCTGGGGCAATGCCTGCGGCGCGATCGTGGTGTCGCGCCACGGCTGCGCGCCGGCGATGCCGACCTGGACCGAGCTGCGGCACTTCCTCGACATGCCGGCGCGGCCGTTCCGGCTGCGCGAGGACGCAGGACTCGAGCACGTGCACTGGGCGACCACGCGCAGCCCGCGTCCCGAGCAGCTCACGGTGCTGGCCATGGACCACCGCAGCCAGTTCGAGGCGCTCGCCGACGAAGCCGACGTACCTCGCGCGCGCATCGCCGTGTTCAAGACGCTCGCACTGCGCGCGGTCGAACGCGTCGCAGCCGGCGATGCGCGGGTCGGCGTGCTGCTGGACGGCCGCCACGGCATGCGCGCGCTGGAGATGGCCGCGGGCGGGCCGTACTGGATCGGCCGCCCGATCGAACTGCCGGGCTCGTGCCCGCTCGAGTTCGAGAGTTCGCCGGACGTGGCCACCGAACTTGCGACCTGGCCGCTCGGCCACGTGGTGAAGTGCCTCGTGTACTACCACCCCGACGATCCGCCGGGGCTGCGCGAGCGCCAGGAGCGGCAACTGCTGCGCCTGCAGGACGCAGCGCGCAAGACGCGGCACGAGCTGCTGGTCGAGATCATCGCGTCGCGCGGCGGTACCGTCGGTGCGGACACGGTGTCGCGCGTGATCCATCGGCTATACGATCTGGGCATGAAGCCGGACTGGTGGAAGCTGGAACCGGACGACGATCCGGCCGCGTGGGCGAACATCGAGCGCGCGATCGCCGGCAACGATCCCTATTGCCGCGGCGTGGTGCTGCTCGGCCTGTCGGCGTCGGAGGAAGCGCTGGTCGCGTCGTTCCGCGCCGCCGCCACCGTGCCGGTCGTCAAGGGTTTCGCCATCGGGCGCACGATCTTCGCCGATGCGGCGAGGCGCTGGCTCGCCGGCGAGATCGACGACGAGGCCGCGATCGACGATCTCGCGAAGCGCTTCGGCACGCTCGTGGACGCCTGGCGCGCCGCGGTCGCCGCGCGCCGCGCGACCGCCGGGGCGGCAGCCTGAGATGAAGACGGTCCGCCTCACCGCGGCGCAGGCGATGGTGCGCTGGCTGTGCGCGCAATACGTGCCGGCGCACGACGATGCGGCCGAAGGCGACGAGGTCCCGTATTTCGCCGGCGCGTGGGCGATCTTCGGCCACGGCAACGTCGCGGGCCTGGGTGAGGCGCTGCAGGCGGCCGGCGACGCGCTGCCCACCTGGCGCGCGCATTCCGAGCAGGGCATGGCCCACGCCGCCGTCGCCTACGCCAAGCAGATGCGCCGTCGCCGCGCGATGGTATGCACCACCTCGATCGGGCCGGGCGCGACCAACCTCGTCACCGCCGCCGCGGTGGCCCATGTCAACCGCCTGCCGGTGCTGTTCGTGCCCGGCGACGTGTACGCAAGCCGCCGGCCCGACCCGGTGCTGCAGCAGCTGGAAGCCTTCGGCGACGGCACGGTGTCGGCGAACGACTGCCTGCGCCCCGTGTCGCGCTGGTTCGATCGCATCACGCGTCCCGAGCAGCTCATCGACTCCTTGCCGCGCGCGCTCGCCACGCTGCTCGATCCCGCGGACTGCGGGCCGGCCACGCTGGCGTTCTGCCAGGACGTGCAGGCCGAGGCCTTCGACTATCCGGCCGACTTCTTCGCGCCGCGCACCTGGCGCATGCGCGCCGCGCCGCCCGATCCGCGCGAGTTCGACGCCCTGGTCGCGGCATTGCGCGGTGCGAAGCGGCCGCTGCTGGTCTGCGGCGGCGGCGTCCGCTATGCGGGCGGCGAGGCCGCGCTCGCAGCGCTCGCGGAAGCGACCGGATTGCCGGTCGCCGAGACGCAGGCGGGCAAGGGCACGCTGCGCTGGGACCATCCTGCCCAGCTCGGCGCGATCGGCGTCACCGGATCGTCCGCAGCCAACCAGGCGGCGAGCGAAGCCGACGTCGTGGTCGGCGTCGGCACGCGCCTGCAGGACTTCACGACCGGCTCGCGCACGTTGTTCCCCGCCGCCCGACTGTTCCAGGTGAACGTGCAGGCGTACGACGCGCACAAGCATGGCGCCGGAGCGGTGGTCGGCGATGCGCGCATCGTGCTGGAAGCCTTGCGCAGCCGGCTGGACGGCTGGCGCGCGCCCGCGGATGCGGCCGCGCGCGACCGCGCGGCGGTCGCGGCGTGGAACGCGGCCGTCGAGGCCGCGACCGCCGGCGCACCCGATATCGCGCTGCCCAGCGACGCGCAGGTCATCGGCGCCGTGCAACGCACGCTGGGCGAGGACGCGGTGGTGGTGTGTGCCGCGGGTGGACTGCCGGGCGAGCTGCACAAGCTGTGGCGCACGGCGCGGCCCGGCGGATACCACCTCGAATACGGCTATTCGTGCATGGGCTACGAGATCGCCGGCGGCCTCGGCGCGAAGATGGCCGAGCCGGGTCGCGAAGTGGTGGTGATGGTCGGCGACGGCAGCTATCTCATGCTCAACTCCGAGCTGGCGACTTCGGTGATGCTGGGCCGCAAGCTCCTCGTGGTGCTGCTCGACAACCGCGGCTACGGCTGCATCAACCGGCTGCAGCAGGCCACCGGCAGCCCGGGCTTCAACAACCTGCTTGCCGATGCACGCCACGAAGCGCTGCCGCCCGTCGACTTCGCCGCGCACGCGCGCAGCCTCGGCGCCGATGCCGAGCACGTCGCGAACCTCGGCGAACTGGAGGCCGCGCTCCGGCGCGCCCGCGCCGCCACGCGCAGCACCGTGGTGGTCGTGGACACCGATCCGCTGCGCACCACCGAGGCCGGCGGCTGGTGGTGGGACGTGGCGGTGCCCGAAGTCTCCGAACGCTATGCCGTGCGCCGCGCGCGCCGCGACTACGAAAACCACGTGCCGATGAAGCGCAACCTGGACGACTGAGCACACCGCGATGAGCATCCGCTACGGCGCCAGCCCGATCGCCTGGTCCAACGACGACATGCCCGAGCTCGGCGGCGACACGCCGCTCGACGAGATCCTCGAAGACATCCGCGCGCTCGGCTTCGACGGCGTCGAGCTCGGCGGCCGGTTCCCGCGCGCGCCCGGCGAGCTGCGGGCGCTGCTCTCCCGCCACGCCCTCGACCTGGTCGGCGGCTGGTACAGCGGCGCGCTGCTCGAGCGCGACGACGGCGCCGAGATCGCGGCGATGCAGCCGCACCTGTCGCTGCTCGATGCGCTGGGCTGCGAAGTATTCGTGTTCGCGGAGACCAGCAATGCCGTGCACGGCAACCGCGCCGTGCCGATGTCCGCGACGCCCCGCCTCGCGCCGGGCGACTGGGCGCGCTTCGGCGAGCGCATGACCCGCGTCGCCGATTACGTTCGGGCGCGCGGCCTGCGCTTCGCCTACCACCACCACCTGGGCACGGTGGTCGAGACGCAGGGCGACCTCGACGCCTTCCTGCGCCATACCGGGCCGTCGGTCGGGCTGACGCTCGACACCGGCCACGCCGCGCTCGGCGGCATCGATTTCCTCGAGGCGATCCGCAGCCATCCGCAACGCATCGCGCACGTGCACTGCAAGGACGTGCGCCGCGAGGTGCACGCGCGGATGCGCGCGGCCGGAGCCAGCTTCCTCGATGGCGTGCTCGAGGGCATGTTCACCGTGCCCGGCGACGGCGGCATCGATTACGGCGAGGTGATGCGCGCGCTCGCGGGCATCGGCTATTCGGGCTGGATCATCCTCGAAGCCGAGCAGGATCCGGCCAGGGCGCCGCCGCGGCGCTACGCGGAGCTCGGCCTGCGCACGCTGAAGGACGCCGCGCGCGCGGCCGCGCTGCGGTGATGGAACTGCGCGTCCGCCCGCATGCGCCCGCCGCCGACGGCACGGTGATCGACGTGACCCCGGCGTCCGCCGGCTGGTCGCACGTCGGATTCCGGCTGGTGCGGCTGCGCGACGGCGAACGCTGCACCGGCCATGAGGCGGGCCGCGAAACCTGCCTGGTGCTGGTCGCGGGCACCGCTGACATCGTCGCCGGTGCGCACCGCTTCGATGCCGTGGGCGGGCGCCGCTCCCCGTTCGAGGATCGCGCGCCGGGCGCCGTGTACGTGCCCGCCGGCATCGCCTGGTCGGTCGCCGCGCACGGCGACGTCGAGCTTGCGGTCTGCACCGCGCCGGGCGGCGCGTCGCGCGAGCCGCGGCGCATCGACGAGGCGCGCATGCCGAAGGAAACGCGTGGGCGCGGCAGCAACACCCGCCACGTGCGCAACATCCTGCCGGAGACGGAACCGGCCGATTCGCTGCTGGTCGTGGAAGTGATCACCCCCGGCGGCCACTGGTCCAGCTATCCGCCGCACAAGCACGACACCGGCACCGAAGGCGAGGAGACCGCGCTGGAGGAGACCTACTACCACCGCATCGATCCCCCCCAGGGCTTCGCGTTCCAGCGCGTCTACACCGACGACCGCGCGCTCGACGAAACCGTGTGCGTGTCCGATGGCGACGTGGTGATGGTCCCGCGCGGATACCACCCGGTCGCCGCGGCGCACGGCTACGAGCTGTACTACCTCAACGTGATGGCGGGCCCGGTGCGGCGCTGGATGTTCCGCAACGACCCGGCGCACGAATGGATCGTGCGCGCCTCCCGCCGCGACGGAGACTGAAGCGATGCGCGACATCCAGCATTTCATCCACGGCCGCCTGCTGCCCGGCGACGGCGACCGCCACGGCGACGTGTTCGACCCCAATGCCGGCACGGTGCAGGCCCGCGTGCCATTGGCCTCGGCGGCGGAACTCGACCGGGCGGTGGCGTCGGCGCAGTCGGCGCAACCGGCGTGGGCCGCGCTGAACCCGCAGCGTCGCGCGCGGGTGATGTTCGAGTTCAAGCGCCTGGTGGAAGCGCGCCTGGACGAGCTCGCGCGGCTGCTCTCGTCCGAGCACGGCAAGGTGCTCGGCGATGCGCGCGGCGACCTGCAGCGCGGCCTGGACGTGATCGAGTTCGCGTGCGGCATCCCGCACCTGCTCAAGGGCGAGTACACGCAGGGCGCGGGCCCGGGCATCGACGTGCATTCGCTCCGGCAGCCGCTGGGCGTCGTCGCGGGCATCACGCCGTTCAACTTCCCGGCGATGATCCCGATGTGGATGTTCGGCCCGGCGATCGCCAGCGGCAACGCGTTCATCCTCAAGCCCTCCGAGCGCGACCCGTCGGTGCCTGTGCGGCTGGCGGAACTGATGCTCGAGGCGGGGCTGCCGGCAGGCATCCTCAACGTCCTGCACGGCGACCGCGAAGTGGTCGAGGCCATCACCGCGCATCCGGACATCAAGGCGATCAGCTTCGTCGGCTCCTCCGACATCGCGCAGTCGGTGTACGCGATGGGCGCGGCGACCGGCAAGCGCATGCAGTGCATGGGCGGCGCGAAGAACCACGGCATCGTGATGCCCGACGCGGACATGGACCGCACGGTGGCCGACATCATCGGCGCTGCCTACGGCTCCGCGGGCGAGCGCTGCATGGCGTTGCCCGTCGTGGTCGCCGTCGGCGAAGCCACCGCGGACGACTTGCGCGAACGCCTGCTGGCGGCGATCGCGCGGCTGAAGATCGGGCCCTCCACCGATCCCGGCATCGACTACGGCCCGGTGGTCTCGGCGATGCACAAGGCGCGGATCGAGGAATACATCCGCATCGGCGTCGAGGAAGGCGCGGAACTGGTGCTCGACGGACGCGGCTTCTCGCTGCCCGGGCACGAGAAGGGCTTCTTCCTCGGCCCGACGCTGTTCGACCGCGTGACCGATTCGATGCGCACCTGGCGCGACGAGATCTTCGGCCCGGTGCTGCAGATCATGCGCGTCGACACGCTGGACGAGGCGATCGCGCTGCCGTCGAAGCACCAGTACGGCAACGGCGCGTCGATCTTCACCCGCGACGGCGGCGCCGCGCGCGCGTTCGTCGAACGGGTGGAGGCGGGCATGGTCGGCGTCAACGTGCCGATCCCGGTGCCGGTGTCCTACCACGGCTTCGGCGGCTGGAAGCGCTCGGCGTTCGGCGACCTCAACCAGTACGGCAGCGACAGCATCCGCTTCTTCACCCGCACCAAGATCACGACCCAGCGCTGGCCCGATGCGCTGGAATCGGCCGAGGCGAGCTTCGTGATGCCGACGTCGCACTGACCGGGAGGGCAGCATGCTCCAGGGAATCCTGAAGTACTTCACCGCCGGCGCCGATGCGCCGCCGCTGCGCGACCGCGCGACGGTGGACGCGCTCTACCGCCGGCACCGCGTGCGGATCATGGTGGCGATCACGCTCGGCTACGGCCTGATCTACACCTGCCGCCTCGCGCTGGGCGTGGTGAAGAAGCCGCTGATCGATGCCGGGATCTTCTCGCCCGTCGACCTGGGCACGATCGGATCGGCGCTGTTCTACACGTACGCGATCGGCAAGCTCAGCAACGGCTTCCTCGCCGACCACGCCAACATGAAGCGCTTCCTGGCGGTGACCTTCCTCGCCAGCGCGCTGTGCAACCTGGCGATGGGCGCGACCACGACGGTGACGCTCGCGGCGATCCTCTGGGGCCTCAACGGCTGGTTCCAGAGCGCCGGCGCGCCGGGCGGCGTGGTGGCGATGGCGCACTGGATCTCCAATCGCGAACGCGGCCGCGCGTACGGCCTGTGGAGCACCGCGCATTCGATCGGCGAAGGCCTGACGTTCGTGCTGGTGGGCGGCATCGTCGCGTTGTGGGGCTGGCGCTGGGGCTTCTGGGCGCCGGGCGCGATCGGCGTCCTCGTGGCGATCGGCTGTTACTGGCTGATCCAGGACCGACCGCAGACGCTGGGGTTGCCGCCGGTCAACGAATGGAAGGGCGACAGCTACGGCACCGCGGCGAACTTGCCCGAGCGTCCCGGCCCGAAGGCGGTGCTGTCGCTGCAGCTGTCGATCCTGAAGATCCCGGCGATCTGGGTGCTCTGCGTGTCCAGCGCGCTCAACTACGTCACCCGCTACGCGATCAATTCCTGGGGCGTGCTGTACCTGCAGGAGGCGCGCGGATTCTCGCTGCCCGCCGCCGGTTCGCTGCTGATGCTCAACACGCTGGCGGGCATCGTCGGCGCGATCGCGTTCGGGCTGGTGTCGGACAAGCTGTTCGACAGCCGCCGTCCGCCAGCCAACCTGCTGTTCGGGCTCGCCGAAATCGCCGGCCTGCTGCTGGTGTTCTTCGGGCCCGCGAACATGGCGACGCTGGTGGCGGGCATGCTGCTGTTCGGGCTCGGCATGACCGGCCTGGTCACCTCGCTGGGCGGCCTGTTCGCGGTGGACATCGCGCCCAAGCGCGCGGCCGGCGCGGCGATGGGCGTGATCGGAATCTTCAGCTACCTTGGCGCCGGCATCCAGGAGCAGGTGTCCGGGCTGCTGATCCAGCACGGCATGACCGTCGTCGACGGCGTGCGCCACTACGACTTCACCCATGCCATCGGCTTCTGGGTGGGCTGCTCGGTGCTCGCCACCGTGCTGTCCGCCAGCCTGTGGCGCACGCGGCTGAGGGACTGACCGATGCTTTCGCCTTCCCGTGATCTCCAGGCCATGATCGACGCGGCGCAGCGCGCCGGCGCCGGGCTGCGCCGCCATGCCGGCAGGCTGGGCGAACTGCAGGCGCGCACCAAGAGCGGGCCCGCGGACCTGGTGTCGCAGGCCGACGAGGAAGCCGAACGCACCGTGCGCGAACTGCTTGCCGCCGCACGACCCCGCTACGGCTTCCTCGGCGAGGAAGGCGGCGCGATCGCGGGCGACGACGCGCATACCTGGATCGTCGATCCGCTCGACGGGACCACCAACTTCCTGTTCGGTACGCCGCTGTGGGGCGTGAACGTGGCGCTCGCGCGCGAAGGCGAGGTCGTCGCCGGCGTGACCTACCTGCCGATGCTCGACGAACTCTACGTCGCCGAGGCGGGGCAGGGCGCATGGCTCAACGGCGAGCGCATCCACGTCTCGACGCGCTCGCGCCTGGTGGATGCGGTGTTCGCGTGCGGCATCCCGTTCGCGGGCAAGCCCGATCATCCGGTGTTCGCGCGCGAGATGGCGCTGCTGAGCGAGCGCGTCGCCGGCATCCGCCGCACCGGCGCGTGCTCGGTGGACATGGCCTGGGCCGCGGCAGGCCGCTGGGATGCGTACTGGGAGCGCGCGCTGAACGCGTGGGACATGGCGCCCGGCGTGATCCTCGTGCGCGAAGCCGGTGGCATCGCCACCGCGGTGGACGGCGGCGCACTGTCGCTCGACGACGGCAACGTGTGCGCGGCGAGCGCGGCGATCCATCCGGCGCTGGTCGAGGCGCTGCGCGCCGCATCCTGACCTTGCGACGACGCAGGCGCGTACCGGCGTCAGCGCCCGAAGTCGTGCCGCAACGCGAGGCTGAAGGTGCCGGGCGCGCGCCGCCGGCGGACTTCGCGATCGCGCAGCGGCGACAGCGGGCGCACGCCCGCGTAGCGGTCGCGCACGTCCTCGAAGTCGCGGCCCGCCAGGTCGGTGGCTTCCATCCGCAGGCGCCAGCCGTGCGCGAAGCGACGCTCGACGGAGAGCGTCCACCCCGCGCCCTCGGACTTGCGTTCGATCCGGTCGAAACGGTACTTGGCCTCGCGTTCGGCGATGTGCGCCACCTTCACGCCCCAGCTCGCATTCCAGCGCGGCACTTCGCCGGTGACGCCGATCTCGCCGCCAACCGGCTTTTCCTCGGAGATGCGGCGCGGCCTGCCGGTGAACGGATCGGTGACGCTGCTGTCGCGGTACTGCAGCGAGGCGTGGATGCGGCCGTTGGGCAAACGCAGCGCGCCGAGCGGCGCGGACCAGTCGAGCGACAGCGTGTCGCGGCGGCCGCGACCGATGTTCCCGGGCGCGTCGAAGGTGTCGTCGGCGGCGACGACGAGCACGCGGTCGATCACGTCGTCGATGCGATCGTGGGTCCAGCCGAGCGTCAGTGCCGCGTCCTCGCCGAGGCGCCGTTCCCATTCGAGCTGCAGGCGCCAGGTCTGGTCCGGTCGCAGTTCGGCGTTGCCGGCGGACACCGAGCCGGTGTCGAGCGATGCCGACGCCACGAAGTCCTCGAAATCGAGCTGGCCCACCTCGCGCGAAAGCGACAGCCGGAAGCGATCGTCCGCATCCGGCGACCAGCGTGCCGCGACCCGCGGCTTGGCGTAGCGGAAGCTGCGCTGCAGCGCGGCGTCGCCGCGTTGCGCGATCGTCGATTGCTCGATGCGCAGGCCGGCTTCCAGGTTCAATGCATCGCTCGCCTTCCACGACAGGCCGGCCGCCGCTTCGTAGCGCCGTTCGGCGATGCCGACTTCGGAGCCGGGCAGCGCGACCACCGCGCCGCCGCCGCTGCCGAGGCGGGCGCGGCTGTCCAGCGTGTTGCGCGCGGCTTCCAGCGATGCATTGAGCGCAAGCCGCGCACCGGCATCGTGCAGCAGGTCGATGCGCGCGATGGTTTCGCTCGAGCGGGTGCCTTCCTCGAAGCTTTCGCTGCCGTCGCCACCGCCATCGGACGCCTCGCGGCCGTCGAGCTGCGCGTCGCGCCGGCTGGCGAGCAGTTCCAGCGAGGTGCGTTCGCCGACCGGATGCTTGTAGCGCGCGCCGAACTCGGTCTCGCGCGTGTCTTCCGTCTTGCGCACGTGTTCGGCGTTCGCGGGGTCGTCGAGCGGCGTGGTCGTCGTGCGGTCGCGCTCGCGCTCTCCGCGCAGCGCGGCGTCCAGCGTGAGCGTGCCGCCGGCCAGCGGCTGGCGCCATGCCACGGTGGCTTCGCCCTTGCCCTTCGCCGTGCGGGTATCCAGCGCTTCGACGCCGGTCGTCGTACCGTCGGCCCGGGACGTGCGGATGTCGCCGCGGCCGCTGTCGTCGTCGAGCTCCGGGTCGTAGCGCAGCGCGATGTCCAGCGAGCGTCCTTGCGATTGCCGCCCGTACTCGAAGCGTCCGCCGGGTGCGGTCCAGCCGTCGGTGGCGCCCGCCGCGCCGAATTCGAACGCGCCACGCGTGGTCGGCGCCTGAACCCGCACGACGTTGGCGAGCAGCGCGTGCCCGCCCATGTCGATGCCTGGCCTGCCGCTGCGGATGAGCTCGATGCGCAGCACGGAGTCGGCGGGGATGCGTTCGAGCAGGTCGTCGATGTCCTCGCGCTTGCTCGAGGGGCGCGAGCCGTCGATGATCACGTTGCCGAGCGCTTCGCCGTAGCCGCGCACGTCGGCGTCGGCATCGACGATCGTGAAGCCGGGCACGCGCTTGAGCATTTCGTAGGCGTTGGTGGCCCCGGCGGCGTCGAACCAGGCGCGGGGATAGACGTCGGCCGCGGGCGCGGCGTGCTGTGCCATCGCGCGGCCACAGCAGAGCAGGGCCAGCGCCAGGACGCAGCGGGCAAAAGCGGTCGGCATGCGGTCGGCTCCCCGGCGGAAGCCGCAACGATGGGCCGTCGACCCTGACACGCCGGCGCCCGCGATCGTCAGGTCCATGTCAGGTGCGCGCGCGGATCATCGCCGCCATGGACAAGCGCCGCATGCCTTCCCGATTCGTTCCGTCCGCACTGCTGGCGTGCGCGCTGCTTTCCGTCGCCGCGGCCGGCCCGGTCGCGCGCGCCGACAAGCACAAGCACGACCACGTCGAAGCGCGGGAACTGCTGCGCCGCGGCGAGATCCTGCCGCTGGCGGCGATCCTGCAGGTCGCCGCGAAGCATGTGCCGGGCGACGTGATCGAGGTCGAGCTCGAACACGAGGACGGGGGCTGGGAGTACGATGTGAAGGTGCTTACCCCGGCCGGCCAGCTTCGCAAGCTCACGCTCGACGCGCGCCACGGGAAGGTCCTGAAGATCAAGGACGACTGACGCATGCGCTGCCTCGTGGTCGAGGACGATCCGGACATCCGCACCGACCTGGTGCGCGCCCTGCAGGCGGCCGGCTTCGTCGTCGACGGCGTCGAGGACGGCGAGGCCGCGTGGTACCAGGGCGACGTCGAGGATTACGACGCGGTGGTGCTCGACCTCGGCCTGCCGAGGCTCGACGGCCTGAGCGTGCTGCGCCGCTGGCGCGCGGCACGCCGCGCGTTCCCGGTGATCGTGTTGTCCGCGCGCTCGGACTGGACCGAGAAGGTCGAGGGCATCGAGTCCGGGGCCGACGACTACCTCTCCAAGCCGTTCCAGATGGGGGAACTCGTGGCGCGCGTGCGCGGCCTCGTGCGCCGCGGCGCCGGGCGGGTTTCGAAGATCGTGGAAGTCGGTCGCCTGCGTCTCGACACGATGCGCATGACCGCCGAACTCGACGGCGTGCCTGCGCGCATCTCGCCGCTGGAGTTCCGGCTGCTCGACTACCTCGCGCACCAGCCCGGGCGCCCGGTGCCGGCGGGCGAACTCGCCGAGCACCTGTACGGCGTCGCCGACGGCGTCGAGGCGAACGCGATCGAGGCGATCGTTGCGCGCTTGCGCCGCAAGTTCGGCGCGGGGCTCATCGCGACACGGCGTGGATTCGGCTACCTGCTCGAGGCGGGCGGGTGATCGCGCGCTCGCTGCGGTGGCGCCTGCTGCTGGGTGCGGCGACAGCCATCCTGCTCGCGTTGCTGGTGGCGTGGTTCTTCATGACCGTGCTGTTCGAGCGCCATCTCGAACGGCGGCTGCAGGCGGAGATGACGCGCGACGCGTTGCAGCTCGTCGCGGCGTTGTCGCTGTCGCCGCAAGGGGCCCCGGTCGTCGCCGGCGGCCCAGCGGATCCGCGCTTCGACCAGCCGTCCAGCGGCGATTACTGGCAGGCGGCAACCGCTGCGGGCGTCGCCCGCTCGCGCTCGCTGTGGGACGAGGCGCTG
>Ga0164241_10003647_pt1 | contig 15385 bp, 13 predicted proteins | sample OricomyardsoilBY_FD_108780 | JGI IMG/M metagenome (GOLD analysis project Ga0164241, IMG submission 108780) | Backyard soil microbial communities from Emeryville, California, USA - Original compost - Back yard soil (BY) | ecosystem: Environmental > Terrestrial > Soil > Unclassified | place: USA... | reverse complement strand
GCGTCGACCGCGCCGAGCTGCGAGTGATCGCCGCCACGGCCCTTGGCGATGTCGTGGAACAGCGCCGCGAGATACGCGATCTCCGGCTTCGGCAGCGTCTGCATGATGGCGGAGAGCTGCGGCAGTTCGTGGTCGTACTTGCTGAGCGCGAGACGCCGCAAGTTGCTCAGCACGAACAACGTGTGCGCGTCGACCGTGTACGCGTGGAACAGGTCGTACTGCATGCGGCCGACGATGCGGCCGAAGGCCGGGATGTAGCGGCCGAGCACGCCGTAGGTGTTCATGCGCCGCAGTTCGTGGGTCACGCCCGCGGGCGCGCGCAGGATCTCGAGGAACAGCCGGTGATTGCGCGGGTTCTGCCGGAACTCCTCGTCGATCAACCACAGGTTCTTGTTGATGGCGCGGATGGTCGAGGCGCGCACGCCCTTCACCTCGGGGTTCTGCTGCAGCAGCACGAAGATCTCGAGCAATGCCGAGGGCGTGCGTGCGAACAGTTCTTCGCTGAGGGCTTCGAGATACTCGTTGCGCACCTGGAAGCGCGGATTCAGCGGCCGCGGCGGCGAGTGCTCGTTGAGGATGGCCTCGCGGAACAGCTGCAGCAGCAGTTCGTTGAGCAGCGACACGTCCATGACCGTGCGGTAATAACGCTGCATGAACTGCTCGACCGCCAGCGTGAAGGTGGCGTCTTCGTAACCGAACAGTTGCGCCAGCTTGATCTGGTGATCGAACAGCAGGCGGTCTTCGCGCCGGCCGGTGAGCACGTGCAGGCCGAAGCGCACCTTCCACAGGAACGACTGCGCCTGCTTGAGCTTGCGCAGCTCCGACAGCGACAGGAACCCGTGCGTGCGCAGCTCGTCGAGCGAGCTGGCGCCGAAGTGACGCTTCGCCACCCAGGCAATGGTCTGGATATCGCGCAGCCCGCCCGGGCCGGTCTTCACGTTCGGCTCGAGGTTGTACGCGGTGTCGTTGGCCTTGGCGTGCCGTTCCTGCTGCTCGGCGACCTTGGCCTCGAAGTAGGCCTTGACCGGCCAGATGCGATCCGCGGACACGGCCGCGCGCATTTCGCCCAGCAACTCGGCGTTGCCCGCCAGCAGCCGCGATTCCACCAGCGTGGTCATCACGCCGACGTCGGCGGCGCTTTCCTCGGCGCATTCCCGCACGGTGCGGACGCTGTGACCGACCTCGAGATTGATGTCCCAGAGAAAGGTGACCAGGCGTTCGACCACGCCGCGGCCGGCTTCGTCGGGCGCGGCCGGCACGAGGACCAGGATGTCGACGTCGGAGTGCGGATGCAGTTCGCCGCGTCCGTAACCGCCCACCGCGGCCAGCGTCCAGCTGTCGTACCCCGGCGGCAGCTGCGAGCGCCACACCTCGAGCAGGACGGCGTCGATCAGCTCGGCACGCGCGTGTACCAGCGTCTCCACCGATTCGTCGGCGCGGAAACGCTCCGCCAATTCGGCGTGCGCCTCCTTGAGTTCCGTGCGGAAAGCCTCGGGCGCGTGGCCGGCGGCGGCCAGTCGCTCGGGCAGCTGCGCCAGCCTGAGCCAGGGCGCGCTGCGGATGACCGTGGTCTCGCCGGCTTCCAGTTCCTCGTCCAGTGATGCCATTTAGTTAGTCCGGTCCGCGGCGCTCAAGGTCAGCACCTCGTAACCGGTGGGCGTCACCAGGATGGTGTGTTCCCACTGCGCCGAGAGCGAATGGTCCTTGGTGACCACGGTCCAGCCATCACCCAGCAGGCGCACGTGGCGCTTGCCGGCGTTCACCATGGGCTCGATGGTGAAGGTCATGCCGGCCTTGAGTTCGTCTCCCGTGTCCGGCTCGCCGTAATGCAGCACCTGCGGATCTTCGTGGTAGATGCGCCCGATGCCATGCCCGCAGTATTCGCGCACCACCGAGAAATTGCGTTCCTCGACGAAGGTCTGGATGGCGTGGCCGATGTCGCCGAGATGCGCGCCCGGCTTCACCTGCTCGATTCCGCGCCACATGGCTTCGAAGCAGGTCTCGGTGAGGCGCTGCGCGGGTACCGCGGGCTTGCCGACGTAGTACATGCGGCTGGTGTCGCCGTGGAAGCCATCCCGGATCACGGTGACGTCGATGTTCACGATGTCGCCGGTCTTGAGCACCTTGTCGTTCGGGATCCCGTGGCACACGACGTGATTCACGGAGGAGCAGATGGTCTTGGGGAAACCCCGATAGTTCACGTTGGCCGGAATGGATTTCTGCACGTCCACGATGAAGCGGTTGCAGAGCCGGTCGAGCTCTTCGGTGGTGACGCCCGGCTTGACGTGTTCGCCGATCATGTCGAGCACGTCGGCTGCCAGGCGGCCCGCCACGCGCATTTTTTCCTGCTCGGCCGGGGACTTAATGGTGATGTTGCGGCTCACGAGGGAGTCCATGGAACGCACCTTCGTAAGGCGTTGTTTTGACGGGGAACAAATGGTATAAAGCGCGGCCTTTTTTGGCAATGAAACCTCGATAAACCACACGCGCAACCTTTCCCGCAGGCCTTTCTCCGAAAGGCCGGTCTTTGAAAAAAGTCCGCCTCTCCGGGCAGCAGGAAATAACGGGTGGATGGGTGTTCAGCATGGCGCATCGCAGCTCGGGTGAGTTGGGACGCTCTGCAGGATAACCACCCGGGCGGCGCGGAGGCTCAACCCACCAAGGAGAATTCGATGTCCGGCGTGTCAATGCGACAGATGCTGGAAGCGGGCGTCCATTTTGGACACCAGACCCGCTTCTGGAACCCGAAGATGGCTCCCTTCATCTTTGGCGAACGAAACAAGATCCACATCATCAACCTCGAGAAGACGCAGCCCATGTATACGGCGGCTGCCAACTTCATCCGCAGCGTGGTCGCGGACGGCGGCAAGGTGCTGTTCGTAGGTACCAAGCGCTCGGCGCGTGAGGCCGTGGAGAAAGAGGCGCAACGCGCCGAAATGCCCTACGTGAACCAGCGCTGGCTGGGCGGCATGCTCACCAATTTCAAGACCATCCGCGGCTCGATCAAGCGCCTGATGGAACTCACCGAGATGTCCGAAAACGGCACCCTCGGCAAGCGTGGCAAAAAAGAAGCCACCATGATGCGTCGCGAGAAGGACAAGCTCGAGAAGAGCCTCGGCGGCATCAAGAAGATGGAATCGCCCCCGGACGTCATCTTCATCGTCGACGTGGGCCACGAAGAGATTGCGATCCTGGAAGCCAAGAAACTCGGCATCCCGGTGGTCGCGATCGTCGATACGAACTGCGCGCCGGACAACGTCGACTACGTGATCCCGGGCAACGACGACGCCATGCGCGCCATCGCGCTGTATGCCGCGGGCATCGCCGACGCGGTCATCGAGGGTCGCTCGCAGGCCCCGGCCGTGGTCGTGGGCGAAGACGAATTCGTCGAGCTCGACGAGAACGGCAATCCGCGCAAGAAGAGCGCGCGTGGCGCGCCGCAGAAGGCGCCGGCACCGGCGCGTGGCCGCCGCCCCGCCAACACTGCCAACCGCGGTCGCCGTCCGGCGGTCGCGAGTGTCGCGGCCGAGCCGGAAGAGGGTATCGACGCCACCTCGTTCACGGACACGGGTGAGGCGGCTCCGCGCAGCGCCACGGCCAGCGCCGGACGTTCGCGCACCGGCACCGGCAACCCGCCGAGCCGCGGTCGCGGCGGCGGTGGTGGACCGCGCCGCGGCTGATCGCCGGCACAGTCCTAACTATTCAAGGAACCGAGATGACAATTACTGCAGAAGCGGTCAAGCAGCTTCGCGAACGCACCGGCGCCGGCATGATGGAGTGCAAGAAGGCGCTGGTCGAATCCAACGGCGACCTGGACGTCGCCGCCGAGAACATGCGCAAGGCGGGTCTTGCGAAGGCCGACAAGAAGGCCTCGCGGATCGCGGCCGAAGGCGTGGTCGTGGTCGAGAAGTCGGCCGACGGCAAGACCGCCATCGTGGTCGAAGTGAACAGCGAGACGGACTTTGTCGCGCGCGGTGACGACTTCCGCGGCTTCGCGGGACAGGTGGCCCAGGCGGCCCTGGCCGCCGGTGCCGACAGCGTCGAGGCCGTCAACGGCCTGAAGCTCGCCAGCGGTGAAACCGTCGACGAGAAGCGTCGCGCGCTGATCGCCAAGATCGGCGAGAACCTGAACGTGCGTCGCGTCGCGCTGATGAAGGCGCCGACGACGCTCGGCGTGTACGTGCACACCGACGGCAAGAAGGCCGGGCTGGTGGCCGTCGAAGGCGGCGACGGCGAGCTGGCTCGCGATCTGGCGATGCAGGTCGTGGCTTCGAGCCCCCGCTACCTGAGCCCGGCAGACGCGCCGGCCGACATGGTGGCCAAGGAGCGCGAGATCGCCACCGAGCAGGTGAACAATGACGCGGCCAACGCGAAGAAGCCGGCCGAGATCAAGGCCAAGATCATCGACGGCCGCGTGCGCAAGGCGGTCGACGAGTTCGCTCTCACGCAGCAGGTATTCGTGAAGGACGGCGATCTGACGATCGCGAAGCTGCTGGAGAAGAACAAGGCGAAGATCGTCGCGTTCGAACGCTTCGAAGTCGGCGCCGGTATCGAGAAGAAGACCGGCGACTTCGCGGCGGAAGTCATGGAACAGGTCAAGGCGGCACAGAAAACCGACAAGACCGACCCGCCGACAAAGCACTGATACGGCCACCGAAAACCCCGCCCTCAGCGGGGTTTTCTTTATGGCAAAGTGAGGATTCGAAGCACATGACTGCAAGCCGCTACAAACGCATCCTGGTCAAGCTCTCGGGTGAGGCGCTGCTCGGCACCACCGAGTTCGGCATCGATCCCCAGGTGCTCAAGCGCATCGCGGGCGAAGTGCTCGACATCCAGAAGAGCGGAGTGCAGGTGGCCTGCGTCATCGGCGGCGGCAACATCTTCCGCGGCGCCGGCCTGGCGCGCGCCGGGCTCGACCGAGTGACCGCCGATCACATGGGCATGCTGGCCACGGTAATGAACGCACTCGCCATGCAGGATGCCGTCGAGAGCCTGGGTGGACAGGCGCGCGTGCAGAGCGCGATCCGCATCAACCAGGTGTGCGAGGACTACATCCGCCGCCGTGCGATGCGCCACCTCGAAAAAGGGCGGGTCGTCATCTTCGCGGCGGGGACCGGCAATCCCTTTTTCACCACCGACTCGGCGGCCGCGCTGCGTGCCATCGAGATCAACGCCGACGTGCTGCTCAAGGCCACCAAGGTCAATGGCATCTACGACTCGGACCCGATGAAGAATCCGGACGCGAAGCGTTACGCGACCCTGACCTACGACAAGGTGCTGGCTGACCGACTCAACGTGATGGATGCCACCGCCATAGTCATGTGCCGCGACAACCGCATGCCGCTGCAGGTCTTCAACCTGAACAATGCCGGCGACCTGCCGCGCGTGGTGCAGGGCGAGGACATCGGCACGGTCGTCACCAACGATTGAAGCAGAACTGGAGAGGGACATGATCGACGACATCAAGAAGGACGCGGCCACCCGCATGGGCAAGTGCGTCGAGACGTTCCAGGCCGACCTCAAGAAGCTGCGCACCGGGCGTGCGCATCCCTCGCTGATCGAGAACATGAAGGTCGACTACTACGGCACCGACACGCCACTCAAGCAGGTGGCCAACATCAGCGTCGAGGACGCGCGCACGCTGGTGGTCTCGCCGTGGGAGAAGTCGATGGTGCAGGCCATCGAGAAGGCCGTGCACAAGTCGGACCTGGGATTGAATCCGATCAGCGCCGGCACCGTGATCCGCATCCCGCTGCCGCCGCTCACCGAGGAACGCCGCCGTGACATCACCAAGGTGGTGCGCGCCGACGCCGAGAACGCGCGCGTCGCGGTCCGCAACGTGCGCCGCGACGTGATCGCCGACGTCAAGGAAGCGCTGAAGGAAAAGCTGATCACCCAGGACGACGAGAAGAAGGCCGAGGTCGACATCCAGAAGCTGACGGACAAGTACGTCGGTGACATCGACGGACAACTCGCCGCCAAGGAAAAAGAAATCATGCAGGTGTGAGCACCGCCTGCCGCACCTGCCGTGAGCATTCCCAAACACATCGCGATCATCATGGACGGCAACGGGCGCTGGGCCGAGGCCCGCGGCCTGCCGCGCCATGCCGGTCACAAGGAAGGCGTGCGGCCGGTGCGCATGTGCATCCAGGAATGCGCGCGTCGCAAGATCGGTGCGCTCACGCTGTTCGCTTTCTCGAGCGAGAACTGGCAGCGGCCCGCGGTCGAGGTCGGCACGCTCATGCAGCTGTTCCTCGATTCGCTCGACAAGGAAGTCGAAGACCTGAATCGCAATGGCGTGCGGCTGCGTTTCATCGGTGACCGGCAGGCGCTCAGTGTGCGGTTGCAGGCGCGCATGGCCGCGTCCGAGGAGTTCACCGCCGCCAACACCGTGCTGAACATGCAGGTGGCCGTGAGCTACGGCGGCCGCTGGGACATCCTGCAGGCCGCGCGGCGCCTGGCGGCGCGGGTGGCGAGCGGTGCGCTGCGTCCCGAGGCCATCGACGAGCAGCTGTTCTCGAGTGAGCTCGCACTCGCCGAAGTGGGTGACCCCGACCTGTTCATCCGCACCGGTGGCGACCATCGCATCAGCAATTTCCTGTTGTGGAATCTTGCCTACACCGAACTGCACGTCTGCGACACGTTGTGGCCGGATTTCGACCTGCCGCAGCTCGAGGCGGCGCTGGCTTCGTTCACGGCGCGCGAACGCCGTTTTGGCCTGACCGGTGAACAGGTGCGCGGGGCTCGCAGTGCTTAGGCAGCGTGTCCTCACGGCCATGGTGCTGGTGGCGGTGCTGCTGGGTGTGATGCTCGGCCTGCCGCCGATCGCCACGATCTGGCTGATCACCGTGCTGGTGCTGATCGGCGCCTGGGAATGGGCCGCCTTCATCGGCAATGGCAGTGCCCCGGCTCGCGCCGGGTTCACGGTGGCGGTGGCCGCATTGTTGATCGGCAGCCTGTACTTCTATTCGACCTCGCCCGACTTCGTGCGCCTGGCAATGACACTCGCCATGGTGTGGTGGGTCGCCGCATTCCTGTGGATCTGCCTGGCGCCCACGCAGGTGAACCCGGTGTCGGCCGCCGTCGCCGGCGTGCTGGCGCTGGTGCCTTGCTGGCTGGCGCTGGTGTACATCACCTTCACCACCAACAGCACGCATTGGGTGCTGTTCACGCTGGCGCTGGTATGGGCCGCGGATACCGGCGCGTTCTTCGCGGGACGGTGGTTAGGCCGCGTGCCGCTGGCGCCGCGCGTGTCGCCGAAGAAAACCTGGGAAGGCGTATTCGGCGGCATGCTGGTCAGCGGGCTGGTGGCCTGGTTCGCCGCGAGCTTCATCTTCAGCGTCGACGTGTGGAAGTTCGTGGCGATCTGCGTCGGCGTGGCCGCGGTGTCCATTGTTGGCGACCTCACCGAGAGCATGTTGAAGCGCGCCGTGGGTCTCAAGGACAGCGGCAGCGTGTTCCCCGGCCACGGCGGCATGCTCGATCGCATCGACAGCGTGACGGCGGCGGCGCCGGCGCTGGTGTTCGCGTTGCTCAGCCTGCAGGTCATTCCATGAGTGAGCCTGTGAAGAAGGGTATCGCCATCCTCGGATCCACCGGGTCCGTGGGCGAGCACACGCTCGACGTGATCGCGCGCCACCCCGACCGCTTCCGCGTGGCGGCGCTCGGTGCGCACCGCAATGCCGCCAAGCTCGCCGAGCAGGCGCTGCGGTTCTCCGCGCCCTGCGTGGCGCTCGCCGATGCCACGGCTGCCGCGCAGCTCGAACGTGAGCTGCGGGCGCGCGGCTCCACGGCCCGCGTGCTAGCCGGTCCCGGCGCGCTCGAAGAGATCGCCACGTTGCCCGAGGTCGACAGCGTCATGGCGGCTATTGTGGGCGCCGCGGGGTTGCGCTCCACGCTGGCCGCGGCGCGCGCCGGCAAGCGATTGTTGTTAGCCAACAAGGAATCGCTGGTGATGGCCGGGCCGCTGCTGATGCGCACGGTGCGGGATTCCGGCGCCACGCTGCTGCCCATCGACAGCGAGCACAACGCGGTATTCCAGTGCCTGCCGCGGGATGCCGCGCCGGGCGTCGCGCCGCCGGGAGTCAGGCGCATCCTGCTCACGGCCTCCGGTGGCCCGTTCCTCGACGCGGACGCGCGGCGCCTGGAGAACGTCACCCCGGACCAGGCCTGCGCGCATCCGAACTGGGTCATGGGCCGCAAGATTTCGGTGGACTCCGCGACGCTGATGAACAAGGGGCTCGAATTCATCGAGGCCTGCCTGCTGTTCGGCGTGCAGGCTTCGCAGGTCGAGGTGCTGATCCACCGCGAGAGCATCGTCCATTCCCTGGTGGAGTACGTCGACGGGTCGGTGCTGGCCCAGTTAGGCGCGCCCGACATGCGCACACCCATCGCCCATGCGCTGGCGTGGCCGGAGCGCGTGAGCTCCGGTGTACAATCCCTCGACCTCGTCAGGGTCGGAAAGCTGCGATTCGAAGCACCGGACCTGCGACGATTCCCTTCACTGGGCCTGGCCCAGGAGGCCGCGCGAGCCGGCGGGTCGCGGCCAGCCTCCCTGAATGCCGCCAACGAGGTGGCCGTGGCGGCGTTTCTCGAGGGTGGATTGAACTTTGCACAAATTCCGGCAGTCATTGAGTCGGTGATGACAACCACATCGGGTGGGGAAATTCGCGACCTCGACGACGTGCTCGCGGCCGACGCTGAAGCGCGTGCCCGCGCTTTCTCGCTCATCCGGCCTCGTGCCGTGCACGCCTAGGGGTACCTGATGGAGTTCGGCTGGAGTGCCCTGTGGTTCATCGTTGCCGTCAGCCTGCTGGTGACGGTGCACGAGTTCGGCCATTTCTGGGTGGCGCGCAAGCTCGGCTTCAAGGTGCTCAGGTTTTCGGTGGGCTTCGGCAAGCCGTTGCTCAAGAAGATTGGCGGGGCGCCCGACCACACTGAATATGTCATCGCCGCCGTGCCGCTGGGCGGTTACGTGCGCATGCTGGACGAGCGCGATGGCGCGGTGCCGCCCGCCGACCTGCCGCGCGCCTTCACCCGCCGGCCGCCCTGGCAACGCATCCTGGTGCTGCTCGCGGGGCCCGCCGCCAACCTCCTGTTCGCCGTGATCGTGCTCTGGGCGATGTTCTGGGTGAACGGCATCGACCACGTGCGTGCGCTGGTGGACAAGGTCACGACCAACTCGCCCGCGGCCACCGCCGGATTGCGGGTCGGCGACGAGTTCCAGGAGATCGACGGCACGCGCATCCTCGACCAGGGTGATGCCGCCTTCGCGCTGCTCGACGCGATGAGTGACGACGGCGAGGCGGACATCAGCGTGCGCGGCAAGGACGGCCAGCTGCGAAATGTCAATTTGAACATCGCCGACCCGGAGCAGCGCCACAAACTCACCGAGCCCGACCAGCTGTACCTCGGCCTCGGCTTCCAGTTCTGGTATCCGCGCCTGCCGGCCATCGTCGGAGAAGTGATGCCGGACGGTCCGGCGCAGCGCGGCGGCCTGTTGGAGGGCGACCAGATCGTCGCCGTCGACGACACGCCCATCCGCAGCTTCAACGAACTGGTCGACTACGTGAACGCGCGCCCGGCGCAGACCATGACGCTCACCGTGCGCCGTGACGGCAACCAGTCGCTGAAGCGTGTGACCACCACGCGTGAAGTGGAGCAGGGCCGCGTCATCGGTCGTTTGCGGTTCAAGCCGCCCAAGAAGATCGAAGTCACGATCCCCGCTGAAATGAAATCGCACACCGATCTCGGCCCCGTCGGTGCGCTCACTTATTCGGTGAGCAAGGGTTGGCAGCTGACCGCGGTGCAAGCCAAGTTCTTCGTGCGCATGATCACGGGCCAGGTGTCGATCAAGAACATTTCGGGCGCGATCTCGATCGCCGAATACACCGGCGACGCCGCGCACGCCGGCTTCGAAAGTTTCCTCATGCTGCTGGTGATGCTGTCGTTGTCGCTGGGATTCCTCAACCTGCTGCCGATTCCGATCCTCGATGGCGGACAGATCGTGTTCCAGCTCGCGGAGTGGGCGAAGGGCAGGCCGTTGTCGGATCGCATATACATGGTTGGCCAGCAGACCGGTTTGCTGCTGTTGGTGTTGTTGATGGGAGTGGCGTTGTTCAACGACCTGTCCCGTCTGTTCGGGCAAAGCTAAAAAAGTTTTCATCCAGGGGATTCATTTGACGTTACGGTTCGCGAGTCTGGTTGCCGCCTGCGGCTTGTTGCTGGCCGCGCCTTCGTTCGCCCAGGAAGACAGCCCGGTGTTCACCGTCGGTGACATCCGTGTCGAGGGCCTGCAGCGCGTGACCGAGGGAACGGTCTACAACTACCTGCCGATCAACATCGGCGACACGTTGTCGCAACAGCGCCTGCGCGAAGCGGTACGCGCGCTGTACGACACGGGATTCTTCCGCGACGTGGAAATGCGCCGCGACGGCAACACGCTGATCGTGGTGGTCAATGAACGCCCGACCATCGAGAGCTTCGAGATCAAGGGCAACAAGGACATCAAGACAGAGGACCTGAACAAGTCGCTGCGCAACGTCGGCCTTGCGCAGGGCAAGACTTTCGATCGTTCGGTGCTCGAGGACGTGAAGTCGTTCCTGCAGGACCAGTACGGCGCGCGCGGCAAGTACGCGGCGCGCATCGACACCAACGTCGAAGAACTCGCCGGCAATCGCGTCAAGATCAAGATCGATATCGTCGAAGGCAAGCGGGCCAAGATCCGGCAGATCAACATCGTCGGCAACAAGACGTACAAGGAAAAGGACATCCTCGAAACCTTCGAGCTCAAGACGCCCAACCTGTTGTCGTTCTACAAGCAGGACGATCGCTACTCGCGCGAGTCCCTGCAGGGCGACCTCGAGAAGCTGCGTTCCTTCTACATGGATCGCGGCTACGCGAACTTCGAAGTCGAGTCCACGCAGGTGGCCATCGCGCCCGAGAAGGACGACATCTTCATCACGGTGAACGTCAACGAGGGTGAGGTGTTCAAGGTCAAGGAGGTCAAGCTCGCCGGCACGTTCGTGATCCCCGAGCCGCTGCTGCGCCGTTACCTGCTGGTGCAGCCGGGCGATCAGTTCTCGCGCAAGGTCATCACCTCCACGCAGGAACTGTTGCAGAACCGCCTCGGCGAAGACGGCTTCGCATTCGCCAAGGTCGATCCGGTGCCGACCACGCTCGGCGATCCGAAGAACAAGGAACTGTCGCTGACGTTCTTCATCGACCCGGGCAATCGCGTCTACGTGCGCCACATCAACTTCAGCGGCGTGACCAAGACCAATGACGAAGTGCTGCGCCGGGAAATGCGCCAGCTCGAAGGCGGCTGGCTGTCGAACGTGGCGCTGGACCGTTCCAAGCAGCGACTCGAGCGCCTGCCGTACATCAAGAAGGTCGAGTCGGAGACCAAACCCGTGGCGGGCTCGGCGGACCTGGTCGACGTGAACTACGACATCGAGGAGGGCCCGTCGGCGCAGCTGGGTGGCGGCATCGGCTATTCCGAGTCGCAGTCGTTCATCCTCAGCGCCAATTACGCGGACGCCAATTTCCTCGGCACGGGTCGTCGTGTGGCCATCGACCTGAACTCGGGTCGCTACAGCAAGGTGTACGGCTTGTCGGTGACTGAACCTTACTTTACCGCCGACGGCGTCGGTTTCACGGGCAGCCTGAGTTACCGCGACCAGACGCAATTCGTGTCGGCGTCATCGGACTTCTCGTCGGAAACGCTGGGCGCGGGCCTGGACATGGGCTACCCGATCTCGGAAAACCAGGGTGTGCGCTTCGGCCTGTCGTTCCAGAAGTCGAGCCTGTTGGTCACCAGCGGCAGCAGCGCCAGCCAGTCCATCGATTGGGTGCGCAACAACGGTGATCACTCGGACCGCTGCATTGCCATCAACGGCGTCGAGGTGGATTGCGAAAATCCGACGCTGCCCATCTACCTGGCGGTTTTCGAGACGCAGTACAACGCGGTCGAACTCACGACCACCTGGAACTACGACAGCCGTAACCGCACGCTGTTTGCCGACCGTGGCATGCGCCATTCCCTGGGTTTGTCGTATGCCCTGCCCGGCGTCAGCGACGTCGAGTACTACGTCGCGAGCTATGAATTCCTGAAATACATCCCGCTGTTCGGGCGCTTCACGCTGCAGCTCGGTGCCGAGGCCGCGTACGGCTTCGACATCGGGGATACCACGGCGGTGCCGCCATACCGGCAGTTCTACGCCGGAGGGCCGGAGACGGTGCGCGGGTATAAAGAGAGTCGCCTGGGCCCCAAGGACGACTATGGCCGCCCCTTCGGCGGCAACATGAAGGTCGCGGCCCGGGCCGAAGTCATCATCCCACTGCCCCAGAAATTCCAGACTTCGGCGCGACTGTCCTGGTTTTATGACATGGGCAACGTCTTCCAGACCGGCAATCGCTACCAGTTCCGGGGACGCTTTGGTCTGCCGGTCAGCTACGACTTTGAGTATGATAAATTGAAGCACTCAACGGGCTTGGCGGTTCAATGGCTTGCGCCGTTGGGCGTATTCCGGTTCAGCTATGCCATCCCGCTGAATGCCTACAAGGGCGACTTCAACACCTACCCGGATGAAGTCGAGCGATTCCAGTTCTCGGTAGGCCAGGCTTTCTAAGAGGTACGTTAAGTGCAGGTTTCTTTTCGCAAAGTGATTCTGGGTTCCCTTGCCGCCATGGCATTCGCCTTTCCCGCGATGTCGGCGGAAATCAAGATCGGTGTCGTCGACTACGCGCGGCTGTTCGAGGATTCGCCTCAGGCCAAGGTAGTTCGGGATGCCCTGCAGGCCGAATTCGGACCGCGCCTGCAGCAACTCGTCACCCAGGAGAGTGCGCTCAAGCAGCGCGGCGAGAAGCTGCAGAAGGACGTCGCCACCATGACGCCCGACCAGCGCAGCAAGGCGGAGAAGGACCTGCGTGACGCCGCGCGCGAGCTCGAGCGCAAGAAGGGCGAGTTGCAGGACGACTCGAACGTCAAGCGCCAGGAAGAGATGAACAAGCTGCAACGCTCGTTGATCTCCGAGGTACGCGAGTACGCCAAGGCGCAGAGCTTCGACATCGTGATCGCCGAAGGCGTGATCTACGCGACACCCACGGTCGACATCACGGCCCAAGTGCTGGCGGCGCTCAACGCGCGCGCGCAGAAGCCGGCGGCACCCGCGGGTGCCAACACGCCGGCCAAGCCGCCCGCGAAGCCTTAACGAAAGGGGAAGGCGCGGCAGCGCCGGTCGCCATGACGATGACGCTCGGCGAACTGGCGGTGCGTTTCGGCTGCGAGTTGCGCGGTGATCCCGCTGCGACCGTGGAAACCGTGGCGTCGCTGGCGCTGGCGGATGCCCGCGCCGTCAGCTTCCTCGCCAATCCCAAGTACGTCGGGCAGCTCAAGGGCACGCGCGCCGGTGTCGTGATCCTCGACGCACGCTCGGCGGCCCACTCACCGGTTCCGGCACTGGTAGCCGCCAATCCGCACGCCACCTTTGCGCGCGTGGCCGGGGTGCTGCATCCCGATCCGCCTCTGAAGCCCGGTGTCCATCCGCTGGCCGCGGTCGCGCCAGGCGCGCGGATCGATCCCTCCGCCGAGATCTCGGCGCATGCCTGCATCGGTGAGGGCGCGCGCATCGGCGCGCGCAGCTTCATCGGACCGGGATCCGTGGTCGAACACCACGCGATCATCGGTGACGACACCAAGCTCGTGGCACGCGCCTTCATCGGCCATCACGTGAAGCTGGGCGCGCGCTGCATCGTGCAACCCGGTGCGGTCGTCGGCGCCGATGGATTCGGCTTCGCGCCGGACAAGGGCGCCTGGATCAAGGTGCCCCAGGTCGGCAGCGTGGTCGTGGGTGACGACGCGGAGATCGGGTCGAATACCTGCATCGACCGCGGCGCGCTCGAGGACACCGTCATCGAAGAGGGCGTCAAGCTCGACAACCTCATCATGATCGCCCACAACTGCCGCATCGGCGCGCACTCGGCGCTGGCCGCCTGTGTCGCCATCGCCGGCAGCTCGGTGCTCGGCAAGCGCTGCATCCTCGGCGGCCGGGTGGGCCTCACCGGTCACATCACTCTGTGTGACGACGTGGTGGTGCTGGGAACCACGTTCATTTCACATTCCATCAACAAGCCGGGTGTGTATTCTTCGGCGCTGCCGAGCGAAGAGGCGGGTGTGTGGCGCCGCATCGTGGGCCGCATCAAGCGGCTCGACTCGATGGCCAGGCGGATGCGCGCGCTGGAGAAACACACGGGCTTTTCGGCGGCGAACCTGGATTCTTCCGAGGACTAACTAAATGAGCCAACCGCTGTCACTCGACATCATGGGCGTCATGCGCCTGCTGCCGCATCGCTATCCTTTCCTGCTGGTCGACCGCGTGCTGGAGTGCGTCAAGGGCGAAAGCATCCGCGCCATCAAGAACGTGACCATGAACGAGCCGTTTTTTCCAGGCCACTTTCCGCACCGGCCGGTGATGCCGGGCGTCATCATCATCGAGGCGCTGGCGCAGGCCGCGGGCGTGCTGGCCTTCGTGACCGCCGACGTGGTGCCTGACGAGTCGACGCGTTTCTTCTTCGTGGGTATCGACAAGGCGCGCTTCCGCAAGCCAGTGGAGCCGGGCGACCAGCTCATCCTCACGGCCAGGCTCGAGCGGCAGATGCGCGGCATCTGGAAATTTTCCACGGTCGCCTACGTGGGCGACGATGAGGTAACTTCCGCGGAAATGATGGTCGCCCCTGAAGTGAACAAATCGTCCACGGCGCCTGCCAAGTGAGCCAGGTCGACCCGCGCGCGATCGTTTCGTCCAAGGCCGAGCTGGCCGCGGATGTCACGGTGGGCGCCTACGCCGTGATCGGCGATGGCGTGCGCGTCGGCGCGGGCACCTGGATCGGGCCGCACGCGGTGATCACCGGTCTCACCACGATCGGTGCCGCCAACAAGATCTTCCAGTTCGCATCGATCGGTGACGCGCCCCAGGACCTCAAGTACAAGGGCGAGCCCACGCGCCTCGAGATCGGCGACCGCAACGTGTTTCGCGAATTCACCTCGATGAACCGCGGCACGGCGCAGGGCGGCGGCGTGACCACGATCGGCAGCGACAACCTGTTCATGGCCTACACGCACGTGGCGCACGACTGCCACGTCGGCAGCAAGTGCGTGATGGCTAACTACGCCACGCTGGGCGGGCACGTGCATCTCGGCGACTGGGTCATCATGGGCGGCTATTCGGGCATCCACCAGTTCACCAAGGTTGGCGCACACGCCTTCCTCGGCAACAACGCCGCGGTCACGCGCGACGTGCCGCCGTACATCATGGCCGTCGGTTCACCCGCGGTGCCGCATTCGATCAATTCCGAGGGGCTCAAGCGTCGTGGCTTCAGCGAGGCG
>Ga0164241_10003646_pt1 | contig 15390 bp, 15 predicted proteins | sample OricomyardsoilBY_FD_108780 | JGI IMG/M metagenome (GOLD analysis project Ga0164241, IMG submission 108780) | Backyard soil microbial communities from Emeryville, California, USA - Original compost - Back yard soil (BY) | ecosystem: Environmental > Terrestrial > Soil > Unclassified | place: USA... | reverse complement strand
GGGCCGGAGAAGTCGGGCTCGTTCGCGTCGAAGACGAGCCCGAAGAACGCGTTCTTGGCCGGGTCGGCGCTGTCGCCGGTGCCGCTGCTGAAGTTCGCGCGGTACGACGGACGCACCATGCTGTGGCCGAACCGGTAGGCCGCGCCGCCGAACTCGATCGGCAGGCACGCGTGCCCGGTCCGGGGCCGGTAGAAGCGCGACCGACGCAGCACCTCCGCCGCCATGGTTCGGCCGACGAGCTGGGGCAGGTGCTCGTGGACGAGCAGCCACTGGTAGTGCCACAACCACACCTCGCGGGCCACCTGGAACCGCAGGTGTCCCGGCGCCGCACCGAGCCGCCGGCTCACGTCGCGCACGCGACTCGCCTCCGGGAACCCGGTCAGGTCGTGGTCGTCGAGCTCGGCGAGCACCCGGTTGTAGAAGAGGATGTGCGCGCAGTGCAGACCCGCGATGACCAGGTGCTCGTCGTTCCGCGGGTCGCCGAGCACCGCGTCGTACCCTCCGTCGCCGCGCGCGACCCGCGGCACGTCCTCGTGCACGCCCCCGCTGCCGACCTTGAGCCGCGGACCGACCGTGCCGTCGCCGTTCGGCTCGTAGAGGTCGGGCCGTCGGGCCGGTCCGCCGCCGAAGACCGAGTCGAGGTCGAGCCGCGAGGTCCTCGTGTTGGGCGACGTCGTCGGGTCCTGCGGCACGCCGAGCTGGGAGGTCTGGTCGAAGGAGATGTCGTGGTCGATGAACTGCCCGACGAACGTCGACCCTGCGGTCATCGTCGGGTTGTCCGGGTTCGTGCCGTACGGGTCGTCCGCGGTCGGGTTGCCGTTCACCGCGGGGTCGGCGAGCAGGGCCTGCGGGCCGGCCGCCAGATCATCCTGGGCGTCCATGATCCCGCCCTGGGCGCCTACCTCCAGGAGCGCGGCGCGCACCCGGTCGTTGGCCTCGGCGAACGGCCGCATGCCGTCGAACATCCGGCCGAAGTCGCGCGGATCCAGGGGCGGGTGCCCGCCGTGCCCGCCGTGGTACGACGCAGCGGTGCGAGCCGGCATGCTCGATGCCGCCGACGCGGCTCCTCCCGATGCCAAAGCGGCGCCGGCGCCGCCGAGCCCGGCCAGGACGTGCCGGCGTGAGAGTGGTCGTGGTCCGCGTCTGTCCCGCATGCGTGCTGCCTTCCCGTGGAACGAGGGCGCTCCCTCCCTCGCGGGGCTCCCTCGCACGCTAGGAGCACGCCCGTCGTCGCGAGATCCGTTCCGTTGCCCAACTTCTTGATCCGGGTCACCCACCTTTCTGGAGGCGGGCGCTCTCCGGCGCGTGACAGGATCGCCCGGTGCCACACGACCCGTCGGTGTATCGCGATCTCGCCGAGCGCTCCTGGGCCTGGGTGCAGACCAACGTCGGCGAGGACGAGGACGGCGTCTGGCTTCCGGAGAAGCCCGGCGAGTCCGAACCGGGCCCCTACGCCTACGGCATGCACAGCGGGGTCGGCGGGCTCGCGCACGTGCTGGCCGAGATCCGGCTCACCCGCGAGCTGGCCCCCGGGGAGCAACGGCTCGCCGACGGCATCGCCCAGACCCTGACCCGCCGCATCTCCGACGCGACCGGGTTCGACTACTTCGACGGACTCGTCAGCGCGATCGGCGTCCTCACCTCCATCGGAGCGCCGGGTGTCGACCGTGCCGTCGCGCGGCTGCGCGAGCTGGCGACGCCTGACGGTTGGCAGCCCTTGTGGATCGGCCCTCCGCGGGCGATGGCAGAAGGGCGCTGCAATGACGCCACCCTCGGCAACGCTGCCGTGCTGCTCGGTTCGGTCTGGGCGCTCATCCACGGCGTGCCGGGTGCGGCCGACCTCGCCGCGCAGACGGTGGAGATCGTCAACGTGGAGAGGAGGGAGCTGCCGACCGGGCTGGACTGGAAGTTCGTGCCGGAACGGTTCCTGCTGGACGCGGACCGCGACTACCAGATGCCGAACTGGTCGCACGGGCTCGCCGGGATCGCCGGCTCACTCGCCGCCGCCGGGATCACCCTCGACCGGCCCGACCTGGTCGAAGCCGCCCGGCTCGGTGCGGAGCACCTGGTCACCCTCGCCGACACCAGCGACGGTGGCATGCGCGTCGCCCACGTCATCCCCGACCAGGAGGACCTCGACCGGTTCACCTACAACTGGTGCCACGGCCCGGCGGGCACGTCGCTCCTCTTCGCCGCGCTCGGCCGGGCCGGCGTGACCGAGGTGGCCGGCCGCACGGCGTACGACTGGGAGCACGCCTGCCTGCACTCACTGAAGGTCTCGGGCATCCCCGAGCGCCGCTATCCCGGCTTCTGGGACAACGACGGCCGCTGCTGCGGCACGGCCGGCGTCGGCGACGTCGTGCTCAACACCTGGCAGCGGCACGGGGTGGACGACGACCTCGCGTTCGCGATCTCCCTTGCCGACGCCATCGTCGACCGGGCGATCACCGACGAGAACGACGAAAGCCACGTCTACTGGCGCTTCGTCGAGCACCGCAACGCCGACCCTCTCCTGCCACCCGGACCTGGCTACATGCAGGGCGTCGCCGGCATCGCGGCGTACCTCTTCCGGCTCGCGCGGGTGCTCGAGCAGGGTCGCGACGCCGAGGCGGTCGCCCGCATGGACACCTGGTGGGCCCTGCCCTAGCACCCGAGGGCGGCCGTCGGTCGAGCATGGCCCGCCGGTCGAGCTTGTCGAGACCACGACCCCGTCGGCCAATCGCTACGACCAGACCTGCCGTGGCAGTGGGCCCGGGGACACCCCGGGCCCACAGCTCGTGTGGGGGCTCAGCCGAGCCGCCACCCCAAGCGAGAAACACGGGACCCGAGAAGATGACGGGGGGCCAGGGTGAGATACATGCGTTGGTCAGGCATGCCCCGGCCCCCCAGTCAGAGAAGGCGTCCCCCCGACACCTTCTGGCGGGACCAAGTTCACGCCGATTTACCTTCCTGCGCATACCCCTAAGTGGGGAAGCGCGGGCCGGCAGATGCGGGCGGCGGACGGTGGCCGGGAGTGACTCGTGGCCGCGCACAGAGAAGTGGGCCCGGAGATCGGGACTCCGGGCCCACAGCTCGCGTTGGGGGTCGATCAGCTGATCGGGCACCCCAGGTTGTTGTCAGCGTCCAGCTGCGCGGCCAGCGCGATCATCGTCGCGCGGTCGCCGGAGGCGAACGCGGCGTTCACCGTTGCCACCAGCGGCGGACGCCCGTCGAGGCCGACGTCCCAACGACGCCATGGGTAGAGCACGTCGTCGTTGGCCGAGTTGAGCCACGCCGAGACGGCCGCCCGGACCAGGATCTCGGACGCACCGTCCACCCCGGACCCGCCCCTGGCCCTGAGACCCTCGAGCAGCGTCCAGTTGGCCACGTGGTCCGTGGCCGAGGCGTACTTGCTCTTGACCAGCTGCGACGGAGTGGCCTCCTGCCAGCTGGACGTGTGGTTCTTCCAATAGCCCGGCGTGCACCCTTGATCGCCATACCCGGTCGCATGAGCTGCGTTGGTTCCCAGGATGGTCACGGACATCAAGAGAGCACCGACGAGCAGTCTTGCCATTGCGCGCATGCGCAGACACCCCCGGTGTAGGTGGAGGCATCCCGCCGACGCCTCCGTGCCTCAAGTCCATCCGGCTTTACCTTCCGATTCATCCCAGGAACAGGGGACGCGTCGTCTTGACGGACGTCCACGACGATCGGGCCTCCATGAGGCGCTCGAGCTGGGCGCGGGCGTCGCGCAGCGGCCAGAGCAGCACGAGCGACGCACCGGCCACGGCATACGCCGCCAACGCCTCGGCGCACTGCGCCGGCGTCCCGATCGGCAGATGCCCGAGGGCCTCTGGATCGCGACCCAGCAGCGGTCCGAGCAGGTCGTGCAGCACTCGCTCGCGTTCGCGTGAGTCGTCGGTGACCAGCGCCCAGGCGGTGGCGATCGCGTCCGGGAACGTCGTCGAGTCCCGACCCGCTGCGGCGAGGTGCCCGTCGAGCCGGGTCCGGGCGGCGGCGTACTCCGCCGGCGTCGCGTTGTACGCCGAGGCGAACCACCCGTCCGCCACGCTCGACAGTGCCGCGAGCCGGCGGTCCGAGCCCCAGCTGCCGAACCACACCTCCGGTGGCGGCTCGCGCACCGGGGCGAGCGGACCGGCGGGTCCGTAGAACCGGCCGCCGGAGGTCGCTTCGCCGCGGACGAGGTCATGCACCACCGACATCGCCTCGTCGAAGCGGGCCCACCTCTCCGAGAACGGCACGCCGACGATGTCGTAGTCAGCCTCGCTCGACCCGGGACCGAGACCACCGATCACCCGACTCTGTGTGAGCGACGCCAGGGAGCTGAGGGACTTCGCGACGGTCACGGGATGGCGCACGACGGGCAGCGCGATGCTGGTGGCCAGGGTCATCGGCCCGGTCTCCCCGACCACGGCGGCGAGGGCGGTGGGCCCGTCCAGCCAGGGTCGACGCCAGACCAGGTGGTCGTTGGCCGAGACTGCGGCGTATCCGAGCTCGCGCGCGGTGCGCACGTAGTCGCGCAGGTCGTCGACCTTGGGCGTTCCCTCGCCAAGGTCGGCGAGGGGCAGGTGTACGCCGAGGTCCATGTCCGGGAATCATGGCACCGTTGGCGGCGTTGAGGGGTTAGTTGAATCCGCAACGATCTGAGGGTAGGACCATGCAGCTCGGCATCTTCACCGTGGGCGACGTCACGCCCGACCCGACGACCGGCCGGGCCCCGACCGAGCACGAACGGATCAGGGCCGCCGTCGAGATCGCCAAGAAGGCCGAGGAGGTCGGGCTGGACGTGTTCGCCACCGGCGAGCACCACAACCCGCCGTTCGTGGCGCCGGCCAACCCGCCGGTGCTGCTGGCCAACATCGCCGCACAGACCGAGCGGATCATCCTGTCGACCTCCACGACGCTGATCACGACCAACGACCCGGTGCGCATCGCCCAGGACTACTCCTACCTCCAGCACCTTGCCGAGGGCCGCGTCGACGTGATGATGGGCCGCGGCAACACCGGCCCGGTCTACCCCTGGTTCGGCAAGGACATCCGCGAGGGCATCCCGCTCGCGATCGAGAACTACGCGCTGCTCCATCGGCTGTGGCGCGAGGATGTCGTGGACTGGGAGGGCAAGTTCCGGACGCCTCTCCAGGGCTTCACCTCCACGCCGCGGCCGTTGGACGGCGTACCTCCGTTCGTGTGGCACGGCTCGATCCGCTCCCCCGAGATCGCCGAGCAGGCGGCGTTCTACGGGGACGGGTTCTTCGCCAACCACATCTTCTGGCCCGCCTCGCACACCGCCCGGATGGTGTCGCTGTATCGCCGGCGCTTCGAGCACTACGGCCACGGCTCCGCCGACCAGGCGATCGTGGGTCTCGGCGGGCAGGTCTACATGGCCAAGAACAGCCAGGACGCGATCAACGAGTTCCGTCCCTACTTCGACGTCGCGCCGGTCTACGGCCACGGCCCGTCGCTGGAGGACTTCACGCGCGAGACGCCGCTCACCGTCGGCTCGCCGCAACAGGTCATCGAGCGCACGCTCGGCTTCCGCGAGTACGCCGGCGACTACCAGCGCCAGCTGTTCCTGGTCGACCACGCAGGTCTGCCTCTGAAGAAGGTGCTCGAGCAGCTCGACATGCTGGGTGAAGAGGTCGTGCCGGTGCTGCGGCGCGAGTTCGCGGCCCTCAAGCCCGCCCACGTCCCCGACGCCCCCACCCACGCCTCGCTTCTGGAGAAGGCTCGCTCGTCGGTCGAGCCGCAGTCCTCGTCGGTCGAACCTGTCGAGATCACGAGCTCCCCTGCTTACGAAGAAGGCCGCCTCGAGGCCGACGAGGAGATCACCGCATGACCGACATCGTGGTGGTCTCCGCAGGCATCTCGGTGCCGTCATCGACCCGGATCCTCGCCGACAACCTCGGGGCGGCCGCAGCCCGAGCCCTCCGGGGACCGTCGCTCACGCTGGTCGAGACCACCAAACCCGAGTTCACGGTCATCGAGCTCCGCGAGCTCGCCCACCAGCTGACCGACAACGTCCTCACCGGCTTCCCGACCGGCGCCCTCGCCGACGCCGTACGCCGGGTCGCCGAGGCCGACGCGATCATCGCCGTCAGCCCGGTCTACACCGGTTCCTACTCCGGCCTGTTCAAGATGTTCTTCGACGTCCTCGAGGACGGCACCCTCGAGGGCAAACCGGTCCTGATCGCCGCGACCGCCGGCACGGCTCGCCACTCCCTGGTGCTCGAGTTCGCGATGCGCCCGCTGTTCGCCTACCTGAGGGCTGACGTCGTACCCACCGCTGTCTTCGCCGCCAGCGAGGACTTCGGAGGCGGCGCCGTCCGGGGCGGGTCCCTCTCCCAGCGCATCGACCGCGCGGCCGGCGAGCTGGCCGACAAGGTGCTGCGCCGCGGCACCACGCTGCCCGACGACCCGTTCGAGAACCCCACGCCCTTCGAGGACCTGCTCCGCGACATCTGACGGGAGACCGGGGGGTTGAGCCCCGGCGGCAGAGCCACGATCGTAGGAGTGGTCGCAGGGAGACCACCGTGGACGTGAATGTCGTCGAAGTCGCATCGGGCGTCTGGCACGCCCGGGGCAAGCACGTGGGCTGGGTGCTGGTCACCGACGGCGACAGCGTGACGCTCGTCGACACCGGTTATCCGGGAGACAGGGCCAGAGTGCTGGCGTCCCTCGACCGGATCGGACGCCGTCCGTCCGACGTGGCGGCAGTGCTGTTGACGCACGCGCACCCGGACCATCTCGGCAGCGCCGAATACTTCCGCTCGTCGATCTCCAAGCCGGTCCTGGTGCACGAGGACGAGGTGGCCAACGCGACCGGCACGCGGATCGAGCAGGTCTCCGCCGCCACCCTGATCAAGCGTGCCTGGCGACCGTCCGTCCTGCTCTGGTCCCGGGACGTGATCGCGCTCGGGGCCGAGCGCGTCGAGAGGCTTCCCGCGGTCGACACCTTCGCCGAAGCGGTCATCGACGTACCCGGACAGCCGCGTCCGGTCTTCACCCCCGGCCACGCGTCGGGGCACTGTGCCTTTCACCTGCCGGAGCGCGGTGTGGTGCTGGCCGGTGACGCGCTGATGACGGACCACGCTCTGGCCAGATCCACCGAGCCACGCCTCCTGCCGGACTTCTTCCACGCCGACACCGCACGCGCTCGCGCCTCGCTGCAGGTCCTCGCCGAGCTCGGGGCCGAGGTCGTCGTCCCCGGTCACGGCCCCGCCTACCGCGGCAGCCCCGCGTCTGCGGTGGCCGCGGTCCTCGAGCTGTCACCCGAGTCGCCGGCGTCCACCCGCCCGCTCCGGATCGAGTACGGCGCCGAGCTCCCGGTGCCGCCGGCCGAGGCGTTCGCCTTCGTCTCCGACCCGCTGAACTGGCCGAGGTTCATCACGAACCTCGTCTCCGCTGTCGGCGATGACGACTGGGGACGCGTCGGCGGACACGGTCAGATGACGACCAAGTTCCTGGGCAGGACCGTCGAATCGACGATGGAGCTCACGACCTGGGATCCACCCCGTGAGTTCCGCTATCGGTCACGACAGCCCGGCGCGCCGGACCTCGACAACCGACGGACGTTCGAGCCGATCCCGAACGGCACCCGACTACGCGGCACCACGGTCGTCGTACCGCGCCCGGGGGTCGCCGGCCTGGCAGACCGGGCCCAGGTGCTGGCGCTCCGCCGCCTGTACGCCGGTGCGATGAAGCGGCTTCCGGAAGTCTTCTCGCCACAGCCTGAGCAGTGACTCCAGCCGACAGTTCGCGCCCGGGCGACCCATCGCGTCCTCCGTTGTGGTTGGTCGGTGTCGCGTCGGGGTGGGCACTGCTCTATGCGGGATACCGGGGCTACTACGCGCTCGGTGGCACAGCGGGCCTGATCGGCCGCCCGGTCTCGGAGTCACGCCTTCAGGCCATCAACGCGGTCGGTGCCGCGATCATCCTGGTCGCCGCCGCGCTGCCCTGGCTGGTGCTGAAGTCGGGTCGCTTCCGGCGGATCACGCCGGCGCTCGGCTGGATCGTCGCCGTTGGCTGCTGCATGCACGCGCTCGTGGACGCAATCCTGCGCGTGCTCAGCCTCACCGGCGTACACCCGACAGAGCTGCCGTCGTCGGTGTGGGTGTCCTACGACCGACGCAGCGCCGACCTCCAGGACCTGTTGCTGAACGAACCCTGGTTCCTGGTCCAAGGCCTGCTCTGGGCGGCACTGACGTGGTCGGTCGTACGTCGCGGCCGACGGCGTGCGTGGCTGCTCTCGGCGATCCTGGCCACTGCGGCCCTCACCGTCGTGGGGGTGCTCAGCGGCCTCGACGTGATCGGGTCGTTCACGATCGTCTGAGTCACCGGTATCGCTCACACAGAGGCGGTCGGGCCTACCGGAGCGCCGCCGCCACGCCGGTCTCGGCGAAGTCGTCTCCGGTGAACAACAGTGGTTCGCCGGGTGGTCACCGACAGGGCGTAGGCGAACCAGTCGCCGAGGTTCAGTCGAGCCGTCGAGCCGGAGCCGCGACCGTAGCGACGGTAGGCAACCCTGGCCACCTCGCCCTCGCGCGTCGACACCGGCACGACCTCGATCTCGAGCGCCTCGATGATCTTGTCGAGCCGCTGACCATGGGCCGCCGAGCGGGCATCGGCGACGATCGACACCTCGAGCCACGTCGTCATCGACATCCGGCATGACGTGGACGCGGCGGCTCGGAGAGGTCGATCGGCTCCGGGCTCGTCGTTGACGATCGACATCAGCGCCGACGAGTCGACGATCACCGTGGCAACCCGGTCGACTCGTCGTACAGGTCTTCCACCCGGCGGAGTCGCCGGTCGGAGGTCCCGGGGTCGTCGGCGTACTCCGCGACGAGACTCGTCACGACGTCGACCTTGAGCCGCGTGCGCGCTTCGACGGGATCCGCGTCGTACGCCGCGAGCAGCCGCTCGAGTGCCTCCTCGATGGCGCCCGTCTGGGACTTTCCCGTCACGCGGGCCGCCTCCCGGGCCAGCTCGTGGACCCGAGCGTTCTTGATGTTCAGGCTCATGGCAGAAGTCCACCCGAACCGCCGTCTACCGTGGCACCACGGGCTGTGGCCGCTGTAGAAGAACATCGGGTCCGCCGGGATGACCCCGACGGACCCGATGCGTGTCAGTTGAAGGACGCTGCGCAGAGTCGCTCAGCGACCCGTCCGGATCACGACCCTCTGGTCGACGCGGCCACCCTTGTTGATCACGACCTCGTGCTTGCCGGTGCCGTCGGCGAACCGCAGGTTCACGCGGGCGTCGTCGCCCGCGCCCAGCTTCGCGTGGTACACGGTCTGGCCGTTGTCGGTGATCTTGAACCACAGCTTCTTGCCCTCGACCTGGTTGTCGCCCAGGGCGTCGGTGCTCATGCGCACCTTGAGGATCTTGGCGTGGCGCTTCTCGACCAGCCTGGTCGTCGCGGTGCCGGTCACGTCCACCGTGGTCACCTCGGGCTCGCTGGTGAACTGGTAGTCGGTGTCGCCGACCTGGATGTCGTGGATGACGCCGTCACCCTTGACGCCCGACCCGAGCGAGAAGCCCGCGGCGTACACCCTGGCGGCGGGGAACGCTGCCTGCCACTCGGCAAGGGTGCCGTGGCAGTCCGACCCGGAGCCGCCCGTGGTCTCGGGGCACTGGTCGTGGTGGTTCTTGAAGATGTCGCTGCTGGTCGACAGCCAGTAGTCGCCGTTGTAGACCGGCTCGCCGACGAGGACGTTCCAGCTGTCGGCCGTCGTGCTGGTGTCGCCATCGGTGTCGAAGACGAGCTGCGAGCCGGGCTGCGGCGTGGTGCCGTACCAGGTCAGCGAGGCCGCGCTGGGGATGCCCTGCAGGGGGACCGGGAAGTACTCGGCCGCCTTGTCGGTGGACGTCGCGCCCTCGGTCCAGACGTGCAGACCCTCCTTGAGGAACTCCACGTGACCCGTGGCCCGGGTGTCGGACATCTGCTGCACGAAGTCGCCGTCGCGGACCATCACGGTCTGCCCGGCATCGGCGTGCGCCGCCGGGGCGAGCGAGACCAGCGCCGCGGCGGCGAAGCCCGCGACCACCCCCGAACTGATGACCTTCATCGTTCTCCTTTGATGAGTTCTGTGTGCCTTCCGAGTCGGAAGGGCCCGCGGCGTGCGTGTGTGTGCCCGAGCCGAAAGAACGTATCCCGATACATCACCCGCTCGTGGCAGAACGACGGAATCTGTCGGAGTCCGATGTACTCTGTCCCCTCGAGGGTGCCGCCGCGGCGTGGTGCGGGTGTGGCGTCGGGTCGAGGGCTGGGTCCGCCCCTGCATACTCGCTCCATGCGCATCAGTCGTGTCATCGGAGTCGTCGCCCTGTCCCTGGCCGCGACGCTGCTCGCCGCGTGCGGCTCGGACGACAGCGCGGGAAGCGCCTCGGGCGACTACTGCGAGCAGCTGAAGGCGGACAAGGCCTTCTTCGGTGGCCTCAGCGGCAGCGACCCGGACCTCTCCCAGCTCGACGAGGTCTTCCAGCGGATGCATGAGCTCGCCGACAACGCGCCCGACGAGGTCGCCGCGGACTGGAAGACCCTCGACGGGGCCGTGACCACGATCGAGAACGCCCTGGACGATGCCGGCATCAAGCCCAGCGACCTGGCAGCGCTGCAGAACGGCCAGGTGCCACCCGGCGCTGATCTGTCGAAGCTCCAGGAACTGGCACCTAAGCTCGAGGCCCTGAGCAGCAGCGACGTCAGCGACGCGGCGAACCGGATCGCGAGCAACGCCAAGGACACCTGCGGGATCGACCTCCAGGCGAGCTGACCGGTCAGTCCTCCGCAGGGGTGGGCAGGCTCGACGCCGCGGGCAGGAAGTAGTACGCGCCGGTCTCGGCGGAGGTGTAGCGGGTCAGGTCGTCCCGGCCACCACCGTCGGCGCCGACCATCCGACGCAGCATCTCGTGGAGGACCTGCTGCCGACCGCACAGTCCGACGAAGAGGGTCCCGTGTGCCCGGACCCCGCCGTAGGCGATGTTGCGTCGCAGGATCTTGCCGATCTCGTCCTGGTCGGTCCGGGCGACGTGAGACGTCGGGCTCTTGTCGTCGAGCTCGGTGCTGGAGGCGTCCTTGGTCCTCCCCATCGCCCGCTCCTGGGCCGACGTGCCGATGCCCTCCCAGGCGCGCGCGTCGTGCGCCCACCGTTGGAGCAGCAGCACCGAGCCGCCGGCCCCGGGCCCGTCGCCCACCAGCGCGTACGACGGGGCCACGCCGAGCGGTGGGTTCTCGGTGCCGTCGACGAACCCGGTCAGATCCAGGTGGTGGTGGTAGGTCCAGCCGCTGGTCTCGGTCGCCACGGTCGCCAGCGGCTCGAGCACCCGCATCGCACGCACCGCTTCGTCCCAGACGACGTCCCGGCCCCCGGCTGCGACCCACACCACGAGGTCGTGCTGGGTGGCCGGCACCGCGTAGCCGTCAGGGCCGGTGACCGGCTCGTCGAAGTCTTGGACCTCGGCCGGGCAGTCGTCGGGGGCGAGCGTCCGCCACAGATCGGGCCGGAAACCGACCACCACGTTGCAGCCCTGGCCGGTCACCGCACCGCCCGCGATCTCGGCCGCCGCTGCCAGGACGGCGCCCGGCGTCGGAGTGGAATCGACCAGGTCGAGCTCGAGGTAGGTCTGGGCATCCGTGCCCAGGGCCAGGATTCCCGGCTGCGGCAGCACGAGATCACTCATGGCCGAAGCCTGTCATGAGCCGGCAAGGGCCCCGCGGGGCTCAGGGAGCAGACCGCTCACGACGTAGGCGGCGACCACGGCGGTGATCACGGCAGGGGTGACCGCGATGCCGTCGGCCCCCAGGAGTACGACGGCCAGCAGCGTCGCGGTGAGAGGTAGCCCCAGCATCGTGGTCGTCATCGCACCTATCCCGACCGCGATCGAGGACGCGGGATCCATCCCGGGGAGTCCCGACGCAGCGATGCCGAGGGCGCCGCCGACCATGATGGCCGGGAAGACCGGGCCGCCTCTGAAAGCGCTCAACGACAGCGCGTAGGCCGTGGACTTGCACAGCGCGAGGACGAGCAAGGTGGCGACCGAGTAGTCGCTGGCGTGCGCCACCAGCTCGGGGAGCTGGTCCTGTCCAGAGAACAGCACCTGGGTGAAGCTGTGGTCGGAGATCAGCTGGTAGGCCATGGCGATCAGTCCGACGAGCAGTCCGAGCCCGGCGGTCACCAGCACCCTGCTGCGATGGACGATCGGCCGCAGCGACAGCGCCACCCACCTGATCGCCCACCCGATCGGCACCGCCGCGGCCCCCAGCACGAGTGCCCAGACCATCGTCGCGACGGTCGGGCTGACGGCCGGAGGCACGGTGGGGAGCGCCAGGGAGAACGTGCCCAGGCCGGTCCAGTCGTCCAAGCCGGTGAAGACCAACGCCCCGATACCCGAGGACAACAGTCCCGGCAGGGCGACCAGGCTGAGCGTGGTGCCACCGATCCCGGCCGCCTCCATGATCAGGAAGGCACCGAGGATCGGAGACCCGAGCAGGGTGCTCACCGCGGCGAAGCTGCCGGCCGCGGCCATGATGGTCAGCGCCATCGGCGGCGCCTCCCGATTGACCAGGTGCACCGTCAACGCCGCAAAGCCACCCCCGAGCGCGATCAGCGGAGCCTCGGGTCCGAGCACGGCCCCCAAGCTCAACGTCGCCAGAGCCGCCAGGACGACGCCGGGGAGCTCCTTGTCCACCGGCGGGCCGCCGCCCATGTGGAAACCCAGCGCAGGCGAGTGGCCACCGTTGCCTGGCAGGTAGCGGATCACCGCCGCGGTCAGCACCCCGCACAGGACCAGCCACGGCAGCGGCCACCAGGCGGGCGTCGTACCGGTGAACAGCTCGCCCGGCAGGTCCTCGAAGATTGCTTTCTGCAGCTTCGATGTGAGCGCCAAGAACCCGTAGGCCAGCACAGAGATCGGAATGCCGAGGAGGGCGGCCAGGACCAGCGCCGAGAGGTAGGGCTTCGACCGGAGGACCGCGACGTGGTCCATCGCCGTCGGGTCCAATGACGCCGGCTCAGCAGTCGGCGGGGCAGGCGTCTCCGTGCCCGCGCCCTCCCCATCAGGCTGTGGATCCGTCATCGTGCCCCCGCCTTCAGCTCACGCACGATCCAAGCAGCGCCCCTTCATCGAGTCCACCCACAAGGGGTACGGCGCGGCAACCCTGAAGGCCCCGACACCGGAGCGGGTCGGGGCCTTCAGCGATGGATGGTCGGGGTGGTCAGTGCACCTCACTCCGCATCACGAGCCGCAAACCGAGGACTCCCGGCAGGACGATCCAGAGCGCCACGGTGGAGGCGACGTGCGCCCACTGGGCGCCGGTGGACATGCCGTCGAACAGGTGGCTCTGCGCGAGGTTCAGGTCCACCCACGGCTGCAGGTCGGCGAACCACTGCTGGCTGCTGGCCAGGATGCCGGCCACGGTGGGCACCAGCAGGCTGAACACGAAGTACGCGACAAGTCCGGCCGGTGAGCTCCGGAGCAGCATCCCGAGCACGGTGCCCGTGAGCAGGCAGGTCAGGTTGCCCAGGACGATGGTCAGAGCATGGCCGACGCCGACGTCCCAGACCGTCGACGTACCGGCGATCTGGCTGCCGACCACGTTGCCGACCGCGCCGATGGCGAACGCGAAGACCATCGAGGCGACGGCCACTGCGATCGAGGAGATCGTCTTGGCCCCGACGACGCGACCCCGCTGGGGCACCTGGGTGAACGTCGTGAGGCCGGTGCGCTGGCTCCACTCGCTGGTGATCGACAGCAGCGCGACCATGGGCAGGATCACCGTGATCGGGAAGCCGATCGCCTTGGCGAAGGTGTAGTAGGTCAGGTCATCGTCCGGCGCGAACGCGATCGTTGCGACGGTGGCGATGAGTCCGGTGATCGCGATGCTGGCGATCAGCCAGAAGCCCGACCGGGTGTCGAACATCTTGCGCAGCTCGACCCGGACCGCCCGGGTGAGCGGGATGTGCTGGACCGCGGCTCGCGGCACGCGGACCTGGTCGGTGGTGATGGCGGTCATGCCGCTGTCCTCTCTCGTTGGGTGTCGGCGGTGAGCTCGAGGAACATCTCCTCGAGACCGCCGTTGTCCGCGTGCCGTAGCTCGGTCAGGACAACGCCTCCGTCGTACGCCGCCTGGCCGACCGCGACGGGCTCGGCCTCGGTGTGCAACGACCCGTCCTCGGTGACGGTGGACGCGAGCCCGGCGGCGGCCAGGGCGCGCTGGAGTGCTGCGAGGTCGGCTGCCCGGGCGACGGTCCCGTCGGCCCGGAGAAGCTCGGCCTTCGAGCCCTGGGAGACGATCCGGCCCTTGCCGATCATCACGATGTCGTCGGCGATGATCTCGATCTCGGCGAGCAGGTGCGACGACAGCAGGACGGTCCCGCCCTGGTCGGCGTAGTCGCGCAGGAGGTCCCGCATCCAGCGGATCCCGGCCGGGTCGAGCCCGTTGGCGGGCTCGTCCAGGATCAGCACGGTGGGGTCGCCGATCAGGGTGGCGGCGATGCCGAGCCGCTGGCGCATGCCGAGCGAGTAGCCGCCGACCCGCTGGTCGGCCTCCGCCTCGGTGAGGCTGACGACGTCCAGCAGCTCGTCGACCCGGCGGGCCGGGACGTCCATGATCTGCTGGGCGACGGTCAGGATCTCCCGACCGGTGCGGCCGGCGTGCTGCGCCGACGCGTCGAGCATGACGCCGACCTCGCGAGCCGGGTTGGGCAGGTCGGCGAAGCGGCGACCAGAGATGGTCGCGCTCCCCGACGTGGGCTTCGTGAGGCCGACCATCATCCGCATCGAGGTCGACTTGCCGGCGCCGTTCGGCCCCAGGAAGCCGGTGACCCGTCCGGGCTGGGCGGTGAAGCTGATGTCGTGGACGACGGTCTTGCCGCCGTACTTCTTGGTGAGTGAGTCGATGGTGATCATGACATCGACGCTAGGTACGCCGAGGGGTCACCCGCGTCGTCGCGAGGTCGTCTTCAGACCGCGACCATCCGGCGAGGTGCGGGTCCTCCCAAGGTCGTGCCTCGCCGGTCGAGCCGACCCCTCGTCGGTCGAGCTTGTCGAGACCACGAGCCGAGCTCAGCTCTCGAAGAGCCCGGTCTGGTAGGCGAGCACGATGGCCTGGGCCCGGTCGCGCAGGTCCAGCTTCTGGAGCAACCGCGTCACGTGGGTCTTGACCGTGGTGTCGCTGATGAACAGCTCGGCACCGATCTCGGCGTTCGAGTAGCCGCGCGTGATCAGGCGGTACACATCCATCTCGCGCGGGGTCAGCGTCTCGACCGCCTTCGGTGGCACCTGCTGCGGCTTCTGGGTGAAGTGCTGGATCACCCGCCGGGTGATCGCCGGCGAGAGCAATGCGTCGCCACCAGCTACGGTGCGTACGGCGGCGATCAGCTGCTCGGGTGG
>Ga0164241_10003645_pt1 | contig 15391 bp, 9 predicted proteins | sample OricomyardsoilBY_FD_108780 | JGI IMG/M metagenome (GOLD analysis project Ga0164241, IMG submission 108780) | Backyard soil microbial communities from Emeryville, California, USA - Original compost - Back yard soil (BY) | ecosystem: Environmental > Terrestrial > Soil > Unclassified | place: USA... | reverse complement strand
GGATATAAAACAGCAGGTCGACGCTCTGGATCCACATCAGGCCATCCTGAATGCGCATTGCAAAGCCATACCCGGTGAACACCCATGGCCAGAATCCGCCATGAGCTTATATAGCGTATTTTCGTGATCACAATGAACACACCCCAAAAAGTCATTATCGTTGGCAATGGATACATGCCTTATTTGATCGCGCTGTGCATTCAAAAAAGGTTTGCGCTGGAGCTGGTGATTGTCGATCTCGGCGAATCTTCGCAGCCCGAGTTGATTCGATCCCTTGGATCAATGAAAGATTTCCATTCCCATCTGAGCCTACCGGAAGCCGATTTTGTAAAAACAACCAAAGCCGAAATCAATCTGGGATTTGAGTATTCCGGTTTTCACATGTCGTCAGGCTTTGCCAACACACCAACCAATGAACTTTTTTGCGATGCGCAATATGGTTTTAACCTCAATGGTCGACGCTTCCATCATCTATTCAATAAGCTCGGCCAGGTTCAGTCGGATGAAAAGCTGGAAGATTATTGCCTGAGCTCAAGGCTCGCCAGATCCAGCCGATTTACGCCACCATCGCCCAATCCAAAATCCCTTTACGCTTCGGTCCGCTATGGTTATCGGCTGAGTAGCGAAGCCTATGCAGCGTTTCTCAAATCCAAGCTGTCTTCACTCAATACGACAATCGTATTTTCCACTGTGGATTCTGTCCGCTTGGATCATCACGGATTTGTTGAAAGCATTGATGCCTCCCAATATGGAAATATTAAAGGGGATTTTTTTATTGACGCCAGTGAATCCCGACTCATTCGGCGACCCATCAATAAAACATGCACTCTTCATTCACAGGTGCCGCAAAATCTGGGGCTGGAAGCTTCCAGCTCAATCAATCAGGCGGGCGCAGCGCTCCCCTACTCTGGTATATCGGCAAACCAAGGCGCGTTGCACCTCGACGGAACTTATCTTAAGCAAAATCACCGCACATCCTTGACGATTAAAAACAACTCGGACAATACGAGCAGCACAACCCGACGCTTTGTCGATAGCGTACCCTGGTTAAAAAACTGCGTGGCCATGGGGCATGCTGTTACCAACCGCCTTCCGATATTGATTGATAACAGTCATCTCCATCAAAGTATGGCTCTGCGACTATTGGAACTCTGGCCCCGCAGCATCACCATGGAAAAAGAGGCTCAGGCTTACAACGCCAACACGCAGGTTGAATTCAAGCACACCACCGACATGGACATGCTGCATTTGGCTTTAGCGTTTAATCGACCAGAAATTCTCTCCGATGAAATGCGCTACAAGCTGGAAATCTTTAAGCAGAGCGGCAAAGTGGCCTATTACGAAAAAGAACTGCTGCAGGAAGAGCAGTGGCCAGTTTTATTCAATGCGCTTGGCGTTGTACCCCGGTCAACGGATTTAAGCGTTCGGAATTGTACAGATGAGTGGCTCAAACAGGAGCTCTTCCGCATCAAATCCACTATGGAAAAAGCGGCGGAGGCTGCTCCCTCTTATCAGGATTTCATTCGCACCGCCCATAGGTAGTCCATGCTACAAAACACTTTGAATAATGGCCCGATCGAACACTTGGTAATCCTTGGCGGCGGCACCGCAGGCTGGATGGCAGCGGCGGCGATCAGCAAAGTATTTAACAACTCGCCTATGAGAATTACCGTCATCGAGTCCAGTACGATTGGAACTGTAGGTGTAGGCGAAGCGACGATTCCAGGCATCATCAATTTTAATAAAGCCCTGAGTATTGATGAGCGGGAATTTCTGAAATTTACCCAGGGTACTTTTAAGCTCGGTATAGAATTTGTTGATTGGTCGGAACCTGGCTCGGCTTATATGCATCCCTTTGGACGCTACGGCACATCCGTCGGTTCGGTTCCGTTTTATCACCATTGGCAAAAGCTCAACAACCTTAAACTGGCTCTGGCTTTACCGGCGTATAGTCTCAATATCCAGGCGTCTTACCAAAATAAATTCACACCGCCAGTCAATATCCCCAACTCTCCTCTGCGGGAAATTGACTACGCCTATCACTTTGATGCGGGTCTATACGCAAAATTTCTCAAACATTTTTCGGAAAAATTCGGCGTAAAACATCTGGATGCCGAAGTGACAGGCGTTGTCAGAAATCCAGATAATGGCTACATACAATCCCTGGTTCTGGATGGCGGCGAAAAAATTGAGGGGGACTTTTTTATCGACTGCACCGGATTTCGGGGAGTCCTGATCGAACAGGCATTGCACAGCGGCTATGACGACTGGAGCCACTTACTGCCCTGCAATAGCGCTGTGGCCGTGCCCAGTCCAAAACTCGATCAGCTGCCACCGTACACGCGGGCGACAGCGCAAAAAGTCGGTTGGCAATGGCGGATTCCACTGCAGCACCGCACCGGCAACGGTTACGTATACAGCACCCATTTTATGGACGATGAACAGGCGCGCGACTTGCTGATAGCCAACCTCAATGGCGAAGTATTGGCGGAGCCGCGGATCGTGCGGTTTACAACCGGCGTTAGGCGCAAACACTGGAACAAGAATTGTGTCGCCCTCGGGTTGTCGGCAGGATTTCTCGAACCATTGGAATCCACCAGCATTCATTTAATCTACGAGGCCATATCCAATTTCCTTGACATGTTTCCCAGCAAAATCGTCCAGCCGGAGCTGATCAACAAATATAACCAGCTGCAAATGCGCAGCTTTACCAACGTCCGTGACCTCCTGATCTTTCACTATTGGTCTACCAAACGCACTGACAGCGAATTCTGGAATTATTGTCGTAGCCTGGACATTCCAGAGCGTCTGCGAAATAAAATTGATCTCTACAAAAATGCCGGAAGAATACTAAGGGAGGACAACGAACTGTTTGGTGACGTCAGCTGGTTATCCGTATTTTTGGGACAGGGAATCGCCACTTCACAATACAACTCAATCGCCGATGCACTGCCGGTATCGGAGCTGAAAGAACGTATGGCCGAAATTCATCAAGTAATCCAAAACGCTTGTAAAGCGATGCCATCGCATGCGGATTTTATTAATAAATATTGCAATGCTGCGGGGTAAGAGGAATAGCGGGAGTACCCCGCCTATTCCTTGCAACTCTTGGAGCCGGCCGGCAATTTTTCCAGGCGGATATTGGCGAGAGACAGATCGAGCTTGCCCGAAGTGCTGATCACAAACACCCCGTTAATTTTGCTCAGGTCAAAGTTGGAACTCGACAGGCAATTCAGCGGAACCGGAAAAGAAGTCCAGGCGCCTTTTTTGAGCTTTCTCAACATCATGCCAATCTCATATTCAGAGCGACACGGATAACCACAATCCATTCCCACCATGACACTTTCTTTGGGTTGGGTATTCACCTTGACGTCGAACGTCAAGGCCGCAACATCTTTGTAAGCTGCGATATTGATCGGGGGGCCGAAAATCGCCAGCTCCCCTTTCATATCCTTTTTTGACCAGGAGACATGGAGTGCGTCACCTTTCGCCTGGAAATCCTCAGTTTCCACTGTGACCTTTCCGCTGGCCGATTCACCGTTCAAGCCGTTAATGGCAAATCCCCATTTGCCGGGATCACCCAGCGTGATGCCTCTGGCGCCAATAATTTTTCCATTGGCGAAGTAAAAAAAATCGGGATTTAAGTCAGCGGCCGCCGTTGATCCGGTTTCCGCTTGGGGACAGCCTTCAAATCCCTCCGGCAATTTTTGCAGGCGTATGTTGGTGATGGAAGCGTCCAATGAACCGGCGGTGCTCATAAAAAAAACACCATTGATTTTTCTCAGATCGAAATTGGAACTCTTTAAGCAGGTCAACGGGATAGGCAAAGCCGTCCAGCGGCCTACCTGCAGCGATTTCAGAATTTCGCCGACCTCAAATGTCGCCCGGCAGGGAAAGCCACAATCCAACCCGACTTCTACACCCTGGCTTGGGGGAGCGTGCACTTTGATATCGAACATCAGGGCAAACGAATCTTTATAGGCTGACAGGTCAAGCGCTGCTCCATAGATGGCCACATTCCCGCTTTTTGGATCGGCGGACCAAGTGACGCGCATGGTATCCGCCTTGGTGCGGAAATCCTCCGGGACCATTTTGACCTTTCCACCCGCAGATTCCCCTTTCAGTCCTTTTATCTCAGTTACCCAATTCTGGGGGTCCCCCAATATAAGGCCGCGTGAGCCTAACACCTCGCCGTTGGCGAAGTAGTGGGTTTTGGGATCACGAGCCTTAGGATTCGTCTGATCACCCATACTTACAGCAGGCAACAAGCAGACTGTTATAACGAGGGATAATCTAATAAAAAAATTAACAGGAAGAAGACGCATAGGGTTTCGGCAAAATGAGGATTGATATGCCCTTATTTTAGCTGAGATATCGGAAATTTTCCGTAGCGATATATGGGCAAAAATCCAACTGAAGCGGGGAGAAAATCACAAAAAGAAGCGGACCAAATCCCGAATATCCACGTTCACAATTCGGTCCGACTTTTTTAGCAGCGTTCAACTACTTGCTCTGCGCCAATCCCCGCTTATCCACAAACGCATCAACTGTTTTGATCGTGCCGTCGGCGTTATGGGTAAGCTCGGAGACCTTCATGCTGCGCAGATGGGTCTGGCCGCCGGACAGGGAGCTGTCGTGGTAGAACAGATACCATTTGCCTTGATGCTGAACCACGGAGTGATGATTGGTCCATCCCAATACAGGTTCAAGAATTTTGCCTTTGTAGTGGAACGGGCCATACGGATTGTCCGAGGTGGCGTATTGGATAAAGTGGGTGTCGCCTGTTGAATAGGACAAGTAATAAGTGTCCTGATATTTATGTACCCAGGCCGCTTCAAAAAAACGTCGCTCATTATCCGAGCTTCGCAAAGGCTGGCCATTCTCGCAGAGAATCACCACGTCTTTGGGTTCCTCGGCGAAATTCAGCATATCGCCGCTCATGCGCGCAATTTTCGGCATTAACGCAGGTTGATCATCTTTTGGATAGGTGTCTTCTCCCACGTAGGTGCCCGTCTGCCAACGCTGCAACTGGCCACCCCAGATGCCGCCGAAGTACATGTAATATTCACCGTCGTCGTCCGCCAGCATTCCAGGGTCAATGCTGTAGCTGCCGGAGATCGGCTGGGGCTGGGCTTTAAAGGGACCTTCGGGTTTATCTCCCGCAGCAACACCTATGCGAAAAACGCCCTCTTTATCGCGGGCGGGAAAATACAAATAGTATTTACCATTTTTCTCCACGGCATCCGGCGCCCACATTTGCCGCTCGGCCCAGGGCACATCGCGCACATGGAGAGCCGTGCCGTGATCGATAATCTTGCCACCCACGTGATCCATGGAGAACACGTGGTAATCCTTCATATCGAAATGCGCGCCCGTATCGTCCGCTGGCATTCCGGAATCCCAATCATGGGAAGGGTAAATATAAAGCCTGCCATTGAATACGCGCGCGGAGGGATCCGCCGTGTACATATGGGTTACGAGTGGTTTGCCAAACACTGGCTCTAAAGCATTGCCGGATTCTTTTGCGGAATGGTGGCTGCATGCGGTGAGAGCGCCAGCAGCGAGGATGCTGGCGAGTATTTTTGACTTCATATTTTCTCCGAACTGCACTATCGGGACGACAAAATATTCCGTTACTTGAACGGACTTTGTGGCGGTCCAAGATAGCTGGGCAAAAGTCCTCCGGTATTCACCAGAATTTTTTGCACAGCAACACCAGGGTCCACCATATAAATGCGCAACATCGTAGGTCCGGGTTTTGCGATGGTGTGCTGGCTTTTGCCAATTCGCACGCCGGTTTCCACCGACACTTCCCAGCTTGCATCCGTATCGATAGAGTCTTCCAAAAAATCGACGATTTGCGGTTGTTCATCGCCTATGGCAATGGCGTAACGCAATCCGCGACCCGGCACAAAAGGCCAGCTGGGTGCCAACAAAGTATGGATATCAAAAGTGCCCGACGAAAAAAAAGTGACAGGGTATTCGACGAACGGTGCACCCATGGGATCGGCAAAACTGCGATCACTGACGGGAAACGGGGCTATAGAGCTGCGCGTCCGGCCGTGCATGGGCACTTCCTGCCATTCATAACCGTCCACTTTATTTCTTTTAGAAAAACTGGCCGCTTCCAACGAGATATAACCATCCGCTTCTAAAAATCCGCGCGCGCTACGCTGCAGTTTTTTTTCCGGTCTTACCGCGGTCACCGCGATTTTGGCACCCTGCCAACCCGTACCCCGAATCGAGATTGCGCCTGTCGCACTATCCTGCGGCAATTTTTTCCAGTTGATGCTTACCTGGATGCGCACTTCATCCTTAACCGCACCCTTGGATTGACTCAATAAAATCCAGTCGGGGGCTTCGGCGGAGAATTCATAAGGCAGGGTTCCGCGATTGAACATCACCAGTTCCCGTGACTTCTGGCCATTAAAATCAAAAGCCATTTCATAAGCGCCTGTGTGGGGCCAATGACCGGATACAGCCGCGGGCCAAGCGTTCTTAATACCTTCCACGGCGATACCCATTTCCGCGTAATTTCCGGGAACATATTCCGCCAATGCCGGTAATTGGTCGCCCTCAGGATTCTGCCAGTTGGTGTAGCCGATATGCGACTGATCCATAAAATGTCGCCATTTGCCGTTATTGATACTGTGATAACGCTCTTTCAACGCCGCGTCATAAGCGAAGAAGTCTTTTGCCTGCTGCCGATATACATCGGCAGTCGCCCTGCCTTGAGCCGCATAGAGCCGATTCCGCTCGATCGCGATCTTCATACGGGTAATATTGGCGGTCGCGAGCACTGGATGTAAAACCAATTGATAGAAAGCATCCTGTCTCTCAGCGGGTATTTTTTTAAAGATCTTTTCTGCAAGATTCGTCATTTGCTGTAATTCCGCCAAAACACGCTCCGCTTCGCCGTAATGCACCAGACTGTAGGTGTCCGGAGCCATAAGCTCAGGTTTGCGCCGGCCGTTATGGCGTGTGTATGCCGTCATCAGTGTTTCGATTTCTTTAGCATGTTCTTTACCGAATTCCCTCTCCGCCCATAAACGCCCAAATTCCTGCAAACGTTCCTTTGGCCAGGCATCAGGATTCCAGGCCATGCGTAGGAAAAATTCGATGGGATATTCCATGGGTTTCAAATCACCCACGTTGGTGATCCAGATGCGGTGTGCGCCGAATTTATCCGCCAGATTCATCTGCTCCCAGATTTTGGCAATAGGTACCGTATTGATCCAACGGTAGGAACGCGGGCCACCGACGTAATCAAAATGGTAATAGACACCCGCTCCGCCACTGCGCTTCCGCTCTTCAGGCGTCGGCAAACGCCGGATATTGCCCCAGTTATCGTCGCTCCATAAAAGAATGACATCGTCGGGAACGCGCATGCCTTTTTCGTAATAGGATTGAACCTCCTTGTACAAACACCAGACCTGAGGCACTTCGGAGATTGGACGGTCGTTGAAGACTTCCGCGAGAATCGTGCGCTGATCGGCCACAATTTTTTCCAGTAACCCTATGTTTTCACCCTCACTCATAGGCTTGTCTTCCTGACCCCGCATGCCCATGGTAAAAACACTTTCGTAAGGTTTTGCTCTTATGGCGCCTTGTCGCCAGAATTCATAGATATTTTCTGGATTCGTTGAATATTCCCATTCGCCTTTACCGTAGCGATTCCACTCCTTGTCCGCGCGCATCATAGGCTCATGGTGTGAAGTGCTCATAACAATGCCGTATTCATCAGCCAACGCCTGGTTGCGCGGATCGTCATCGTTGAAGGCGTTATTCCACATGGCGGGCCACATAAAATTCCCTTTGAGCCGCAGCAACAACTCAAATACCTTCGCATAAAATTCGTGGTTGTAGTTACCGTGATTTGCCTGCACCCAATTGGTCAGGGCCGGTGCTTCATCGTTGAGAAAAATACCGCGATATTGAACCTTTGGAGCGTCCTGTTTGCGCGTGCCACGCAGCACATAAAGAGACTTTTTTTGTAAAGGTGGAACGTCTGCCCAGTAGTACCAGGGCGAAACGCCAATCTGTTCCGATAAATCATAAATTCCATAGCTCGTGCCACGTTTATTGCCACCTACGATCACCAAAGCACGTTTGACATTTGGCAGAGGGTTTTCAACTAGCTGAATCAGATAGGCATCCCATTGATCACGTATCCCGCTCACATCCACCACCCGACGGCTGACCAGATCTTCTATCACGCTGCTCTGCCCAAGCGTGCCGATGATCACCGCCTGCTCGGACAGATCTTGCGATTGATGAACAAGTTTCAGCGTCTGTCCCGTTACACGGACCACATCGGCCTGTAGGTGGCTCACCACCCGCTGCACACCGGAGAAATCCCCATTGTCCACATATAAACGCGCGTTTGCCCCAGGTGAAACCAACGGCATAGCGCCGGTGGATGACGTCTCCGCGATATAGGCCGTCTCTCCCAGGGCGATTGCCTGGGCGCTCAGCGTCCACAACCAAATCCAGATGAAACGCTTAAGTATCCATGCCGAACTCGCGACCATTTTTTTTATATCGTTCATTTATAACCCTCAGATGGATTTTTATGTAATTTCACCTAAACTCAATGCCAGCTCGAGCAGCAATAACAGACAGCAATTGTTAACACCGAATTAAAACTTTTTTAACTGGCCCTACGACAATGACTAATATGCGCAGTTGCGCATGGTTCCCAAGCCAGTTGCAATGGTAGACTAAGTTGCGTTCAGTTCAGAACCTACTGCTGGAATAAGGCAGGGCAATGCTCATATGTCCAGCATGACTTAGGCGCACTCCGCAGTGTCATGCATAAAGCTCCAGTATTTCTGGCGTCTGAGTCCAAACACAATAAAGAAGATTTAACCGCTTACTTAAGTTGCACGATGGAAAAACCAGCCTTCGAAAATGTCCTATTGGAAGCCGATGAGTCGATTCGGGTTCTGCAATACTCTTGTCCCGCCTTTCAAAGCAACCATACCTGGCATTTTCATCCCCAGTACGAGATTTCGCTGATTCTCAAGGGTAGCGGCAAACGATTTATCGGAGACCACATCGGCACCTTCGCCCCCGGCGATATGGTTTTGATAGGGCCTAATGTTCCCCATTGCTGGATCAGCGAAAATGAGGAAGCCGAAAACGAAATGCTGGTTGTGCAATTCGATCCCAAGTTCCTGGGAGAGCATTTTTATAGTATTCCGGAAGCCCAGGCCATCAAAACCCTGCTCTCCGCGTCGCGCCAGGCCGCCTTATTCCATCTCTCAGAAAGTCACAGTGAAATCTACGAATGGGTGGAAAACGTTCGGATTAGCCGCGGGCTCGCGCGCATCGCCCATTTCCTCCTGCTTTGTCAATCACTGAGCGAGGCAGAGCGCGAGCAATTGACCAGCGACGACTACATAGTGGAGCAGTCGGTGCGCGGGGTGGATCGTTTAACGAACGCCATCAATTACGTTAAAAACCACCTGCAGGAAGAAATTAAACAGCCGGATGTGGCAAAGCTCGTCAACATGGCGCCGCAGAGTTTTTCGCGGTTTTTCAGGGCCCAGACCGGTAGAACCTTTGTTTCATTTGTAAACGAAGTGCGTATCACCGAGGCCTGCCATCTATTGGCGACGACGGACCGGGATATCTTGGATATCGCGCTGAGTTGCGGCTACGCGAACATTTCCCATTTCAACCGCAAGTTCCTGGAAAACAAAAAGCTCACTCCGAGCCGGTTCCGGGAAAATCAGCGTGTGAAGATGGGCTATTTGAAGGCCAGCCAGTCCCAGGAAATTGAGCCCTGATCCTATCCGGCCGGTACAAACTGGGGGAACCAAAATATTTAAGTAACGCAGATCGATTCCCTTCCAGTCGACCTTATAGTTAAAATTACACCTTTACCCAGTCAAAAGCTTTGTAGCTGCGTTATTGGTCAACCTTTACTCTATTCGGCCAGCTGAATCCCACCCACAGCACCCCTGTGGCAACCCAAGATTTCGAGAATAAATAAGAGTTTTTTATGTTGTTTTTAGGCATCGATATCGGTAGTTCATCGGTCAAACTGTCTGTTTTGGACGGAGCCACCGGAAAGTCGGTTGCTGCAACGCAATACCCCAAGGTGGAATTGGAAATCGCCAGCCCGCAGCCCTCCTGGGCTGAGCAGGACCCGGAAACCTGGTGGCACTGCATTAACAAGGGGTGCGCAGAGTTATTCAATGACGGGCGAGTAAATGCCAAACAGATCGCGGCTGTGGGCATTACCTATCAAATGCATGGCCTGGTCTTGGTGGATAACAACCTCAAAGTACTGCGTCCAGCCATCATCTGGTGCGATAGCCGCGCTGTTGCCATCGGGGACACTGCCCTTGAAGCACTGGGTTCCTCTTATTGTTTTGATCAGCTGCTCAACTCTCCCGGCAATTTCACAGCTGCCAAGCTTCGCTGGGTGCAGGAGAATGAACCCCACATTTACGCCCGCATTCATAAATTGATGCTGCCTGGTGACTACATCGCGCTGAAACTCTCCGGCGAAACCTCCACAACAGCTGGCGGCCTCTCGGAAGGTATATTTTGGGATTTCAAACAGGCAACTCCAGCAAACCGTCTGCTGGAACACTGGCAAATTGATTCAGATCTGCTGCCCAAACTGGTGCCCGCTATCGGCCGCCAAGTCACTGTCAGCGAGGCTGCGGCTAGGGATCTTGGCATCCCAAGCGGCATACCAATCAGCTATCGCTGTGGTGACCAGCCCAATAATGCCTTCAGCTTGAACGTTCTTGAACCTGGCGAAGTAGCAGCCAACGCGGGTACATCCGGTGTTATTTACGGTGTGACCGATAAGCCTCTGGCCGACAAGCAAAGCCGGATCAACACTTTCCTTCACGTGACCGACACCGCCAAAGCCCCGCGCAACGGCATGCTGGTCTGCGTCAATGGCACCGGCAGGGCCTACAGCTGGCTGCGACAAATTCTCAGCGCGAACCAGGCACCAGTGGACTATGCCCTGCTTAACGAACTGGCCGCCAAAACACCTGTTGGCAGCGATGGGCTTAAAGTAATCCCTTTCGGCAATGGTGCGGAACGCATTTTCAATAACCGCAATTTGGGCGCGCATATTCGCAATATAGATCTCAACCGTCATTCGGTGGGTCATATAGTGCGCGCCACCCAGGAGGGAATAGTATTCGCCCTCAACAGCGGTTTTGAGGTTCTAAAAAACCTGGGCGGCAATTGCAAAGTGGTGCGCGCGGGCCGCAGCAACATGTTTCTGAGCCCCATATTCACTGAAGCCTTTGCCAATACTACCGGCACGGTGATCGAACTCTACAACACCGACGGCGCTGAAGGCGCTGCGCGAGGCGCTGCGCTGGGTTGCGGCTTTTTCTCTTCACCCAAAGAAGCCTTCCAGGGCCTTACCTGCGTGGAGCGCATAGAACCCAGCGCCAAGCTGACCGATGTTTATCAGACCGCGTACCAGAACTGGTGTCGCGAACTTCCGCAAGTTTAATTCTTTACGTTATCGATATGGACGACAACAAGGGCTATTCCGCTTTAACCCTGCGTACGGCTAATGGGTGCAGTTTGGAACTGGTGCCGGAATTCGGTGGGTTGACCAACCGGCTGCAATTCGCGACATCGAAGGGTGCATTCGACGTAATCGTCGGTTTGGCCAATAAAACGGCCATGCTCAACGACCGGGCTTACCGCAACATTCCTCTCTTCCCATTGGTGAATCGGCTCGATGCTGGGCTGTATAAGCACAACGGCAAACTCTACCAACTCCCCGTGAATGAACCGGCGCTCAATAACGCCCTGCATGGTTTCATTCAAAAGTTTGTTCCCGAGGTGGAAGTTGCCGAGGGCAGCGATGTCAGCGAAGCCATGTTGGTGTATCGCTATAAGGGTGAACTGCCGGGTTATCCGTTCCCCGCAGAGGTGCGGATTCACTATGTACTTGATGCCGCAGGCAAGCTGGACATTAGCTATTCGGTGCTGAATCAGCATTCCGACACCATTCCTGTGGGAATAGGCTGGCATCCTTATTTTGGATTTGGCGAATCAATTAACAACCTGCATATGCAAATGCCGGAGGTTCGCCACGTCACGATTGACGAACGCATGCTGCCGCTCGGCAAAACCGTGGACTTTCCCCAATTTCGCAAACCAACCCTGATCCGCGACACACAGCTGGATCATTGTTTTGCCATTCAAAACGGACCCGGCGCCGTCACCGCCGAGACGCTGTTGTGGTCAGAGCAAAAGCGTCTGGGAATAAAAATCTGGCAACAAACTGGCGCCCGGGCATTGAATTTTCTACAGGTCTGCACCGCCCCGGATCGGCAGTCTCTGGCCATAGAGCCGGTAAGCTGCAGCATCAATGCATTCAATACCGGCGACGGTTTGGTGGTACTGGAACCGGGAGGTTTTTTTACTGCCCATATGGGAGTTCACCTGCTGACGCAGCTGGAACTGTAAGCCAGCAAACGGCGCGAAACCCGTGTATCGCAGGGTTTTAATTCATCGACAAAAGGTAGCTGATTATGAAAGTGCTCATTGGAGACAAAGAATATTTTAAAGGCGTAGGTAAAATTGCCTACGAAGGTCCGGAATCGGATAACCCCTTGGCATTTAAATATTACGATGCCAAACGCGTCGTTGCCGGGCGCACCATGGAAGAATTTTTTAAATTTGCCACCTGTTATTGGCACAGCTTCTGCGGCACCGGCGCTGACCCATTTGGTCCCGGTACCCAACGTCGCGAATGGATGGAAGGCAGCGATGCCATAACCCGCGCCCGTAAAAAGATGGATGCCGCATTTGAGTTCTTCACTAAAATTGGCACTCCTTACTACTGCTTCCACGATGTCGACCTGGTAGAAGAAGGCGCAAGCCGCCGGGAAACCAGCGACCGCGTTTCCACTATTGTTGAATACGCCAAGGAAAAAATGGCTGCTTCCGGCATGAAACTGCTGTGGGGCACCGCCAACCTCTTTTCCAATCCCCGTTATATGAATGGCGCATCCACCAACCCGGATTTCAATGTTGTGGCCTACGCCGGCGCGCAGTTGAAAGATGCGCTGGATGCCACGATCGCTCTGAACGGCGAAAACTACGTTTTCTGGGGTGGCCGCGAAGGCTATATGAGTCTGCTGAACACTGACATGAAGCGTGAGCAAGAACACTTGGCTCGCTTCCTGACCTTGGCTCGTGATTACGCTCGCGGACAAGGCTTTAAAGGTGTTTTCTTTATCGAACCCAAGCCGATGGAACCCTCCAAGCACCAATACGATTTTGATGCGGAAACTGTAATCGGCTTCCTGCGTCATCACGGTTTGGACAAGGACTTCAAATTGAACCTGGAAACCAACCACGCAACTTTGGCTGGCCACACCATGTGTCACGATATGCAAGCAGCTGCGAATGCCGGCATGTTGGGCAGCATCGATGCAAACCGTGGTGACTATCAGAATGCTTGGGATACCGACCAGTTCCCATACAACATCAACGAAACCGTTGAAATGATGTTGGTCCTGCTGCGAACCGGTGGCCTCCAGGGCGGCGGCGTCAACTTCGACGCTAAAACGCGTCGCAATTCCACCGATCCTGTCGACTTGTTCTACGGACACGTTGGCGGCATGGACACCTTCGCCCGAGCGCTGCTGATCGCAGACGATATCCTGCAAAAATCACCAATCGAAAAAATGCGCAAAGAGCGTTATGCATCTTTCGACGGCGGCAAAGGCAAGGAATTTGAGACAGGCAAATTGAACCTGGAACAGCTGGCACAGATCGGCAATAACCTGGGCGAACCGGAGCAGATTTCTGGTCGGCAAGAACTGTATGAAAATATCGTGAATCGTTATATACGTTAACTACACATGATTCATTTTTAAAAAGGGCCGACAGGCCCTTTTTTTTGCCTTTACTCCCGTAAATAAATCTCCAAATATTCAAATTGAATTTAAGTTATCCCAACCAATTTGAGTTTACGCCCTCAACATTTCCTCGCAATTCGCTTCATAAATTTCCGCCTTGAGATAAAAAAAGAAAACCGCAGGCGCATCTTTGGATTGCCTATTTCCCCATTACAAGTTGATGTGTGAACGGAGTCCGGTTATTGACAACTCCGAGGGACCGCAAGGCAGAAAGCAGGGAGCATATGAGGTAAGATTCCCCAAATATGCACATTCTCCAAAAATTTATCGATCTGTGCATCCGTACTTGTCGTATCACTTCTAATAAATCAAGCAGCAAAAAATGGGGAGCCAATTCATGAAAAATCCTAGGATAAAGTGGTCCACCGGACCTCTCCAAATGGCGGGTGTCGCACTGCTGACCGCGGTCCTCTCTTCGTGCGGCGGCGCTGATAACAGTTCGTCTTCCAGCTCATCATCGAGTTCGTCGTCCAGCTCGTCCAGCAGCAGTTCCTCATCCAGTTCATCCAGCTCCTCAAGCTCTTCTTCCAGCTCAAGTTCTTCGGGAAATTCCCACGCTCACAGCCACTGTGAATCCGGGCAGCATGCGCAGGCAACTGATACCGGCATGGTGGATGGTTACGCTCGATTTACCGCCAATGGTCAGACCGATGCCACGGTGCAACCAGAAGTGATCAAGTGGATGGAAGACAACGCTTGGCAGGAGGCGCATTTTGTATGGCACGTGGTAAGACGCTGCGGCGCTGGCGGCTTCGGTGCTGGTGGAGCGGTAATCGACCCCTGTAAATTCCCCGAGATGAAGCCCGAGCAAAACGAATGCGCAGGTCCCCAGGACGGTTACGAATTCCTCGTCATGCACCGTCATATGATTCAGGCCCTGAAACAATTGTGGCCCAACCATACGGAGCAATTTACAGGCTGGTCCATGTTCCCGACCCGCAATGACTACCCCGATATATTGCAACAATATTTTTCAGAATGGCCCTCATCTGTGCGCTCGGATGCCGCACTGGCAGATAGCATAAATACCATGAGCCGCGACCAGATCCTGCAACGCTGGCCAACCGAAGGCCACTTCGGCCAATGGCTCCAATGCGGTTCCCTCGGTGGCACCATTGGCGCAGCCAGTCTGCACGGCGCACTCCACTTCAACGGTTATCCGCGCAACAATCAGACCCACAGCGTGGCCAACCAAAGGCGCAATCTGGACGCTTATCTATTTTGGAAATTGCACGGCTGGATCGATAACGTATGGGAAAAATACCGTGTAGCGACGCAGTCGGATCCGGGTAATACCAAACTTAATACTGAGTTGGTTGCGCAATGTAAGGAAATGGAATTCTGGGCGCAAAAAATTGATCCGAGCCTGGTGCCGGTGGAAGAACCCTACGAGGAGATCCAGGAAGCGGGTGTTTTCCACGAACTGGTGCGCCCTGCGCTCGAACGTGCCGGCTGTGCAACTTGTCATG
>Ga0164241_10003644_pt1 | contig 15394 bp, 10 predicted proteins | sample OricomyardsoilBY_FD_108780 | JGI IMG/M metagenome (GOLD analysis project Ga0164241, IMG submission 108780) | Backyard soil microbial communities from Emeryville, California, USA - Original compost - Back yard soil (BY) | ecosystem: Environmental > Terrestrial > Soil > Unclassified | place: USA... | reverse complement strand
GAGCTCGATACGTGGCTTTGCCCCTTCACCGTGCCACCCGCCGCGCTCAACTTCGCGCGCTAGCAGGGTGACCGCAAAACACTGGCCGCGCGGCCATAAAGATGGGTTCGGTGCAGCGGTTACGAAGCTTCGAAAGCCGCAGCGTTGACGGGCCGTAGGCATTTTTCCAAAAGAGCCGTTTAGAGGCGGCCCCGCGGCGGCATGCCCCTATCACCGCCCCGTTTAAAGCTGATAGCCTGACGGATCGTGCGTATCGTTCGACTGCACATCGAAAACTTCCGTTCGATCAAGACTGCGAGGCTCTTTCCTGAGAAGCACAACGTCTACCTTGGCCCGAACAATATAGGAAAGACGTCGATCGTTGAGGGCTTGAACTCCTCCTCAACCCCGAAATCTCGGCCTGAAGCGGAGTCATCGACGAGAACGACTTTCATCACCGCCTGTATGATAGTCGCCCGCCACGCCCATCGGGCCGACGCGGATGTCGGCGAACTGAGGCGCCTGCACTACGTCGCTGCTACGTGGGCCAAGAAAGGACTCGGGGTTTTCTACGTGCGCAATGACTTGGGAAGCGTCGTTGGCCCGGTGCTGCAAGGGGGCACCTAGCTAGCACGCACGAAGCCCAAAGGACGGCCGCGGCTTGGCCCCGGACATTGTTTGTCCGCAGGTACGCTCGCGGTTCTTGACTCCTTCAGTCATGGAGTTACCCGTCCATGGCTGGACGCAAATGCACCCGACCGACGATCTCCAGCATGAACCAGACATCCCGCCTTCGTGCCCCTGAATGCCCGGCCTTCTCTGTTGGCGGTCGTGGGATCCCGGGGTCGGCGTGAGGATTGGCGAAAGCTCAGCACCCGGGGGAATGTACCCGCCATCGAACTCACGGCCGGGCATGTCCTCGCCGCCACCACCGATGCGGACTCGCTACGCGCGGGTGTCGAACGCTTCGTCGTGGAGTAAGGCGCGGGAGAGCGGATTCGTCGCCGCGATCCTGAAGGCCATCGGGGACGGCAGAGACCGAATTCTGTTGGCCTGGCCGTGCAGCCCCGATAGCGGATTTGTTGCAGCAGCTGTCGCCATGCGTGAAGCGCGAGCGACCGGAACTTTCGCACACGCCACGCTTGGGTTTTGGCCGTGGCGCTCGGGCGCGACCCACGCTGCCCGCTCGATTCTTGTCCATCCGAAAGACGTCGCTACGGTGGCAGGTAGGGCGATTCGTGTGGAACGAGACCAAGCAGCGCGGGCAGAAACACGGCTTGCTCACGCTTCGCTGTCCATGCTGGAGATGAGGCTAAACGATCTTGTCAAACGACCTGAGTCCATTGACGGGCCGCTATCTGTAGAGGACACGCACATTGCCGCTCGCAGCACGATAACCGTGCGCAGCCCGACGTTGTTGGAAACAACTGCGACATTCCCGCCGCAAGACGTCGCTGGAATCGCGCCCTATGTCGCCGATGCGAGTCAAATCCTCAAGCGCGTTCGCCAGCATACGCACATCGACGACGACGGCTCCACGATGGATGCGTACATCGATGCAGTTGGAAATCCAGAGGTCACGCCTTTCGCGATCTTCGGTTTACCACCGACGGTGACGGGCCACGTCGAACGCTGCTTGAGCTATGCTCGTTTCAAACAGCACGGCCTGGATGTCGTGGTGGTCGACTTGACCTGGACTTCGCGCAATGCGCTTGGCGCGAATTGGGACAAGGAACTCACATCGTTAGCAGCGGCGCTAGATGGTTCCGAAGCAGCGCGCAACTCCCCGCTTTTGGTGTTGTGTGAAGACGCTGGCACAATGAGGAAGGCTGCCGGAGTGCTCCGAAGATATCGGAGAACGGCGGGTACTTCTCGCGCACACGCGCTTCGACAGGGGGCCCTCCTCTTGGAGCCCGGCTTGCTGGATGGCTTGCCGGCGAGGGGCCCGTCTGAGGAGGTCCCGAATGTCCGATTCGAGGCGGACATCAAGGACGCGAGCCTGGTCCCGGTACGACGTCGCTTTCTCGAGCTTGCACAACGCCTTCGCGAGTCTAGCCACGTAAAAGGCGCCCAGTCGGTGACGACTGCGCTGCGAGCACTGCGATCTTTCGCCAGCCTGCCAATCGGATTGGACCAAGCGCGAAGCACGGCCGCGATTCTGTATGACAGCGATGGCGCGGAGGATGTGGCGGCCCGCTCTCAATTCTACCCAACCTCGGCAATGCAACCGCTTTCGGAGGCCGAGCGAGCTTGTCCCGAGTTTGCCGCCGAGATTCGCAGCCTCGTCGACGCCTTCAAGGACAGATGCGACACCTGGAAGGTCGCGACCCCGGTCTCATTGAAGCTCGTCCAGCTCCTCGCGCAGTCTGAATGGAACGCGAGCGACGTCCTACTCGTGTTGCCCGATGCCACTACAGCCGAGGTCTTCGCCGTGTCGGATTGGGGTGTCACGTGCAGGTCATCGATCGTTGAATCGAATCAGCTAGGTGAATTTCTCGTGAATCGACACTGGCGACGAATTCTGGTCGTCAGGCCTGAGTCGCGCGCTGTTTACGAGCTTACAACGATGCGAAGAACTCCGGAACGCGTCTTGCTCTTAGGAGACGCGGCGGGAGTCGGACTGCTGCAGGCCGATCTGCGAACCCTAAGCGCACTGCCCGAATTTGGAGCGTATGCCAAGCGGCTTGCCGCCATATCTGCAGCCTTGACATCTGGGGGTGCCAACGAGGTCTTCGAGCCTAGGGAGCCCGCGCTCAGCTACGAACCATCGGCCCCGGACGACCTCGCCGATTTTTCACAAGCGCCTGGTGGTTACAAGGGTGCAACCATCCGATTCCACGTGGAAAGCGGTAGTCAGGTACTCTACCGACCCACGGGTCACGTGTTGCTGCTTACTGGCGACGAAGTACGCCCATTCAAGCGAAAGGCAGCTCGCGACGTTGCGCTCGGCGACAGCATACTCGTCCTGCACCACGAGCTTCGCGAAGCTCTCTCTATAGCTCTCGCTCGCTCCCGCACGACATTGGCTCAGCTCAGCCAATATCACGGCGTTGTGGCACGAGCTCGCGATGCGTTGCCAGGTGCCAGCCACCGCGCAAAGGCTCGCGAGGTCCTGTCACGAATGCAACGGATCGATCCTGCGATTGGTGCGCACGAGGTCCCGAATATTACGAGGTGGCTGTCGGTTGAGCCAGACGAGGAGTTGTCCTTGCCGACGACCGCACGCGACCGCACGCGCTTTGGCGCTTTCATGGCGGCACTGGACGTCGACAGTGCACTTGCAAAAGCTTACTGGGACTTCGCTATCTTGCCCTGCCGCCGATACCGGATTCAGGAAGGGCATGCGTTCAATCGCCGAATTGTCCAGTTCATCCTTGACCCCGAAGGCGTCGCGGGCGGCCATCCAGCATCCCACGATGGGGTGTGGCAAGCACTGATGGATTCTGTAGAAGTGGTCATCGACAAGGAAGTTTCCCATGGCTGAACCGAGTGCACGCGAGATCGTCGACTCCGATGAACTCCAGGAGCTGAAGGAAGCGGTATGCGATGCTGTGCTCGAACGAACCCGTCGAGTGGTTTCGGGCGAGGGTGTGCACGGTCGCATTGTACTTGGTGACAGGCCTTCACGGGTTCTTGCGAGCGGCTTCGTCCTGCCGCAGCGCAACGCTGATGGCGACGATGAGTCCAGTGATATTAGGATCGGGACCCACGGGGTTGATCTGCGCCTACGGATGAACCGAGCAGGCGCTGTCGACATCTTGCCCTCATTCGCCGTCTATGTCCGGGCCCTGCCAAGTTCGGAGGAACTGTTTACACGCAATGGCCGGCTTGTCCCTCCGGCGGACTTCAGCGCTGAAGCCAAGAAAAGTCTTGCGGCGAAGATTCGCGCCGCTCTCGCCGCACAAGCGAAGAGCGAGAATCACGCCGCCCGCCTAGCGGCACGGGATAGGGCTGCGCGCGCGGCAATGATCGAACTCGGGGTCAGCGTACCAGTTGAAGCGCGAGTAGTGGGAATGGACGACGTGGACGAAGAGCCCACGGATGGCAACCCCTCATCCCGAGAGCCGCTCCAGCAACGGCTTCGCATTCCTAGCGCGATTTCACGATCATACCAGGTGCCACAAAAGTGGATTCGTATCGAGGTTGAGGCCCCTCCGCTCCGTCTGCCCCTACCGAACACGCGTGAGGCCTGGCTGGACGCTGCGAGTGCCCACGCCACTACTCTCATCGCATCGGCGAAAGCGGCATGCACAAGCTGGCTGACATCGGTGGACGGCAAACTTTGGGCATGGCGCGCGGGCAGCGTCCCATCAGAAGCCTTTTGGAGCCCGGCAGCATGGGATGAATTCCTCACGAGGACGCGAACTCTGGAGCCCGATCCGCATCGCCTGATTCCCGATTTCGACATCCGCATTCTCGTAGATCCGCTTCCAGACGCTCTAGAGGAGGATGTGGTCTCCGTGCGGATCGCAATTGAGAACTTGAAGGAAGGTCACCCCGACCTAGAGTCGGGACTCTTCGGCGCTTCGCTCGAGGTGAGGATCGCCGAGCACGCCTTGATTGCGATGAAACTCGAGCGCGTGCGAAGGTCGTATCACCTTGGCGGGTTCCTATCGATGCCTGCGGTCGGAGTGAACGGGGGCGTCGAAGATCGAGGCGTACACAACGGGAGCCGGGTCCTGCGAACGACGTGGATGCCGCGCTACGTGCTGCCGCGAATGCGCGCCACGAGCATTCCTGCACTGCCGACAAGCTACGAACGGCTGATGAATCCAATCGTCGAGGTCACGGCTTTGCACGAGCTGACTCGCCAGATGACGGAGTGGATCACAACCGTTGAAGGCGGCACGCCCCTTTTCTGGCCGGGCGAGGATGATCGACTAGATGACGAGGCAATCCAGGCGGCTCACTTTCGCGACGATCTGGATGCCTGGCGCAGGGAATGCACGCGCATCTCAAAGGGAATCGACTTGCTCGCACGGGCACAATCGGCCTGGCGAGAGGATCGAGCATCAGTGGCCGCGCTGCCCTACCGAGCTTGGTTGCTGCTTAACTCGGCGTTCGCTGCCGCAAATCCAGACCGTAACGGCGAGCCGCCTCGAGCTTGGCGACTCTTTCAGCTTGCGTTTGTCCTAGCTCACGTGCCGACGCTGGCATCTCGCGTGAGTGCCTATGAGGGCGACTTCGACGCCAACTTTGACGAGGATGCGGCGAGCTTGCTGTACATGTCGACGGGCGGAGGCAAGACGGAAGCGTTCTTCGGCACCATCGTCTACGCGCTGTTCCTGGACCGTCTTCGCGGCAAACAGCGCGGAGTCACGGTCATGATGCACTACCCGCTCCGTCTTCTCACCATCCAGCAGGCACAGCGCCTGGCACGCTTGCTGAGTCAAGCCGAGCTTGTACGGCGCGAAGCAAACGTCGGCGGTGCCGCTTTTGAGATCGGATTCTGGGTAGGTGGTTCCAACACACCGAACCAGACCGAGTTCAGCGGAAAAGTTGGTTCGGACGTTGAGTGCATTCCGACCTTGAAGGAATGGCCTATCGGTCGCGAGCAAGCGCTGGTCGAGCGGGACAAGGTGTATGTCGCAGCTCGCGATGCTTGGAATAAGCTGCCCGCGTGCCCCTTCTGCAGTTCTGCCACGGGGTTGAGACGCTATCCTGCGCGACATCACCGGTTAGGGATCGTGTGCACGGGTACTGCAGCGTGTGCCTGGAACGCCGCGCACGCGAGCCAAGGGGAACTGGAACCCCTGCCATTCCTTTTCACCGATTCGGACATCTATCGACGGGCGCCATCGGTCTTGCTCGGCACCATCGACAAGCTCGCTTTGATCGGCCAAAGCACACACACGATAAATCGTATCGCCGGGATGTTCGGCATGGCTCGCTTTGTGGAGGGCGGGGACGACGGCCTGCTCGATTCGCCGGATAGAAACTTGGACGTGCTGCCTGAGGGTTTTCGGCGGCTGGCCCCGTCGTGGGTCGACGGCCTCGAACTATTCTTCGATCCTTTCCCGAGTCTGATCGTGCAAGACGAGATGCATCTACTAGATGAGAGCTTAGGAACCTTCGGCGGAATCTTCGAGACCGCCCTCTTTGCGTGGTTCGACGAGCTAGCCAAGCTTCTCGGGGCGCGAGTGCGGCGGGTGCCGGGCGCGCCAGACAAACCACGCTTGCCTCACGTCATCGGTGCGACCGCGACGGCTGCGAATGCCACCAAACACATTGGCGCCCTCTATCAAAAGCGCGTCGTCCAGTTTCCGCATCCAGGCCCGTCGATACTTGGCGGATTCTATGTCCGCCTGGACGGTTTCTCGCAGGACTCAAGTGCATTTTTGGCGCGGACGCCATCCAACGAATCGTTGACCGTTCACCCGCGGGAGCGGGAGGCTGCAGCACCGTGGGCGCGCGTCTACGCGAGCCTGATGACGAACGGGCGGCTCCACACCGTTACGACACTGGCGGTGCTGTCGGCGCACGCAGCGACGATTACTCGCTGGTTGCGAGACCTCACTTCGGAGCAATCGCGCCGCAGCCGAGCGGCACAAGAAATTCTGGAGAACGTGTCCACCGCCCTTTGGAGCGAACGACGTCGGGCCGCGATCGCAAACCAAATAGAGCGGGGGGGCTACCAGCTGCTAGCTAGGCTGGTGGACCTTCACCGTATCGAGCTGACATACGTCACCAACAAGAAAGGCGGAGATCAAATCCTGTCGGCAATCGATGCCGAGGTCACGGAGGCGCACGACGCGATGGGACCTGAATACGCTCTATCTGGTTTCAAGATGGAGCTCATCTCGGGCGGGGTTGACGTGAAGGGAATTCAAGCAATTATCCAGGCGGCGGAAGAGAAATTCGATCCAGCGACCGACGATGTCGCCGAATCGTTGCGCGGCATCGTCGCAACCTCGGCAATTTCGCACGGAGTCGATGTTGAAACCTTCAACGCAATGGCGTTTGCAGGGATGCCGTCCGATATTGCGGAGTACATCCAAGCGTCCTCGCGAGTGGGACGGCGTCACGTCGGATTCTCGCTGCTGCTACCGACCCCTCAAGCTCGGAGAGATCGCTTCATCGTTGGTGTTCATGAGATGTTTCACCGTCTCCTGGAGCGCATGATTGCGCCACCCGCGATTCAACGTTGGGCTGATCGGGCTGTCAGGCGCACGATCCCTTCCTTGATCCAAACGTGGCTAGCCGGCGTTCACTACCAGCGAGCGTTCGTGCGCGCACAGGTCGACGCCAAAGGTAGCGTGCGATTTCCTTCGACGGTAGAAGCAGTGGACGCGAGCTTCAAGGGCCTTCGGGGGCCAGAGAATTTCGAGGACTGCCTCACCTTCGTTCGTGCAGCCATTGGTATTTCGGCCGTCACAGGTGGGCCGGGACATTCCGCAGACTACTATCGCGATCTCGTGCGTGGGGGTGTTGACGACGTGCGCGCCGGGATTGGCAGCGGTGACTTCGCGGGACTGCTAAGCAATTTTTGGAGCAATGATCAGAATCCCCTTCGCCGGCTGCGACCCATGACGAGTCTGCGTGACGTCGATGAACCTGGAACGATCCATGGTTCGCTCGTTGGGTTGCGGAACAAGCGGATCGACGCCGCGGATCTTTCCGCAGCGATGGCTCGCCTTCGAAATCGGGGCATTTCTCGACGTAGACTTTCTCCACGAAGCGAAACGGACGGCGAGGAATAGCGATGCCTGAACCCAAGCCCCCAACGATGAATCGCTCGCGAGGACAGCTCGCAACCGTTTACGCACCGCACAGCCTCTTCACATTCGAGGGTGGAACGGGCGCGTGCATGGCCAGGCCCGTGGCGAATCCGCCCTACGAGTCATTCAATCCAACGACAAAGCCGATGATTCATGAACAGATTATTGAATTCATCGGCTCGTGGTTGCGGCGAGCTACCGCAGGCCGAGATACCGTAGTGCCCGTCTGCGCCGAGCGTGCTTTGGATCCGCGGGCGCTCCGCGAGGGGAGCATCCACCTACCGCTCGCGGCACTTCATTTTCAGGTGCCTGAGCGCGTTGGCTATGTGCCCTTCCCTGCGGCTTTTGTGTGCACGAAGTGTTCGCTTCACCGCCACTGCGAGGAAGAATCAAACATTGCCAAGGAGATGCCTCGCTTCCGTGAGGCCTGTCCGAATGGTCGCGATAGCTGCGCTGATGATTGGCAGCAGCTCGACGTGGTGATGGCCCATTGGTCTGGCAACGTCGAAGCGCTCACTCCTCTAAGGCGTTACGTGAACCCGACTGACCTCAGCGTTGGCAAGATCAGCAGCTGCGCGACGTGCGGCGCGTCCAGATTCTATCTCCGCCGCGCTGGCTCGACGTTTTCGCGTTGGCGGTTCGAATGCGTGGAGTGTCATACGCCTCGTGAGATTCGATTGGAGGATCGCGACACGCTTGAGATGCTTAAGGGGCCGCTCTCAAGCGGTCAGAACGTGATTCCGCAGATCAACATGGAGGCCGTGTCCTACCGTGCATCGGCGGTCTACTACGCGCAGGGTGATCGCCTCTTGGTCTTTGGTGACGATCGATGGATCTCGTTGCTCCAGAACACGAATGCCGGGGCACTCGGCAAGTTCCTGGCAACCCAGTACGCGTTCCCACTGCCGGCGTTCGACGAAGCTGAGCGCGAGCGTGCCGTCAGGGACGCTGGGCGCGGAAAGGAATGGGAGGGGTGGGTTCAGATGGGCGCGCTGATCAAGACCATTGAGACCACGGCGCCGGATGCCGCTGCGCTCCTGCGACAGCAACGCGCGGTGGTCGAAGCCAACTGGAATGAGACGGTCCTTGCCGCGCGCTCGCTGTCGCCTGGAAGCTTGGTCGAGGCCGTCGATGGGCGCCAGCAATTCGTGCGTCGCTTCGACCCGATCCGGATGGCGGTTGAGCACAAGACGCTCCTCGAAGAACGGTTGCGCGCCGGCGCGACGCTTGCTGATGGCAGAGCCCTCTCTGTTGATGTGACGCGTCCAGATGATTTCATGCTCCCAGACAGCGCGATTGCCCCCGCGAGCCGGGCGACGATGATTGCCGAGATCACTCGAAGGCTGCGCGTACTTGGCGTCTCGGAGATGCGCCTGCTTCGCGGCCTCCAAGTCTGCGAGTATACCTTCGGCTTTACACGCACATCGTCTGTCCCGACGGTACGGCGCGAGAAGGCGGGCTCTGCTGAGATGCCCGTTCGACTCAACCTTTTCGCCCGCGTCAGAGTTGGCGACAACGTGTTGCACCCCGTCCTTTGCCTCGAGCAGGCAAACGAGGCCTTCTACGTACGGCTTGACGAGAGACTAGTCCTGGCATGGCTCGCGCGGAACAGCATCGCAGTACCAACTGGTGCCGCCCCCAATCTCGGAGGCCGGCTCATCGAAGAATATCCACCGCTGGCTTTTTCGCGCTTTCTCGATGAATATCGCCGAGAAAAGAACATTGCCCGTTCCGCCTATCCCCACGTCTACACCCTGTTGCATACGTTCGCACATCATCTGATTACCGTTGCAGCGGCCATGTCGGGGCTTGATCTGGGCTCTTTTGGCGAGCACGTTTTCGTTCCGGACTTGGCAATCCTGGTGTATCGCCGCGGCATGACGATGGATCTCGGCAATCTTTCATCGATGTGGCGTGATCGAAGCGATCCTGTGGTCGGCAATGAGGTGCTCGACCGGATGGTTTCTCCCGAAAGCCTTCGCTGCGGGTCCGAGACTGTGTGTACGCACCAAGGCGGCGCCTGTCCTGATTGCATTCTTATTCCTGAGACGGCGTGCCTGACCCGAAACGAGCTGTTGTCGCGATCCACATTGGCCGGACGCGGCGCCCCCCGTTGGGATGCCAACGCGACTCCACTCGTGGGCTTCTACGAAGTTGCCGCCCAAGATGCACGATCTACCTTGGCGCGTCCGTGACAGCCCCTCGTCTTGGCTACCAGCTCGGCCGGTCGCTCATCGCGGCGCTTGGTGCGGACTGCGAATTTGCGGCATCGCTGGCGCGCCTTGCAATTTCCCGTCCGGACTCCGTGCTATCAGCCGCCGCTGTTGCACAACATGGCGCGGGCGTAGGGTTCAGGGTTGCGGAAGATTTCGTCCAGCGCGGCTGGCTCACAAGATGCGAAGCCGGCTGGCGCGTGCCCCCTAGCAGAACCCTTCCAGACGGCCTCGCCACGTTTCTCGAGGGAGCGGCGGCAATGCATGCCAGCAGGACGGACGAGAGTCGCGCAATCGCTGCGGTGACGTTGCCCCCGGCGCCAAGCGCAATCGCGTCGATTCTTCCAACGATTGCAGTCACGCACGCCGCGTTGATTCCCACCGCAGAGGCGTTCGCTCGTGTGGCCAGCGCGGCCGCCGAACGTCTCACAATCATGACTCCTTTTCTCAACGACGATGGCTTGTTGTGGGCCCTCGAGACATTTGTGCGGACGAAAGCGAAGCAACGATGCCTGGTGGTACGGACCGGGAGAGCAGCTCGCAACGCCCTCGAACGCAAGTGGGCTGAGCTGACCGCAGCGGGTGTCGAAGTCTTGGTCTATTTTCTGCGCGCCGCGGACGGGGGAGAGTATGAGACCTTCCACGCTAAAGTCGTGCTTGCCGATCGTTCCTTGGCCTATGTGGGAAGCGCAAATCTCTTAGGGTATGCGCGGCATTCCGTGGAGCTGGGGTTGCTAGCCGACGGTAGGGCCGCGCAAGTCGTTGCAACAGTTGTTCGAGCGATCGAACGTGCGGCGGTTCCTTTTTCGCCTGCGGAAGGGAGAGAGTTCGATGCGGCGCGACGTCGTTGACACGTTGCCTCCTTTCCTATCGGCGCGGTTGACGGAAGCTCCAACCGCATCTCGATCGGAGATAGGGACGACGGAGCGTGTCGAAATGGCGGACGGGCTAGGACCGAGCCTGGCATTGGTTGAACGGGTGTTCGCTTTCTACGACAATCTCCCGCGCAAACCGAAGCCGAGAGAGGAATGCCTCCGCCTCGTGGGTGGGCGAGGACCTTCCGAGGTTCAGAAATTGCTCGCAAAGCTGCAGCCCGCATGGGCCGATCACGCAATCGCAAGTGTCTACGCGCGCCTCATGCCTGCACGTCGACGGAAGCGCCTCGGTGTCTATTTTACACCCCCACATTTGGTCGCCCACCTGATTCGCCGGATGCGCGAAGTCGGGCTAGACACTGGCCTACATCATCTGCGAGACCCCTCCGCCGGTGGCGCGGCCTTCCTCGTCCCATTGGCGCGCGAGATGGTAGGTTCGTGGAAGGCGGAGCGTGTGCGCCGCGCCACGATCATCAAACGGCTGCGAGATCGATTGTGGGGCAAGGAAATCGACCGCGGCCTCGCTTCGGTGGCAAATGCCCTTGTTCGGCGGATGCTGGTTTCGGAGTTCGGTTTCTCACCGCGAGATGTGTCCTCACTTTCACTCGTTCGCGTCGGAGACAGCTTGCGGCAGCCAGACCGACGACAAAGTGATCACGAGATAGGGAATCCTCCCTATCTAAGGCTCGATGCTGCTCAGCAACGGGCATGGCGGGCCCGCTTTGCTGACATCGCCGACGGCCGCCTCAACCTGTACGCGATGTTCGTGCGCCGCGCCGTGAATGAGGCCCGGGTGGGTGGTCTCGTGGGACACATCGTGCCGGCGTCATTTCTTGGAGGACCTGAATTCAGAAGTTTTCGCCAACGGATATCCGAACTCGCCGAGATCCTTGTTCTGGACGTCGTGCAGAAGCGGAGAGATGTCTTCCTTGACGTAACGCAGGATGCCTGCTTCATCATCCTTCGACGCCGGGCAGTGCCCGACAAGAGCGCGAGCGCATCGACTGCAGCAAGCGGTGTTCTGAAGCCAGATGGAACCTTCGTGCCGATCGGATGCGCCTTACTGCCTACGGACGGTGCCCCGTGGTCGCTACCTGGCGCCAAAGCCAACGCCGCCAACCGCGCGTCACTCGCGGACTATGGCTACCGCGGAACCGTCGGCTACTTGGTTGCAAATAGACAAGGGGAGCGCTTGCATTCTCGTCCCGCGAAGGGGCGCGTCCCGCTCGTTTGGGCCAAGTGCGTAAAGCCGGATGGCAGTTTCGACTTTGATCGTGGCCGCAAATCCGAGAAAGCCAACGGCCTGGCCTTCGTCGAGGTTCCGAAGGGCGCCTCCTACGTCATTCGCACCGCTTGCGTCGCGGTGCAGCGAACCTCCTCAAGTAGCCAACCTCGACGACTAGTAGCTGCGGCTGTTCCGCGCTCCTTCGTGCAGCGGCACGGTGGCATTGTCGGCGAGAACCACGTAATCCTCTTGGTCCCGATGCGGAGGACCGCAGTTTCGCCGACGAAGCTTGCAGCTGTTCTCAACGGCGGAGAAGCGAGTGCTGCGCTAGCCCGCATTTCTGGCTCGGCTTCGATTTCCGTGCGGGTGTTGGAGGGAATACCCTTGCCGCGAAGGCATGGCGTAAGACCCAAATCAAAGAGGCGGCCACTATGAAGCCCACGGCTGGCCACCCTTGCGATGGACGCACCCCGTGGTCTCTTGCCCGCGAACAGCTCGTCGTCCCGGCATGCGTGGGCGGGCTGCTTCCGGTAAGGCGGCTCTTCATGTCCTGAACGGGCAGTGCGGAACCGGCTCGCGCTCGGGACTCTCTTTGGCAGCCGGCCGTCCTCGCCCGGGCGGCTTCGATGTCGCAGGCTGCCGAAATTCCATTGGGTCGCAGCTAAGTTTTCCTTCACGTCCAGGTCGGCTCAATGAAGGGAAGAGAAGAAGGCGATGGGCACGCGGCCATGTCCGCGCCTCTCGCACCGCTTAGACTGCGCACGACCGCACGACCTCACGCGGGCAGGGACTGGGTACGTGGTTCCGTGCTCGACCCCGTGTTGGGGGTCGAGCTACAGCCCTGCATCGTGCTACAGGTCATCACCTGTCCTCACATCCGTGACTGATGCTAGCGGATCCAAAGCGAGATGAACTACAGACAGGGCGAGATTCTCGATGAGTGCAACTGAGGGAGCGCTCGCACTGAAGGAGCTTCAGCTCCGGCTCGGTGTGCCGCAGCACATCCTGATCCATCTGTGCGAGAAGGGCGTAATCGAGCCGGATTTCGCCGAGACCTCGGGGCGCGGCAAGCGACGCCAATTTTCCCGGCGGAATCTCTTCGAGTTCGGCGTTGCTCTCTCCCTCCGCAAGTTCGAGCTGCCGATCGCGACCGTTGGGCTCGTGGTGCGCCTGCTGCGTTCGTTCGAGCGGGCGGTTGGCAGGTTGTTGCCTGGGTTCGGGCTGCTCGACGTGTTGCTGAAGGGACAGGTGGCCTTCGAGCTGGCGCTGTATGAGGGCGACTTGCTGGTGCTGGTTGCCAAGGGCGCGAGCTTCAAGCGCCCGCTGCTGCTCGGGGCGCGGATTGGTGATGCGCTACATGGCGCGGTGACGTCGCCGCGCGTGGCAAAGCTCGACGAGTTGCCGGCGCGCTTCGAGGCACGGCTGCAGGTGGATCTCTGTGAAATCGCGCGAAACGTGGTCGGTCCGGTCTTGTCCAAATAATAGACGTCGTGTATCATTCGGAGGTGGGCAGTGCAGCTGAGAGCTTGAAGGATGCCGAGGGCGGGCAGCCCTCCGAGGAGATGGTGGCGTTTGCCGATCATCTAGCGGTGCTGCTCGCTGCGGAGTTCGTGCGTGCGATGAAGGAGGAGAACGATGCGAGCAGCGGTGTATGCGAGGTTCTCGAGCGAGAACCAGCGGGAGCAGAGCATCGAGGACCAGGTCCGGGTCTGCCGAGAGTTTGCGAAGCGGGACGGGATCACGATCCTCGATGAGCACGTCTACTTCGACGAGGCGCAGTCGGGGGCGATTCGGTCGAGGCCCGGGCTCGAAGCACTGAAGCGGGCGGCGGAGGAAAAGCAGTTCGATGCGGTGCTGGTGGATGACTCGTCGCGGCTGTCGCGCGACAACCAGTATTTCAATACGCTGCTGTGCCTGTTTCAGTACTGGGGTGTGAGCCTGATCTCGGTGAGCGACGGGCTCGACATGCGCGAGGAGCACGCGAAGGTCGCGTACCAGTTTCGCGGCATTATCAACGAGCTCTACCTGACCGACCTGAAGAAGAAGACCCATCGCGGGCAGATGGGGCAGATTCTGCGTGGCTTTTCGGTCGGGAGCCGTGGGTATGGCTACGACACGGTCCCGGTGGGCGAGTCGAAGTACGACAAAAAAGGGCGGCTGCGCGCCGACGGGTTCAAGCTCGTCATCATCCCGGAGGAAGCGCAGATCATTCGGCGCATCTTCAAGGCCTTCATCGAGGGCAAGGCGATCACGAAGATCGTGCGCGAGCTGAACGAAGAGCGCGTACCGACGAAGGCGCGGCTCAAGGGCGGCTGGAACGTCTCGACCGTCTCGCGCATTCTCAAGGACGAGAAGTACATCGGGACGTTTCTTTGGAACCGGACAATGAGCGTCAAGGACCCGCTCTCGGGCAGGATGAAGCAGGTCGAGCGACCCAAGGAGGAGTGGGTGATCCAGGACCGCCCCGACATTCGAATCATCACGGACGAGGAGTGGAATGCCGCGCAAGCGCGCTGGCGCGAGGTCGAGGGCGTCTTCCCGAGGCAGAAGCGGAAGAGGGGCTTCGAAGGCAAGCGCAAGAGCTACGTCGACTCGCACCCCACGCACCTGCTGTCGGGCGCGCTGAAGTGCGGGGCGTGCGGTGGAGCTATCGCGCTCGTGAGCGGAAAGGGCAGCGGGTACTACGGCTGCGCGAACGCGATGCGACAGTCATGCCAGAACAAGGTGCTGATCGCGCGCAAGCGGCTCGAGGACAAATTCCTGGAGACCTTGAACGTGGAGGTGCTGAAGCCGGAATTGCTCGAGGAGGTCTACGCGAGGACGGCGGAGAAGATCAAAGAGCACTTCTCGGGCCTGCTCGAGGAGCTCAGGCTAAAGCGGATCGAGCTGAACCGTGCCGAGACCCGCGTGCATAACTTCGTCGAATTCATTGCCAGCGGCCGGGCTACGCCCGCCCTGGCCGATGCCCTCGCGCAAGCCGAGCAGCAGGTGAAGGAGCTGACGCTGGACGTGGCGGGGATGGACGCCGCGAAGGACCGCGCCTTCACCCCTCCGCCCAAGGCCTGGATCGTTGACCGCGTGGCCAAGCTTCAGAGCCTCTTGGCACAGCGGACCGAGCAGTCGGCGCTGGCCCTTCGGCGGCTAACGGGTCCGGTCACGCTCACACCCGAGAAGCCCGAGGTGGGCCGGGCTTACTTTCGCGTGCACTGTAAGGTCGATAGCTTGAACCTGCTCGTTGCGGAAGACGGTTCGAATTTATTGCAGTTGCGGAGAGGGAGGGATTCGAACCCTCGGTACAGTTTCCCGTACACATGATTTCCAATCATGCACCTTCGGCCACTCGGTCACCTCTCCTGAGGCCACGCGGCCTCGCTCGAGAGCGGG
>Ga0164241_10003643_pt1 | contig 15394 bp, 10 predicted proteins | sample OricomyardsoilBY_FD_108780 | JGI IMG/M metagenome (GOLD analysis project Ga0164241, IMG submission 108780) | Backyard soil microbial communities from Emeryville, California, USA - Original compost - Back yard soil (BY) | ecosystem: Environmental > Terrestrial > Soil > Unclassified | place: USA... | reverse complement strand
GGCGTCAGCGTCGAGCCGATGAGCGGAACCAGGATTTCGCCGATGGCCTCCTGGATGCCCGCGAGTCGCGGCCGGCCGGCGGCGATTTTCACGCACATCGCCTCGACGACGATGATGGCATTGTCAATCACTAGTCCGATGGACGCCGCGATGCCGCCGAGCGTCATCATGTTGAAGCTCATGTTCGCCAGCTTCATCGCCACGAGCGTGATCAGAACCGTGATGGGAATCGTGACGATGGCCGTCCACACGCTGCCCCAGTTTTTCAGGAAGAAATAGAGAATCAGCACCGACAAAATCAGGCCGAAAAGAATCGCGTCCCACACGCTGCCGACCGAATCGCGCACAAACAGCGACTGGTCGTAGAAAAACGCGAGGTGCATGTCCGGCGGCAATTCCTGGCGAAGCTGCGCCAACTGTTTTTTTAACGCGTTCGCGATGTCGAGCGTGCTGGAATCCGCCTGGCCCTGGATGTTCAACAACACAGCATCGCGGCCCTGCGCCGTCACCGATTGAAAGACCGGTTCCGGACCGCGTTCTACCCGCGCCACGTCTTTGATTTGAATCGGATGATTGCCGTGAACTGCGATCACCATGTTCCCGATGTCCGCTGCCGAGCGCACCCGGCCATCCACCGTCGTGAGGTAGAGATGATAATTCGCCTCCATCATGCCGGCGGGCGCGAACAGATTATTTTTCGTCAGCGCATCGGTCACGTCGGCCAGGCCGAGGCCGGCGGCCTGCAATTTCAGCGGGTCAACGATGACATGATATTCCGGCGTGCGGCCGCCGGTGATCTCCACTTTTGCCACGCCGGGAATTTGAAGGAAACGCGGTTTCAAATTATAATTGGCCGTTTCCCAAAGCGACATGATGTCGCGGTTGGAACTCGTCAGGCTGATGCCGATGATGGGAAAGATGCTAAACGTCACGCGCTCGATGTCCGTGGAGGCGGTCGCCGGCAGGTCGCTGCGGATCTGCGAAAGCCGCCCCAGCACATAAAGTTCCGACTGCACCATGTCCACATGCCAGTTGAAGAAAACATTGATCTGCGCCGAGCCGCGTTTGGTGGCCGAACGCACCGTGAGCGCGCCGGGAACGTCTTTCATCGCCTCCTCAATCGGGCGTGTGACGGTCGCCATCATTTCATCGGCCGGCGTGATGCCGTTGTTCACGATGATGACGACGCGCGGAAAATCCGTCCGGGGAAACACCGACGACGGCATCCGCAGCGCGCAAAAAATTCCCGCCAGACACAAGGCCGCCGCGATGAACGTGATGGACAGCGCGTGCCGCGTGGCAAACCGGCCCACCAATGAAGTGGCTGCGGGCTTCATTGGGTGGCCGCCGGATTGGTGGATGTTTCGTCGCCCGGAGAATTTTCTACGCGGATTTTAGTTTTATCCGGCAAGCCATAAGCACCGACAGTCACGATAGTATCACCCGCCTTGAGTCTCGGCGCGGCGATTTCCGCCAATCCGTTTTCGCGGAAGCCGGTTTGCACCGGTGTTTGCATCGCCTCATCGCCGTTGACCACGGCGATCACGCTCTGGCCGTTGATGTCCGTCACCACGCCCGCCTCCGGCGCGGCGAGAACATTTGTATGCACCGCCGTCACGATGCGCAACGGAACGAATTGTCCGGGCCGCAGACCGCCGTCGGACGGCAACACGGCGCGCACCAAAACCGTGCCGTTGTTCGCATCTATGGCCGGGCTGACGAACGAAACCGCCGCCGTAGTGGGATGGGCCTCTTGCCCGTTCACCGGTTGGAAGTTGGATTCACTAATTTGCAATTCCTCGCCAGCCTTCAATTCGCCCGCTGCTGCCGCCGGAATTTCCGCGCTCACGGCCAGCCGGTTCAAGTCCATGATTTCGGCGACCACCGTGGTCAGGTCCACCGCCTGGCCAGGCTTGACGTTGACGCGCGTGACGGTGCCGGACAACGGCGCGGTGACGCGCAGCAAAGCCAGTTGCGTCTCCGCGTCCTGTAAATTTTTTAGCGACGTGTTTTGTTGCGCGTATAATTTCTGTTGACGCTCGACCTGTTGCGCCGCACTGGCGGCAGTCATCGTGGCGGAATTCAATTCCATCAAAACGTCACCTTGCTCGACGTGCTGGCCTTCGACCACGTTGATCTTCGTCACGACGCCGGCGGATGGCGCGGCGAGCGGCGCGCTGGCGGCGGGCTGATCTGCGGTGGCGGGCGCAGGTTCCACCGTGCCGAAACCTGAAACATAACGATGCAGCGTGACGAGGTTGAGCGCGCCGGTCTGGACGGTGACCACGGTGGGCGTGGAATCGCCATTGTCCGTCGCATCTGCCGAGTCTGCCGCGCCGCGTGATTTGACGAACGCCACGACGGCCACAACCACCGTGACTACGATGACGCCACCAATGATTATTTTTTTCGCGTTCATTTTGGAGTGGAGTTGGATGAATGAGCTTCCGCCGCGCGAATCCTGGCCGATGACAAGGTCAGCGGACTCTGCACCGCGTCTTCCAGCGCGCCGAACGCCCGTTGCAATTGCGCCGCGTTGTCCAGTTGAGCGAGCCGCGTGCTGGTGAGTTCCAGTTGCATGTTGAGCAAGTCCAGTTGATCCATCGTGCCGGCCTGAACCTGCGCCTCGGCGGCTTTTTGCCGCGACAATTCGGCGGCAAGCAAATCGTTTCCAGCCTGCAATTGTTCCTGCGCCACGCGCAAGCCGGCGACCGCGCGGTCAATCTGGCCGATGATCTGCGCCTGCAATTCAATGAACTTGGCCGCCGCCAGTTTCCGGCGCGCCTCGGCCTCGGCAATCGGCCCTTGGTTCTGATCCAGAATCGGTAATTCCAAAGTTACGCCAAGCGACCATTCGTTGTCGCCCGCGTTGCCATTGTTCCACGCGTAGCCCGGGCCGAGGTGCAGGTCGGGATATTGCCGGGCAACCTGCAATCGCAAATCAGCTTCTGCCGCCGCGTAATCGGCCAGCGCGGCCAGCACATCCGCCCGCGACCGCAGCGCCACGCCGCGCGCCTTGGCCGAAGTCAGTTCGGTTGCGTTGGGTGAAGTAAAACTGAAATTCAAACTCTCCCCCTCCAGCGCGGATTTGCTCACGCCCAGCGCCTCGGCCAGCCGCGAACGGGCATCCGCCTGTTGCGCCCGCGCCGCGCTCAAATCCGATTGCGTCTTGTTTAAGGCGATCCGGGCAAGCGTGAGTTCAGGCCGGGAAATTTCGCCGGCATCCAAACGCTGTTGCCACCGCCGCATAATTTCCTGCTGCGCGGCAAACTGTTTTTCCAGCAGTCCCGCGCGCCGGCCGGCGATTTGAAAATCCAGCAGCCCGGCGCGGACGCCGCTGCGGATTTGCCACACGGCGGACACAAAATTCCAACGGGCGGATTCGGAAATTTTTTCCGCCTCGGCCAGCCGTTGGCCGCGCTTGCCCGCCGTCTCAATTGGCCAGTCGAATATCACCGGCACGAACCACGGACTGTAATTGCCGGGAATCTGCGAATCATAGCCGGGTGCCACGGAGATGGACGGATTGGGCCGTGCGCCCGCTGTTTTCAAGCCGGCGACGGCGACGCGCCACTGCGCCCGGGCGACTTCAAGGCCGGGGTGAAAATAAAACGCCGCCAGCGTGAGTTCGGAAAAATCCCAGTTCGTCGCCGGCCAGTTGGTCAATTCGCGGCCGAGGTTTTGTTCCAGAAATTTTTTGAGGCCGGGGTCGTTGAGCCGGCGGGATTCCAATTGCGCCGCCGTCTGCTCCGGCGCGAGCGGCTGCGGCGAGTAATGAGCGCAACCGGCGGCAAAAATGAGCAACGCGGAAAACATCGAACATTCACCGCCCACCGCCCACCGCCCAAGAAAATTTGCAAACGCCGAAAAACTTAAATTGGAAGTCCGATGTTGAGTGTTGAAGGTTGGACGTTTCATCTCAAGCAGCCAGCGGCAGGCGCACGATCACGGTCGTCAACTTCGCCGAATCAGATTCCATTTTTATTGTGCCGCCGTGGGCGGAAACGATCCATTGGGCGATGCTCAAGCCGAGGCCGCAGCCATCCACGGCGGAGTTGTGCGCCCGATCGCCGCGAAAGAAACGCTCAAAAACGCGCGGCAGCAGTTCCGGCGGAATTCCCGCGCCGGTGTTGACGATGGTCAGCTCGGCCTGATCCTGCACGCGCCGCAATCCGATGGTCACGCGGCCGTTTGGCTGGTTATATTTGACGGCGTTGTCGGCCAGGTTCAACAGCAGTTGCCGCAGCCGGTGACGGTCGCCGCGCAGGGTGATTTTTGCACAGTTTTCCAGTTCCACACGGATGTTGCGCGGGCGGGCGAGAATCAGGGCATCCGCCAAATTATCACGCACCAGTTCATCGAGTCGCACCGGTTCCAATGCCAGCGGCACCTGGCCGGCGTCGGCCTTGGCCAGCAGCGTGAGGCCATCCACGATGCGCGCGAGCCGGCGGAGTTCGTCCAACTGGCTGACGGCGCGCTCGCGTTCGGCGGGCGTGAGTGATTCCGAGCGCAGCGCGGTTTCCGTCTCGCCGCACAGGATGGTCAGCGGGGTTTTCAGTTCATGCGAGGCGTGCAGCGTGAATTCCCGGATGCGGTTGAAGGCGTTGTCCAGACGCACGGTCATGGCGTTGAAAACTTCGGTCAGCCGGTCCAGTTCGTCGCCGTTGCCGGTGCGGGGAAGCTGTTCCCGCAGGTTGCGGTCGTGAATTTTTTCCATCGCGCCGGTCAGTTTCGCCAACGGGTTGAGCGCGCGGCGGGTCAGCAGCCAGCCGCCCAGCAAACCCAAAACCACGGCGGGCAGGCCGATTTGAAAAATCATTTCGCCGGCCTCGTGAAACGCGTGGGTTTCCGGGCTTTTGTTGCGGTCAACGCGCATCTGTTCGGAAATTTCCCGGAACGTGCCCGCGCCAATTAAAATCAGCGACACGATCAGAATGCTGGCATACCAGAAAGTCAAACGACGGCGGATGGTCATGGCGTCTCCTTCAGGGTGTAGCCGGTGCCGCGCACGGTCTGGAGCAGCTTGAGTTCAAAGCCGGCGTCAATTTTTTCGCGCAGACGGCTGATATAGACATCCACCAAGTTGGTGCCGGGATCGAAGTGGTAGTCCCAGACTTTTTCGAGAATCATCATGCGCCCGCACAGCCGGCCCGATGAGCGCATGAGAAATTCCAGCAGCCGGTATTCGCGCACGGTCAGCTCAATTTCTTCGCCGCCGCGCTGCGCCTTGTGGGTGACAACATCCAGCGTCAGATCCGCCACGCGCAGCACGGATGTTTTGTTCTCGCCGCCGCGCCGGGTGAGGGCGCGCACGCGGGCGACCAGTTCGGCCAGCTCGAAGGGCTTGGGCAGATAATCATCCGCCCCGGCATCAAGTCCTTCAATGCGTTCATTCACCCCGCCGCGTGCGGACAGGAGCAGGACAGGCGTGGCGTTTTTTCGTTCGCGCAACTGGCGCAGCACGCTCAAGCCGTCGCGGCCCGGCAGCATGATGTCCAGCACGATGGCGTCGAATGGCGTCGTGGCGGCGGCGAGCAGGGCGGCGGTCCCGTCAGCCACCAAGTCCACCGCGAAGTTTTCCGCCTCGAGCGCCTTGCGGACAAACGCAGCGGTTTTCTTTTCATCTTCGACAACCAGAATGTGCATGGGGAAACTGATTTTCAATTATTGATGGCAGCCGTTTAAGGATGTCAATTTTCCCGTCTTCTGGAAATTCCCAAAAATTCTCAATTCGGATTGTTCAGCGCGATGGCGAGGCGATAGAACGCCGCCGTGTCCTGGCTGGAATCCGTGGCGCTTAACACGAAAGTTCCACCGGGGCCGGCGGTCATGGTTGCGGTGAGATTGGTCCAGGTGGCGAAGTTTGCATCGGCCGCTTTTTGAATGAAGTAGCTCACATCCGAACGATTGGCGTCAATGGTGAAGCTGATCTGCGCGCCGCTGGCGGGCGTGGCCAGGTGCCATTGAATTGTAGAGGCTGATTGCGGATCGGCGCCGATGGCGTATTCCATCGCGTTGCGAATGCCGTCATGGTCGGGATCGTCATTGTCGCCGCTTTGACCGGCTGGAAAATTTTGTTCCGTCACCCACTGCTGGTAGGAATTGTTGCTAAAATTTCCGTCGGCTTCCACCCAGTTGGCCACGTCATTGCCGTAGGTTTGGTTGTTAATTCGCGCAAGGGCGGTGCCGCTGCCGTCCGGGCCGGTCGGCCACGGCGCGGAATCGGAATAATCCACCCGGTCCACGCGAATGTATTGCCGTTCGCCGACGTTGTTGGTGTCGCCGGGCATGGAAAGCTCAACGGTTTCGCCGCCGTTGTCCAAGCTGCCGGAAGTCCACTGGAAAATCCGCGTGCCGGCGGTCGGCGTGTAATTCGCCGCAAAAACGGCGCTGTCATGGACGAGCAGAATTTTTTCGCCGGGAGCGAGCGTCAGCGGCGGCGCGGTGGGAAAATCATAAGTGATGCCCTGCGTCATCCGCCAGGGCGCCGCGGTGTTGGTATCAAACAACGTCACGGCGTTGGTGGTGATGTTCGCGAGTTCCAGATATTCGGCGTCCGCGACCGGCGGATGATACATGATTTTGCTGATGACCACCGGACCGGTGAGCGGCTCGCTGTTGGCGGCGCCGGGCGTGGGTTCGGCCATGGCGACGAAGTTGTAGGATTGCGTGCTGGCCTTGAAATAACGCCCAAAGGTGACGCCGGTGGCGGACGCGCCGAAGTCCTCGGTTTCGTTGTAATCGGGACGCAGACCGTCGCCGGGGCCGAAGATGTTCACGCTCTCGCCATTCTCGCTCAAGCCGAAGGGAATCAACGCGCCGGGATCCGAACTGTCCGTGCCGAAGCTGGTGTCTTCGTAGAAAACCAGGTAGCCGTTGCCGGGCAAAATGGTGCCGTCGGCGATGCGATATTTCATCGGCATGGCGGGATCGTCGCTCAAATACCAGCCGCCGAGGTTCAGGTCTTCGCCGCTGTTGTTGTGCAGTTCGATCCAGTCCGGCGCGGCATTGTGCGAGTGCGCCATGACTTCATTGACCACCACGACGTTGGGAACGACATACGGATAATCATCGGCGTTGTAGGTATAATAAGCACCCATGTCGGCGCGGCTGTTGTCGGTGTCCAACGGATGCGCCGGATCGCCGGCATCAATGGCGGGTGACGCGGCGGCGAGGGAAAAGTCGTAAGCCCCGGCATCCGTGAACAGCGGGTCGGCGAGCAAATTGCCGGTGCCGGTCAAAGGCAGCGTGTCGGACAAGGAATAATTCACCGCCAGAACGGACAGCGAATCCACCGTGACCGGCGCGGTTTTGGAGCGATAAAAAATGCTGTTTGTGACAAACGCATTGCCGCCGCCGTGGCCGAGATTTTTTTCATAAACCGCCACGCCCACGTCATCGCGGGCGAACGTGTCCTGATCAATGTGCGCGGTGGAACCGAAATCCTTGACGCCGACGCCGATGCCGCATTCCACAATCAGATTGCGCCGGGCCATGACCGTCGAGCCTTGCCCGACGGAAATGCCCTTGTCGAAAATATTGTAAATCCGGTTGCTCTCGATCAGCAGATTTTCCGCGCCTTCGCCAATGTCCAGTGCGTCGGCGTTGATGCCGGCAAAGTCATAAACGTGATTGGCGCGGATGACGCCGTTGGTCACGCCGTCAAAATCAATGGCGTCGGCGTCCGGCGCCGGATCGCCGGTGAAAGTGGAATTCTCCACCAACGCATGGCCGGACTTGACATTGATGCCGTCGCCGGTGAAGCGGATTTTCACGTTGCTGTCGCGCAGGACGGTGTTGCCGCCGCGCACAAAAATGGGAAGGTTCGCATCAACGTCCAAATGATCCATCGTGAGATCCGATTGGAATGCCGAGACGGCCGCCTTCAAATTCACCGGATCAAGATGACTCAATGAAGCGCCGCGCACGATCAGGTTGGAAAGCGTCGAACTGCCGGTGGCGTTGTAAAAACCGAGGCAGCCCCACGGCTGGCCGGTGCGGGACAGCATTTGCACGGGGGCGCTGGCGGTGCCATCCACCTGCAACGCGCCATAGACATAAATGCTCGCGGCCGGCGGCATGAGAAATTTGACGCCCGGCCCGACCGTCAGCGTGACGTTCGGCGGCACGATCAAATCATTCGTCACGGTGTAAGGCGAACCAGCCATCGTCAGCGTCGTATCGGCGGCGAGGCTGCCGGGAAGAACGGTTTCTCCGCTGGCCTGGAAATTGGCGGTGATGCCCTGGTCACCGGTCAACGTGATCTCGATGGTCGAATTGGTGCCGCCATTGCTCCAGCCCGTGAACGCATAACCGGGCGCGGGTTCCGCCGTCAATGTCACGGGCGTGTCTTCAAAGAGCGACATCGTCGTGTTGTATTGCGGCGTCATCGGCACGCCGGCCACGCGCACATTGCCGCCACCGGCGGGCGACAGCGTGACAGCCAGATTAGCCATGCTCCGGCTCAAGCCCAGATGATTCAGCATGTGGCTGATGGCGTTGGCCGGCCGGCCGGCCACGAAGCTGGTGATTTCGTCCAGTTGCGCCTGCCGCGAAGCGAGCGACTGCATGCCGCCTTGGGATTGCCAGCGCGCGATGTGACGCGGGATTTCCCCCAGCACCTGCTGGTTCAGCCGGTCGAGGATGGCGTCGAACCGCGCCGGATAGAACGTGCTGCCCAGATGCGCGGCGTAACGCTGCAGCAGCCGGTTCACAAAGTTCGTATTGGATTGCAAGGCTTTGAACAACGGATAGCCGCTTTGAAAATCATCAATCAAAGAGCTGCTGACGTTGCCTGATTGGAAGCACCGGTCCAAGTCCGGCGCGTCCCACTGCCATTTCGAGCCAGGCGCGCGGCCGCACCAGAATTCCCGGTTCCACGGCCAGCTTGTGTTCATCCCGAAATCCTCAATGACCACATAATCAATGAACGAATCCACGTTCATCTGCGCCAGCATCGTGTCATAGTTCGTGGCCTGGCTTAAATCATGGGTCGTGAAGAAATCACGGAAAGTTTCGTAGGACGAGGTGTCGCCGGCGGCGGCCATCAGGACGGTGATGCCGTTTTCGTCATGCGCGTATTGCACCAGATCGTAGGTGGTGGAATACGTCGAATCGAACTGGTGGAGGTTTGAAAAATGGACGGCGTCAAAATCTTTGCGGATGTTGTAGATGCCCCAATACTGGCCGTTGATGAATGCCACACAGGGCTGGTAGGAATAAACATCGTTCTCCGTCTGGCCCTGCATGACCGGCGCCATCATCGCGTCGCGCAACATCGCGTTCGGCCAGTTGTCGCCGCCGTTGCGGACATTAAGCTCGCCGAACGTGCCTTCCGGATCGCCTGGAAAAACCTGGCAGTTGATGAGGTCATCGCCGTATTTGCCGCGCATGTGGACGTTCAACGCCTTCTCGGCATACACCCAGTTGTTTTCCCCGCCGATGCGGATGCCGGTGTTGACCGCGAAAGCGGGCGTGCCATTGGTGTTAAAATATTCCAGCCGCGTCGCCACCTCACGGCCCTTGTAAGGATAGGGCGAATTGTTGTCGTATATGCCGGTGACTCCGCCAAACAACGAGGCCGGATCGGCCACGAACGACATGACCGGCAGCGTGCGGTCGGCCGGTTCATTCACAAAAAGCGAACGCGTCAGAATCGGGCCGGGAATCCAGCCGGCCAAAAATGAGCGGGCGCGAAGCACGGTGTCAGCAGTAATGGACAATGGGCTGGAATAAAGCGGCGAATTGGGGCCGGGCGCCGAACCATCCAGCGTGTAGCGGATTGCGTCTGCGCCGGCGCTGCTCAAAGAAACGGACTGCGTGCCTTGATAAAATCCGCTGGCCAGCGAAGAGGTGACGACTGGCGCGGGTTCCAAGTGCGTCGTCGCTTCAGTATCATTCGGCCCTTCCGGCGTGGGCGAACCAAAAAATGACCAGCCGTTGGTGGCATTACGGCCATACGAAACATCGGCGGTCTGCTGGCCGAAGGTGACGGAATCCACGAGGATGGGACTTCCGGTGATTTTGGAGATGATCAATTCCGCCGCCCAACTTATATCTGAACTGGTATCGGCGACCTGATGCACTTCGACCGCAAGAATATTGTCGCCCGCGACGAACAGGGAGCCGGGCAGTTCCACGGTTTCCCAGGCGTTTTCCTGCGGCGGATTGCCGGTGGCGTGGTTGGTGTAAGTGACGGCTCCATCCGCCATCCGCAGCCGGCCAAACTCGACGCCGTTCAAATAGAAAATCGCGCCGTCATCCACCACGACATGAAAGCGGATGTTCCCCAGCCGCGTCGGATCGGTGATGTTGAAATGTTCGCGAAAATAAGTGGTGGGATATTTCTTGCTGGAATTCGGACCATAGCTGACCACGGTGGCTTCATCGCCGTCGCCGTAGCCCAACTGCGCCGGGCCTTGCGCCCAGCCGCTGTCGGCATACGCGGACGTCATCCAGTTCGATCCCGGATCGGTGCCGAGATCCCGATATTTCCAGACGGCGTTCGTTTGAATCAGCGTTTCATCCTGCGGCGGCGTTTCCGTGCGATAAATGCCGAGCGCCTCGCCGCTGGCGCTTAATTTGAAACCCGTGTGATAGCGCTGCGTGACAAACGTGGTGCCCCAGGGATAATAACCGCGCAAATAGGTCTGGCCCGGCGCGGCATCGTGGCCGTCCGCGCGGAACATCAGATAACCGTGCGCGGCAATCGTTCCGCCGGCGGGAATCAACCATTTGAACGGCTGCGTCAGGTCGTCCGTCAGGAAATAGTTGTTCAGGGAAACATTCGTGCTCGCCGGATTATAGAGTTCGATCCAGTCGGAATAATCCTCGAAATCGCAGTTGTCGGGATACGTCGAAAGATTGGAAGCCATGAACTCATTGATGACCGGTTCGGCTTTGGCCGTTAAAATGGCGTTTGCGGCCAGGAGAAAAACACCGCAAAGGCCGGAGAAATAAGAGGAGATACGCATGAATAGTTTGATGATATTTATGAACTTTTCAGAATTTGGAAACCCGCCCGACGAACGATAAAGCGGTTCCGAGAATGTTGAAAAGATTATGTTAATTATTGCCGGCGGGCAAATTACAACATGTTAATTATCTCGGCCGGGTCGGCCGGCTTTCAACCCTCAACCGGAAAACTGAAATATGTCAATCCCATCGAAAGTTGCAACGTGCGGAAAAAACATTCCGTGAACGGTCATTCGCCATATTGAGCGGCGCCGTTCTAGCCGGGTGAATGTAGTCCGCCATGATCCAATTCGGCAGGCACCGAGCCGATCGTGCGGATTTATGCGGAAGCCAGGTCCGGTGCGGGTGTGCGGAAATTATTGAAGCTTGGCGTCTCGTTTCTGCGCCGTTAAATTTCCGCCATGATCAACCACGGGATTCTCAATCCGCAAATCCTTTCGCTGCTCGCCCGCGTGCGCCACACCAACGCGCTCGTCATCGCCGACCGCGGCTTTCCGTTCTGGCCGATGGTCGAGACCGTGGATGTTTCCGTCGTGGACAATTTGCCGACGGTGCTGCAACTCATCGCCGCCGTGCGCGCGAACCATCACTTCACGCAGGCTTTTCAGGCGAAAGAATTTTTGAAACACAACCCGGCTTCCACGCGCCAAAAATTCGCCACGGCGCTGAAAGGCGTTCCCACGAAGTTCGCGCCGCATGTTGATTTCAAGAAACGCGTGCCGCACGCCATCGGTTTGATTCGCACGGGCGACACGACGCAATATGCGAACACGATTTTGATCTCGGGCTGAATTTTCAAAACGAAACATTAGCTCCGCACCGGCCTGTTCAGCCTTGGCGCGCGGAAATTTGTGAACGATTGGAACGCGTCCGGCCTGGCGCATCATTGTGCATCCGGCGGCGGTCACATTGCCGGGAAAATTGACAAGCTGGGCAAACTGCTCGGTTTGGAGGCGGCCAAGGTTTGCCGAGTGGCTGAACTTCAGCCTTGGATGAAATAGCTCAAATTTTCCAGTTCGATGGCGAGGTTGACGTTGTTGACCATCACGTCTTCCGGCACGGCGAGGACGATGGGCGAGAAATTGAGAATCCCCATCACGCCAGCCTCGATCAACCGGTTGGCGACCGCCTGCGCGGCGGCGGCGGGCACGGACAGGATGGCCATTTTGACCGTGTTTTCCTGGACGAATTGTTTCAGTCCGTCCATGCCGAGGATGGGTTGCTTGATTTCTTTGTCACGCCTGCGGCCGGGGGCGGTGTCAAAGGCGGCGATGATTTCAAATCCTTCCTTTTCAAACCCGCGATAGGAAAGCAGGGCCAGGCCGAGGTTGCCGACGCCGATCAGAATAACTGGCTGCAGGCTGGAGGTGCCGAGTTCATCGGAAATTTTCCCCGACAGTTCCGCCACGTCGTAACCCAGGCCGCGCGTGCCGAACGTGCCGAAGTAAGCGAGGTCCTTGCGGAGCTGGGTGGGCTTCACGCCGGCGGCCTTGGCAAGCGCCTCGCTGGAAACGGTGCCGATGCTGTTTTCCTTCAATCGCGCCAGGCAGCGCAGATAAATGGAGAGCCGGTAGATCGTCTTGCGCGGGATGACTGGTCGGCCGGTTTTTTTCACGCGCAAAAATTACGCCACCACCCGCAGTCCGGCAAGCGTTTGCAGAAGCTCAATGACGGCGTTGGCCAGTCGTGCCGCGGTTCAATTTTTCTTAACCAACGATAAATAATGCCGATAAACCACTGGCGCAATAACGCAAAATATTGACGGCTGAAAATCGTTGTAAAACCAAAGTTGCAAAAAATAACGTGGAAACATGCGGCAAATACAGGTTCTTGAAGTCGCGATTCATGGTTATGAATGCGGTTTTTTTGGCGCTTGCCGGTGCATTCATCGTCTTGCAAGCGCGTGGTCAGGGCGGATATTTGGAAATTGTCGGGCCGCCGGCCATGCGGTTTGAGGCGAAAACCACGAATGAATTCCTGTTTGCGGCAAAATTTCCGATGCGGCCGCCAAAACCGGAACCGACGGTTGTTTCCAATGCCGTAGCGGGTGAAGCGCCGGCAAGCAATGCCGTGGTGAAAATTTCGGAGCCGGAGACGGCAACCAAGGTTGAGGCCGGCGATGTCCCGGCTTCGACCAATTTGATTTCTTTGGATCTGGCCGATACCAATCAGTGCCAGTCCCCGGTTGTTTCCGCATCCGCCGACGCGGGCAATTCCGTGGATACAACGGCGACGGCAGGGGATTTGCTGACAACGACTCCGCAAATGATCATGCAATATCTTAAACCGGATCCGAATGGCGGGACTTTGAATCCGACCAACCGGCCGGCCACGGCGGTGTTTGTGCCGGCTTGGACGGGTTTCATGCCGGCTTTGATGCAATTTCCCGCAGAAAGCAAATCCGAAAGCCGGGCGACTTACATCAGCAAATGACCGTTGTTCGAGAAATGCGCTTGAGCCATAAATTTTTGCCGGTTGCGAAATGGCGCTGGTTTCGGCTGTTGATTCCATTATCAATGTTGTCTGTCTGGCCGGCGGCCGCGCAGCCAGCCTCCGTTTCAGTTTCCAACGCGCCGGCCACGGTTTTAAGTTCCATCATCATTCAAGATTCCAACACCATTCCGGTTGTCTATAACACGGAAAATTTTGCCGGGCTGAGTGGAAGCAATCTGTTTGCAAATGCAAACCTGACCAATTTCGCGGGAACGAACGGATTTGCCGCCAAACTGGCGACGGCGCGTTTGCTTCAAAAATCACGTCAATTCGGAAAGGCCGAGGCGCTTTTTGTGGGTTTGCTGGCGGCGGATGTTCCTGAACCCGTCCAAAAGGCCGCCCTGCTCGAACTGGGGGCGGTGGTGCGGGATGAGAATGATTTGCCGAGGGCGCAGACGATTTATTCACAATACCTGTCCCGCTGGCCGGGCGACATCCATATTCCCGAAGTTCTTTTGCGGCAGGGACAGATTTTTCGGCAGATGGGCCTGACCGATCTGGCGCTGGGCAAATTTTACAGCGTGATGACTTCCGCCCTTTCCCTGAAAAATGACCAATTTGCCTACTATCAGCGGCTGGTGTTGCAGACGCAGATTGAAATCGCTGAAACGCAGTATTTGACGGGGCATTACGCGGACGCGGCGGATTTTTATTCGCGTTTGCTGGCCAGCCAGGATCCGAACCTGCCGCGGCCGCAGATGCAATTTCGCCTGATCCGCTCGCTGGCGGTCATCGGCCACAATGAGCAGGCGGTCAGCCAGGCGGAAGATTTCCTTGCGCGCTATCCCGACGCCGACAGCACGCCGGAAGTGCGCTATTATTTTGCGGAAGCATTGAAGGCATTGGGCCGTAACAACGAGGCTTTGCAGCAAGTTTTGCAGTGTTTGCGCGAACAAAAAATCAAAACCAAAAATCATCCCGAAGTCTGGGCCTATTGGCAGCAGCGCGTGGGAAATGAAATCGGCAACCAGCTTTATCGTGAGGGCGATTACGTGAAAGCGCTGGAAATTTACATCAATCTGGCAAAGCTGGATTCATCGCCAAGCTGGCAGATTCCGGTTTATTATCAGATGGCCACGACTTACGAGCAATTGATGCAGCCCCAAAAGGCCGTTGAAACTTATGGCGCAATCCTTGCTCGCGAGACGGAAGTCGGAACCAACATGACACCCAGCCTGCAGGCGGTGTTTGACATGGCGCGCTGGCGGCAAAATTTTGTGAAGTGGCAGGGCAAAGCCGTGTCCTTGGAGCAATCTTTCGCCAAGGCAACATCGGCGTCCGGCGGTTCCGAAACCAACTCAACCCCATGAAAAATTCATCTTTATCCGAATTTACCGCGCAACTGGTTTTGGAATTGAAAAATTATCTGGCGCTTTGCGAAGAGGCGTTGATTTTGGCCGCGCACGAAAACCAGATTCTGGCCGGCCAAGGCGATTACAAATCCTCTGAATTCCAGCAAAAACGGGAAAACCTCATTCCCAATCTCCAGTCAATTTGCGCCCGGCTGCGCGACTGCCGGCTGCGGTGGCGGCAAATTTCCCCGCCGGAACGCGAGCAATGCGAGGAGGTAAAGCCGTTGTTCCAGCAAATCCAGGGATACGTGATGAAACTGTTGCAACTGGACCGGGAAAACCAGCAGGCGCTGCTCCGGCGCGGGCTGGTTCCCGCGCAGCATTTGCCCGCCGCCGCCGCTGTTCAGCAGCCGCATTTTGTCGCCAACCTTTACCGGCGCAATTCTGCCTAGCTTGCCGGGCAATTTTTTCCCCTTTGACTTCAAAACGCCGCCGGCGGAAAAGTTTTCCGCCGGTTGTTCGCTTTTTTCCCGGACAAAAGTGCAACAAATTCTGTATCCAATGTGACCAAGTCACATATCGGCGAACAATTTTTTCAGTCGGCAAAAATCGGTGGATATGTTGGTAAGTTTTCT
>Ga0164241_10003642_pt1 | contig 15395 bp, 15 predicted proteins | sample OricomyardsoilBY_FD_108780 | JGI IMG/M metagenome (GOLD analysis project Ga0164241, IMG submission 108780) | Backyard soil microbial communities from Emeryville, California, USA - Original compost - Back yard soil (BY) | ecosystem: Environmental > Terrestrial > Soil > Unclassified | place: USA... | reverse complement strand
TGTTTGGGCAAGCTGCGGGCTCCGGTCAGGCCCGCCAAGCCGGGCCCTCCCTGCGCCCGCAGCTTGCCGTCTCTTCCTCCTCCCACCACAACAACTAACCCATCACAAACAACCCGCCCCGACTCTCATCCCAACTGGCCCAAACAAGTGCGTCCGATCATTGCCAGGTGCCAGCGTGGGGATCCAAAGCAAGGCCTGCTCCTCATTGCTGTCGAGAGATTGGCCACCTTTAAAGCCGTGAAGCATCGCCGCTTTGTCGGACGGAATCCCGTTGATCTTGTGATCAAGCCTAGGTTGCTCTGCCACGAGCAGGTGCAGATTGAGATCGGGGCGGTTCCCGCATTGAACGACGAAGTACGCAACCAAGGAAAAATAAACGCCGCAGGAAAGCGCGCTGATATCAATCACTACGTCGGTATATGTGGCGAGATTCCGTCCGTTAAGGGCTGCGACAGCCCGGCGCCCGCCGATTGCCGTGACTCCATCGGGTATGATTTCTATTTTGGGGAACGTCGCAGCGGGAAAAATCGCCGTCAGCCTCGCCTGAGCCTCATCAGCCCGGGGTCGCAGTACGGGCTGGTCCATAAGCCGCTCCTCGAAAAAAACACCGCGTCGACCAGGCAGACCTTGCACGTCGCGATCCGTTTTGCGCCTTCCATTGCGCGAGGGTCAAAGCCGGCGCCGGCGACAAAAAGAATCTTACGGACGTCCTTGTCGAGGTGACTGCCTAGAAAGTGGTCGAACTCATCCGCCCCGAGAACTACGCATGGATCCCATTTGGGTGTCATGATTTCACTCCGAGAATTTTCTCCAGCTCCTTGACTGTGCCTTCCACAAATCCGCCGCGTTTGAAAGGAAGGCCGGAGCGGACAACAAAGACCCCTCCCAATTCCATCAGACACCAAGTCCGTTTTTTGCACTCATAGTTTGGGACCAGAGTGGTCGCGTTGTAGGCGACCGCAACTTTCAGGACGTTGGCGATGTATGGATACTCAGTACCAATCCGATCAAACTCAGTCTGCGAAATACCATATGCGTTCGCTCCGTGATCGAGCGGCGCGTTGGGTTCGTCCGTTCTTCCAATACAGCGGTGAGCAATCCACTCGGCCAATACGCGGACTCTGCGGTGTTCCGGGAATGCCCAAGTGTCGACGACCGCATTTGCACGTTCAACCAAAAGCTTGTGTTGTTCCTTTGCAGGCAGCGCGCCGGGGCGTTGCTTGATCAAAAGACTTTCCGATGCATCGACCAGATGGGAGGCGAGACGCAAAAATGTTTCTGCATTTTCCGACGCTGCATCGCTCAAGGAATCCAAGCCCACATAATAGGGTCGACCGTAATCATGGCACAGTTGGATGCGCGCTCCATCGTAGACGCCGAGATCTACGCGCAATGGACGAGAAGGCTCCACGTCGTCTGCGAACATATCGGCTTGTGGCGTCCGCTTGGCGTAACGATGAACCAGTACGCGCACGATGCCCCAGCGCAGATCGGGAGCGTTTTCGTTGCGTTCCAGCAGAAACTCCTGGGCCATGTTTTCGAGCTCAAGCAGGCGGCGCTCCGAGATTCGAAATTTTCCGGCGGTGACGCGTACGCTGTCACGTAATCGATCGCAGTTACTTGGAGAAAGCGGTTCAATTTTCTCAGGCAGCACGCTCTCCAAAGTGGTGATATTATTTTGACCGAAAATGCGCATTTGCCCGAGGTACTTCCGGCTCATCTCCTTTGCCATGCTTCGGAAGGTCTTGCGGCCATCCAGGCGACTGGCACTTTGAAGATTAATGCGGATGATGTCTCGGCCTGCGGTGATACCGGGCATATTTACGTCGGGTTCGGCACCGGCGAGAGATTCGAAGAGCTCCTTTGGCTGAAGCACGTCGAGGCGGGAAAGGATCCATCGACCAATGGTAAGCTCGCGTCTGATCAGCCACGTTTTGAGCTGAACTAGCTGACTAGATGCGAGAAAATGCGCGTCATCCAGAATCACCAAAGGACGCAAGAGTTCCGCAGACGACGCTCGGGGCGCAGCAGCAGAGGCGATGCGGAATTTATCCACTATGTCGAATAACCGATAGGGTTCGATGATCTCTTTTTCCATTTCCGGCTCAGTCGGCAGCACCAGTGCGCCGACGATACGGTAGATAGCCGCCTCGATGCTCTTTGCTCGTTCCAAGATGCCTTGGCCATTAGTCCCACCGATGAACGCCATTGCTGCGTTCGTTTGTTCTCGAAGTTCCAGCGTTACGTCCTCCGGATGGATATCCGCTTTCCGGAGCTGGGCACGCCGACGAGCGGATCCTCACGCCCGCATTCAGGGCCGACGCCGCGACGGCCTGACCATCGCAGCAACCGGTCGCACGGTCCGTCACTCGTCCATCGCGACGCGCCTCCCGTTCTCAGAGCTCGCGACGTGTTCTCCGTCCGGACAACGCGTCGGGCCGAAACGGATACACCTCAAAGCAGTTCAAAGAGAAATGTGGTCGTAAACCCCGTCGCCTCAGAAGGCGGCAGGGCACTTCGGGAATTCCGCTGGATCAGCCCGGTCCGGGGAGCACACGCGGCCCGCGTGTAGTGTCCGGCGGCCCGCCGGACACGGCTCGGAGTTCGGATGCTTGGGCAAGCCGCCCCAAGCGAAACGCGGCCCGCGTGTGCTCCTCCGAAACCCGGTCCGCACTAATAGTGATCGATGCAAACTCGCGCAGACAAACGGCTGCGAATTTTATGAAAGCACCTCAGTCCGGTTTGCGAAACGCGCGGTGGTCTTCCTTCTGCATCGCGCCGAGTTCAGCGACGATCTTCGCGGCATCTTCATTATTTCCCGCTTTCAGCGCCGCCTCGAGTTTATCCACTTCACCGAGAAAACTCTTCATCTTCTTCTGATAGTCGGCGACGAACTGAGCTCGTTCCGCCTCCGGCAAATCCGCCGCCTTCGCCGGGATCAACTTCACCGCGTCTTCTCCAGCTTGTTTGATCTGCGCCACCAGTTTGAGCGACTCGTCATTCTGCGCCGCGTCAGTGATCTGGCGGCGCAGCTTGCGGAACGCGCGGTTCATCGAACTCATTTTTCCCTCAAGTTCCGTCTCCGGTTTTTCCGGCCGGTGATCGTGTGCGGGCGGCGACGCCGGCGGCTGTGCATTCAGGAGAACGGGGGTTCCCATCAATACCGGCAGGGCAAGACCGAATAGAAACGTGCGAATTTTCATAAAAAAGGACCTGGACGAGCGAAACGAATCGCGCGCCAAGCTCTGGGAACACGCACGGACGGCAACGCCAATTTTTCTCGGAAGGTCCGCTTTGAATCAACGCTCCAAGATTGCGGCCCCTGCGTTCGCACGCTCACTTTCCCGCCATGCTCGCCAATCTCGTCATGACCGTGATCAGTCCCGACCGTCCCGGTCTGGTTGAAATGCTCGCCGGCCGCGTCGCCCGCCACGGCGGCAACTGGCTCGAGAGCCGCATGTGCCGGCTCGGCGGACAATTCTCCGGCATCGTCCGTGCCGAGATTCCCACTACAAAAATCGACGAGCTCTCGCAGGCGCTGCGCACCCTCGAGGCCGAAGGCATCCGCATCCATCTCCACGTCGAGAAAGCCGACCGTCCCTCCGTCGCCGGCACACTCGCCCAGCTTTCATTCGTCGGTCAGGACCGCCCCGGCATCCTCCTCCAAATTTCCAGCGCGCTTGCCTCGCAACACGTCAACGTCGAGGAACTCGCCTCCGAACGCATCAGCGCACCGATGGACGGCAGCATGCTTTTTCAAGCCCGCGCCACCGTGCTGCTTCCGCCCGACCTCTCCGTCGCGTCCTTGCGCGGTGGCCTCGAAAAAATCGCGTCCGACCTCATGGTCGACGTCCAGCTCCAGCCCAAATAAGAGCACGCAGGCTTCGGAGTTTGAATGTCCGGACACACGAGGTCCGGGGAGCACACGCGGCCCGCGTGTGGTGTCTGGCGGCCCGCCAGCCACGGCCCGAAAAACGATCAGGCAGAGGGTCGTTCCGGGGAGCGCACGCGTCTCGCGTGCGGTGTCCGGCGTCCCGCCGGACACGGATCGAAATGCTCGCGATCTCTAAAGGATCACCAGCCCCACTTCACGCCCCCGCCGGCGTCTTTGCGTGAATCCAGAAACGCGATACGACGAGATGCTCTCGTTTCAAATCGTAACCGAATTCCGTATCGATCACCTGCCAGCTCGAGGTCGTTTTCTCGCCCGGTCCAGCCGCCGCGGTGGCCGCCATCGACCGCAACCGCTGCCACTCGCGCACCGCCAGCAAACGCGCCGAGGTGAACGCTTCCTCGATTGAGCGATACACGCCGCACGACTGCGTTTTTTGCATCGGCTTGCCTCCGTCAGAAGGCACCAGCGTGAAGTGGAGGACCGCGTAATCTTCAAACGAAAAAGGGGCGCTGCTCATGAGGGAGGAATTTAGCCTATTTTGTGCCAGCGCACCACCGGGCTTCGGCAGAGCAACACCCCGGGCTTTCACCTACAACGCGCGAATAATTCCCACATCAACACCGCCGCCGCGACCGAAACATTCAGCGATTCCACCCGCGCGCTTCCCGGAATCGTCACGAGCCGCGTGCACGCCTTGGCCACCTCTGGCGCGAGCCCGTGTTCCTCATTGCCCATCACGATCGCGACCGGCTTCCGCCCCGCGGAAAATTCATCCGCCACTTTCCGCAGCGGCACCGCTCCTTGCACCGCCGTCCCTGCAACTTCATAGCCCGCCGCCGCGAGCTCACGGCAAAATGCCGGTAACGATTTCACGATCAAGACTTCCAGTTGTTCGAGCCCGCCTTCCGCCACGCGATGCGCCGCTTCTCCCGGCAACGCCTGCTGCGCGTGCTCCGGCACGACGATGTGCCGCACGCCAAAAAATGCCGCCGTCCGCGCGATCGCGCCGAGATTGTGCGCGTTGCCCACGCGATCGAGCAACACGAGCGGCGCCCGCGCTTTCGCCCAATTCTGCACGTCCTGCGCCCGTGGCGTGCGTAACGCTTTCTGCTCCACGATCGCCACCACGCCGCCGTGATGAATCGTACCCGCAATTTTCTCCAACTCCACCGCCTCGACCTGACGATAAACACGCCGCGAGGCCGCGAGCGCCTTGCAGAGCGCGCCCACTTTTTTCCCCGTTTGAAGATCGAAAAACAAACGCACGACCGACGCCGGTTCACGCTCAAACCGGGCCTTCACCGCCGCCAGCCCGCAGATGGGAGTTTCTTTCGCCTTCATGCCTTCACCTCGCCCACGACCGTGAATTCCTCGCGATCGTGATACAGGTGGCGGATGTGCAGATTCGTCGTGTGCGTCGCCAGGACGCTCCCCGGCGCCGTGATTTCCTGAAGCAACGCGACCGCGTCCACACGGCCGAACTTTAACATCACCACGAAACGCCGGCACCAGCCGCGCGTGATCCACGGCTCGATCAGATTACGCATCACGTGATGCGGCTCTTCCACCAGATCGCAAAACAGCCAGTCGAAGCGCTGCCCCTGCTCCGGCTCGAAACGAAACGCATCCTCCGTCCGATGCTCGATCAACGCGTGCCCCAGCGCGCCGCCCTTGAGCGGACCATTATCCACCGCCACAACGTGCGCGCGCCGCTTCGCCGCACTGTAACTCCATCCGCCCGGCGCCGCGCCGAGATCGGCCACCGTTTCCTCCACGTCCGGTTCACGGCCCAGCAACACATATGCCTCCTCGACTTTCAGGTACGAGCGCGACGGCGCCAGCTCGTCGTCGGCCATCCGTCGTTGTCCGCCGAATACGCACTCGCGCGCCACGAAGACGCGTTTGAAATCCGCGAAGAACACAAACAGCCCGCGCTCCCGCGCGATCCCTCGCGGCTTCTCCGGCGACGCCAGCTTCGCCACGCGCCCCATCTTCTTTTTGAGCAATTCGTCGAACGCCTTCTCCACGCCACTCATTCGCCGCCCGAGCCCATCCAGCCCGCCCGCCGTTTCAAAAATCAACGGCCACGCCCCGTCAAAACGCTCGGTCCTCGCCGACTCGAAAAACCTCTCCGCAATCGCTCCGGCAATCGCGTTCACCGACTCGCCCGTGATCTCGACCGCATCGAGCAACACCGCATGCGCGAAACAAAACTCCGGCAACGCCCGCCCCGCTTCGCCCGCGTTCACGACGCCGCCCTCCGCCCCCGTTTCGCCTTCCGCCTCCTTCGTCCGCAGCCAGCCTTCGCCCATCTCCGCCGGGGAAAAACCATGCGTGCGCAGCTCCTTCTCCAACAAAAGTTCAAAGCCAGCCTGACACCGGAAAATCATGCGGCCCATACCGCCGCCCCCCCCGCGGCCACTCAAGCCCCAAACCGCCCCGCTCACCGCCTCCCACGCGAAAAACCCATCCGAAAAAATGTCACGTATTACGTGACATTCCCCTCGTACCCCCGCGAGCCGCCACGCGTCCGAAGTGTCACGTATTACGTGACACTTCCTTCCGTGGTCGCTTCGACTCGCCCTGAGTGCCGCGCCTAGGCACGCGCGTTTTCCGCCCTTGCGCGAATCGTCGCGGTGTCGCCCAATCATCGAACCCTCCCGGTTCTCCGCTGTCCGCACGCAGCGACCCGCTTAACCTTCCTCCTCTCAACTCCGCCCGCTCATGAAGCTCTTCATTTTTCTCCTCGGTATCGCCGTCGGCGCCGTCGGTTATCACTACTACCACAAGCCCGCCTGCCTCGCGCAGACGTCCGGCGTCGAGTCCGCCAACGGCACACATCCCGCCGTCGCCGCGCCGGACAATCGCAGCTTCAGCGAAAAGGCGCGCGACGGCGCCGCCGCTGCCAAGGAAGGCCTCTCCCAAAAGATGATCGAGTGGCACCTCACTCCCGCCGAGATCGATCAGGACCTGGAAAAAGCCGGCCGCGTCGTCCGCGCCAAGACCGCCTCCACCGGCCAGCGTTTGTCCAACGCCCGCATCGTCGCCGTCATCAAGGGCAAGTACGCTCTCGAAAACGACCTCTCCGCCCGCACCATCAACGTCGATGCCGACGCCGGCAAAGTCACCCTCAACGGCACCGCAAAATCCCGCGAATTGATCGCCCGCGCCATCGCCCTCGCCTTGGAAACCGATGGCGTGATCTCCGTCGATTCCCAACTCACCGTCGCCACCGACTGAGTTTTTTCGCCGCCCGATGCCCGCTCCTTCCTCCGCGCCGAAGCCCGGCCGTTACCGACACTACAAGGGAAACGAATACCTCGTGGTCGCCGTCGCGCGACACACCGAGACCGAGGAACAACTCGTCGTTTACCGCCAGCTCTACGGCGACACCACCGCCTGGTGGGTCCGCCCGCGCGCCATGTTTGTCGAAGAGATCGAGCACAACGGCGCGCGCCAGCCCCGCTTCGCGTACATTTCCCCCTCGTAGGGCTCGCGTTAGCGCGACGCCATTTCGCGTCGCCACACCCCGGCCTCCGCGCGCTCTGTGCAGTGGACGGTTCAAAACGCCTCCGTCGCTCGACCCTGGCGTCTTCGCGTCTTTGCGATTCTCCAAAACGTCACCCGCATTTGGATACGCAGCATGCTTCGCGCTCAACCAAACAAGCACAGCCGCTCGATCTCCGCCGCCGAGCCGTCCCGCAGCCAGCCATCGAGCTGCGCCTGATCCTTCAACTGCTGCCCGCGCGCACGCGGAACCGCGAAGAACCGGATGTCCGCGTCGTGCAGCGCCGTCATATCGCCCCACAGTTTCTCGAATTGCGCCACCGGCAGGATGTCCTCCTGCCCGTTGCCCCAGCGCTTCTTCACCTCTTTCAAGGTCACGTAGCTCGGCATCTTCGCCGCCAGCGCCCGCACACCCGCGGACACTTTCGCCGCGTCGCCCAGCGACCGCCGATCCACGCCGAACATCTCCAGCAACGAGTCCAGGTGGATCCAGTTCGTCGCCGAGTTGTAATACGTCAGCTTGAATTCGTCCTCCTCGCGCGCCATCGCGAGCCCTTCCACCAAACGCAACTGGCCGTTCACCCGCGCCAGCCCGCCGCCGCGGTCCTCCAACCGGCGCCGGATAACTTCCACGCTGATCGCCGCGCCTTCCAGAATGTGCCGGCCAAAAACCGTCGGATCGAGATTCGCCCCCAGCGTATCGATATTATGGAGCATCAGATGCTCGAGCTGCGGTTGCTTCACCAGCAAGTCCCGCAGCGTTCCGTTCAGCAGCAGATTCGCCACTTCGTACCAATGCCCGACCGGATGCAGGCACTGGCTCGGCAGATTATCCGTGTAATCCCCCGCCTCGCCCGCGGCCTCCGCCCAATCGATCAGCGCCTTGTGCAGACTCGCGCGCACTTTCTCTTTCTGCGGATCGAGCTGCTGATGCGGCATCTCCTCAAACGCGAAACGCAGGTCGCGCACCGTCGGCACCATGCGCAGCCCGATCGAGCGTCCTGGAGAAAGCACTACACGGCCGTCGTGTCGGAAATTATTTTCCGCGAGCAACACCGCCTCGGTCGCGCCATGCGTGAGATAACTCGTCGTGAAAATGTGCGTCACCGGCGTCCCGCTCAGCTCACCCGTCGCCCGGCTTTTCGCCAGATGCGTCTCGATAAAGCTGCGATGCTTCCCGCCGAGCTTCGCGAAGGGATGCAGCGCCTTCACCGTGCCCGCGCCTTGCGTCCAACGGCTGCCCGCGCCTGCGGCCAGCGTGACCACCGCGACCCGTCCTTCGCGCAGCGCCGTGAGCCCCGCTTCCTCCGCTTCGAGATCCGGCTCGTAAAGCCGCACCACGTCGGCCGCGCCGACATCCTTCACAACCGCCGTCGAGGGCAGCCGGTTTTGCGCGAGCCCGATCCGGCCCGCGCGTAGTTCATCGCGGATACGTTCGTGCTGCACGGAATCGAAGCCATTTTCTTCGAGCAGTTCCCGCACGCTTTTCGCGCCATCCGATCCGTCCTTCCGCCGCTCCGATTGCGTGGGAAAAATCCTCTGCATCATCGGCGCGAGCAGCGATTTTTCTCCCGCCGCATAAAGACTCGTCGCGGAAAAGCGGTCCATCTCGCGGCGGATTTCCGCGCGCAACGTCCGCGGATCCTGCCGCAGCCAGCGCGGCACCATCATCAGATAATACTCGGGCGATAACATCGCCGCCGCGCCCGTGCGCAGGCTGGCGAACGAACCGTTTTCGTTGATCTCGAAATCGTACACCACCGGGTCCATCGCGAATGGCAGCGCCGATTCCAGCGCGCGCTTCGTCCGCGTCATGATCTCCAGCAGCGTCGTCCGCGCCTGCGCCTTCACCGCCGGATCGACGAAGAATCCCATGCCGCCGCCCGACATGCCGCCGAGCATGACGAAGCCACGAAATTTATCGCCCAGCGCCGCGCGCGCTTCCGCGATCAACCGCTCCGTGTACGCGTTGCTCGCCCACGGAATGATCGCCTGGATCGGCCCATAAAAATTCTCCGTCGTCAGCTTCGCCACCCGCGCGACATCGCCCGTCTTCAAAGCCTCGATCAGCTCCCGCAAAATCTGCTGCGCCTCGATCCGCGCCGCCCATTCGCGTTCGAGCTTCAGGAGATATTTCTCCGTCACCATCTCCAGAATCGGGCCGACGTTTTGCGACATCCCGCCATGAACGAGGATCAGGCTGTCCTGCAATTCCCGCCGCGTGCGCGCCGAAATCGCCTCCGTGCCGAGTACCGTGTGCTTCGGCAAAAGCCGGCCGCGGCTCGTGCCGTATTCAGTTTCTCCCTGCACCGCCGCCACGCCTTCGATCAACTTGATCCCCGGCCACACGCCGCCGGAATCTTGCCAGCCGCCGCCGGATCCGCCGAGCCATTCGCCGAGGATCGCGCGACTCAGGATCGTGCGCCGTTCCTGTTCATCGAGCGCCCCGATCAACGACGACGTCTGGCCCGTTGCCCGCATGCAGAGCGCGATCAAACACCCGAGCAGATTCGTCGAAACCGCCAGCCGCGACCCTTTCGGAATGTCGCGCACCTGACTCGCAATTTCCAGCCCGCGACCCGGCCCGGCGAGCTTCGTTAAAACATCCGCCAGCGCCTGCCCTGAGCCTTCGAGCCCCGGCGGGATCAACCCGCTCGCGATCACCGCCGCCTTGAGCAGTCCGAGATAATCTTTCGCGAAATCGAAAACTTCCTCCAGCGAGCGCACATCCGTCGTCGCACCGAGATCCACACTCGTGAGCCGCAACACCGGCTCGTCGATCACGCGCAGAAACGCGCACACCGGCGGCCGCGTTTCCTGATCGCGGCCGTGCACGCCGAGATTCACCGAGATGTTCAACACCTTCGCGCCTTCGGGATAATCCATCCCGAGGAAAAAGATGTCGCTCCACGCCGCGTGGCTCAAATCCATGCGCACCGCCGTCTCCTCAAAAAGCACCGGCATCGGCCCATCGATCGACGCGCGTTCGAGCAATTCCCGCCGCAGCTTCAGCGGATAATCCAGCGGATGCCCCATGCGAAACATCCACTGATTCCCGCGCACCGTGCGCACCGTTTTCTGCACTTGTTGCGCGAGCGTCTTGAACGCCAACCCGTGATACGCCGCCGCCAGCGCGCTGCTCAACGCATCCGACGCGCCCTCACCCGTTTGATGCGCGAGGAAAACGCCCACCGCTTCTTCATAGCGACGCGAAAGGCAGAGCTTGTGTCCCTCGAACGGAATCGTCCCGCCTGTATCCACCGCGTAATGCGGTGGCAGAAAATAGCGGTGCAGCGCTTCGAGAAAAAAGATCGCCCGCACGCGGTGATAAAAATTCCCCGACCGGTGCCGGTAAGCCTCCAGCTCCGCCGCCATCGTTTCCAGCGCGGCCCGCGACGACTCGCGGCAGATTTTCTCGAAATACTTCGATCCGGTTTCAGTCCCTTCGACGAGGGCGATCAGCGTGGCGTCCACAGTTCGCGGGATTAGCGGCGGACCGCGGTTTTCGACGCGTCGATCGCCAGCTCTTCGGCCAGCAACGCGAGTACTTCAGCCCGCGTCGAGCCGTTCAGCCCGAGCGCGATTTGCGCGCGCAACACCCCGAACTGCGCCTCCAGATCCGACCGCCGCCCCGCCAGCTCCGCAGCGAGATACGGCTCCTTCCCCGCCAGTCTCGCCAGCGCCGGTGAAAGCCCCAGCCGCGCACCTGTCTCCATTGCCCGCGCCTCCTCCGCCAGCAACGTGAACACCGTCGGCGTCAGCACGTGCATGCCGAAGAAACACAGGTAATGCGCGCTGCGCAGCCCCGCCACGACACACTGTTGTTCCGCCACCGTCGGCGTGGGTTTCTCGATGACGTTGTCGATCTGATACAACCCCGTCCGCCCCGCCCGCAGCGACGCCGCCACCGTGCCGAAAAACCGCAGCTGGCTCTCATGCGTCGCCTGCACCGCCGACACTGCGCACGCTTCCGTCTCCGCGATATCGAGCAACTGCCGCGTGCAACTTTTCTCCGCGCCGCTCACATAAAGATGATCGCTGACTTGCAGCAGAAACGACTCACCGCCGACAAATTCCCGCCCGCACAACACCGCATGCCCGTAACCGCCCGCCGTTGCCTGCTCGATGAACACCAGCGATTTCACGTACGTCGCGAGCACCGTTTCGTACGCCGCCCGATCCGGTGGTGAAACAATGAGTCCCACCTGCTCGATGCCCGCCGCGAGCATTTCATCGAGGATGATCGCCAGCGCCGGCTTCGCTTCGCCGTGTCGGTCGGTGAGCGTCTGAAGAGGTAAACGACGCTGGCCGGGACCGGCCGCGGTAATGATGGCTTTGCGGATCTTGTTGGCCATGGGGAAAGTCCGGCGAGCCTCGCGAGGCCGCCCGCCGGGCCGCAACCCCGAAAAGCCGTTGAACATTCTTTCACGATCTTGTGTCGTCCCCGCCGCATGTCCGCCCTCTCGCGCGCCGATCTTTCCGAATCGCTCATCAAGCGTCTCACCTGGGACGACCTCGATCTCGCTCACGCGCGCAAGCTGATCGAGTTCGCGCGCGACGAGGATCTCGCCGGCCTCGGCCTCCGTCACCGCCCGCGCACGACCGGCGACCGTTCCACTGCGAGCTTGAAATCCCCCGCCCGTCAAAGCTCCGCCGATCTCGTCGCCCGCGAGCCGCTCGTTGCCTGCGGCCTGCCGCTGCTCCCGATGATTCTCGCGGCCTACGGTGGCGGCGCGACCGCCCAGCTTCGCGCCAAGGACGGCGCGCGCCTCGAAGCCGGCACGGTGCTCGCCACATTCGCCGGCGATCCGCGCGTCCTGCTCACCGCCGAACGCGTCGCGCTCAATTTCCTCCAGCGCCTCAGCGGCATCGCCACGCAAACCCGCCACTACGCCGACGCGCTCGGCAAGTCGCGCACCCGTCTTCTGGATACACGCAAAACCACGCCCGGCTGGCGCATGTTGGAAAAATACGCCGTGGCTTGCGGCGGCGGCTGGAATCACCGCCTCGGCCTTTTCGACCGCGTGATGCTGAAGGACAACCATCTCGCCCTCCTCGGCTCGCTCGACGATCTCGCCGGCGCCGTCGCCCGCGCGAAAAAAGCCGCGCCCGATCTCCCCGTCGAGGTCGAGGTGGACCGCCTCGACCAGATCCCGCCCGTCCTCGCCGCCGGCGCCGATGTCATCCTGCTCGACAACTTCACGCCCGCCCAGCTCCGCAAAGCCGTCGCCCTCATCGCCGGCCGCGCCTTCACCGAAGCGAGCGGCGGCATCACCTTGAAAACATTACCCAAACTCGCCGGCCTCGGCCTCGATTTCGCCTCCACCGGCGCGCTCGTGCACCGCAGCATCTGGGTCGATATCGGCCTCGACTGGCGCGCCTGATTTTTCGCCGCATCTCCAGCCGCCGTCACTCGTCTTAGTAGTGTCCTTCGCCTTCCGCTTTACCCGCCTCCCCTCGTTTCCAACAACGCCCGATGAGCAGCACCGAGACCACGATTCTCCGCGCCTTGATTGAAAAAGAAAACGGCTTCGTCTCCGGCAGCGTCCTCGCGCGCTCGCTCGACATGAGCCGCGTCGCCGTCTGGCAGCACATGGAAAAAATGCGCAGCCACGGTTTCGAGTTCGAAGCCATCCGCGCCCGCGGCTACCGCCTCACGAAACTCCCCGATCGCATCTACCCCGATCTCATCCACGCCTACCTCGCGTCGCGAAAACTTCGGTTCGACCTGCTCTGCCACGCCGAGATCGACAGCACCAACGACGAAGCCGCGCGCCAGCTCGCCGCCGGCCGCGAGGCGCCCTTCGTCGTCATCGCCGGCCGGCAGACCCGCGGCCGCGGCCGCTTCGGTCGCGTCTGGCACAGCGAAGACAACGGCAATCTCTACAGCAGCTTCGCCTTCCGCCCAAAACTCGAACCCGCGCGCATGCAAACGTTCACGCTCTGGATGGGCGTAAACATCTGCGAACTCATCGCCAATTTCGCCCGCACCACACCCGGCCTGAAATGGCCCAACGACATCCTCTTCGACGGGAAAAAAGCCGGCGGCATGCTCACCGAGGCGCGCATCGACGCCGATCAAATCCGCGACTTGGTTTTCGGTCTTGGCCTCAACCTCAACAGCACCGCCGACGCCTGGCCATCCACGCTCAACCGCCGCGCCATCTCGCTCGCCGAACACACGAAAACGCCGCTCGACATCAATAAATTCGCCGCCGCGCTCATCGGCCGCGTGCTCGACGCCTACGAACAATTCGTCTCGGGCACTTACCTGAAAACCTTCGCCGGCCGCTGGCATGAATACGACTTGCTGCGCGGCAAACCGATCAAGCTCCTCCATGGAACCGAGACGATCGCCGGCACCGCCGCCGGCATCGACGACGAAGGCTCGCTCATCATGAAAACCGACCGCGGCCGCACCGAACGTTTCCGCGCCGGCGAAGTGACGATCGAAAAAAAGTAACCGCCCGCACGGACGAAGCGTGCGCCCACCCCCGTAAGGCTCGCGCTCGCGTGACGCCGCAAACACCGCCCCCCTGAACGCATTATTCCCTCCGGCAATGCGCGACGGAAAATGTCTTCTCTCGTGAGCCGACATTGCGCACCCCCACCCGCTCCGACTATGGAGTGTGGCGCCCCGGCGCCGCTTTCTTCCCAGCCGCCGTTTTCTGCGCTCCATTATTAAGCATTAAGCGTTGAACGTTGAGCGTTGAGCGTTCGCCCCTCCAAAGAGCGGCGACTCCGCCTTACGCCGCGGAACCCCTATTCGATTAGCCGCCCATTCGTTGGATGTTCGACGTTGGATGTTGGATGTTCGCCGTCCGCCGTCCGCCCCTCGCCCTTCGCCCCGCCGCCCCGGCGCGCGGCACATTTTCCCGCTTCCCCTTCCGATTCGATGCGTCATTGGTCACCGATCTTTCCGCCATGCTTCTCTGCATCGACATTGGCAATACACACACGCACTACGGCGCGGTCGATTCCCTTGGCTCGCGTTTCCTCCGCCAGATCCCAACCCGCCTCCTCGATCACGCCACCGAAGGTTTCGCCGATCGCCTCACCAGCTTGATCGCCGAATGCCCCGGTCTGCGCGGCGCCGCCTTTTGCTCCGTCGTTCCCGGCGCCACCGAAAAACTCCGCCGCGTCCTCGATCAAAGCCAGCCCGCGCTTCCCATTTTTCAGCTCACTTACGAAAAAAAGCTCGGCGTATCCATCGGTTACCCGCGCCCCGCCGAGATCGGCCAGGACCGCCTCGCCAACGCCGCCGGCGCCCACGCGCTCTTCGGCACGCCCGCCATCGTCATCGACATGGGCACCGCCGTCACCTTCGACATCGTCACGCGCACCCACGGCTACGAAGGCGGCATCATCGCCCCCGGCGTCGAAGTCATGCGCCGCTACCTTCACGAGCAAACCGCGCTGCTCCCCAAGCTCGACGACTCTCTCCAGATCGACCGCGCCATCGGCCAGTCCACGCTCGAAGCGATGCGCATCGGCACCGTCATCGGTTTCGGCGGCATGGTTCAGGCGCTTCTCGACGGCGTCCTCGCCGAACTCTCCGCCCGCGGTGAACCGCCCCCGCAAGTCCTCGCCACCGGCGGCACGGCCGAACTCCTCCGGAAAACCCTGCGCACGCCCTTCATCGTCGTCCCCGACATCACCCTCCGCGGCCTCGCCGCCGCCTGGGAACTCAATCGCTGAGAAGATCCCGGGGACTGCCGACGTCCCGGTCCTTCCGCCATCGTTCTCGTTCTCCTACTCCTACTCGTTCTCGGCGTGGCGGCGCAGAACTACGGAGACGGACGAGGAGGAGAACGAGTAAGAGTAAGAGAACGAGAACGATAAAAACAGCGCCCCCCCGGCCAGGCCACGGGCCACCGTTCACTGGTCACTGGTCATTGGCCACTGGTCACTGGTCACTGGTCACTGGTCATTGGCCATTGGTCATTGGTCACTACCCATTCCTCACCAGCCATCCCCCGCGCCCGCCCGCCTC
>Ga0164241_10003641_pt1 | contig 15395 bp, 6 predicted proteins | sample OricomyardsoilBY_FD_108780 | JGI IMG/M metagenome (GOLD analysis project Ga0164241, IMG submission 108780) | Backyard soil microbial communities from Emeryville, California, USA - Original compost - Back yard soil (BY) | ecosystem: Environmental > Terrestrial > Soil > Unclassified | place: USA... | reverse complement strand
GGCCTGCTTGGTGATCGGGAAGAGCTCGGCGAGCTCGTTCACGGTCGCGGGGCCGCGTGAGAGACGGGCGACGATCGTCCGGCGCACCGGGTCGGCGAGGGCGGTGAAGGCCTGGTCGAGCCGGGTGTCGCGGGCGTCGTCGTCGGTCATCGCATCCTTCTTAGTCAACTTCCGTGTTGATCAACCTGTAGGTTGACCATAGGACGGCGGGACGCCGACGTCAACCCTTCGCGACGAGCCGTCCGCCGCCCTGTGCCGAGCACGGGATCCCCGCCCGCCGAGCACGGGATCGCGGCCCGTCCGGTCGTCCGGACGGGCCGCGATCCCGTGTTCGGCACAGGGGGCTCGGCGGGCGGGGTGGGGCGCCGACGCGGACGCGGACGCCGACGCCGGTCAGGTCAGCGCCGCGTCACTCCCGACGACGCGTCCACAGCGCTGCGAAGAACACCAGGAGGCCGAGCGCCAGGACCCCGCCGGCGATCAGCGCGAGGTGCCAGAAGTCCGCACCGGTGGTCGCCAGCCAGCCCGTGTCCGCCTGGGTCGGGGTGCTCGACGGTGACGGAGGCGTCGCCTCGAACGTGTTGGTCACCGTGATCGCGACGCTGGAGCCGATCGGCACCGTGACGGTGCCGGGATCGACCTTCGTCGCGTCCGCCCCGCCGTCCTTCGTCTCCGTCAGGGTGCACGTGGCGTTCGCCGGGAGACCCACGTACGTCGCGTCCTTCGTCACCGAGACCGTCCGCGTCGCCCCGCCGGGGACCTTCACGTCGGCCGGCGTCCCGTTCACCTCCCGGGTGCAGGCCAGCGAGACGGTGAACGTGTCCGTGCGGTGCTCGGACGCCCCGTCACCGTCGAGGGCCTTGTGCACGACGACCGAACCGACGTCGAACGTGTTGGTCACGGTGAGCGCCGCCGTCGCGGGCGAGTCGCCCGGCCCCGGGACCGTGATCCCGTCGGCCGGCGAGATCGCCGACGACGTCGCCCCGCCGGTTCCCGGCTCCGTCACGTCGCAGTGCGCGCCCGTCGGCAGGTCGTCCACCGTCCACGTGAGCGCGCCGGGCTTGAGCTCGTGCGTCGCGTCGTAGACGGGGTTCGGGTCCGCGCCGTCGAGCGTGCAGACCAGCCGCACCTGGAACGGCCCGCTCCCCCACGCGTCCGCGCCGTCGCCGTCGAGCTGCTTGGTGACGGTCACCGCTCCGACCGTGTAGTGGTTCGTCACGGCCACCGCGTTGACCTCGGCGCCGCCGTCGCGGAGCACGAAGCTGCCCGACGACGTCCCCGTGGTCGCGTCGCGCGCGTCACCGTCCTGCGTGATCACCACGGTGGTGGAGGGTGCGCCCTGCGTGTCCGTCTCCTCCACGGTGCAGACCGAGTTCACCGGGACGCCCGTGACGGCGTGGGTCTCGCCGCCGACGACGCTGAACGTCCGATCCTCCGGGGCCAGCTGTTCGGCCCCGTTGAACGTGCAGCTCGCGGTGAAGGTGTACGGGCCCGGGTAGTCGATCGCGATGCCGTCCTGGTTCTTCGCGCCGCCGTCGTCGACCGTCTTCGCGACGGCGAACCCGGTAGTGCCGAACGTGTTGGTGATGGTGACGGTGTCAGCGTCGGCCGGCTGCGCGTCCGGACCGTCGAGCGGGACGATCGTCGCGTTCCCGTCGGCGTCGACGTTGCTGCCCGTGATCGTCGTCGACGTGGCGCCGCCATTGTCGACCTCGGTCACGGCGCACTCGGTGCCGATCGGCTCCCCGATCGTGGTGAACGGCTGGTCCGGGCCGATCTCGACCTGGACGGGACCGGGGTTGTCGTCGATGTCCGCGACCGGGAGCGCGACCCGGTTGGCACCCTCGCCGTAGAAGCAGGCGATCCGGACCGGGAACGTGTCGGGCGCCTGATCGGCGGCCGGGCCGTCGACGATCTTCTCGATGGTCATCGGCGCGACCCGGAACGCGTTGAGGGTTCGGACCAACGTGGTGCTGTCGCCGACGCCGACCGTCACGGTCCGCGGGACGGTCACCACCAGCGGCGGGGTGGCCTGGCCCTCCGGGAACTGCTCGGTCACCGTGCAGGTGGCTCCGGTCGGCAGACCGGTCCACGTGCCGTCGACGCCGTCCGCGGGGACGACCTCGATCGGGTTCTCGCCGGGGACCGGCACCTCGACGGTCATCCCGTTCACGTCGCGCGTGCACGCCAGCGAGAACGTGTAGGTCGCGTCGAGCGCCAGCTGGTACTCGGTGCTCGGATTGTCGAGCCCGCCGATGATCTTGCGCACCGAGACCGAGCCCTCCGTGAACGTGTTCGTCACCGTGGCGACGCTCGGGTCCTCCGCGTCGTCGCCCACCGTGAACGTCGGGTTGTCGATCACCGTCTGGTTGGCACCGCCGTCCAGCGGCTCGGTCACGGTGCACGAGGCACCGGTCGGCAGGTTCTCCACCGTCCACGTCAGGTCGTCGGGCGGGGTGAGGACGTGGGTGTCGTCGTACACGACGCGCGGCGTGGTGTCGGGGTCGGTGCAGTGCAGCCGCACCGTGAACGGCCCGGAACCCCAGTCGTCCGCGCCGTCACCGGTCACGGCCTTGGTGATCTGCGCCGCCCCCACGGTGTAGGTGTTGGTGACGGCGACGGCGTTGGTCACCTCGCCGTCGGCGTCGGGCGCGATCGTGAACGTGGACGTGGTGCCGCCCGTCGGCTCGCCGGCGTCACCGCCGACCGTGGTCGTCGTCGTGGTCGACGCCGCCCCGCCCGAGTCGGTCTCCGTGACGGTGCACTCCGAGCCCGCAGGGAGCCCGTCGATCGTCTTCGAGTCGCCTCCGGAGAGCGTGAAGCTCTGGTCGGCGTCGGGGACGACCTCGGTGTCGTTGAACGTGCACGACGCCGTGACGTCGTACGTCGCGTCGTACGCGATCGGATTCCCGTCCTGGTCGACGGCACCCCCGGTGTCGACGGTCTTGCTGACGGTGAAGCCGCCCTCCTCGTAGGTGTTCGTCACCGTGACGCCGTTGACGGTGTCGGGGTCGGTCGAGATCGGGTGCGCGATGTCCGTGCGGTCCGAGTAGTCGCGCAGCGCCTCGATCGGCGCCGACCGGGCGGGAAGCACCGGCGACGACGGGTCGTAGGTGACCGTCGAGCCCTGCGGCGTCGGCTGCTCCTGGGCGTAGCACTCGGCTCCCCACGGGAGGGTCACGTTCGACCACTGCGTCGTGTCAGGGTTCGCGCGGTCGTTGACCGTGATCGTCGTCCCGTCGGCCGGCACGTTCACGACGCTCTGGTCGGTCCCGTTCGTGTCGAGGATCTGGACGGGGACGGGGATCGGCTGGTCGACGGCCCCCACGGACGTGCAGAAGAGCTTCACCGGGTAGCTGTCCGGAAGCGGGAAGTCGGTGCCCGGCGGCGTCACGACGTCCTTCGTCAGCTTGATCGAGCCCGTGGCCATCGCGACGCCGACCTTCGGCGGCTCGGTCACGAGGCTCACCGGGTGCTGGACGCCCGCGTCCGGGTCGTCCGGGTCGGTGTAGGTGCCCTGCGCGCCCTCCGCGACCGAGTTCCAGGCGATCGGCTCCTGGCCGGCCGTGGTCTGGGGCGCGTTGGCCGGCGTGCGGGTGTCGAACGTCAGCGCCAGGTCGTCCCCGGGGGCGAGCCCCTCGTTGGCGACGTTGTACGTGAGGACGGCCTTGAGCGCCGTCGCCTGGGCGAGGTCGCTCTCCGGCGTCGTCGTCGTGACCGGCGTCCACGTGCGGCCCTCGACGTCGGACTGGCAGCCGCTGTAGTCCGGGTCGGACCAGTCCACGCCGCCCGGCGTGGTCTCGTTGAGGATGTCCACCTCGTTGCAGGTCTCGTCGAGCGTGTCCGTCGTGTAGTACAGCTTCATCGGCGTGTCGACCCCGACGGGCTGGCCGTCGTAGGTGAAGTTCCCGACGAGCCGCGGACGCCACTCGGAACCGCGCGCCGTCGGCACGACGACGCCGGTGTCGCCCGGCGTCGGGAGCACGTCGATGCCCGCGACGATGTGCGCCGGGATGTTGCCGGCGTTGACGAGCCGGACCTGCCAGCGCTCGATGCCCCCGGGCCGGGTGATCGGGACGCACGAGCTGCCGTAGTAGATGACGTCGCCCGCATAGTTCGGGACGCTCGGCTCCTGGCAGCCCGAGGCGTTCTGGTCGTTCGCGTTGACGTCGAGGACGCCGAGGTCGTCGTAGTTCGGGTCACCCGGGGCGGCATCCGGGTCGCCGGCGCCGACGCCCTTGACGGCCTTGGTGATCCGCAGCGGGGTCAGGGCGCGCGGTTGCGTGGTGGTGTCCGCCGTGCAGCTCGGGACGTTCGTCGTCTGGTCGTTGTTCACCGACGCGTTGTGCGTGCTGTCGCACGTGTCGTAGACGCGGTCGTCCGAGACCGTCACCGAGTTGACGACGTCGGTCCCCGGCGCGACCGGATCGGTCCCGCCGCGGAACTCGAGGGGGGTGTCCACGACGATCGCGTCGCCCGGCTGGAGCACGAAGCCGTCCGGCAGGGTCACCTCGATCGTGGGCGCGCCGTCGGCACCCATGCAGTACTGGGCGCTCGCCCCGCCGATCGGCTCGTCCGGGCCGTCCGTGGTGCGCAGCGACACGACGAAGTCCGGGTCGGCCGGGGCGCACGTCCCGTTGTCGGGGACCTCCTGCGAGGCGGGCACGAGCTGGGGTCCGCCGTCGTCGGTGGGCAGCGTGTCCACGATCGTCACGCCCGTCTGCGGCCACTGGCCGTTGTTCGTGACGACGAACTGATAGCTGATCGGGCTGTTCGGGGACTCGTTGGTCGGTTCGGCGGTGCCGTTGCCGGGCGTCTTGGTGACCTCCACGGAGTTGGGCAGGTGGAGGTAGTCGGTGAAGTCGTTCGCCGTGTCGTCGGCCGTCCAGGGCCCCTCGCCGTTGTTCCACGAGCCCTCGCTGTGCACCTGGATGGTGTTGGTGGTTCGTCCGAGGACGTCCTCGCCCGGCGCGTTCTCGTTCGTCGACAGGTCCGACGGCACAGGCGTCACGTTCTCGCCGTCGGGGCTCCACCGCAGGTTGTCTCGCTGCTCCGCGGAGAACGTCGCGTGCGCCGTCGGGTTGGACGGGTGCTCCCAGTTGGGCTGGCCTTCGCCCGCGTCGTAGGTGAAACGCAGGCCCTCGACGTCGGCGGCGGCGACCCCGGCGGGCAGGACGGGGCCAGCGGCGTCCGTGTAGTCGCCGTCCACCCAGCAGTCGGTCAGGTCGTCGGACCCGTTGCACTGCTGGACGAGCGTGTCGCCGTCCAGCGAGTACGTCACGCCGACCAGCGCGTCGACCTCGACCCGGCTGATGGGAGCGTTGACCGTCTGGGCGGGGAAGCCGGTGAAGTCGAACGCGTTCCAGAAGAGCGGGTCGTCGTCGGTGATGGTGAGGAACGTGGTGCGTACCGTCCCGGTCGGCTTGCCGGTGAGGGCGACCGTGTACGCGTTGGTCTCGCCCTCGTACCGGCTCGCGGGGTCGATGGTCTTCGTGGCGTCGACGCCGTAGGTCGGCTCAGCGATGTTGACGGTGTCGTTCGCCGTCCCCGAAGCGGTGTCCTCCGGGTTGGTCGCGGACGCGAACGCGTAGTTGTCGACCGAGTCCGCCTCGGTGATCGCCGTGCCGTCGCCGCGGTGGTCCGCCCGGAGCTGCATGTCGAGGACGACCCGCGCCGGAGTGGTGTCGTCGGTCGTCGTGACCATGAGGCCGTGGAAGACGACGCGCACGCCGGTCACGTCGGCGAGGTCGCCCGCGGTGAGTGCGAGCGCGGCGTCGGCGGTGATCGGGTCCGTGTCCTCGACGCCGTCGTGGGTCAGGAAGACCTGGGTCGCGCTCGCGTCCGCGCCGGTGGGGGCGTCGATCGCCAGGAACCCCGTGAGGTTCATGAGGTCGAACGTGTTGGACTCGGGGGTGTCGCCCGTGACGGGCGCCGGGTCCTGGATCGTCATGGACCTGACCTTGGCGTTCGTGTCGTTGTTCGCCGTGAGGGTCAGGGCGTCCTTCGGGTAGTCGGCGGCCGCGGTGCCGTCGGGCGGCAGGCCGAGGGTGTCTTCGTCGAACTGCTTGGTGGTGCTGACGTTGACCGGCCGGTCGGTGATCGTGATCACCGCGGAGTCGGTGTCGTGGTAGTCGGCGGGGTCGCCGGCCGGGGTGTCGAGCGCCCAGCTGTCCATGCCCACGGTGTTCGACACGAGGCCGTCGGTCCCGGTGTTGTACGGCTGGTTCCCGTTGTCCGGGTCGTTGCCGAGCACCGGGTCGCCCGAGACCCGCATGTCCTGCCGGATCCGGAACACGAGGTCGACCGGACGGTCGTTCCCCACGGACTGGGCCACGCCGGAGCCGACCGGCGGGTCGGTGGGTGACGTGATGCGTGAGGCGCGGGTGGGGCTCTCGACGAACGTCAGCCGGACGCTGAGCGTCGACTCCTGCTGGGCGGCGGTCAAGGTGTAGCCGCCGAACGTCCCGTCGCACCCGTTCGCGCAGGCAGCCGCGGTGACGTCGACCCAGGCACCGGCCCCACCGCCTGCGGAGCCGTCGAACAGCTCGACCTTCGACACCTGGTCGAACGCGATGAGCGGGTCGGTCGACGTGGTGATCGGGGCGATGCGCACGAGGTCGAAGGCGTCGTAGACGGTGTCCGCGACGGCGTCCCCGGTCGCCGGGCTCGGCACGTCGGAGAGCTGCACCTGGCTCATCGGGTAGCCGCCGGTGCCCCAGCTGACCCGCGCGGTCCGCTGGTCGTCGGTGAGCGCCGGGACCAGGACGCCGCTGTCCAGGACGTCCCCCGTGTCGGGGTCGACCCAGCCCTTGTCGACGGAGTCGCCCGGACCGCTGCCGTCGGTCGGGTCGACGGTGATGTCGGCGTCGTCGTCGTCGGTCACCGGGCTCGTGTCTGCGTCGGGGTTGTCGACCTGCGACTCGACGTCGTTCGTGTAGGTCACGGGGTCGGTGCCCGTCGGCAGCGCGGACGTGCCGGGGTCGCTGCGCAGCGTCGCCCGGTGGCTGAACGACATGTAGGGCTCGACCTTGAAGCCGGGCGGAAGCCCGGCGTCCGGGTCGGTGGGCTCGAAGTCGAACTGGATGCCCTGGATGTCGTCCGGGCTCGGGTCGGAGCCGATCTGGTAGGTCCACGGCGACTGGTCGGACGAGATCGGGCCGGCGAGCGGCACCCACGCCGACCCGTTCCAGTAGTTCACCTGGAGCGTCGAGCCCGCCGGGATGTCCATGGGCCCGATCGACGTGAGGTTCATGTGGTCCCAGAACTCGGTCGGCGTCGTGCCCGGGTTCGCCGGGTCCGAGACGATGAGGTCGTCCGAGGGGACCGTCGAGGTCTGGTCGCAGGTGCCGGCGTCCACCTCGGTCTGGCCGCAGACCTCGGCCGGGAGCTCGACGACCGTGCGCGCCCCGGGGACACCGAGGATCTCGTCGGGCGTGAACACCTTGTCGACGTTCGTGTCGATGCGCGCCGGCTCACGGGTCGCGTCGTCGGAGGCGTCGTCGGTGCCCGACTGCCCCGCGTCGTCGGTGACCGTCGTCGTCGTGTTGTTCGTGGACGTCACGTCGTCCGCGCCCGGGACGGCCTGCGCCGTGACGTCGAAGGGGATGCTCGCGGCGTCCCCGGGCTCGATGCCGTCGGCGTCGTCGCTGGTGAACGTGATGTGGAAGCCGACGACATCGGCGTCCGTGTGCCCCGCGGGCACCGGCGGGACGGTGTCGCGGGAGGTGGACGTCTGCGCGTCGCTCGACGTGCCGTCCGAGTAGTCGTAGACGATCGACACGGAGTCCGCACCTGCCGGCCACGCGACGCCGGCGCCGAAGCCGCCGAAGGTGAGGCCCTGGTCGGCGAGGTCGTCGTCGCCGTCCGTGGGCTCGTCGATCACCATCGTGGTGACCGGCTGCGACCCCACCTCGGACCGGATCGTCGCCGTCGTCGAGTCGCCCGCGAGCAGGTGGTCGTCGGCGAACTCCTTGCTCGTGGTCACCGACACGTCCGCGCTCACCACGTCCACGGTCGCGTCGTCGGTCGCGTCCGCCGTGTCGTCACCCTTCGTCACGTCCGACTCGGCCGTGTTGGTGACCGTGGTCGTGCCCGTCTCCAGGTCGGCGACGTCGTCGCGCGTCTCCGTGTCGAGGACGATCGTCGCCTCGCCGTCGATCGGGATGCCGTCGGCGCCCGTGAAGGTGAACGTGATGCCGTGCACCTGGGTCAGGTCGATGCCGGCCAGCAAAGTGTTCGGATCGTCGGGGATCGGCGACACGGGAGTGCCGGTGTGCGTGGTGCCGGCGGCGTCGACCCAGTCGACCTGCACGGTGTCGGCGCCCTCGGGCGGGGTGAGCGTGGAGATGCCCGTGAGCGCGAGGTACTGGAACGGGTCGTCGCCGTCGGTGGACGGGTCCGAGACGACGAGCGAGTCGACGCTCGCGTTCGACGTGTTCTGCGCGTGGATCGTGAACTGCACGGCACGGCCGGGCACCGCGGGCACGGACGCGGGGCTGGCGTCCTTCGTGACCGTCGTGTCGAGCGTCGTCGGAACGTCGATCGTGACGTCGGCCGTGTCCGAGTCCGAGTTGCCGCCGGTCTGGCTGACGTCCGCCGTGTTGGTGACGGTGCCGTTGAAGTCCGCCGTCGCGTCGGACGGCACCCGGACGCGGATGCTGATGTTCGCGATGGTGCCCGGAGCCATGCCGTTGCCGCCGTCCGCCTGCGGCTGCGTCGCGAGGACGTCGACCGTCGTGCCGCCGTCGCCGTCGCTCCCGGACGTGTCGTAGGTGCCGCCGCCGCCGGAGGTGATCTGGACGGCATCGTCGCCGTCGAGCACGAGGGGCGGCGGAAGGGTGTCGGTCAGCTCGGCGTCGGTGCAGGACGCGGACTGGCACGTCGCCTGGATCGTGTAGGTGAACGTGTCCCCGGGCCCGTACGGCCCGGGCGAGTCCACCGACTTCGTGACCTCGAGCGTCCCCCCGGCCGCCTCGGCCGCGGGCGCGAGCAGGACGCCTGCCACCGTGAGCGGCAGCGCCAGCGCGAACGCCAGCAACGATGCGAGCAGTGCACGGGTCTTCGTCACGCGTCCCCCAGACGCCGTCCGACGGCCGGTCCCCCCGGCCGTTTGCGAACCACTCTGTTCGCGGGTCGAGACGGTCACAACCGGTGAGGCGCAGAACCACCCTGGACGGATGAGGCGCCGAGACCTCCCGGAAACAGCCCCTCGGCCGGTCTCTCGAGGGTACGAAGGACGCACGCAGCTCGCACGCGGGGCCGGCATCGCTACCGAGCACGGGACCTCTCGCCGCTGCCCACGGGGGCGGGGGCAGGGGGCGTGGCACGCTTGCGCACGTGGACGTGACGACGACAGCCGGTGCGGTGGTCGCCGTCGTCGTCCTCGTGGCTGTCCTGGTGTTCGCGGTGGTCCGGCCGCGCGGCCTGCCGGAGGCCGTGGGCGCGCTGCCGGCGGCCGTCCTGGTGGTCGCGCTCGGGCTCCTGCCGTGGCACGACGCAGCCGACGAGGCCCGGACGCTCGGCCCGACCGTCGCCTTCCTCGCCGCGATCCTCGTGCTGGCCGAGCTCGCCCGCGAGGACGGCGTCTTCGTGTGGGCGGGCGGCGTGATGGCGCGCTGGTCGCACGGCAGTCCCCGCCGGCTGCTGGGCGCGGTCTTCGTGATCGCGTCCGTCACGACGGCCGTGCTCAGCCTGGACGCGACCGTCGTGCTGCTCACCCCGGTGGTGCTCACGACGGCGACGAGGATCGGCGCCCGCGCACGCCCCGGCGTCTACGCGAGCACCCACCTCGCGAACACGGCCTCGACGCTGCTGCCCGTCTCGAACCTGACGAACCTGCTCGCCTTCGGCGCGAGCGGGCTTACGTTCGCCGGCTTCGCGGGCCTCATGGCACTGCCGTGGCTCGCGACGGTCGCGGTCGAGTACGGCGTGTTCCGCTGGTGGTTCCGCGGCGACCTCGCCACCCCCACCCACCCGGTGCCGGACGACGCGACGGCCGCGCCCGCGCCCCGGTTCGCCCTGATCGTCCTCGTCACGACGCTGGTGGGGTTCGCCGTCGTCGAGCCGTTCGGCGTCGCGCCCGCCTGGGTGGCCGCGGCAGGCGCTCTCGTGCTGGCGGCGCCGCGCGTCGTCCGGGCCCCGCGCGACGAGGCGGCCGCGGTGGTCCGCGCGGCGAACGTGCCGTTCCTCGTGTTCGTCGTCTCGCTGGGGGTCGTGGTGCTCGCCGTGCGCGGCGGACCCGTGGGCGACGGCGTCGCGCACCTCGTGCCCGAGCGGGCCGACCTCCTCGGGCTCCTGGCGGTCGCGGGGCTCGCGGCGCTCCTCGCCAACCTGCTCAACAACCTGCCGGCGACGCTCGTGCTCGTCCCCCTCACCGCCCACTCCCCCGGGCTCGTGCTCGCCGTGCTGCTGGGCGTCAACATCGGCCCCAACCTCACGTACGTCGGGTCGCTCGCGACCCTCCTGTGGCGCCAGGTGCTGCACGCGCACGACCACACGCCGTCAGCCGGGCGGTTCGTGCGCCTGGGACTCGCGACGGTCCCCGCGTGCCTCGTCGTCGGCGTCGCGGCACTCTGGGTGGGGCTGCAGGTCACGGGCCGTTGAAAGCACGGAGAGGTCAGGAGGAAGACTGATGCGGGTGCTCGTCTGGCTCACCGAGGGCACGTGGGAGGCCGCGGTCGACGCCGCCCGGGACCTCGCGCAGGGCCGTGACGCGGAGGTCGTCCTGCTGCACGTCGACGACGCCGCCACCGCGGACGCCTGGCGCTCCGGCCCCGCGGGGCTGCTCGGGCGCGGCACGCCCGCCGCCGTCGACACGCCCCTGCGCGACGCCGCGACACGCCTGCTCGAGGACGCGCAGGCACGGCTGGGACTGCCGTCGAGCGCAGACTCCCGCAGCCCGCACGGTCACGAGCGCGTCGAGACCGTGGTGGTCGACGCCTGCCGCGACGCCGACGTGCTCGTGTGCTCGCGCGACGGAGACCGGCCCGGGCCGCACAGCCTCGCCCCGCCCACCCGGTTCGTCGTCGACCACGCACCCTGCGACGTCGTGCTGGTCTGGGCGCGCGGCTGACGAGGCGGCCGGCCCGTCTGCCGCACGAGAACGGGATTTCCGACCCTCGAGAACGCGGTTCGCGCCCGTCAGCGCGCGCTGACGGGCGCGAAGCCCGTGTTCGGCACCGGAGCTGGGGTATCGAGCGGCGCGGCGTCGTAGAGGACGAGCGCGATGTCGTCGGGGGCGCCGTCGGGCCGCATCGTGCGCGACAGGAGCTCGCCGACCTCGTGCCGGTGCGCGTCCCGGACCACGGGTGCGCCGACGTCCGCCAGCCGCTCCAGACCGACGCGAAGGTCCTCACCGCGCCGCTCGACGAGCCCGTCGGTGTAGAGGAGGAGGGCGTCGCCCGGCCTCAGATGGTGCGTCGCCTCGACGCGAGGCGCGTCCAGGAGCGCCAGCAGGCCGCCGCGTCCGCCGCGGAGCCACTGGTGCCCCTCCGGGCCGACCACGAGCGGGAACGGGTGGCCGGCCGCCGAGTACCTCAGCTCGCCGGTGACCTCGTTCACGACCGCGCAGACGACGGTCGTGAACTCCGAGCCGGGGACCGTGCGCGCGTAGCGGTCGAGGCCCTCGAGCGTCGCGGCGGGCCCGTGTCCCGTCAGCAGCAGCGCGCGGGCCGCGGCACGAAGCTGCCCCATGTGCGTCGCCGCCTCGAGGCCGTGCCCCACGCAGTCGCCGACGACCACGCCCCACCGGGACCCGCCCAGCGGGACGACGTCGTACCAGTCGCCCCCGACCTCGAGCGACGACTCGGCCGGTTGGTAGTGCACGTGCCAGCGACCGGCCGGGAGCGGGTCGGGCAGCATGGCGTGCTGGAGCACCTCGGAGACGGAGCGCAGGTGGTCGACCTCCCGCTCGTGCGCGAGCGTGACCCCGATCGCGTTGCCCAGCTTCGACGCGACGAGCGCCTGGAACTCCCGGTTCCCGCCGTCGAGCGGGCGACGGCTCGTGGCCCGCAGGGCCAGCGCGCCCGTCACGTCCCGGCGCAGCGCGCCGAGCGCGTGCACGACGACGCCCTCGTGCTCGGCCAGCCGCCGCCCGCGCGCGACCTCCTCGAGCACCGCGACGGGGACGAGCGGGCGCGCCGGGTCGGTCGTGCCACGCACCACCTCGGGCTCGCCACCGGCCGGCGCGTGCTCGAGCCACAGCTCGGCGGCGGCGACGTCCGCGCTGCCCGCCAGCACCTCCATCGCGGCGTCGACGACGTCCTGGGCGCCGCCCTCGATCTCGAACAGCCGCGACGCGAGGTCGCTGATGGTGTCGAGCCGGCGCGTCGCGACGACCCGGTCGGTGGTCTCGGCGGAGATGTCGAGCATGCCGCGCACCACCCCGTCGTCGTCGTGCAGCGGCGAGTACGAGAACGTGAACGTCGTCTCCTCGTCGTAACCCGAGCGGTGCATGAGGAACGGCTTGTCGACGTGCCACAACGCCCTGCCGGCGAGGACGTCGTCGTACAGGCCGCCGAGCTCGTCCCAGATCTCCGCCCAGACCTGCTCGAACGGCGCCGCGAAGGCGGCGGGGTGCTTGTGGCTCCCGAGCATCTCGCGGTAGCCGTCGTTGTAGATCATGGTGCGCTCGTCGCCCCACGCCACCATCACCGGGAACCGCGTCGAGAAGCAGAGCATCACCGCCGAGCGCAGCTCGGACGGCCAGGTGGAGGGGTCACCGAGCGGTCCGGACGCCCAGTCCTGCTCGCGCGCGAGACGACCGCACTCGCTGTCGCCGAGGGCGAGGAGGGCATCATCGAGCCATGTCACGCTTTCCATCTGGTGCCGCCTCACGTGCCGCGGGCGCCCGCGCTGCTGGAGCGCCCGTGCGAGGAAGCATAGGCGCTCGGCGGCCTGGGTCCGGCTGCCCCGTCCCTCCTGGTCAGGGCGTCACGTCCGTCATCCGATCCTCCAGGCCGGGCGCGGTGCGGCGCCGCGACCGTGGTGATGCCTGGCACGCCCGCGCCCCCGAGGAGCCCTCGTGACCGTCCCCGTGACCGTCGACAAGGTCCGCCCCGCGGAGACCGACGCGATGATCAGCGGGACCCTGTCAGCGGGCGGCGGACTCGGCCTGGAACCTCCTCGTCCGCCTGTACCGGCCACGCCTCGACGAGCTCGCGACCTGGGAGGTGCCCAGCATCGTGCCCGCCGCCGGCTGACCGTCCGGACCACCCATCGCGGATGAGGCGCGACGTCGTCGGGTGACCCATGGTGGAGGCAGACGAGGAGGTGAGCACCGTGATGTACAGCGTCCGGGTAGAGGGGCGACTCACCGGTATCCCCCTGCACGACTACATCGAGGTCGTGGAACGCGCCCCTGGCGACGCCCCCGACGAGACCGTCCTGACCTGCCGCGTGGTCGACGCCGCGGCGCTCACCGGCGTCGTCGCGCTGCTGCACGACCTCGGCCTCACCGTCAGGGAGATGCACGCCCTGCCCGACGTCCCGACGCCCTGAGCCCCGCGATCTGAGGAGGTCTGGTGTGACCACGGAGCCCGTCGCCTCCGACGCCGTCACCGCCCTCGCCGACGAGAACGGCCGGCCGCTCCAGCACGACTCGCGCCGCCCGCCCCGCTGGTTCGCGCGCGGCCTCGTGATGGCCGCGATCGCCGTGTTCGTGGCGGTGTTCGCCTGGCACGCGTTCTTCCAGCTCAAGGGCCTGATCGTCAACGTCCTCATCGCGTTCTTCATCTCGCTCGCGCTCGAGCCGGTCGTCCTGTGGCTCGTGCGCCACGGCTGGAGACGCGGCCTCGCGGCCGGCGCCGCGCTCGTCGGGACGATCCTGTTCGCGGGGGTGATCGTCGCCCTGTTCGGCAACCTCTTCGTCCAGCAGCTCCTCGCGCTGTTCCGCAACGTCCCGACGATCTATACGGACCTCCAGAACTGGCTCTCGACCGAGTTCGACGTGTCGATCCCGGACTCGTCGGAGCTCGTCAAGGACGCCCTCGGGCGCTGGGGCGACGACGTCGCGTCGGGCGTCCTGCTCGTCGGCTCGAGCGTCGTCTCCGCGCTCTTCGCGGTCACCACGATCCTGCTCGTCGTCTACTACCTGTCGGCGGCGGGGCCCCGGTTCCGCGCGGCCGTGTGCGCGCGGCTCACGCCGGACCGGCAGGCCGAGGTCCTCATGCTCTGGGAGACCGCGCAGCGCAAGGCGTCGGACTTCATCACGTCGCGGGTCGTGCTGGCGGCGCTGTCGAGCACGTTCACGTTCGTGTTCCTCACGATCCTGCAGACGCCGTACGCCGTGCCGCTCGCCCTCTTCACGGGGATCGTGTCGCAGTTCGTCCCCACGATCGGCACCTACATCGGCGGCGCGCTGCCGGTGATCGTGGCACTGACCTCGCAAGGGATCCCGCAGGCGCTCGCGGTGCTGGCGTTCGTCATCGCGTACCAGCAGATCGAGAACTACTTCTTCTCGCCGAAGGTGTCCGCGAAGGCGCTCGAGATGAATGCCGCGGTGGCGTTCCTCGTCGTGCTGGCGTTCGGGGCGGTGTTCGGCGCGATCGGAGCGTTCCTCGCGCTGCCCGTCGCCGCGACCGTGCAGGCCGTCATGGACACCTACTGGAAGCGGCACGAGCTCGTCGAGTCCGCGATGCTGCGCGACCCGGAGCGCGTGCCGTCCAAGGACCACTGGCAGCGCGTCCGCCGTCCGCGGCCGGGCGAGGACGACGGCCGCTCCGACGGCGCCCCCGAGGCGTCCGCCGCGCCGTCGGGCGAGGATGACGACGGGTGACGCCCGGTGACGGGGTGACGGCCCCCGTCCCCGTGCCGCACCCCGTGCTCCGTTGGTGGCGCACGGTCGCCCCGCGGCGCAAGGACCTGCGCAGCGACCTCGTCGCCGGGCTCACCGGGGCCGTGAGCGCGGTGCCCGACGGCATGGCCTGCGGGCTCCTCGCGGGGGTGTCCCCGGTCCAGGGCCTGTACGCGACGTTCGTCGGGCCGATCGCCGGTGGGCCGGGCGCCTCGACGCAGCTCATGCGCGTCACGACGACGAGCGCCGCCGCCCTCGCCGCGGCGTCAGCCCTGGCCACCGTGCCCGGGAAGGAACGTGCCGGCGCGCTCGTCTGGCTCACCCTGTGCGCCGGGATCCTCATGGTCGTGGCGGGAGGCCTGCGGCTCGGGCGCTACGTGCGCTTCGTCTCGCAGTCCGTGATGCTCGGGTTCCTCACCGGGCTCGCGCTCAACATCGTGTTCGGCCAGCTCGACGAGCTCACCGGCTCGGAGGCCCACGGCAGCATCGCCCTCACCAAGGCGTGGAGCGTCGTCACCAGCCCCGGCACGTGGAGCTGGTCGTCCGTCGCGGTCGGCGTCGGGGCCCTCGCGATCCTGGTCGGCCTGTCGCGGACCCGCCTCTC
>Ga0164241_10003640_pt1 | contig 15398 bp, 9 predicted proteins | sample OricomyardsoilBY_FD_108780 | JGI IMG/M metagenome (GOLD analysis project Ga0164241, IMG submission 108780) | Backyard soil microbial communities from Emeryville, California, USA - Original compost - Back yard soil (BY) | ecosystem: Environmental > Terrestrial > Soil > Unclassified | place: USA... | reverse complement strand
GAGCGGCATGGTCGTTGACAAAAAATTAACGGGCGGGGGCGGCGGTTTCCAACCGGTAACTCGCGCCGAGGCGAGCAAGCAGGGAAACCACTACAACGGCGCGCGCCTTTTCTTGGGGCACACAGTGAGGGTTCGGTGAAGTGCCCGGAGCCGATTAAGCGCAAAATCAGTTTGCGCCCATTACTCTGTGTGGACGACCGCGTGATGCAGTCAGAGGCGGTTGAAGGCGTTTCGCCTCAAGCGGAGGCAACGGCTGGCGCAGAGGGCCCAGCCGGGTTGTGCGTCCGCCGCCGAATGTGCGTTCGGCGAGCTTGGAGGAGGCTGGATGCGTTGAAGCAATCGCCGGCGGCGTGTGTCACGGAAATTTAAATACGCGGATGCGGGGGTCCGGGATTGGACGGCCGTCAAATGGTTGTTCGCGGCTCGCGCACTATTTCGGGTCGGATGCGAAGCGGCGTTTATTCCACGGTGAATTCGTAGCCATCCGTGCCGACCAGGAGCGCGTAGGTTCCCGGCTCAAGCGTGGTGGAAAACGTCAGCGTGAGCACCTCGTCGGCGGGCTGGGCGACGGTTGCGGCGAGTCGCGTTGCGCCGAATCCCGAGAAGCCTGGCGTGATGCGTTCGAGCGTGGCGACGCGCGTGCCGTCGGCCTGGCGTTCGGTGCGGCCGGCCTCCAGCAGTGGGTAATCTGTGGATACGCCTTTGGCGCGCGAAGGCGGTTTGCCTTTGACGAGCAGCGTGAGGCCGTCGCCAGTGACGACGGGCGGCGGATTATCGCCTTTGAAAACGAGCGTGGCGGGTTTGTCGGCGTCCTTGTTTTTGGAGAAGAGGCCGCGGGCGAAACCGGCGATTCCCTGCGACGTGCTGCCGCCGTTGCGCGGCAACGGCGTCCATTCTCCCTGGATCTCAATGTAGGCGCCGGAGGAGCGCGGATATGCCGGGGCGTTGGCGGCGTCCGCGGCGGATTCATCGGCGGTCGCGGTCAGCGATGCGGCCTGTTCGGCGCTGACCCGGGTAAACGCGTAGGTGTACGCGCTGTCTTCACCGGTGAGGCGTTCGCCGTCGATGGCGAGCCCGGGGGCGGTGTCGGTCGCGAGCGCGAAGAGTGTACCCGGTTTCGCACTACGCGAGCGCCCCGAGCCGGGCATTTGCAAGCGGAGCGGATGGCCGTCGTTGCGGTAGCGGCTGTCCACGATCGCGCCGCGCCAGGGGCGGTGGAGGCGGTTGCCCGGGCCGGCGGATTCCAGGGTGGCGGTCAGTGAAGTGCCGTCGTCCGCTTGTTTCTGAAAACGCAGCAGCACGGATTCGCTGGCGTGAGTGTCTTTTGAACTGGCGGTGCCTTGATAGAGCGCGCCGGGTTTGGTGGCGGCGAGCGCGAGGTGGAGAATGGTGCCGAGCGTGGCTTTGGTGGCGGCGACGTCCTCGGGGTTCACGCGTGTGAGATCGAGCGGGATTTCGCTGGTGGCCGGGCTGGTGAGGCGGCCGTCGGCGGAGAGTTGAAGAGTGAGCGACAACGCGTCGCGGGTTTCGAGGAGCGGGCCGGCGTAGGCGATGGACTGGCCGGAGCGCGACATGAGATTGAGCAGGAAGACGCCGTTGGTGTCGTCGAATTTCCACGTGCCGAGAAACGCGCGGGCGTCACCCCAACCGCCGTCGTTGCGCAAGAGCGCGGCGACCTGGCGGGAGGCGTTGGTTTTCACGCTGGTGATTTCGAGCGATGCGTGGATTTCGGATGCGCCGGAGCGTTTCGCGGTCTGGCCGGTGAAGAGCGAGCCGGGGGCGATGAGCGACTGGAAATTGGCGAGGCGGCTTTCGCGATCGCGCTTCGTTTCAGCGCTCGATTCGGTACGAATTTTTTCGATACGCGCGATGAAATCGGCCTGCAGCGCGACGAGCTTGCGCAAGGCCTCGTCGTCGGCGGGCGAACCGGCGACGTAGTTTTTTTCACCGAAGCTCGCGCGCGGCTGGCCGCGAGGAACGGCGCGGGAGAGCGAGCCTTGGAGCAGCGAAAACGTCCATCGCCCGTCGTGTTTACGCGCGGTGGCGACGCCGGAAAGCGGGAGGTCGCCGCCGGCCGCGGTGGTTTCGCGCAGCACGATGGCGTCGAGCGGATCGGCCGGTGTATCCGAGATGCCGGCACGCTCGCGGATGCGCGGGTCCGCGGCGGCTTGAGTGGCGTCGCGCAACACGGAGGCGGACGCAGGCGTGAGCCCGAGCGTGCGGCGGAGGTAGCCGGCGGTGTTTTCCCGTTCGTAGAGGGCGGCGAAAACGGAGGCGTGGGCCGCGAATTTGACGATGCAGGAGCCGTCGCTTTGGGGGACGATGGTGCTTTCGACCCGGTCGAGCGTCAACGGACCGGGGGTTTCGCTGCGCAGCCAGGCGACGAGTTCGTTTTCGGAAACGCGGCTGGACGAGCGCGACCAGAACAAGGTGGCGACGATGATGACGATGAGCGCGGCGACCGCGATGAGGAGCGGGCGTTTTCTTTTCGACGACAGCGGCTGGCGCTCGTGTAGCGGAGGATTCGATACGGGCGGGGGCGGCGGAGCGGCGGGAGGAATCGGCGGCAGGGAAAATGACAGCGGCGGCACGACCGCGTCGGTTCCGACGACCGGTGGCGGAGCGGGTGTCGCGGGCGGTGGTGGCGGTGGTGGCGGAGGAGGCGTGGGCGGCGACGGGGACCGTGGCGGTGGGGGCGGCGGGGGCGGAAAGTCGGAGGGCATAAGCGCGGTGAGTTCTGGAACGGCGGGTCACACGGGCGAAAACCGGAGCTGTCGTCGGGCAGCTCCGGTAAGAATGCGCGGGGCGGTTTAGCGGCGAAGTTGATCGAGTTTTACCGGGATGACGAGGATCGCGCGGAGGACGTCGATCAGCAGGTAGTAAGCGAGAAACGACAGGTAGGCGAAGAGCGGCAGCAAGCACGCGGAGGCGAGCAGGCCCGCGCCGGCCAGACCACCGACGCCGGGCACCTGGAACGGGATGAAGGCGAGCATTGCGTAAGCGATGCCGGCGTCTTTTCCGAAGATCGCCAGCAACACGACGAGCACGCCCGCGCCGGCGTACACGGCGAAGAGCAGCGGCTGGAGCACGAGGAGAGTTTTCGCGAAAAACGAAAACAGGCCGATGGCTTCCTCGCCGGCGGAGGCAGGGGCTTCCTCCACGTGGGCGAGTGACGGATGCAGGGCGACTCCGCCAGCGACGATGAGGACGGCGGCGGCGAGGAGGATGGGAATCAGCGGGAGGAAGCTCTCGAGTTGGATGGCCGACACGATGCCTTGGACCAGGAGGACGAGCGCGCCGAGCAGCATGAGCAGGCCGAAACATTCGAGGACGGCGAGCGAGGCGACACGGGTTGGCGACGTGGTCAAAATGGACGCGCAGGCGTCGAGCAGGCGCTTGGCGACAAATTGAAGAACCGCGAGCAACAGGACCGCGCCGAGGGCGGTGAGGAAGATCTGGAACGAGTTATATTTTATCGCGTAGACGATGCCGTAAATGAAGACGAGGACGGCGCCGATGAGCACGAGAACTTGTCCGAGGGCGTTGGCTCCGCTGAAGAGGGCGTTAAGGCGGGCGGGGCTGAGAAAGGCGCGCGCGTAGCGGATGATGCCGCCGATGAAACTCGCGAGGATCGTGGGAAGTTTCGCCACATCGGCGGGTTTCAAGGCGGGCCGTGACGAGGCGGGCGCGGGCGGTGGCGGGGAGCCGGAGGCCGGGGAGAAAGCGGGGTCGGCCACGGGCGTGGAGAGATTGGTCGATGGGCTGATGGCGGTCGCGGGAGCGGCGAGCACGGAGGCGAGCGGACGCCAGACGGTTTCGCCGACGGGGATGATGTTGGTGGCGGTGGTGATTTCACCGCGGGAGAGGAGCAGGCGGAGTTCGTCGAGGGTAACGGGGCCGGTGGGTTGGTTGGCGGCGTTCGCGTAGTAGTATTTCATGGATACAACAGGTTGAGGCGTGGTTGGGGAGAAAGCGCGGGTGTCCGGTGATGCGGGGGCAGCGCGCTGAGAACGCGGGCGAAGGCGCGACGAACCGGGCGGGTAAGGCCGGGGCGGGGAACCGACGCGGGCGGAAGGGAAGCGGGATCGCGAACGAGCGGGACAAGCTCGCGAGCGCGGACGGGAGCTTGGCGGCGGAGCGGACGGGCTCAAGGCCAGGGTTTTCGCGGGCGGGCGGATGCAGTCGCGTGACCGTGGGCGGCGGGCGGAAGGGGGGCGCGTCGGAGCGCCTTTCAACCGGCCCTGGCCGCAGAGCCGGGTTGGCTTCGCTTCCGCGATTTTCAGGACTCGCTCGCTCTGGATCGCGAGGTGCTGACAACCCGGCGACGGAATCTTTCACAGAAGGCAGCGAAGAGAACGAAGGCCGCAAAGACTCCGGGATCACCTGCGGGCGTTCGGTGCCTTTTTATTTTTTAGGAGAAGTCCGAAGGATCGTCTCAGCGCGCAGCTGGATCGATCAGCGCTTTCCTAGGGCTGATAAGTTATTTGCGGGAGGGAGGCGGTGAATTTTTTTCCAGTCTTCCGGCGTATCGATGTCGAAGGTGAGTTCGGGAAGATCGACCACGGCGGTGGTGGCGCGATGCGTGGCGATGACGCTACGCGCGCCCTCGGCGCCGCGCAGGACGCGGAGGGTGGAAAAATGGGCGTGGGTGAAAATCGCGGGGACGCCGGCGCTGTCGCCATGGCGGGTGGCGGCGATGGTTTTTTCACCGTCGAGTGCGGCTTGGAGGCGGGTGATCGCGTGTGCTGAGAGATGAGGTTGATCGCACGCGGCGACGAGGATGGTGCCGAGTGAGGCGTCGTGGCCCTTGAGCGCGGCGAACCCGGCGGCGATGGACGTGCCCATGCCTTCGGCCCAGTGAGGATTTTTCACGATGAAAACGCCAAAGGCCTCGCGGGTGAGCTCTTCACGAATCGCGGCTTCGTGCGCGCCGATCACGACGACAATGGGAAGTGCGTGGGCGGCACGGGCGGCGTCGATGGTGCGGGCGAGGAGCGAGCGGCCCTCGAAGGAGAGGAGTTGTTTTGGTTTGCCGAGGCGGACCGAGGCGCCGGCGGCGAGGATGACGGCGGCGAAACGCGGGGGCGTGGAAACGCGTTCTTCGAGATGGCCCTGGTCGCGGTGGATCGGGAGAAGGCGTTGGCGGAGAGGGCGGGCGTCGCGGGCGGAGCGGACGGCTTGCATCTCGGCGAGGATGGCGAGCGCGATTTCCTCGGGCGTGCCGCCGCCGAGGTCGAGACCGGCGGGGGCGTGAAGGCGGGCGCGCATTTCGGGTGTGATGGCGAGGCCTTCGGCGGCGAGTTCGGAAAGGATTTTCTCGGCGCGTTTTTTAGGACCGAGCAGGCCGAGATACGCGAGCGGACGCGGGAGGAGGGCACGCAGGATCGGGAGGTCGTCGAGGTAGCGATGGGTCATGACGACGACCAGCGACCGCTCGTCGAACGGAGGAAGGGCGGAGATGGCGGATTCGGCCGGCGAAGGGAGCCGGGCGTGGGCGGCGGGGAAACGGGATTCGGTGAGCAGGGGCGCGCGGGAATCGACGACCGTGACGCGCCAGCCGAGCTCGGTGGCGAGGACGGCGAGCGATTGGGCGTCGTCGCCAGCGCCGAACAAGGTGAGCGAGGGCGGCGGGGGAAGGAATTCGCAGAAGAAGCCCGCGTCGCGATGAGCCAGCATGGGCGTGGCGGTTTGCTGTTCGATCGTGTGAGGAAGGAGATGCTTGAGAACGTAGAGATCTTTATAGTCGGGGTAGTGCCAGCAAAGACCGCCCGACGAGAGCGCCGCGAGGACGCCTGAGGATTGATGTGCGTGTGTGCACTCCAGGAAGAGGGCGACGTTTTCGCGACGGTCCCAGGCGGCGAGAACGAATTCGAGCCAGGCGGGCATGCCGGCGACGGGCTCGATCCAGACGGCGACGGTGCCCTCGCAGCCGCTGCCGGAGCCCCAGACGATGTCGGCTTCGCCGGCGGTGTTATAGTTGGCGACACACGGCCGGCCGGTTTGCAGGACGCCGGCGGCCCGGCTCATGAGGTCCGCCTCGAGGCAGCCGCCGCTGATGCCACCGATGCGGGAACCCTCCGGCCGCCAGAGCATGCGCGCGCCGATCGTGCGGAAGGAGGAGCCCGCTATGCCGACGAGGGTGCAGAGGACGGCGGGGGAAGGATCGGCGCGAAGGGAGGCGGCGATGCGCAGCAATTCTTTCATGCGGGGAGCGAGAGGATGACGACGCGGCCGGCGGACGCAACGCGGCGGGCGATTTCCGCGCGCGACGGGAACCGGGCGCTGTAGTGAAACACCGGTGACAGGGTGGAAACCGAGGCGGCGTTTTGCTCGCGAAAGTGGAAACGCCAACTACTCGCTCTTAAATGAGTTGCTGGCCGGGCGGGGGTTCGCGCAAAAAATCCGGAGCAGGACTGTCCGCTTCACCCGGTGGCGTCCTGTGTTCCCCGCCATCATGACAACGACCCTGGTTTCCCGTTCTGCTTCTCGTTTCGGCCTGCCCGCATTCCTCGCGGCGGCCTGTTTCCCGCTCGCGCTTTCGGCGCAGAGTGTCCCCGCGACCAACGATGTCGTCGCGAATGACGAATCGGTGATCCGGCTGGAAACTTTTGTGGTGACGGGTTCGGCGGTGCCGGCGATCCCGGGGCAGACGTTTCAGCCGGTCGCAACGATCACGCAGAAAGCTTTCGAGGATGCGGGTTCGGGCACGCTGGCTGAAGGACTCCGGACGATGGTGCCGGGTTTTTTTGGCGAAGCGGGCACGGAGCTGCGGGCCAATGGCGGCTCGGGCGCAGCGAAGGCGAATCTGCGCGGGCTCGGCGGCACGCTGACCTTGCTCGATGGGCAGCGGACGGTTTTCGACGAGTTGAATGTGATCCCGTTGATCGCGGTGCAACGGATGGAAATCGCGAAAGACGGCGCGAGCGCGCGTTACGGTGCCGATGCGCTCACGGGTGTTTTTAATACGATACTCGTGCCGAGCTATCGCGGCGGGAAAGTGCAGGTTTATTATGGTAACACGACCGAGGAAGATGCGGCCGTCATGCGCGTGGGGATTCTCGCGGGCGCGGGAAATGCGCGGACCAACATCGTCGTCGCGGCGGAGTCTTATCATCGCAATGCGCTGATGTCGCGGGACCGCGATGGCTCGGCCGATGCGAATGCGACGATCCAGGGCGGGCTGAACTGGCGCGATCCGGTCGTTTCCGGGCGGACGTACGCGTACAAGGCGGCGGATGGCTGGCAGTATCGCGTGCTGGCGCCAGGGAAGACAATAGGCACATCGGCGGCGGATTTCGTGACGCAGACTCAGGCGAATTACTACAATCCCCGGGAGGCCACGGCGCTGATCCCGGAGCAGGAGAACGAATCAGCGTACATCCGGTTGAACCAGCAAATCCTCAGCGGCGGGCGGCTGGAGGCGTTCGCGCGGATGCTTTATTCGAAAAACAAATACGAGAGCGCGGTCTCGCCGCTGGCGGTGACAGTCGTCTCCTATCCCGGAGTCTATCCGGCCACCAGCCCGCATTTTCCTGCGGGGATGACGGTCTATTACCCGCCGGGTTATTATTACTACCTGCGTCCATCGGTGCTCGGACCGCGCGGCCGGACGTACGAGCGCAAGGCGTATGATTTCCAGTTCGGGCTGAAGGGGCGGCTGGGCGGCGATTGGACGTGGGACGCGACGTATCTGTACAGTTGGTGGTATCGCGATGACACGCAGACGAACTCGTTCGCGTACGCAAATCTCGCGGCGGCGATCAACAACGGCTCGTACAACCCGTTCGCGCTGGATTCGGCGGCGGGCGTGAATCCCGTCAACAATATCGCATACGATAATCCGGCGGCGTTGCGGGCGTCGGCGATCGCGGGGCGGATCGATCTCGATGCGGGCGTGCGCGGCGGGTCGGTGCGGACGAGCGGCACGGTGTTCACTGTGCCCGCGGGGCGGATACAACTGGCGGCGGGTTTCGATTATGCAGTGAACGAGGCGAGCACGGTTCCCGACGGGGTGGTCAACGTGGTAAACGGAAGCTATCTCGGGTTTAACCCGAGCGGGTTTTCCGCGTCGGGCAGTGAATCGAAAGGCGCCTACGCCGAGGTGGTTTTGCCGTTGATCGGCGCGAAGCAGAACATCCGCGCCGTGCGAGATCTGCGAGTCACCGCGTCGATGCGTCGAAGCGAGAAAGAGGTGAATGGCGCGACGAAAGATAGCGGGGGCGTCTTTCAGCAGCACGAGCGGACGTTCGCTAAAAACACGCCGAAGGCCGGCGTGCTGTATCAGCCGGTTCGTGACGTGCTGTTGCGCGCGACGTACGCCGAGGGATTTCGCACGCCGAGTCTGGGCTATCTCTTCGCGGCGTCGGCCGCTTCGCAGCTTTCAGTGACGGATCCGCTGGGATTCAGCCCGGCGGCGGCGGTGCCGGTTTTCTCGCGGGGCAACCCGGAGCTGAAGCCGGAGACGTCGAAGACGTGGAATGCGGGCATCGTTCTCACACCGGAGCCGGTCAAAGGGCTGCGGGTGGAGCTCGACTATTATCGCGGTCAAATTCGCGGACTCATCGCCGATGGCGCGCAGTATATTTTGAACGCGAATGCGGCGGCGCAAGGCGCCGGGTTTGCGCGCGGCGACGCGAGCACGATCAATCCTGCGGCGGCGTTCTCCAGCTTGATCACGCGCGACGGGGCGGGACAGATCACGCGCATCGATTCCATGCCGGTGAATGCCACGGGGCGCGAAGCGACGGGCGTCGACGCGCTGATCACTTACGAGTGGCCGGTCACGTTTGCGAAGTGCGTCTCGATGCTCGCGTGGAACACGACGTTGAGCTGGGATCTCACGCTCGCGGATGGAACGCCGGAGCAGAACTGGCTCGGGCGCTACGTGGACGTTTCCACCAATAGCATCTCGCCCGGGAGCATCCCGCGGAATCGCGGACGGTTCGCGCAAGCGTATGAGAAGGGCGCGTGGTCGGCGCTCGGCGCGGTCAACTACGTGAGTCATCTCGAAGACGATTCATCGCGGACATCGGGAAAAGGTTTTCGGTATGTGGACTCCTGGACGACGTTTGACGCGCAAGTGGGCTATCGGTGGAAAGCCGCCGGCATCGAAGCGCGGCTGGGCGTGAATAATCTCTTCAACGAAGCCGCGCCATTTGCGGCGGGCGCGGTCAACAGCGTGTCGAACGCGAGCTACGATGTGACGCTGCACAACGATCGCGGGCGCTTCGTGTACGTACAGATCACGAAGACGTTTTGAGGCGTGGCGGGTAGAAAAGGGGGCCGCGTCTTAAGTGACGCGGCTACGCGGGGAAGCTCAGCGGGAGTGTGGCGAGGGTGCGCGTGATGTCGGGGAAGCCGCGGGTGGGAGCGGGGCGGCCGAGGATTTTTTTCGTCATTCGCCGCCACTTGGCCGGGTGGTGGGTCGTGACGCCGTCGGTCAGGAAGGCGTCACGGATCGCGACTTCGCCGAGGCCGCGTAAGGCGATGCGGAGCGGCGCGGCGGGGTCCTCGATGGGCGTGGAAAAGGCGCGGGAAATGTCGGTGCGCGGTTGTGCGGCGGCCGCGGCGAACTCGATCGTGTAGCGGGCATGAAGTTCGCGCCACGCGCCGTCGGGCTGCTTTTCTTCGACGACGATTTTTTGCAGTGCGGGGGCGAAATTCACGACGGTGAAGACGAGCTGCCAGCGGCCGCAGACCGGCGAGGCTTCGCGGGCGAAGGCGGGTGTGCGGCGGACGGCATTTAGCCAGGCGCGCCAGGCGGCGAGGAGGGTGGCGTCGGCATCGAGGATGAGTTCGTTTTGCCCGCGTTGTTTCAGGTCGCGCGTGCGTGTCCACATCGTCCGCGCGGCGCGGCGGCCGGCGCGAAGTTGGGCGGCGAATACGCGGGCGTCGCGCACGAGATCCGCGTGGCGGAGCCGGAAGGTCGGAGAAGCGACTGGCGCGGGCGTGCTGGAGGCAACTGTGCGGCGGAGGGCGAAGACGCCGTCGGCGGCGCGGGAGACGAAGGCGTCGCGAGATTCCAGATACGCAAGGAAGGCGAGGCTCGCCGCGAGAGGGGGCGGAAGCGCGGCCGACGCGGAATGACCAGTGACCAATGGCCAGTGACCAGTGACGGAGGAGGGTGGTGTATTTGGATTTTGGAGCGCGGCGCGAGAGCGCGGGGCTTTCACGACGCGGGGGAGCGGCCGGCGCTCCCGGGACGTGGCGGCGCGGAGGTCCCAGCGGTCGTTGATTTCCCAGCGGGCGTAGCCGGTGAAGGCGTGGGCGTCGGCGGCGAGTGCGACGCGGGCGGCGGATTTCGCGCTGAGTTTTTTGCCCGAGCCGAAGACGCGTTCGAAGCCGGCGGTGAGGAGCGTTTCGTCGTCGGTCGATTTTGTTGGATTCAGCCAGAGGCTGGCGGCGGCGGCGTCCACGACGGTGGTCATTTCAAGGGCGAGGCGGTAGGCTTCCCATGAAGTGACGAGGAAGCCGGCGGCGTTGACCGTGGCGCAGCGTTGCCACCACGAACGGATGTTTGCGAGACGGTCGCGGAAAAGCGGCAGCGGTTCGTAGCGGAAGGCGCCGTTCATGGGGCAACCCCAATACTCGATCCCGCGTGCGCGCAGCGGCCTGGCGAGATCGCTTTCGGCGAAGTTAAAAAACTCCACGCGCGGATGGTGCGGGAACGGATAATAATACCAGTCGTACGCGATGACGTCGCGCGGCAGCCGGGTGATGGCGGACGGGATGAAGTTGAGCATGTCGGCCCAGAGTCCGAGGCGCAGACCGCGGGACGACGTGAGCGTGTGCAGGCGATCGACATGGCCGGCGAAATGGGCGGCGAGACCGCGGTCGGCGATTTCGGCGCGGCAGCGCGGGCAACGGCCGAGGTGGAAGGATTCGTCGAGGCCGGCGTGGATTTTTCCCGCGGTGCAGAAAGGCGCGGTGTCGCGTATCAATTTTTCGGCGACGCGGAGGAAATCCGGGTGCAGCGGGCAGATCTGGCCGCGCGCGAGCGGGGTGCCGTCGGGTGCGCGAAGTTCGTTCAAATCGCGAAGCGCGGGGACCTTGATGAGGTATTGGGTGTGGCCGAGGAGATTGACGATGGGGACCGTGCGGATGCCGTGGCGCGCGGCGGTGTTGACGAGCCGCTGAAACTGGCGGTGCGAGTAAGCGCCGGCGCGGGCGACGCCGGGCAGCGAAGGATATTCGACGGCGTCTTCAAGATGTAGATACAGCTCGTTGTAGCCCCAGTCGGCGTAGCGCGGGAGAAGTTCGAGAAGAACGTCGAGCCGTTCGACCTGGCGGGCGAGATCCCATTGGAAGGCGCGAAGCATGAGTGTGGGGGGAAGGGCGAAAGGCGAAGGGCGAAGGAGGAGGCGCGGATTTTTAGACGAGGAGGGAGGGCGTGACCTGCCAGCGGACGGCCCACGTATGGTTGTCGCTGGAGGCGAGGGCGAGCACGGCGCCTTTTTCGAGGGCGAAGGCCGGGTGGACGGAGCGGCCGCTGACGAGGAGAGTGGCGAGAGCGCTCAAATGCGGTTCGTGGCCGACGATGGCGAGCGCGAGGGTCGGAGCGAGGGTGGCGAGGCGGCTGGCGATTTTTGCGGGCTGGTTTTCGGGGAGCAGTTCCGCGGTCTCGCGCAACGGAGCCGTGGGTGTCAGGGGGCGCAGAAGTGCGGCGGTTTCACGAGCGCGCACGAGCGGGCTGTGCCAGAATTCGGCGGGGGTGAACGCGGCGTTGGTTTTGAAGAATGCGACGAGGCGCCGGCATTCGTCGCGACCCTCCGCGCTGAGGGGCCGTGCGGGATTTTCCTCCGCAGAAACGGCGTGGGCGTGGCGGACCAAATACAGGAAAGGCATGCGCGTAGCATGACGGAGGACCCGTGGGAGCTGACCAGTGAAAACGTGCGTCCGCGGCGGATAGACGATAGACGATCACGGGCGCGCGGGCGTATCCGGGAAAAAAATTCGTTCGGGCTTCCTCCGTGCCGGGTTTTGCGAATTCTCGGGCGCATGGCTGACCGCGATTATGTGATCGGTTTCGATGCGGACGACACGCTCTGGCACAACGAGACCATCTTCGAAAACGTCCACGTGCGTTTTCGCGCGTTGCTCGCGCAGTATCACGACGGCGCGACGGTGGATCGGATGCAGTTCGCCGCGGAGATGAGGAATCTCGAGCTGTATGGTTATGGCGTGAAAGGGTTCACGCTATCGGCGATCGAGACGGCCATCGAACTGACGGCGGGAAAAATCAGTGCGGAGGAAATCAGACAGTTGCTCGAACTCGGCCGCGAGATGCTGGCGCATCCGGTGGAGTTGCTCGACGGCGTGGCGGAAACGCTCACGGCACTCGCGCCGATGCATCGACTGCTTTTGATCACCAAAGGCGATTTGCGGGACCAGGAAAGGAAGCTCGGAAAGTCAGGGCTCGCAGAGCGTTTTCGCAACGTCGAGATCGTCTCGGAAAAAGACACACGCGCGTACGAAGGGATTTTCCGCAGGCACGGGATCACACCGGAGAATTTCCTGATGGTGGGCAACTCGTTGAAGTCGGACATCGTGCCCGTGCTCGCACTGGGCGGATCTGGGGCGCACGTGCCGTATCACATCACGTGGGCGTATGAGCAGGTGGATAACGTGCCTGCTGCCGAGGGGCGTTTCTTCCGGCTGAATACCATCCGCGAGTTGCCCGCAGTAGTCGCGGCGTGGACGCGTGTCACGGGCTGATCACGCAGCGGCCTCGATCGTTTTTCGTTTTCGAAACGGCATCTCGAAGGAAAAAAACGTCAGACAGCGCCACAGCCATTCGAGCGGACCATAGTGGAAATATCTGAGCCAGGCGTGTGTTGCCAGGAGCTGCAGCATGAGGAAAACGAAACCGTAGAGCAGGCTCTGGAATTGTCCCCACTGACGGAAAAGGCCGGCTCCAAAGTGATAAAACAGGATGACGCCGATCACGTTTTGGGTGACGTAGCAGGTCAGGCTCGTCCGTCCAAAAGGGGCAAGGAGCCGGAATAAATTTCGCAGGCGTGTGAGTTGGTAGAGCAGCACGAAGCCGCCGACCCAGACGATCGTCTGCGCGAGATTCATATAGGAGGAAAGCAGGTTTCTGAGAATGCCACGCGGAGTTTTTGGCAGGTCACTCAGCGGCAGATTTTTTTGCACCCAGTAGAGGATCGCCCAGGCAACCAAAGCGACGGTCAAGGCGCGCCAGGCGAGGCGGACGGAGGCTTCAAAATTTTCGAAAACGCGCGAGCGACCGAGCAGCAAGCCCCAGATGAATAAGCCGAACATCTGGAGATACCGGCCATTTTCGACGGACCACGCAGAACGACCGAGGAGACTCGTCCAGGCGTTGACGCGGCAGACATCGACGAAGCCGCCAGCTTCGAAAACTGAATACATCTCCTTGTAGTAACTGCCGACGCCGAGCCTTAAAGGCGTATAGGCAGGGTCGGTGCAGGACTGGTTCAGTTGCCAAAGAAAGGGGAGCTGCAACAGCAGCAGTATCGAAAGCCAGCCGAGAATGCGTGCGGGCGTTCGATAGAAGAACGCGAGCGGAAGTCCTAGTACCGCGAGCATGCTCAGAATTTCGCCACAGTAGATCAGGCCGAACGCATAGCCGATGATGCCGAGCACGCAGAGCCTCCACAGGAAGCGTCCGCGAAAATCCAGTCCGCGCCGCGCCGCTCCGTCGATTATCATGAAGAAGCTCACCCCAAACATCATTGCGAAGATCGCGTAGGCTTTTCCTGCGAAGAGAAAAAACACGGTTTCGCCCGCCTGTTTATTCAGCGCTGCCAGCCATGGAGGCGGATTTGCCGGGTAGCGGCCGAAGTCGAAATGCTCGACGCAGTGGACAAGAAAAAGTCCGAGCAGGGCGGAACCACGCAGCGCGTCGATGACGTCGATGCGCGAGGATTTGGCAGGAGAAGCGGGAGGCACGGAGTTTGAGGCAGGGCGGGATCAGCGCTTCGGGAAAGCCACGAAAGCGAAAGTGCGCAGGTACGAACACGCAGCGAGAAAGTCTGACAAAACATATTTGCGCCGAACCAACAGGCGGCGTCTTGCCACCCTCAGGCCCGCTCGTAGCGTGCGCGCGTGAGCACTCCTAGTATCAGGGAACTTCGTCAGGCGCGCGCGCGTGAAGGTCAGCGTTCGCCGAAATGGCTGCGTCTGCTGTTCGTCATCTTGGGGCTGTTTGCCCTCTATGTCGTCACGGGCTTTTTCATCGCGCCGGGCATCGTGCGTTCGCAACTGGAGAAGCGGCTCTCGACCGAACTCGGGCGCGAGGTGCGCGTGTCCAAGGTCGCGTTGAATCCGCTGACGCTTTCCGGAGCGATCGAGGGATTTGCGATCCACGAGCGGGACGGCGGGAAAAACTTTATCGCGTGGAAGCGCGCGTTCGCGAACTTCGACTCGTGGTCGCTCTTCGGGGGCGAGTGGCATTTCGATGAGGTGATGTTGGACGGCGCGGAAGCGCATGTGGCGGTCGCCCGGGATGGCACGCTGAACTTCGCCGATGTGATCGCGCGGCTGACCGCGCGCATGGCGTCCGCGGCGGATAAGGGAAAATCGGATACAGCGACGAAGCCATTGCGCATCAGCCGGCTGACGGTGGGATCGGCGCAGGTGACCTATCGGGAAGAGACCGAGCCGCAGCCGTTTTCCACGGTGGTGGGGCCGATCAGTTTTGCGGTGCGGGAGTTCAGCACGGGCGGGAAGAATCAGGCGCCGGGCGAGTTTTCGGCGACGACGGAGTCGGGTGAATCGATCGGCTGGCGAGGACAGCTCGCGGTGCTGCCGTTGCGTTCGAACGGTGAGGTTTCCCTCGGGGGAATCGTGCTGAAGAAATACATGCCGTATATTTCTCGCTTCGCGCCAGTGTCGGTCAGCGACGGAACTTTCTCGTTCAAATCGCGCTACGAGTTGGTGATCGCGCAAGGGAAACCCGCGCTGCGGTTGCACGACGGCGAAATGCATCTGAAGTCGCTTAAGCTCGGTGCTCCGGAGGCGAAGGAGCCGGCGGTCGCGCTCGACGCGGTGGATGTTTCGGGACTGGCGATGGATTCCGATGCGCGTTCGGCGAGCGTGGGGCGAGTGGCGATTTCTGGCGGCCATGTATCGGTGACGCGCGATGCGCAGGGAATCGATTTGCTGCGGCTGCTGCAGCCAAATGACGTGGACACGCCGGCAAGTTCCGGCCTGGCCGCAGGGCCGGCGGTATCATCCTCGACGTCGCCGACGGCATCGCTCGGCGAACTCGCGATCGCGGGTGTGTCGGTGAGCATCCTGGATGAAACCACTCCGCGGCCGGCGCGGCAGGAAATCGAACAACTCTCGCTCAACGTAAAAGACGTGTCGCTGGCGCGGCTCGCGCAGGCGTCGCCGATCCTGTTGTCGGCGCGGCT
>Ga0164241_10003638_pt1 | contig 15401 bp, 15 predicted proteins | sample OricomyardsoilBY_FD_108780 | JGI IMG/M metagenome (GOLD analysis project Ga0164241, IMG submission 108780) | Backyard soil microbial communities from Emeryville, California, USA - Original compost - Back yard soil (BY) | ecosystem: Environmental > Terrestrial > Soil > Unclassified | place: USA... | reverse complement strand
CTCCAGGCGCTGAGCCGGCATGACCTGGTGCGCCGGGAGCTCTGGGAGCTCGTCGAGCGAGTCAACGCCTCGTTCTGCCCGCCTGGCGTCGAGATCGTCCTGGCGTTGCCGTTGCCGCGCCAGTTGAATGAGCACGAGGGCGAACTGGATTCTGTCCAGCGGGCCGTTCGTTCGACCGTCGAACGGCATTTCGCCGACAGCCTGTCGACCGGCATCACCGCAGCGGGCTGGGAAGTCCTCGGGAGTCCGGCGTGATCGCGAGGACGCGTCCGCCTTTGGCCGCGGTGACGAACAGGGTTTCCAGGCGAGGACCCCCGAGAGTCAGGTTGGTGGGGAAGGCGCCCGGTCCCAAGGGAATCTCGATGACGAGGTTGCCGAGTGGATCGATCACGGCGACGGAGTCGCCGGTGGTGGTGGCAGCCAACACGTTGCCGGCAGGATCGACGCAGAGGCCGTCGGGGCGCCCGTTCGTCAGCTCGAAGAATACCTGGCGATCGGTGAGGCGACCGCCGTCGTACCGGAACCGGAGGATTCGTGCTGCTGCCGTCTCGGCGACATAGACGGCGTCGCCCGTCGGGGACAGGCCGATCCCGTTGGGGTAGCGGCAGTCGTCCACCAGCGTGGTGACCTGCAGTCGCCCGAGATCCAATGAACGGACCGCCCCGGGCAGACCGGAGGCGGCGAACGCTTCGCCGGCGGGATCCGTGATGAGCAGCGATGCGCCGTCTGGTGTGACCAGGCAGTCATTCGGTGCGGTCAGGCCTGCTCGGACAACGTGGCGCACCGCCCCGTTCTCGAGAACCGAGACCCCCACTGCTTCGGCCTTCGGGTGTTCCGATCTCGGGTCGTTGGCGTGGACGATCCAGATCCGTCCTGCGCTGTCCTCGGCCAGGCCACTGGGTGATGCGTCGAGGTTCGCGACGACGTTCGCGCCGTGCGGTCCTATTTCGTAGACACATCGACGGGACAGGCTGGTGGCGAGGAGCCTACCTGTTGCCGTCCACAACGGTCCTTCGGTGAAGCCGAGATCACCCGCCACCGTCGTAATGCCTGCTGTGGTTGAGGTCCACCACCGTCGAGCCGCATCGGAAGTCATGGTGCTCCTTTCGGTGTCGAGGCTAAGGCCGACCATCGTGTGCGTCAACACAAATGTTGACAGACGAAAAACGGCGGCATATGTTCGGCGTGTCCGACGGCAAGCAGGGGAGGGATGTGGACCGCGCACTGATGGCCCGTTCGGCGAAGGCCGGCGTAGAGACCGCCGGCATGGACGCCGCCCTCGAACGTGTGTTGCGTCCGGGGCAGACGATCGTGCTCGGGCAGGGCGAAGGACTGCCCACCTCGGTCATGAGAGCGCTGCCGCGTCACCTCGCCGCCTTGCGCGGCAGCACCATCGTGGTCGGACTCGTCCCGATCGACTTCCCTGAGCTTCCCGGGACATCGATCCGAACCTTCTTCCCGTCCGGTCCACTCGGCAGCAGGGCCGGGATGACGGCAAGGAACGCGCGCTACATCCGCCAATCGCTGTACGAGTTCGCCAGCGGACTGCGGCACGGATCCGTCATCCCGGATGTCACGATCCTTCGGACCAGTCTTCCGCGTGAAGGCCGGGTCTCCCTCGGGCTGAATGTCGACTTCGGGCATGCCGCCGCCGAGTGTGCCGACGTACTCCTGCTGGAGGTTGACTCGGAGGCGTGCTGGACGGGCGCCTCGTCGTCCGTTGCGATCGACGGCCGAACAGTGGTGGTGGCAGCTGAGCGGCCGGTCGAGAACCCGGGCGGTGACTCCGCGGTCGAACGCCGCCCACGCTCGGCCTCCGACGATCGGTTGTCGGCCCACCTGGCAGAGGTGATACCCGACGGCTCTCACCTGCAGGTGGGTTTCGGGCAGTGGACGAGCCTCGTCAGCGACGCAGTGGCCGACCTGCGACAGATCCATCTTCAGACCGGCCAGATCGATCAGTGGGTCCTTCCCATGCTCGATGCCGGGTCGTTGAACGGCGACTCCCGGATTACGGCGACGGCAGTGGTTCCGAACGACGACGTCCTCCGAGCGCTGCGGTCGGTGGGGCCGCTCGAGCTCGAGCCGGCCGACGTGACGCACGCGCCGTCCGCGTTCGCGAGATTGCCCAGCTTCGTTGCGATCAACTCCGTCTTCGAGGTCGACCTGCTCGGGAACGTGAACTGTGAGTTCGGTCCAGGGGATCGCCTGGGCGGGGTCGGCGGCCTCCCCGACTTCGCCAAGGGCGCGCATCTCCATCCGCGCGGCCTGTCTGTGATCGCGCTGCGCGCGGAGAGCCGTGGCGCCTCGCGCATCGTTCCCCACCTCCCGCCCGGGCGCGTATCGGTGCCGGGCGACTTCGTGGACGCAGTCGTGACCGACGTCGGCGTCGCCCATGTGCGCGGGCTCGGTGCAGAGGAACGCGCCGCAGCGCTGCGCGCGATCGCAGCTCGGCACCACCGCGAAAGCCTGCGGGCACCTGACCACAACCACCGAAAGGAACCGCACCGATGAAGAACGCATTCGAGGCAACCATCGCCGCGAAGCACGTCACCGTTCGAGAGGTCGGGCTCCGCGAAGGATTGCAGTCGGACACCAAGGTGCTGGCGACCGCGGACAAGGTCGAGCTGTTCCGAGGGGTCGTCGACGCGGGCTGCAAGGAGATCAACGCGGTGTCGCTGGTCAATCCGAAACGGATGCCCCAGATGGCCGACGCGGAGGAATTCCTCGCGGCCGCCAGGGACCTGCGCGGCGACATCGTCGTGTCGGCCCTGGTGCCGAACCTGCGCGGGTTGGAGCGTGCTCTGGAGCTCCGCAAGGAAGGACTCCTCGACACCGCGCTGCTGGTCTTCATGGACAGCGAGCGAGGCCTCGCCGCGAACGGCATGACGGCTGGGCGGGCCGAGCTGCTCGACCAGATCGCGCTGTCGACCGAGCGCGCCGTCGACGCCGGGATGAATGTCTCAGTGTTCATCAGTCTAGCCTTCGGGTCCTCGCTCGACGGGTGGGTCGACCCGGCCAGGGTCGTCCGCAGCGCGGAGGACATCCAGGCCATCCCCGGCGTCGCGGAGATCATCGTGTCGGACTCGGTCGGGCACGCTGATCCTCTGCAGGTCCATCGGATGCTGAGCGACCTCGCGAACGTACTGCCGACCGACAAACGGCTGGCCCTGCATCTGCACGACACTCGGGGCGCCGGCCTCGCGAACGTGATCGGTGCGCTCAACTCACCGTTCGAGCACCTCGTCTTCGACGCCGCGTTCGGCGGCTGGGGCGGTGACTTCCCGTTCATTCCGGAGGCATTGGGCAACCTCGCCTCGGAGGACCTGGTCGAGATGCTCGCCGGGATGGGCTTCGATCTCGGCATCGACGTCGACGGACTCATCGGCGTGGCCAGACGGTACTCGCAGCTGAGCGGTCGGCCGATCGAATCCGAAGTACCGACCTGTGGTCCGATCCGATGGAAGCGCGAGCATCAAGCGCCTGCCTCGCAGTTGGCGGGTGCGCGGTGAGAGCTCTGGTGGTCGGCGCCGAGGGCTTCGTGGGGGCTGCGCTGTGCCGCGAACTGCTGTCCCGTGGGCACGAGGTCAGGGCTGTGGACATCCGGTCACCTGGCAGCCGGACATCAAGTCTGGCCGATGAGCTCGACTGGCGCATCGGGGACGCGTCCCGGCTCGAAGTGCTGCTGGACGCATTGCAGCCGCCCGAGATCGATGCCGTGTACTTCGGCACCTTCTATCGGGGAGACGTGCCTGGGGCAAGCCTCGAGCAAGAGGTCGAGGTGATGGGCAGCGCGGTGTGGCGAGCGATGAGTGTCGCACACGCGCGCGGTGTCCGCCGGTTCGTGTTCCCGAGCTCGATCGCCGTACACGGGGTGCAGAGTGACGACGATCCGGATTTCGACGAGGAGTCGCCGGTTCGCCCGTACCAGACGTACGGCGTTCTGAAGCTGATGGGGGAGTACGTCTGCTCCCGCATCAACACGCGGGCCGGACGGAACTTCGCGACCGCCGTCCGAATCCCGTCCGTCTACGGTCCGGGGGCTGATGTGGCGAGCCGCTTCGTGAACGTGCCGGCGGTCCAGGCTGCGCGCGGCGCCGTCGCATCCGTTCCGTACGCGGCGAGGGCGCGCATCTGTGTTTCGCACGTGGCAGACACCGCGAAAGCGCTGGCATCGGTGCTGGAAGCAACGGAGGTCGCTCGTTCCGTCTACGAGCTCGGTGGCCTGGATGTGTCGTACGGCGACATCGCCCAGGCAGTGGCGGAGTCGGTGCCGGCTGCCGACATTCGCTTCGGCGACGAACTGGTTCTGCCGTTCCCGCACCGCGTGACGTTTGGGCATGGCAAGGAGGAGTTCGGCTTCGCGCACCGGGATCTCGCCGACGGGATGCGATCCGTCGTCGAGTTCGAGCGCGAGCGCCGTGAGGCATGGCTTGCCGGCAAGGGCGTCCATGAAGCCGTCCGCTGACGGGATCCTCGCGGATCTGCGAATCCTCGAGATCGCGCCGTTTCTGCCCGGCCCGTTCTGTGCGCAGGCGCTGGCCGATCTCGGGGCGGAGGTGATCAAGATCGAGCAACCCGGCGGCGACCCCGCGCGCCGGCTCGAGGACGGCATCTACAGTGCGGCGAATCGGAACAAGCACGCACTTCAGGTCGACCTGAAGTCGGAAGAAGGCAGGCGGAAGGTCCTGGAGCTCGCCTCCGCTGCCGATGTCGTGATCGAGGGCTTTCGTGCGGGAGTCCTGGACCGACTCGGACTGGGCTTCAGACCGATCTCCGAGAAGAACCCGGGCATCATCTACTGCTCGATCTCCGGCTACGGGCAGACCGGCGCCAAGCGGCAGGCTGCCGGGCACGACCTGACGTTCCTGGCCGATGCCGGTGGCCTGTGGTTCTCGCCGCACGTAGGCGAGCAGCCACGCCGGTCGGGCATCCCGGTCGCGGACCTCGCAGCCTCGTCCTTCGCTGTGATCTCGATCCTGGCGGCTCTGCGTCGCAGGGACGCGACAGGTCGCGGGTGCCACCTCGATGTCGCCATCGCCGATGCGCTGCTCGCATTCGTCGCGCCGCGGGCCGGCGCGGACTTCGCTCGGTCGGATTCTCCGGCGGCAATTGCCTATGCAGCGAACGATGTCTACCGGACGGCCGGCGGTAGACACCTCGCGATCGCCGCAGTCGAGGAGAAGTTCTGGCGCAACCTCCAACTGGTGCTGAGTCCCTTCGATGCCCGGATCAACGACCCGGCCTTCGACACGCCGGCCGATCGCCGACAGAACGCGGGCGAGCTGAAAGCACTCCTGTCGGTCATTCTCGGGCAACAGGACGCCTTTGCCTGGCTGGATCTCTTCGCGCGTGCCGACGTGCCGGCGGCGCTCGTGCGCAGTCCGCTCGAGGCGGCAGGCGACGAGAACGTCCTGGAGCGCGGGATCGTGCAGCAGTCTCCGGGTGGGTCGAGGTACGTCGCCTTCCCGGTACTGCTGGACGGCGAAGTGATGGGCTCGGTCAGATCAGATCCCCCTGAGCTGTCCGATTCGGCCGGCGACGCGAGGTGGAGAGTGTGATTCGACTCTGTCAACAGATCTGTTGACAGAGTATCAAGGGCCTTCTAGATTGGGCGATATGAGCAAGGGGCATGTCGAGGAGTCGATGCGCAGGCATATCGTCCGGGATCGGAGAAACATGCGCGGTACGACGGATTACGACTGTTTGGTCATCGGCACCGGAATCTGTGGCCTTTACCAGCTGCGCCGGCTTGTCGATCTCGGTGTCTCGGTGCTCGCGGTCGACGCCAACTCTGACGTCGGCGGAACGTGGTTCAACAATCGCTATCCCGGTTGCCGATTCGACTCGGAGTCGTTCACCTACGGCTACTCCTGGTCGCCGGATGTCCTGGCCGAGTGGAGTTGGAGTGAACGGTTCGCGCCGCAGGCCGAAACCTTCAGGTACCTGAGCTTCGTCGCCGACAAGTACGCGTTGCGCCGGCACATTCGCTTCTCGACCCGGGTCGTCGCGGCCGAGTGGGACGAGGACGGTTGGCTGTGGCAGGTCGAATTCGACTCGGGGGAGTCGGTGACCGCGAGGTATCTCCTGACGGCGATGGGGATGTTGTCGATCCCGACGATGCCACGCCTCGAGGGGATCGACAGCTTCGAAGGTACCGCGCTGCACACCTTCCATTGGCCCGACGACCTGGACTACCGCGGTCAGCGGGTCGCAGTGATCGGGACCGGGTCCACCGGGGTGCAGGTGATCTCGACGATCGCATCAGAGGTGGAGCAGTTGGTCGTCTTCCAGCTGGACGCGAGCTGGTGTGTTCCGCTGCACAACTCCGCGATCGGCGCCGAGGACATGGACCGGATCCGGGCGAACTACGAGGAGATCTTCCGGCAGTGCCGGGAGTCTCCGAGCGGATTCATGTACCGGCCGGATCGGCGACGGACCAAGGACGTCTCCCGCGAGGAGCGGCTGGCGTTCTGGGAGAAGCTCTATGCCGAACCGGGCTTCGGCATCTGGCTCGGGAACTTCCGCGACGTACTGATGGACGAGGAAGCGAACAGTGAGCTGTCGGACTTCATCGCGGGGAAGATCCGAGATCGGATCGACGACGCGGAGGTCGCCGAGATCCTCATCCCGAAGGATCACGGATTCGGGACGAAGCGGGTTCCGCTGGAGATCGGGTACTACGAGACCTACAACCGCGGCAATGTCGAGCTGGTGGACCTGAACCGTACTCCGATCGAGCGCATCACCCCGAAGGGTGTGCTGGTCCGCGACGACGCCGGCGGGCAGGAGTTCCCGTTCGATCTCATCGTCTTCGCGACCGGATTCGACGCGGTCACCGGGGCATACGATCGTATCGGCTTCCGGGGCGTCGACGGCGTGAGCCTCCGGGACAAGTGGTCGCAGGGGCCGGAGACGCTGCTCGGCATCGCCACCGCGGGATTCCCGAACTTGTTGACGGTGGGTGGCCCTCAGTCCGGTTCGGTCGCCTCGAACTTCCCGCGAGGCATCGAGGATGCAGTCAACTGGGCGACCGACTTCATCGCCGATCTGGCCGGCCGGGGGTTTGCCCGGTTCGAGGCGACCAGGGATGCGGAGCTCCAGTGGGTCGGTCACGTCGAGGAGTTCCACGGCAACATGTTGATGAGCCGGACCAAGTCGTGGTTCAACGGTCACAACATCAACCTCGACCGTGAGGTGCCGAAACGGCCTCTGGTCTACAGTGGTGGCGCGGTGCGTTATCGCCGTCGCCTCCAGGAGGAGGCCGCCGCCGGGTACCCGAGCTTTGTGATCTCCTCGGGGCTTACGGCCGAGCTGACAGGCTGACCGGCCGGCGTGAGGTCTCGCGGCCTGTCAGCCGCGAGACCGGGTCCAGGGTGTTGATGGGTCGGCCGCGGCCAGGGCGCGTGTTCGCGCCTCGAGGTCGGTTGCTCCCGACAACAGGACGGACTCCTTCGTGATGCGGGCGCTTGCTGCGGAGTACACGGTGAGCCGATCGGGTGTGTTCGACGGGAGACCGGTCCTTGCCAGTGTGGCGATCACGGTCAAGGGTTCCGCGCGAGAGATGAGCAGAACGGCCACCTTCGCCTGAGGCCGGCGGCGAAACATCTGCGCATCGGTCCGGTACACGGCGACGACTCCCCGGACCAGCTCGGCGCGCTCACAGTCCCGTATGACGTCCCAGGCCGCTTGTACTGCGGACCTGATGCCGGATGGTGTGTCGTCCTGAAACTCCGCCAACACCGCTGCCCGGGCGGAATCGAGGTCTCCTTCTCCCATGATCGTGAGGTGCGGGTAGTAGTAGTGGACGGCGACATCGCTGAGATCCGCTGCGCCGGACAGCACCAGCCGCTCGGTCCCGGCCGCGCTCGAGTGCCCGGCCGAGACAGCTCGCGCATCCGACACCTCATAGACCGTGAGGTAGTTGAACCGAGAATGCGGGACGCCTTCGATCGACACTGCCACGCGCTGGAAACGCTGTGCGGCAAGGGATCCCTCCATGCGCATCACGTCACGCAGGTGCACGTTGGTGTACCACACGCCGAACTCGGCGTCGCGACCGGTGACCGCGTTGAGCTGGGCGAGCAGCAGTGCTTCTGACATCGGTGACTCTCCTCGAGGGTTGCCGACCATCAGGCTCCACCGTAACATCAACACAATTGTTGACGAAAGGAATCACATGCGCGCCGTGGAACTCGACGGATCAGGACAGTGGACCGGGCTGAGGATCCAGGACCGGCCGGATCCGGTCGCCGGTCCTGGTCAGGTCCTGGTGAAGATGCGAGCCGCGTCGCTCAACTACCGCGACCTGATGATCATCGACGGCCGCTATCGCGTCCAGGGCAAGGAAGGAATGGTCCCGCTGTCGGACGGCGCCGGCGAAGTCGTTGCCGTCGGCGACGGTGTGACACGGTTCGGCGTCGGCGCGAGGGTCATGAGTGTGTTCTTCCCGCGCTGGCACGGCGGGCGTCCCACCGCGACCGCGCTCGCGGATCAGCCGGGCAGCACGCGCGACGGGGTCTTGTCCGAGCTGGTGGTCTTCCCGGAGGCCGGTCTGGTCGACATTCCGGAACATCTGACCTATGAAGAGGCCGCCACCTTGCCGTGCGCCGGTGTCACGTCGTGGGCCGCGCTCCAGGGTCCGTTGCCGATGGCCCCTGGCCATCGTGTCCTCGCTCTCGGCTCAGGTGGCGTTTCGATGTTCGCGCTCCAGTTCGCGAAGCTCGCCGGTGCCGAGGTGATCATCACCACCTCGAGCGAGGAGAAGGCCGAGCGGCTCAAGATGTACGGGGCCGATCACGTCATCAACTACCGCACCCAGCCGGACTGGCATCGCGCCGTACGCAAGATCGCGCCGCACGGCGTCGACCACGTCATCGAGAACGGTGGCATCGGATCTCTCAGCCGCTCGATCCGCGCCTGCTCCATCGGCGGAGTCATCAACCTCATCGGGGTTCTGTCCGAGCCCGAGAACTTCGACCACACCCCGCTGATCTGGAGCATCTGCGACATCCGGCGGGTCACGGTCGGAAGCACCGCAGACTTCCAGTCCATGCTGCGTGCCATCGACTACGCCCAGCTTCACCCGGTCGTCGACCAGGTCTTCGACCTCGACGAGGCGGTACCCGCCTTCAAGCACTTCACTCACCAGCTCCATATCGGCAAGGTCGTCATCCGCATCAGCTAGCGCGCCGCGTCAACCAGCGGTTGGGCCCCCGCACTCGCGCTGAACATGATGTCAACGCAACTGTTGACAGCCTTCAAGGCCGGCGTTACCTTGGCCGGGTCGTCCAGCAGCGGCCGGGGGTAGTTGCACTGGGCATCTGATATCCGCCCGCGGGCGCCTGATCGCGAGGAACCGAGGAGAGCGATGAAGGATCGAGGAGCGTGCGCCGCGCTGGTACTCGCGCTGGTCGCATCGACACTGGTGGCGTGCGGATCCGCCGGCGCCGAGGGTACGTCGGGCACTGTCACCCTGGGCGTGATCTCGGACCGGACCGGTCCCACGATCAGTAGTCAGGGACCGTGGTTCGACGGATTCACCACGGCGATCAACGCCGAGAACGCCGCGCCGGGTGCGCTCGCGGCGACGATCAAGGTCGTCTCCCAGGACGACAAGTACGATCCCGCGGCCGGGTTGGCGGCGTACAAGGAGCTGATCGCGAAGCAGTCGACGCTAGCTGTCGTCGCCACGAACCCCGGTCTGCAAAGCGTGCTGGCCAAGCGCCTGGACCGCGACAAGATCCCGGTCGTGGCCGGCATGGTCCCGAGCCGCGATGCCATCCGGCCGCTGAACGACTGGTTCTTCTCGGTACCGCCGAACTACGGCGACCAGGTCGACGTGATGACGGCGTATGCGGCCACCATCGTCAAGAATCCGAAGCCGAAAGTGGCCTTGATCAACAACGGCACTGTCACTGGTCATGAGGTGGAGGAGCTGCTCGAGGCGAAGTTCGGTTCGATCGAGAGTGTGGTCCTGCCGCCGGCGGCGACCAGTGCGGACGCGCAGGTGCAGAAGGTCACGCAGGGGCATCCGGACTACGTGATACTTCACGGCAATCCAAGTGGTGCCAACCTGGTGCTGCGGGCGATCCAGAAGCAGGGCCTCGGTGTGCCGGTTGTCGGAGTGGCGCAGGCTGGTGGTCCGACAGTCTTCAAAGAGATCGCGCCGGAAGTGACCAAGCAGTACCACTACGTCGCACCGTTCACCCCCGCCTCGGCCGTCGTACCCGGAACCAAGACACTGATCGAGGCTGCGAAGGCGAGCGGCTTCGAGGCTGAAGCCAGTATCTCGGACTTTGTGAACGGCTACGTCGTCGGTCGCGTCATGATCAAGGCGCTGGTGGACGCGGGCGACCAGCCCACGCGGAAGACGGTGAAGACCGGCATGGAGGCGATCGACGACCTGGACACGGGCGGCCTCTCCGGCAGGCTCGGATTCGGTCCTGATGATCACCTTGGTCTGGCAACGCTCAGGATCGCCGGGTGGGACCCGGCCAAACGTAGCCTGACCTTCGTAGGCGACTACGACGACTTCGAGAAGTACCTGACCAACGCCTACGGCAACTGAGACTCCGGCACATCCGCTGTCAGCGCTCGAGGTCGACTGCTCCCGAGGTCAGCTCGACCGACCGACGTCGCGGTACCTCCGGATCGGGTGCGGGGACCCGTGGGAGCTCCGGATGCCCGGACTCGGCTTGGGGCGCGACCCCGAACGCTCACCGATGCGCCGGACCACACAGGCCAATGCCGGCTTCTGCCCGCCGGACAGCAAGCCGTGGCTGCCCGTGGGTGACACGCCACCGGTCGAGGCGCACCTGGACGATGGCGAGTCGATGCTGACGCTGACCCGTCGGCTCCTGTGGTTGCGGCGCCGCAGACCCGAACTCGCGACTGGCACGACGGGGTGGGTGTACTTCCACCGGCCCCGGACCCCTCCGTGGGGCCCAAGTGCACACTCATGTCTCAAAGGACAAGATCGATAAAGTCGATTGGTTTAATGTCCTATATTTGCTCCTCGGGCCAGTTCGACACGGTCCGCTGTTCCTCGTGAGCCGAACAGGAGCGCCACATGAGACACATCCGTCCGCTGTTGATCGTTGCCGGCCTGGTGGTGGCGACCTGCGTGTCCGCTGCTTGCAGCCCGTCCGGGGGAGGAGGTGGCACGACGACGAAGGACGGGCTGATCTCGATCAAGCTCGGGTGGCAGAAAGTGCCGATGGTCGCTCCGAACTACCTGATGGCCGAGGAGGGCAAGAAGTACGGCCTGGACATCGAGCTGGTCGAGTTCAACCGCTACACCGACATGCGGATCGCACTCGAGAACGGCTCGATCGACTTCGGGACGGTCGGTCCGGGAGATGTCGCCCTGTCTGCCGATGGCGGGAGCTCGCGCCTTGTCGCCATCGCGGGCGAAGCGACCGGAGCCGATCTCCTTGCCAAACACGCCGGGATCGGGCGACTCAGCTGGAAGAACCTTGCCTCCGGCGACGTCCGCTTCGGCAGCTTCGGTGCTGGTATCGCGTGGGTCAAGACGGTTGCCACGCTCGACGAGCAGGGCTACGACATCGGTGACGTGGACGAGATCAAGGTCGCCGGGACGATCCAGGACGTGATGCAGACACTCAAGTCCGGCGGTACCGAGGTCGTGATGAACGTCGACCCGGCCATCGCGCAGGGCGTCCAGGAGGGTTACGCGCAGTACGCCGACGAACTGGACATCAACTCGTCGTCGCTCGGGGCGCAGAACTCACTTTTCGTTGCCAACCGCAAGCTCCTCGACCGGCCCGACGTGATCCGGCGCGTTCTGCAGGACTACGTGGCACAGATCGCTCGTCTGGAGGCGGACCCCGGTCTCTGGGCAGCTGTCTACCAGCGCTACTCAGGAATCGAACTGCCCGTAGCGGTGGAGTCGTTGAAGCGCATACACCTCGATCTGCACTTTTCCCAGCACGAGCTGGTCGCCTTCGCCGACTTCCTGGTACGGAAGGGGATCGCGCAGAATCCCGGGCTGGCCACGTCGGTCGAGAGTCAGTACGAGTACGGCCCGCTGGCGGACGTGACAGGAAAGACGTCCGAAGTTCTCGGCAAGTCCAGATGACGACCACACTGCGTCGCAGTCGCATGGATGGCCGGGACGACTTGGCGCTGAGGTCGTCGGCCGGACCTGCCGGATGGACGGAGCGTCGCGTCGGCCGGCTGGCGATGGGGCTCATCGTTCCGGCCGTCCTCGTCCTGGCACTGCAGGTTCTCGCCGGCCGAGCACTCCTGCCAGGCGGTATTCCAGCTCCCAGCGTGGTCGCCGAGACATTACTGCGCTGGGTCGCCGGAAATCCCAAGTCATCGGTTGACCTGTACGCCGGTACCTGGTGGGCCCAGGTGCGGGGGAGCGGGCAGCGAGTGCTGCTGGGTTATCTGGCGGCAACCGCGGTCGCAGTCCCGCTGGGCGTTCTCGTGGGTGGAAACCGCGTCGCCTTCGTCGCGCTCGACCATGTGATCCACGCCCTGCGCACGGTTCCCGCGCCGTCCTGGGTCCCGTTCTCGCTCGCGGTGTTCGGGCTCAGTCCGCTGTCGGCCATCTGGTTGATCGCGCTCGTCGCGTTCTTTCCCATCGTCGTCAACACGGTGATCGGTGTGCAGCAGGTGCCGGCCATCTACCGCGATGCAGGGCGAATGCTGGGCGCCTCCACCTTCGTGATCTGGACGCGGGTGCTGTTCCCGGCGGCGCTGCCGTTCGTCTTCGTCGGATTGCGACTCGGCGTAGGCATGGCATGGATCGCGGTTGTGGTCAGCGAGCTGATCGGTGTCAAGAACGGACTCGGGTACAGCCTCTATCAGGCATACCAGTTCGGCCGCATGGACGTCATGGTCGCGGCGATGATCACGCTCGGTCTGCTCGGGCTCGCGTCAGACCGACTTGTCGGCGCGATCGGGAGATCGGTGGTGGGGCGGTGAACAGTTCACTCGGGAGTCCTGCGGTGGAGATGACGGCGGTGTCGCAGTCGTTCGACGGGCTGGCGGTCCTGGAGGACTTCGGCCTGACGGTGAACAGGGGTGAGTTCGTCTCCCTCGTCGGGCCGAGCGGGTGCGGCAAGTCGACGATTCTGAACCTCGTCGCCGGCTTCACGCAGCCGGCTCAGGGCTCGGTCAAGGCCGGCGGTCGGCTGGTCACAGGCCCCGGCCCCGAGCGCGGGGTGTGCTTCCAGCAGGCTGCGCTGTTCCCCTGGCTGTCACTCATCGACAATGTGACCTTCGGCCCTCGGGCCCGGCATGAGCTCGACCCGCAGCGACGAGCACGGGCGGTCAGGCTGCTCGAGGAGTTCGGCCTCGGTGAGTTCCTCCGGCACCGCCCAGCTCAGCTGTCCGGTGGAATGCAGCAGCGGGCGGCCATCGCCCGGGTTCTCGTGAACGAGCCCGACGTCCTCCTGATGGACGAGCCGTTCGGAGCTCTGGATGCCCAGACTCGTCTGCGCATGCAACGCTTCCTCACCGAGGTACAAGGCGAGTTCGGCTGCACCATCGTCTTCATCACCCATGACATCGACGAAGCGCTGCTCATGAGCGACCGGGTGCTGGTTCTGAGTCATCGTCCGGCCCGTGTCGTGGACGAGATCGTTGTGGACCGATCACAACCTCGGACACCGGACTACCTCCTGACAGAGGAGTTCCGACGACACAAGGCGAGAGCCTTCACCGCGCTGGAGTCGACCTTCAGCGACAGATCCCTTTGACGACCCAGGAGACGGACATGACTGAACGATCACTGGACGACACCATCGAACCGGCCGGATTCCAGTCGATCCGGGTGACCCGTGACGGTGTCGTCGCCACGATTCGGTTGCTTCCCGAAGACGGTGCGATCGCTCCGGAGAACGTCGATCGGCCAGTGACGATGTTCGCGCAGCACAAGGAATTGGGTGTCGCGGTCGAATGGCTGGCGCGCGACGAGTCGACGCGGGTCATCGTCCTGACCGGCGCCGACGACACGTTCGTCGTTCCGTCCGCGACGAGGTCGTGGACGCTGAAGGACCTCGCCCCGCAGGAGGACTGGGCGCTCATGCAAGGCCTTCGCCAGACGTTGACCGCGATCATCGATGCGGACACGCCGGTGATCGCGCGGGTCAACGGCGATGCGATCGGCTACGGCTCCAGCTTGGTCTATGCGTGTGACTTCGTCGTCGCGACCGAGGACGCCTTGATCGCGGACCACCACCTGGGCATGGGGGACCTGCCGTACGGTCGTGCCGACTTCGGCTTCGTTCCGGGCGACGGCGGCAGCATCTTCGTCCCGCTGCACATGCCTCCCGCGATGGCTCGCGAGTACCTCATGCTGGCGCGGAGTTGGTCCACCACCGAGCTCGCGGCCGCTGGTGTCATCAATTACGCGGTTCCGCGGGACCGCCTGGACGAGACCGTGGACAGCCTGGTCGCGAGGCTGCTGCGTCGGCCGCAGTACGCATTGGCTTGGACCAAGCGGCTGCTCAACCAGCCCTTCAGGCAGCGTTTCACCGAGGGCTACGAGGCCGGCATCGCGTACGAGATGTTGAACATCTACCAGCGCCGGGCGGCGATCCACCGATGACAACACTGGACGACACGCGAATCGCCATCGTCACGGGAGCGGCCGGCGGCATCGGATCAGCGATCGTGGAGCGGCTGACCGGTGACGGATTTCAGGTCGCAGCTGTGGACGTCGACGCCGCCGGTCTTGCGTCGCTCGTCGAGCGGATGGCGTCGACCGCAGTACGTGCATTCGTGTTCGACACGGCCGGGAACGCCGCGCGCGGAGTCGGAGACATCGTGGCAGAACTGGGTTCCGTCCACGCATTGGTCAACAACGCCGGAGTGCTCCACTCTGGTGACGCCCTGGCCACCTCCGACTCGGACTGGGCGCACGTCATGCACGGGAGCCTGACCGGGACGTTCACGATGAGTAGGGCGGTGCTGCCCTACCTGCTGTCACAAAGTGGCGGATCGATCGTCAACATCGCCAGTATCGCCGCGGTCGTCGGACTGAGGGACCGTGTGGCGTACAGCGCTGCGAAGGCAGGAGTACCCGGAATGACCCGGGCGATGGCGGCCGACCACGCGGCTGCCGGGGTCAGGATCAACGCAGTCAATACAGGAACGACCGAGACCCCCATGGTGGCCGCTGTCATTGCGGGATCGGCTGATCCGGAGGCGACGCGCGCAACCTGGTCGAGCCGGCAGCCGGTCGGCCGCATGGGGCGCCCAGCGGAGATCGCTGCTGCGGTGTCGTTTCTGGTCAGCGACGAGGCGAGCTACATGTCGGGATCCGTGATCACGGTCGACGGGGGGTTGTCGGTCACATGAACGGCTCGACACTCGGCTCGAAGCGAACCGAGGTGGAGGCGTTGCTCTCGGCGGATCCGGTGGTCCTG
>Ga0164241_10003637_pt1 | contig 15402 bp, 10 predicted proteins | sample OricomyardsoilBY_FD_108780 | JGI IMG/M metagenome (GOLD analysis project Ga0164241, IMG submission 108780) | Backyard soil microbial communities from Emeryville, California, USA - Original compost - Back yard soil (BY) | ecosystem: Environmental > Terrestrial > Soil > Unclassified | place: USA... | reverse complement strand
TGCCGTCGAACTGCCGGCCGATGCTGGTCAACCGCTCGCACCGCGTCACTGCACACGTCGAGACCTCCCCCGGCCGCAGCGACGGCGTGCTGATGGTCGCTGGCAGTGCCATCTCCGGCTGGCTGCTGCACGTCGAGAACGGCCACGTCGAATACCTCCAGAACAACCTCAAGCGCGACTACAGCCGCGTGCGAGCCGCGCAGCCCCTGGCCCCGGGCAAGCATGTGATCGAGATGGCGTTCACTGCCACCGCACGCGGTGAAGGCACCGTGCGCTTGTTGATCGACGGAGCCGAAGCCGCCGGCCCCACACCCGTGATCACGGTGCGCCTGATGCTCAGCCCTTTGCACGAAGGGCTGTGCGTTGGCCGCCTGTGGGGCTCGTCCCCCAGCGGGCAGGATATGCACGGGTCGAACGCCTTCCAGGGCGAGATCGACGTGATCGAAATCGCCCTCGGACCGATGCTCGATCTGCCCATGTTGACCGGCAACCCCGATGCCTGATCCAGACGCGATCCTTCGAGATGCAAATACACCGTCCGCTGGAGAACAAGGTGTGGATGCGCATTGCGATGTACTGATCGTCGGCGCCGGCCTGTCCGGCGGGATCGCCGCATGCTGGTCAAGGACGCGGTAGCCGACGGTCATCTTCAGTTCTCGTCTTGACCTTCAGCCTTGGCCCACGCGCAAGCCTCGGCGCGGAACCCGAAAGCAATCTGATTGCACAGCAGACCCAACATGAATTCACTCCACGTATCACGCGAAGACATCCTCCCGCCCGACGCCCCCGAGTACGGCGAGGTCGTCAACAAGACCATCCGCGACTCGGTCGCGAAATGGCCGCCTAGCCGGCGCCCGGCGGCGGGTGCGCCGAACATCGTCGTTATTCTTCTGGACGACTTGGGGTTCGGTCAGATCTCCAGCTACGGTGGGCCGATTGAGGCGCCCAACATCGCCAGGCTTGCAGCCGGCGGGCTGCGTTATTCCAACTTCCACACCACCAGCCTGTGTTCGCCCTCGCGCGCCGCGCTGATGACGGGGAGAAACCACCACTCGGTGGGCTTCTCGGCCATCGCCGAAATGGCCACCGGCTTTCCCGGCTCGCACACCTACCTGCCCAAGAGCGCGGTGACCATCGCCGAGGTGCTGCGCCAGCACGGCTACGCCACGATGTGCAGCGGCAAGTGGCATCTGACGCCGATGACCGAATCGACCGCGGCCGGTCCCTTTGAGCGCTGGCCGCTGGGCCAGGGCTTCGAGCGCTTCTACGGCTTCATGGGCGGAGAGACCGACCACTGGCACCCGATGCTGACGGTGGACAACCACCGCACGCCGATACCGGAGCGCGATGGTTATCACCTGAGCGAAGACCTGACGGACCAAGCCATCCGCATGATCCGCGACCAGCAGCAGGTCGCCACGGGACGCCCCTTCTTCCTGTACATGCCCTTCGGCGCGCCGCACGGCCCCTTCCATGTCGCGCCCGAGTGGATCGAAAAGTACAAGGGCCGATTTGCCCACGGCTGGGACCGCGAACGCGAGCTGACCTTGGAGCGCCAGATCAAGCTGGGCATCGTGCCAGCCAACACCGTGCTGCCCCCGCGCAACGCCGGCATCAAGGCTTGGGACGAACTGGACGAGGACGCGCGCCGCCTGTTCGAACGCATGCAGGAGACCTTCTGCGGTTTCGTCGACCATTGCGACGCGCAGATCGGCCGACTGGTAAAGGCCATCGAGCAGCTGGGCCAGCTCGACAACACCCTGATCCTCTTCCTGAGCGACAACGGCGCCAGCCAGGAAGGTGGCGAGAACGGGCTGCTCAGCGCCGAGCGCTTCCGCAACTTCATGCCCATGAGCGTGGCCGAGATGCTGCCGCGCATCGATGAGATCGGCAGCGCCTCCACCGGCACCATGTACCCGGCCGGCTGGGCCATGGCCGGCAACACGCCCTTCCAGCGCTGGAAGCGCGATACGCATCGCGGCGGCAATACCGATCCGCTGATCGTGCATTGGCCGGCACAAATCAAGGACGGCGGCGGCATCCGCGCCCAGTACACCCACATCACTGATATCTACCCCACGCTTCTGGAGGTGCTGAAGCTGCCCGTGCCTACGCGCGTCAACGGTGTGGACCAGATCCCGCTCGAAGGCCAGAGCCTGGCCTACACGTTCGGCGACGCTAACGCGCCTCGTCAGCGCAGCGTGCAGTACTACGAGATGCTGGGCAGCCGTGCGCTGTGGCAGGACGGCTGGACCGCCGTCACCTTCCACAAGCCCAACACAAACTGGGAGGACGACCCCTGGGAGCTGTACCACCAGGACGAAGATTTCTCGCAGGCCCGCAACCTCGCCGCCCAGCATCCTGAGAGGCTGAAGGCGCTGATCGATGAGTGGTGGGTGCAGGCTGAGAAACACAAAGTGCTACCGCTGGACGACCGCTTCCTCGGCCGCGTGGTGGATCCCAAGCGCCCGCGCCCCTACGTTGCTCAGCCGCTCTACACCTACTGGCCCGACACCTCGCCGGTGCCGGCCTTTGCCGCGCCGCGCACGCTCAACCACGCGCATCGCGTCACAGTCTTTGTAGAGATTCCTGCGCAAGGCCCGGAACCAGTCCACGGTGTGCTGGCCGCCTTTGGTGCCAACCACGGTGGCTGGAGCTTCCACATCGAGGACGGTCGTCTGCACTACCTGCACAACCCGCTGGAACTGGGTGACTGCACCGTCAGCTCGCCGCCGCTCGCGCTCTCTCCAGGACGCCATCTGCTCGCCTATGCCTTCACACCCACGGCACCGGACAAGGGCCTGGTTGAACTCTTCGTCGACGACGTGAGCCAAGGTCCGGTTGAGGCCGTGTCCACCGCGCCGCTGATGTACTCCGCCGGCCTGGAAGGCTTGCAGATCGGCCGCCTATGGGGTCCGCCCGTGTCGCCGCGCTTGCGCGAGGGTGCGCAGCCCTTCAGCGGCCTGCTTGAAAAAGTGACCCTGGTCCTACCGCCCGATGCGCCTGTTTTCTGGCCGCTGGTGCCCGGTGCCAAGTGATTCAACTGAAGGAGATAGGTAATGAATGAACAGGTGTTGGCGGGTCGTCGAGTTGTTGTCACCGGTGGACTCGGCGCGCTGGGCCGCTGCGTGGGTGCAGTTCTCGCCTCACGTGGCGCGAGCGTCGCGCTGGTCGACCGCGCACCTCAGTCGCTGGTGGAAGGCGTGACTGTCGTCATCGGCGATACCGACCTCACAGACCCGGCTTCGGCTGAAGCGGCGATGAAGGTGGCGGTGAGCAGCCTCGGCGGTATTGACGCGCTCGTGAACGTGGCGGGCGGCTTCCGCTGGGAAAAGTTCGAGGGTGGACGGATCGAGACCTGGGAGCACATGTTTGCAATGAACGTGCGCACGGCCGTCATCGCCTGCCAACTGGCAATCCCGCACCTGCTGCAGGCCAAGGCTGCCTGCATCGTCAATGTGGGTTCACTCGGTGCCGTGAAGGCCGATGTGGGCATGGGTGCTTACGCGGCATCCAAGTCCGGCGTGGTCCGTTTGACGGAGACGCTGGCCGAGGAATTCAAGCCGCGCGGCCTGCGCGTCAACGCCGTGCTGCCTGGCGTTCTCGATACGCCGGTCAACCGCGCCGACATGCCCGATGCGGACTTTTCGCGCTGGGTTTCGCTGGAAGCGCTGGCCAGAGTCATTGCGTTTCTCTTGACGGATGACGCGGCGGCCGTGACGGGCGCTTGCATTCCCGTGATGGGCGGCGTCTGACTTCCGCAGTACCAATTGCTGTTCCAACGGGCATCTTGCCGATGCCAAACCTGACCTTCGGGTCTTGACCACTCGGGGTGGCTCGCCCACCTCAACTTATAGATATAAAGAGGATGACACGGTGAAGAAGAAAAAGTTGATGATGGTCCTGATCAGCCAAATGTGCCTGACGGGTGCTGCGCTGGCGCAGACGGCTGCGCCGCCCGTTCCTACTGGCGCAAAACCGCCACCCTCCGGCACCGGCGTGCAGATCTATGGTCTGGTCACCGAAGGTGTCACAGTGGTGAACAACCAAGCTGGCGGTGCGAGCCTGCACACGGTGGGAAACAGCCCGCTGGCGCAATCGTTTCTTGGCTTCCGTGGTCGAGAAGACCTGGGCGACGGCATGGCTGCCGTCTTCCGCCTGGAAACACTGATCGCAGCAGATACCGGCGTGGCCGGCAACACCGTGGCGGGTACTGGCAAGTTCTGGAACCGCCAAGCCTTTGTCGGTCTGACGGCCCTGGACGGTGCTGTAAGTGTCACGGCTGGACGCCAGTTCGCTGCTGCAACCGATCGCGTGGTGCGTTCACTGGATCCGTACAACGTAGGCGGCAACCTTGTCGCTACGACGCCGATGGCTCTGTTTGGGGTCAATCGCTACTACACCGCCACGGCCACTGGTACGACAGGCACGGACAGCCGCGTGGACAACAGCGTCAAGCTGCGCGTGAACGGCCCCAACGGCTTCACTGCGGCGGTGAGCGGTAGCCCCAGCGAAGGTGAGGGCCGCAACCTGAGTCTTGACCTGGCCCAGGAGACGAAGGACTACACGGTTGGGACCTACTACACCAACTACCGCCATCCCAATGTCCTAGCCAACGGGTCGGTCCCGAACAATACCGTCTACGGCCTGGGCGGCAACGTGCTGATTGGCCCGGTTCGCCTGTATCTGAACCTGTTGCACTCGTCGATTGACTCGACAACGATCGGCCAAGCGGCTCAGGTCGACAAGTTGTTCGCGTCGGGCTTGAGTTGGCTGATTTCTCCGCAGTGGGTCTACCGCTTGGAGTACACGCACGACCAGGGCAACAACGTGATCACAGGCGCCACTGCCGCGGCCAAGCATGTGAGCACAAACGGCGCGAAGAAGACCTGGGTAACTTCGATCGACTACTACTTCTCCAAGCGTACTTCGGTGTATGCGACCCTGTTCAACAACCGCTACACAGACGGCTATCTCTACGAGGCGCTCAACACCAGCGTTCGCCCCGCCGGTGTGGCCAGTTCGACCGGTTACTCGGTCGGACTGCAGACGACGTTCTGAGCACGTCCAAGCGCTGAATGTGCAAGGCGGCGGGGCCGCCTTGCCACCCCGTCAGAGAGCGTTGCGAGGCCAGGGATGGCCATGAAATTTGGAGTGAATCTGTGGCCACTTACGAGGACTTCCACGCCCGCTCGATCAACGAGCGCGATGCCTTCTGGCGTGAACAGGCCGCGCTGATCGACTGGCAACAGCCGGCCGAAACGATTTGCGATATCAGCCGCCCACCCTTTGCGCGCTGGTTCGTCGGCGGCACGACAAACCTGTGCCACAACGCGGTGGACCGACACGCTGCCACACAACCCGATGCGCGCGCGCTGGTCTGGGTGTCGAGCGAGGTCGAGGCCGAGCGCATCTACAGCTACGCAGAACTGCAGTGCGAAGTCGAGCGCATGGCCGCCATCCTGCAAGCCCAGGGCGTGGGACAGGGCGACCGCGTGTTGATCTATCTGCCGATGATTCCCGAAGCTGCATTCGCGATGCTGGCCTGTGCGCGCATCGGTGCGATTCACTCGGTGGTGTTCGGCGGCTTTGCCAGCAGCTCGCTGGCCAGCCGCATCGAGGACGCCACGCCGAAGCTGATCGTGAGCGCCGATGCCGGTAGCCGCGCCGGCAAAGTACTGGCCTACAAGCCGCTGCTGGACGAGGCGATCCGCCTGTCCGCCCACAAACCCGCACATGTGCTGCTGGTCGATCGTGGCTTGGCTGCTATGGCGCTGGAGCCAGGCCGCGATCTGGACTACGCCAGCTTGCGCGAACTGCACATCGACGCGCGCGTGCCTTGTACCTGGCTGCCTGCCAATCATCCGAGCTACACCCTGTACACCAGCGGCACCACCGGCAGACCCAAGGGCGTGCAGCGCGACACCGGCGGCTACGCGGTGGCATTGGCCGCCAGCATGAAGCTGATCTACTGCGGCGCGCCCGGCGAGACCTATCTGTGCACCAGCGACATCGGCTGGGTTGTCGGCCACAGCTACATCGTCTATGGGCCACTGATCGCGGGCATGGCAACGATCATGTACGAAGGGTTGCCGATCCGGCCGGATGCTGGCGTCTGGTGGAGTCTGGTCGAGCGCTTTCAGGTCACGGTCATGTTCAGCTCACCGACGGCCGTTCGGATCCTGAAGAAGTATGACGAATCCTGGCTGCGTCGCTACGACCTGAGTACCTTGCGCTCACTGTTCCTGGCCGGCGAACCGCTGGATGAGCCGACCTCGCGCTGGATCAGCGAAGGCCTGGGAAAACCGGTCATCGACAACTACTGGCAGACCGAAACCGGTTGGCCCATCCTCAGCGTCGCACGCGGCGTGGAGGACACACCGACTCGCTTTGGCTCGCCGGGCCTCGCCATGTATGGCTACGACGTGCGTCTGCTCGACGAAACGACCGGCGAGGAGCTGATGGAACCGGGCAGCAAGGGCGTGCTGACCATTGGCTATCCGCTTCCGCCGGGTTGCCTGCAGACTGTCTGGGGTGACGACGAGCGCTTCGTCAAGACCTACTGGACCAGCGTGCCAGGGCAGCAGGTCTACTCTACCTTCGACTGGGCCACGCGCGACGCCGATGGCTACTACTTCATCCTCGGCCGAACCGATGACGTGATCAATGTTGCTGGCCATCGTCTGGGCACGCGCGAGATCGAGGAATGCATTGCCGGCCACGCGAACATAGCCGAGGTCGCAGTGGTCGGCGTGGCAGATTCGCTCAAGGGTCAGGTGGCTATGGCCTTCGCGGTGACGCGCCAGCCGGTAGAAGATACGCAACACGCCGAGGGCGAAATCACGCAGCGTGTCGATCAAATGCTAGGTGCAGTAGCGCGACCATCGCGCGTGTTCTTCGTCAACGCGCTGCCAAAAACGCGCTCTGGCAAGCTGCTGCGGCGTGCGATTCAAGCAGTAGCGGAGGGTCGCGACCCAGGTGACATGACGACAATCGAAGATCCTTCGGCGCTCCAACAGGTGCGGGATAAGTTCCGCGAGTGAGGTCAATAGTTCCGACGCCTTCCGGGCGAGGCGTTCCGTTGAAGCACCACGTCAGACTCCGGCATAGCGCGTCCCGCACACCATGCAAGCTGGGAATTGTCCTCGCCTCGTGCATTCAATCCGAGAGTGCTTCCAGCACCTCAGAAGATGGCGCAAAGAAAGGTCCGCCTGTCACAGCCTTACTGTAGTCGAGCAAGCGGTCATAGTTTCCAGGCGGCGATCCAACAAACATGTTCTCAAGCATGCGCTCGATCGGGTCAGGCGATCGGGCGTATCCGATGAAGTAGGTACCGAACTCGCCCATGCCTGGGCGACCGAACGGCAGATTGTCTCGAAGGATCTTGACCTCCCGCCCATCGATCACGGGCGTCGTGAGCGCGCTGTGAGAATTCGAAGGCTTCAGCTCGTCAGCGAGCTCAACGTTCGACAACTTGTGGCGGCCGATGACAGCCTCCTGCTGCTCGACACTGAGTGCGTTCCAACTGGCCATGTCGTGCAGATATTTCTGCACCAAAACATAGCTTCCACCGCTGAACTGCGCGTCTTCTTCACCGACGAGCGTGAAGTCCCGCGCGACCCGTCCTTGCGGGTTTTTTGTGCCGTCAACGAAACCGATGATCGCCCGGCTGTCGAAGTAGCGAAAGCCATGCACCTCGTCATCTATTTCCAGCGCGTCGCCGAAAGCGTCCATCATCAGCCTGACTAGCTCGAAACACTGATCTATCGCGTCAGAACGGATGTGAAAAAGAATATCCCCCGGAGTTGCCGGCGCGATGCGGTTTCCGGATCCAATGCTTTGAAAGGGATGCAGCGAGGCCGGCCGAGGAGTGCCAAACAAGACATCCCACGCGCGCGATGAGAACCCGTACACACACGATAGTTGAGCGTCACGATTGCGCGATCCCACGGTTCGCACCAGCGTCGAGCGCGAGGTAATGAAGATCGACCTTAATGGTTGGACTGAAACGAAGATGCCATCAGCGGGCCTGTGCACGCGGGCAGCTCAAATCCCCTAGTCATGCAGTGACACAGGTGTGTGCTGAACGTGGGTAGCCGTTGTCATCCAACAATAGTCGTCAGCCGCGAGAAGAACCCGCGCGAATTCGGCGTTATCACCGTAGGCGCCTTCCAGGCCGGCACGGTGGGCAACATCATTCCCGATCAAGCCGTGCTGCGCGGCACGATCCGGTCTTACCAGCCCGAGGTGCGCGAGGTGCTGCTGGCGGGCCTGCGCCGCACTGCCCGGCGTGTGGCTGCAGCCTCCGGTGCGCCCGAACCCGAGGCCACGATCACATCGAGCGTGGGTGCGGTGATGAACGACAAGGGACTCATTCACCGCGTGGAGGCCGCCATCAAGAGCAGCCTGGGTGCTGACGAAGGCTGTATCCAATTGTTGCAATGTCGTGCTTGCTCAAAGCCATTGCGCAGACCTGACTTAGTACGATTTGCGCGACTTGTTGCATGGGCTCACAAAAGCGCGGACTCCTCTCGACGAGAAGCCCTGCAATTGTCGTTCCCCTCTCGTCCAATGGCGGCCCAATCCGATCTCCCGCACCAAACTTATTCGGGATGTCGAAAATCTGTTCAATCCCCATCGCATTCTAGGAAACTCATGGCATCGAGTTATTTGCCTTCCGGTCCGCTTGTGCTGCGCATGGGTGCCGACAGCCTACGCGGGTTGTCGTTCCGGCAGTGCCTGCTGGCGGCCTTCCTGCTCATCACGGGACTGCTGGGCGGTGCCGCGGCCCAGGGCATGTTCGCGCTGGAAAGCGTGGCCCTGCAGGGCCGTCAAGCGGCTCAGGATGCCGTCAGCCTGACCGAGAAAGTCCAGCGCCTGGCGGAGCGTACGGTCGCCATGGAGCGCAGTGCCCGTCAGTTTCTGGTGCTGGACGATGTGGGTCTGCTGGAGCGCTACCGCAATGCCTGGCAGGACGCCCAGACCACCCAGGCCTCGCTGGCCCAGGTCCTGGGCGGTGCCGCATCGGCAGCGCTGACCGATTGGGGCCAAAAGGCCGATGCCGCCTGGGCCATCCTCGAAAAGCCGGGCCGTGCACGACAGGCGGCGTTGCGCCGGCTCACGCCGGTTTTTGCTCACCTGCACAGCCTCAACGAAACCCTGGCCGACCAAGGCCAGCGCGAAGTGGACCGGCGCAACGACGCCCTGCTGGCGGCGCTGGAGCAGCAGCGCCGCCTGATCAGTGCCCTGGTGCTGGGTGCCATTGCGTTGGCGGCCTTGCTGGCCTTTGGCTTCGGGCATTGGCTGTCGCGCCCGCTGGCCCGTATCGAAGCGGTCATTGGACGTCTGGGTGACAACCGCTTCGATGAGCCAGTTTCGGTGCGGGGCCCAGCCGACTTGCGTCGCCTGGGCTTGCAACTGGACTGGCTGCGCCAGCGGCTGGCAGCGCTGGAGTCCGACAAGACCCGTTTCGTGCGTCACATCTCGCATGAGTTGAAGACGCCGATGGCCTCGATCCGGGAGGGCGTGGCCCTGCTTAGCGACGGTGTGGCAGGCTCGCTGAGCCCTGACCAGGCCGAGATCACGCGCATCCTGGGCAACAACAGTGCCTCCCTGCAGCGTCAGATCGAGGACCTACTGAGCTATCACACGCTTGCCTCGGAGGCTCAGCAGGTGCGGCGCCAGCCCACGACCGTCCTCGCCCTGCTGCAGGACGTGGTCGAGAGCCAGCGCTTGCTGTGGCAGGCCAAGAACCTGCGCGTGGCGGTCGAGGGCGAGGACGGCAGCGCCGACCTGGATGCGGACAAGCTCTCGATGGTGCTGGCCAATCTGCTCGTCAACGCGGTGCGCTTCAGCCCGGCAGACGCCACCATCACCCTGGCCGTTGGACACGATCCCGACAGCCTCTGGATCGACTGCGTCGACCAAGGCCCGGGCGTTGCCGACGAAGACATCGAGCACATCTTTGCCCCCTTCTATCAAGGCCGACAGCAACCGCCCGGCGCCTGGCGCGGCAGCGGCATCGGCTTATCCATCGTGCGCGAGATCATGCAGGCGCATGCCGGCTCCGCGCGCCTGCTGCCCAGCGAGCAGGGTGCCCACTTCAGGATCGAACTGCCCCATGCCTCAACTGCCTAAGACAAGTGCTCTCCTCCTTCTGATCGTGGCCCTGGCCGGCTGCGCGGCCTGGCCGCCTCGCCCCCCGGCGCCGGTGCCTGCGCCGGCTCCCGCGCCGCCCCCGCCGCCCGCACCCGTCTGCCCGCCTGCGCCTGCACCCGAAGGCCGGGAGCTGAAGGCCTTGCTGGCCTATCAGGCTGATCTGCACACGCGCAGCGCTGCCGACCTTGCCCACGAGCTGGCGACGCTCAACGAGCAGCAGGCCCTGAGTCCGGAGCTGGCGATGCGCAAGGCCCTGGTCCTGAACCTCGGGCGCAGCGCTGCTGAGCTGGCGCTGGCCCAGGCGCAGCTGGAGGCGGTCATCGGCAGCGCCGAGGTGCAGGCCGAGGTCTTCAAGCCGCTGGCGGGGCTGCTGGTCCTGCGCGTCGCCGAACAGCGTCGCCTGCTGGAGAGCATGGACAAGCTGAGCCTGCAGGTCCGCGAGAGCCAGCGCCGCGGCGATCAACTGGCCGAAAAGCTGGAGGCGCTCAAGGCCATCGAGCACACACTGCCGGGCTTGGCGCTCCAGCCGGCAACGGCCGCCAGCGGCGCGGGTCGCTGAAGGGTCCGGCCATGAAATCAGGTGCTTCCATCCTGCTGGTGGACGACGACCCGGACCTGCTGCGTCTGATGACCATGCGGCTGAGCGCGGCGGGTTACGCGGTGCAGACCGTGGCCAGCGCGGAAGCCGCGCTGGCGCAACTGGCGGTCAGGTTGCCTGCCCTGCTCATCAGCGACGTGCGCCTGCCGGGCCTTGATGGCCTGCAGCTGTTCGACGAGGTGCGCATGCGCCATCCCTCGCTGCCCTTCATCCTGCTGACGGCCCACGGCACCATTCCCGATGCGGTGGAGGCCACCGCCCGCGGCGCCCACGCCTACTTGACGAAACCCTTCGACGGCAAGGAACTGCTGAGCAAGATCAGCCAGGCCCTCAACCTGAGCAGCGCCGGCGCGGCCGGCCCGGCGGGCTCAGGCGATGGTGGGCAATGGCGCCGTGAGCTGATCAGCCGCAGCCCGCGCATGGCAGAAGTGTTGGCCGAAGCACGGCTGGTGGCCGCCACTGATGCCAGCGTGCTGATCACCGGCGACAGCGGCACCGGCAAGGAACTGCTGGCCCGCGCCATCCACCGGGCCAGCCCGCGCGCGCGCAAGCCCTTTGTCGCGGTGAACTGCGGCGCCATCCCCGAGGCCCTGCTGGAGTCCGAACTGTTCGGCCACGTCAAGGGCGCCTTCACGGGGGCGCAGGGGCAGCGGCAGGGGCTCATTCCAGCCGCGCAGGGTGGCACGGTCTTTCTCGACGAGATTGGCGACATGCCACTGGCCCTGCAGGTCAAGCTGCTGCGCGTGCTGCAGGAGCGCGTGGTGCGGCCGGTCGGCTCCAACGAGAACGTTGCAGTCGACGTGAGAGTGCTGTCGGCCACGCATCGCGACCTGAGTGTGGCGATGGCCGACGGTCAATTCCGCTCTGATCTGTACTACCGCCTCAACGTCGTCCAGCTACACCTCCCTGCGCTTGCTGAGCGGCGCGAAGACATCGCCCTGCTAGCGCAGCATTTCCTGCTCACGCTGGCCGAACGCTATCGCAAGAATCTCAACGGATTCGCCCCGGACGCCCTGGAGACCCTGATGGCTGCGGCCTGGCCCGGCAATGTGCGCCAGTTGCACAACGTGGTGGAGCAGGTGTGTGCACTGGCCACCTCGCCGCTGGTGACGTTGGCCCAGGTGCAGCGCGCGCTCCAGACCCCCGCGCTGGAAGTGCTGAGCTACGCCCAGGCCAAGCAACGCTTCGAGCGCGACTACCTGAGCCAGTTGCTCAAACTGACCGCAGGCCACGTCGCCGACGCGGCGCGGCTTGCCGACCGCAACCGCACGGAGTTCTACCGCCTGCTGCAAAAGCACGACCTGGAGCCCCAACTCTTTCGGGAGGACGGCACCGGAGAAATCTTGCTGTCGGGGCCTGGCGACAAGAGCGGCTCCAACGAATCAAGGACTTGAGCCACTCGCTCTTGAAAGCGTCGCCATTCGGCGACAAAAACGGCTGTTTCACTATCCGATCCCCGTCGGAATTTGCGTTCGCAGTTGCAAGTAATTGATTCAGATGGATTTTTTGACCTGGCATGCACTTTGCACATAGACCCTCCGTGATGCCAGCCGGCATCGCGTTTGAACTGAACCGTTCCTATATGGAGAAACGCATGCAACAACAATCCGTCCTTGTTCGCCAACTGGCCGCCGCTCTGCTGATCGGCGTGGCCTGCGTCACGGCCCAGGCCGCTGATCCGGTGTCGGCAGCACCAGCCGCAGCGACGGCAGACGATGCCGCTATCACAGCCCAGGTTCAGGCTGCGCTGCAGAAGGACAAGGACTTGTCTGCCCTTCCCATCGTCGTCAATACCAATGCCGGTGTGGTCGTACTCACGGGTGCGGTGCCTAGTGCTGCGGCAGCCGAGTTGGCGGTCAAGCTGGCCCAGGCCGTGCCGGGCGTCAAGGAAGTCAAGAGCGAACTGAAGCTGCCGGGCTGATCCGGACTCCCTATCGGGAGTGCAAAGGCCGGCCGCTTGGCCGGCCTTTTCTCATCACCTGCATGGACGCGCATCTCGCCGCCAGCCGTGATGTACCAGTGCTACATCAGCGGTGCGACGACGCTTTAAGCATCTTGTATTGGCCTTGGGAAGGCCTGCAAAACCTCTGGTCAATCCGATTGGCATGAAGGCTGACGGCAGGCGACGATCACGGTCATGAATCAGATCACTCTCGGGCTTGACCCGCTGCCCAAGAAGACTCGCAAGGAAGTCTTCCTCGAAGAGATGAACCAGGTGGTGCCCTGGTCGGTGCTGGTGGCACTGATCCAGCCGCATGCCCGCGGTGCGCATCAGGCGCTGGGTGGTCGGCCGCCGTTCGCTGTCGAGACGATGCTGCGCATCCATTGCCTGCAACTGTGGTGGAACCTGAGCGATCCGGCGATGGAAGAGGAGTTGCACGAGCGGCCTCTGTATCGGCGCTTCGTGGGCTTGGACGGTGCTGCGCGCTTGCCCGATGAGAGGACCATCCTGCGCTTTCGTCACCTGCTGGAGAAGCATGAGCTGGCACCCCGGGTGCTGGCAGCCATCAATGCCACGCTGGCCCAGCAAGGGCTGATGCCCAAGCCGCGCACGGCGGTGCAGGCCACCATCATTGCCGCACCGAGTTCGACCAAGAACAACCAAGGCCAGCGCGATCCCGAGATGCACCAGACCAAGAAGGGCAATCAGTGGCACTTCGGCATGAAGGCGCACATCGGCGTGGATGCGCAGTCGGGCTTGGTGCATAGAGTGGTCGGCACGGCCGCCAACGTCAACGACGTGACCCAGGCTGCCAAGCTGCTGCACGGCGACGAGACGGATGCCTGGGGCGATGCGGGCTACCAGGGCGTGGACAAGCGCGACGAGCTCAAGGACAGCAAGGTACGCTGGGAGATCGCGATGCAGCCGGGCAAACGCCGTGCGCTCGATCCCGCGCGAGAGTTGGATCAGTTGCTGGAGAAGGCGGAGAAGCTCAAGGCCAGCATCAGGGCCAAGGTCGAGCACCCATTCCGCGTGGTCAAGCAGCAGTTTGGCTACGCCAAGGTCCGCTATCACGGGCTGGCGAAGAACACGGCGCGGCTGACGATGCTGTTTGCGCTGAGCAATTTGTGGATGGCGAGGCGGCAGTTGATGGGAGCGCAGGGATGAGTGCGTCCGCATGGCGCCAACCAGGCGCGCTGGTAGCGCATAACGCCGAAATTCGACGCCAATCTGACCTGAAATCGTCAAGCCAGCCCGCATTTTGAAATAGCCGCGGCGCCGGACGACCTGTCAGCCTCGGCGGACGAGGTTTTGCAGACCTTCCTTAGCTATGCCCGCGGCTGGAGGTTGAACGACGTTCAGGAAGTCTGGATCAGCAAGGCAAGCCATGCGAATGATCCTGACGAGCTGATTTATCGCTTTGAAGGTGCTGGGGATCGGCTGGAGTCCTTGGGCGGCACGGCACCGCTGGATCGACGCCCACTCGTGCTGGTCAAGTCCTTCGCGGCTCGCTGACCTGCAAAGCAGACGGCCCCGCGGTCAGGCGGGGCCGAGTGAGAAAACCTGTGATGGAAAGCCAGGAACGAGCTAGCAGATCCAGCCGTGCATCGTTCCGTAGGTCTTGACGGCGGGCAGCACGGCAGCAATTGCGGCCAGGCCGGCGGCGAATGATGTCGCTCTCCACGCATGACCGGATCACCGGCACGCCGGCTCGGGTCAAGGTGCTGTGCGAATGTAAGCGTCCGGCAAAGGCATGTTGACGTGGTCTGCGGCTAGCAGGCTGAGCGCTCCGGGCAAGGACGCCACCGCGTGGGCGATAGAATCCAAGGCATGTCGCGGCAACTGACTCCTCAACAGCGTGGCTCGGTGCACTACCGAGGCGCGAGCTTGCCGCGCGGCTATTTCTGCTCGGTCACGCCACCTTAAAGCAGCACGGGCTCCTTGCCCTGCGTTGATTCTTCCGCCTGCTTTGTCGCCAGTCGCGACCCCTGGTGTCCCCGTCTCCATATTCGGACCACGCTTGCGCGTCGTCCTCGATTCCCATGTCATTCCAAACTCTGAAGCTGGACTGGTTTTCCAATGTCCGCAACGATGTGCTCGCCGGTCTGGTGGTTGCACTGGCCCTGATTCCTGAAGCCATCGCCTTTTCCATCATCGCGGGGGTCGACCCGAAGGTCGGCCTGTACGCCTCGTTCTCGATCGCCACCATCATTGCCTTCGCAGGTGGGCGTCCTGGGATGATTTCTGCCGCGACCGGCGCCATGGCGCTGGTGATTACGTCGCTGGTCAAGGACCATGGCCTCCAGTACCTGCTGGCCGCCACGGTGTTGACTGGCGTGCTGCAAATCTTCGCCGGCTGGGCCAAGCTGGGCGCCTTGATGCGCTTCGTCTCCCGCTCGGTGGTGACCGGCTTCGTCAACGCGCTGGCCATTCTGATTTTCATGGCCCAGTTGCCTGAGCTGACCAACGTGGGTTGGCAGGTGTACGCCATGACTGCCGCTGGCCTGGCCATCATTTACGGGCTGCCCTACATCACCGAGGCGGTGCCGTCGCCGCTCGTCACCATCGTGGTGCTCACCGGGGTGTCCATCTATCTGGGCTTGGACATCCGCACCGTCGGGCATATGGGCGAGTTGCCGAACAGCATGCCGGTCTTACTCATGCCGGACGTGCCCCTCAACTGGGAGACGCTGCGCATCATCCT
>Ga0164241_10003636_pt1 | contig 15405 bp, 14 predicted proteins | sample OricomyardsoilBY_FD_108780 | JGI IMG/M metagenome (GOLD analysis project Ga0164241, IMG submission 108780) | Backyard soil microbial communities from Emeryville, California, USA - Original compost - Back yard soil (BY) | ecosystem: Environmental > Terrestrial > Soil > Unclassified | place: USA... | reverse complement strand
ATCTTCGCCTTCTTTTTCTACTAATCTCAAAAAACTGAGGTCGTCATTCGGTTTTGCAATGTAACCGTCCAAACTTGTTGCTATGTAAAGTGATAATGTTCGCATTGTTTGTTATTGTCTGTTGAATGGTGCCACCTGTTGCCTGCCCCCTAACGGTAAGCATTGGCAGTGGCTCGGGCATCCAATGAATTTTCAGTCGGATCAAAAGTACAGTAAACGAACCTACCTACCAATGTATCCTCCCGGTCTTTTTTACCATGTTAAGCCTGCTGGATTTTGTCCATACATTTTCTTAAACGCAAAAAAATGCGATACGTTTTCAAAATCTAACTCTAAAAACATATCAGATGGACTTTTTTCAGTTTTCTAATTTTGTTTTTTGTTTCAGTTTTTTAAATGCCTGAATCAACAGTATTTGTTTAAAATCTTCTCTAAAATTTTTGATTTCATAACAAGCTCGTTACCTTCTAAATTCTTTACTGAAATGACGTTTGCCAATTCTTTATACAATTCCGGCATTTTCAAAATTCCTTCCACCTGATCTCTAATCCATTTATTATAGGCTATTGGATAGGTTTTGTGTTTGATAAACAAAGTCTGCAACATTTTTTGAAAGGCTGTATATAATCGGTCAAAAGCCTGAAAATGTAAACCTCTTTTGACGTAAACCGGAATATGGTTCAAGTCATAAAGACAAGCCTCCGTGGCTAATTGCAGTCTTTGTTCCTGGAGCGCGTCATTGTAATATGGCAACCATTTTGTCTTTAATTTTTTGAAATATTCACCTTCATCGATCAAGGGTTTAGAATACAATAACCTGTTTCCTATTGTCACTTCAAAAGGATCTACGGAACCGCCATCCTCCCAAATTGCTGGTTCAAAAATACCATCAATAATATCTAAATGTATTTGAGCAAACCGGCTTGATTTTTTATATTGATTTAATATTGAACTGGAATTTAAAAAGTGCTGCCAGGAATCTTCAAGGGCAGAAATTTCAGTCTTAAGTGTTGCTTCATTAACTAAAATAGCTATGTCTATGTCACTATCGGCTGTTGCCTTTCCTCTTGCAATTGAATTGACGATCAAAATTGTATCAACATTCCTTTGTTGAAGAAAAAAATCTTGTATCGCGGCAACCGATCGTTTATGAAATTCTGTTGGGAATATTATTTCTGTCATATTAACCTTGCTTTTGGATTGAAAATTTGAATTCCCGTTGTAGCATTTACGTTTAAATTAAGTTGAGAATATTTTTAATTATGCCGTTTAGGCTGGTGAAAATTGCTGCTAACAAAAATAACCACAAGATCTCTATTGCAAACCTGGCATTGAAAATTATGCGAATATACCGGCGGCCATAACGATTAATTTTTGTTTTGCTGCTGTGTCCATCATCTTTCCCATCCAATTATTCAACTTTTTATTATGGTGTTGAACGAAATTCCGTGAAAAAGCGAATCGTCGAAGATCATCTCTCAATACTTCAACGCGCTGTTTAGCTCTAACAGGGATTACGGGCGCCAGGTTTTTTTTGAAAAATTAAGAGGCAGGCTTTAAGCACCTGCCTCTTATAAACAAACCAACCGGTTTATTTTATTGTGTAGGTGCCGATGCAGCATCTTTTACAGCCACTGGCCATTTACCAGCGACCGGTACGCTTACTGCTTTGTTTGATCCACGTGTCTCATCCTGGCCAAAATAATATAACGGCCACCCTTTATAGGTCATCTGCTTTTTACCAGCAACAGTTATGGTCCCAAATAAAGCTTTGTTGAATATGGAGGGGACTACCACTTTTTCCTGTTCATAGATAGGAAATACATTATTGTTAGACAAGTCTGGTTTGGTGAACTTGTTAATGCCGAAACTGTCAACTGCAAAAGTATAAATGGTTCTGCCCGTATCATCTGTGAAATATGTTGTTAGACCTGTCCCAATAGTGTAATCACTTTTATACTTGTTACCATCCAAACCGGTCAGCTGTTTATTAGCAAGCATAATGGTATAGTCTGGCTTGGCAACAAACCAAATACCATTAATTCCTTCACCATTTACTGTTCCTGCCGATTCGGGAACATTACCATAGGGACCTGAACTCGCCGGAGAATAGGTGTATAACGGCCATCCTTTGTAGGTAACTTGTTTCTTGCCATTGGCGATATTTACGGTTGCAAAGTCGGTTGCTTTTAACCCGGTGCCTAACGTGGCTGTTGCTAAATCAGTAGTAAATGCAGGCCACACTGCTTCACAGCCACCTGTACAGGTATTTACTCCATCTGCATCATTGGCAAATGTATAAAGGGTTCGCCCTTCCTTATTGGAAAAATACTGACCAAGAGTTGCATTCGTAGAGATGTTCACGTCAGACTTATTTGTCGGAGCTGGTGAGGATTCCTTTTTGCAACCATTCGCGGTTACCAGCATTACCAGTAGAGGCAATGCAAAGCCATTAGAAAATAATTTCTTCATTTTTTTTATTTTAATAATTGATTAATAATTAAACCAGGTTTCCTGAATAAATTTACCCGGACAAATCCTGCAGTATTTTCATGCAATGGCTTAATGTGAAGTTTAAGAAAAGCTGGCAACGCGTACATTTTTTGATTGCCAAATTCTATAAAGTGAAACTTATTCTTTGTCGATAAAACAGAAGGATAAGGAAATGTTTTTTTTAATTTTTTGAAATGTTTTTGTTCCGGTGTATCCTATTGCAATAGGTAAAATCCGCTTCGGTGTTAGTAACTTTTGCTACCAGTATTCTTCTTGCTATATAATCGTATTTACCCGTGCTAAGGTTGCTTTTGAACAAAACTATATTGTCTTTCATATTTCGATTATAACGGTGACGAATACCTGTAAAACGAACTGAGATGTTATATGGCGGCTCAATTTATTTATTAATCGACGGCTGCTCAAAAATGAAAAGCCGCCGACTATATGGTTACTTTTTCTTAAGATAACCAAAAAGGCCATCAGCTTCATTATCCGGACCTGCGGAAAAGTACAACCTCGCCGGATCAATGGTGGTAGCAGAAGAAGGTGCAAATGAAAGAGCCCATAGCCCGTCTATAACAATGGCGTGATCGTGAGATTGCAGTTGCCCCAAATATTGACCATCCAAACTAAACACATTAATGCGTCCGTCGCCAAAATTTCCAACTAATATGATTGGCTCTTTTGGAGATTGGCTGTGGTTATTAGCGGTGTTGGTTTTCCCACCCATATCATGTTGTTCTAAAAAGCTGGCGGGTGCCAACGTAATCCCCCATGGAATGTCAAGGGTTCCGCGCGATGCGAACCGTTTCACAAAGGAACCATCGGTATTGAAAACACTTACGAACCCCTTGCCAACACCTTCTGCATGGCCGGGAACACCTCCATCATAAGTCAATTGTGCATACATCACAAAAAGTTGATCATCTATCGCCTGGATATTGTAAGGAGAATAATCGTTTGGTATCAGGGGATCTTTAAACGACATAATTACACGTTTAAAGTCGGTGTCCCAAACATCAATTCTATTGCCGCCAAAATTGGCACCATATATAAAATTGTGCCCGTTATCAGAGGCTATAGCCAAACCTGTATAAGCTGCTCCGGCAAATCCAGCCGTTTTAATTGCGTTATCATTTAATGTGCTGTTCCAACCAGAGATTACACCATCAAACCCGGAAAAAATAAACGACGCAGCTCCTTTATTATCCGGAAGATTAAAACCTAAACTCCCGCTAAAAACAATCCCGCATGGTAATCCACCATTGTTAACACCTGCAGGTGAAGGGATATTCACCGGTTTCCTGGCAATGGCTCCATCGCCGGTATAAAGTTCGCTTACATGCCCGCCGACAGAATTTACCCAGGCAGTACCTCCGGAAGACCACGCAATTCCGAAAGCATTTAACAAAGTAGGATCAATGGTTACCGGTTGGTACTCCGCAGTATTGGCCACCAGGTTTACCTGCTCAAAATTTTGCAGGTTAACATTACCTGGATGCGGCTTTTGACAACCGATTGCCAAAGCTCCCAAACCAATGGCGAGCAAAGAAGCATTTTTAAAAAAAATAATTTTTTTTGATTTTTTGTTCATTTTTTTGATTTTTGAAAGCTAATAAAAGAGATCGTGTGAGGTCATCATTTTTAGTTTGATACCACTTCGTATAGAAAGTTTTTGAATTGCACAGTAAACCAACAAAAAGTTGGTTTTTATTTTTATAACCGGATGTTATTTTTGCCATGTCGGGCACATGAATAAGAAATCGTCTTTTAGAATTCAATATTTCGGAAACTAAAGAGGAGGTACTATTCTTTGTTAGTTGCTGAATGTTTACTGTTTCTGAAATCGGGTAAATATCAACAGCCGTAGCTTTTACTTTTGAAGACAATCCTTCAGATGAAGTGGTCTTAAAAGAATCTTCTGCGCGTCCCGGCATGTCATGCGGATTTGCAGCAGCAATGGAAGCATTACATACATTTATAAAAAATACAAGGCCGATGATTTCTTTTTTCATTTTATACAGGGAGGTTAATGATTCATTTATTTCTCTAAAAACTTCTTTCAAAATTTTTGTTATCGATGTTAAAAAAGTGCCGTGATAATTTCATTGTTTAGAATTCTTAAATCTGCATAATGGCTTGTAAACGGTTGGTGTTCTTAAACGGTTGCCTAAAATTTTAATAAAAAAAATTGTATCCTCCGAAACCAGGAATAAATAATTACGAACGAATCATAAAAGTCTCTCGCTGTAGTCACTACTTCCAAATAGCTTTTTCGATTAAATGTTTGTTTACTGCTTTACAATTAAAGAGCAAATTGAAAGGCAGATTTTTGATTCGATCTGCAAAAGATTTTTAAATTTTCCCAGGAGTACTTCAAATTGAATACGACAGTTCATGTTCACGACTGGCGATACGCTTTCCCGATCCAGCCAGTATCATTCTTTGGATATTCAGCCTTGCCTTCGCAAGGTTTGATTTAGAAGTGCCGATAGAAATATTTAGTTCCCGGGCAATTTCTTCGTGTTTAAATCCGTGAATTACGTAGAGACTAAAAACAATTCGGTAAGATGGCGACAACCGTTGAACAAGCTTGATAATTTCTTTATGGGACAGCTTATCGATCGCTGAAGATTCACTGGATGCCATTTCGAATACATCAACTCCGGCATAAACTGTTGAGTAATGGCTCTTATTCTTTCTATAATGATCAATAGCGGTATTTATCATTATTCTTTTGATCCAACCGTTTAGAGAAATTTCAAAGTTTTCATAGCGGGGCTTGAAATTCTTTAAGTCCTTGAATAGTTTCAAGAATCCATCATTTACTACTTCAAGGGCGTCATCATTGGTTTGGCAATACACGACACAAGAACGAAAACAAAAGCTATAAAAATATCGATAGAAATGGTGTTGACTTTCACGGCTTAAGTTAATGCACCCTTTTACAATGTCTTCCAGTTTATTATTTGTTTGCAAAGATTCAAATTGAGTTGTTGATAATTAATATAAATCATAAAATTCTTTAGACTCTTCAATAGCTTCTATCATCGCAATCCTTAACTCAGAAAAAGTCCCGGCGTTTGTTGCAGGGAGAAAACGTTCATATCGAAAAGACGATCAGCAACTGTTTTAATAAAAACAAATTGCCTTTGTTTTTTTATCGTGATAAATATTGCTTAACGATGGAAGCGTAACTATGAATACAAAATTGGCATGACAATTTGTGACCGTTACATGAGTTATTACCTATTTATTTTGGAAAATTCCCTATTTTATTATTGGCCATTTCATGGTAACATTCGTACTATAGGGTTCGCACTAAATTTGCGATTGCCGTTTAATGAATTCACAAGCATCTTTCATCGTCAATTTGTAATCTTAGTATTTTTTGTAAGCGTAAAACCTTCTATTTTTCCTTTTCCTAAAAGAGAACTGCCTCACATCGAAGGCAGTTCTGTTAATCAGCGTCATCAATAGAAAATGCTTTTGTATGATTTTCCGTTAAAGCTTAGTACCCATTTTGCATTCTAATGTTGTTGGATAAATTGTTGAAAAATGTCTATCTGCAAATCCCAGATTCTTAAAATCTTAAAATGAGTTTCGTCTTTGATATAGACAAAGTAAGTTGGTATACCATCGGAACTAGCCGTTTCTAATTCACGAACGCAAATGATTTTATAATCGTAATAACTGCGTTTTACCACTTCCCGGATTTTGAACGCTAATTGTTCTTCCTGGTAGGTTTTTATGGAAGCCGTCCAAATTCCTTTTGTATTATAATATACCCAGGTATCAATTCCACTAGATGCAAATTTTGCAGTAATTAAATTATCATACCTGGCCCATTTAACGTCATCAGCATCTTTATATATTTTCTTAAAGTTGCTTAATGCTCTGGGATTGATTTCATCAAAGCCTGCTATTTTATTTCCTGCTACTTTCAAAATGCTGTCTATAACGACAGTACTCCCTGCTTCAAATACTTTCACTTTGTTTGATGTTTGCGCAAATGCTCCGGTTGTAACTGACAATGTTGAAATTGTTCCCGCTACAATGGCAAAAAGAAATGTTTTCATTTTTTCTAAATTTTAATTGAATAATTTTTAATAAATAACAGATACAAAATTGCATCGGCCGCTTTTAATTGTACTGAGAGTTGTTCCCTAATTATTTATAAAAAATCCTCATTTTAGCTGCGCAGATTTCCTCTTGATTTTGTGTGGTGCGCTGAATAGAACGCTGTTGCATGCAAAAAAAAAGACAGGATTTAACTCCTGTCTTTCTCCGTTTAATAAAAATGGTATGGATGTTTTTTCGATTTTAAATTTAATTCAGCATTATTCCTATGGTTGTTCTATCAACCTTTTTCCGTGGCAGGATTTATCACCGCTTTTATTTCTTCAATTTTGTCAACCGGGAAATTTCCGCATTTTCCATGTTCTTTAATATCTTCTTCATCTTCTGCTTCGTGAATACAAAAAATTTTGTCTGCAGTAACGAAGGACTCTATCCAGGTATACGGTTTGCCCAGCACCGATATAACAGCGTTGGATGTTTTTGATATTTCCTGTAATTCTTCTGAAGTCATGTTACCTGCACCAGGTACATTTCTTTCGATAATAAACTTTTTCATTTTAATAATTTTTTAATTTAAGTATAAAGTTATTTTCCTCACATCATAATAAGCTAAGGAATTTTACCTATTTAATGTGAAGGTTTGCCTTAATTTAGAATGCCCAAACGACGCGCTTCAACAACAGCCTTTGAACGTGAATTTACATCAAGCTTAAATAGAATGCTGGAAATATGATTATCAACGGTTTTAGGTGAAATAAAAAGCAGGTCGGCAATTTCCTTATTGTGGACAGCTTTCTGTAACAGAGAGATTATTTCAAGTTCACGATTGGTGAGTTGGGCGGGGTTTGCCTTGGTGCTTTCCCTGATACCCCTGGGAATATTTTTAATCCCACTGGCGCGCATTTCCATTTTTATTCTTTCGCATACTGCTTTCGCGCCCAATTGCTGGAAAATCACAAGCGCACTTTTTTTGTCTTCCTCATTTCCCTCCGACAGTGAAATGGCCTGCTGGTAGGGGCAACCTGATCTCTTCCAAATTTCGGCTGCTTTCAGCGCCATTTTTACAGTGCTTACGTCATATTCCTCATGTAGTTCTTTTAGCTTCAGATGTTGCTTTCTTGCTTTCCGCAACCAAAAAGCAAATTCACTGTTTTCGGCACTGTAGATTGAATGGTCAATTCTTTTAATGATCCACGTAAGATTTTCGGGTCTGATGCAGGCCTTTCCTGTTAACCATTCATACTCTAAGAATGCAATCAACAGCGGAATAATTCGTTGCAATTCCTTGCTTTCAAAAGCCTTTGATTCCGCATTCTGCAATAAGGCAAGTGGATCGCCATCACCTGTGCGCCATTTTATTTTGGAAACAACGATCAGCGCGCCGATTTTAAAACCGCGTGGCTTATCTTCAGACTTTAACAGGTAGTCTGCAATGCTATAAGCTTTGGTCCAATCGCCTGTCTCGAGATATACGATTGCTTTCAGCGACATCATGTTCAATCGCCAGGAATCCAAATCCCTTTCTTCACAATAGAGTACACCCTCGTCTAATATTTTTTTTGCAAATGCATAATCTTTCAGCTTTACTCCATTACTTGCCAGGTTAGAATAAGCCCTTGCAGCATGTTCATGAAAAGAGTTTTTTAAAGCAATCGCCAGGCTTTCCTGTAAAAGTTGAATGCCTTTTTCCTTTGATGCCGGCATGTCCATGAGCACGGTGCCAACATTGTTCAGTGCATGAGAAAGCGCTTCTTCAGCACCTACCTCCGTGGCTATACCAATTGCTTTTTCACCCAACTCTAAACATTTATCAGGTTCATCCAATAACATCTTTAATTGTGCCATATTGCTCAATGCCATTGCCTTTGCGGCTGTGCGGGGGTGACTACGCAATATCTCGATCGATTGCTCGGCGTATCTTTCTGCGTTTTCGCGGTTGCTGTCCAGCCACCACAGGCGTGAAAGCAGGCGAAGACTATTGCTGATTTTTTCTATATCATTTTTTTCCTTCCAGAGCGCTAATGACTTTTCTGTATAGATGATAGCCTTTTGAATCTGGTTCGTAAGGTAACATTCATAGGCATAGCCTTCATAAAATTGCAACAATTGATCGGTGTCATTTGTCTCGGAATATTCAATAGCAGTGAAAAATAATTTTGCCGCTTCCATGTGTGATCCTACGCATGCCACCTTGCTTGCAACAAGTGGCGCATAGGTAGCAACCAGGTTTTTTTCGTTGGCATTTTTTGCATAGTGCAAAATCCGTTCAATCTCTCCACCTTCTTGAAAAGAAGTTAAAAAGAGTTCAAGTATTTTTTTATTGAGCGCAATACGCTTAAAGGGCGAAAGCGATTCTTCAATCGTCCGTCTGTATAGTTCATGCTTAAAAATAACTTTGTTATTTTTAACGATGATAACATTCATAGCAAAACAATGATCCATAGCTTCATCCCAGGAAGCCCTGATTTTTGCAAAACGGTCAACCTCTAATCCTTCCGGAATTACAGAACATATTTGCCACGCATGCTTGGTTCCTTCTTCCTGGCGCTCATAAACAGCAAGAATGGAATCTTTAATATTATCAGGAACGCCCGGGCTATAGCTTGCCAAAATTTCATTTACGTAGAATGGGTTTCCCGCTGAAATGCTATACACGTCTTCACCGGAATATCCCTTCTCTACCGCCATCTTCTCTACTGCTTCTTTTGATAAGGGTGTGATAGACATTTTGGTGAACGAATCAGGTGGCAACTGGCCTAAAATATTTCTTAATGGGTGCCTGGAATGAATTTCATTATCACGGTACGTAAGAATGAACAGGCAAGGTATGCGGGAAATGCGCTTGGCAAAAAATTTTATAAAATCGAGTGTTGCTTCATCAGCCCAATGTATATCTTCAAAAACCAGGATAAATTTTTTTTCACGGTTCCTAAACTCTTCAAAAAAATTTGAAAACAAATCTGCTCTGTCGTTCCCTGAATGAGTTTTAGTCAAGTCGACCTTTTTTAACTGGGATATAACATCGTATAACGGCGCAAGGGGACGTGGAGTAAATAAATCATCGCAAGCGCCAAGGAAAATATCGCACTCATCTTCTTGCTGTTTACAAAAAGCCCTTACCAGCGCAGTTTTACCGATACCAGCTTCACCACTCACCATCACGCAATGGCCATCACTTTCCGAAACATCATTAAAATGTTTTTGCAGCAAACCTAAAAATTCATCTCGTTCAATCAGTTCCATATTGCATTTTATAAAATGAGGAATCAGTCTTCATAAAATAGGTAAAACCTCATAAACGCCAACAATTGATTAATGGTTGCTTTGCATCGGAATCAAATCATTTATCAAATTTAAAATTATTTATTATGAAATCTGTTTTTATGTTATTCACGATCACGGCGTTTAGTTTTGCTTCCCAGCATTCGTACGCACAGAAAAGCATGCCCAACTCAAATGGCAGCGGAGCACCAGGGAAAAATCTGTATATAGATGTTCACCAGTTGGAGCCAGGGAATATAAAATACGAAGATGTTGCAAAAGCACACGCCAAAGATCTGGCCGTGGAAAAAAAATATGGAGTGCATTTTATTAAGTACTGGGTAAATGAAGAAAAAGGGCTGGTGTATTGTCTTTCTTCATCCGCCGACAGCGAGTCTATAAGAAAAACACACGCCGAAGCACATGGATTATTGCCTGAGCATATTTACAAGGTGACAGATGGAACCGCCGCAAAACCGGGCAATCAAGGGAGTTTTTTCCTGGATGTTCATTACCTGGGAGCAGGAAAGGTCACTGCAAAAGATGTTGCCGGCGCACACGCGAAAGACCTTGCGGTTGAAAAAAAATACGGCGTAAACTTTATCAATTATTGGGTTGATGAAAAAAATGGCATCGTAATGTGTTTGTCACAGGCAAAAGATTCTATCTCTGTAATCGACACTCACAGAGAAGCTCATGGATTACTTCCCGCCTACGTGTTGCCAGTGAAACAGGGAGAATAACTCCGTGAAAAATTCAACATCAATGGTATAAAGTTTTTGCATGCCTGTACTGATTCTGTAAGCGTCCCCATGTTGCCTTGGATTATTAAAGTTCAAAATTATAAATTATGAACAGAAAACAACAAACAATATGGGGGCTACCATTGTGCGATAAATTAAACGGCGAATAATAGAATTAGGGGATACTGCCTATAAGCAGCCTTAGTTTTAAACCTGCTTTTTCAGTTCAAAAATTTCTAAAATGAAAAAATTCTGTTTGAATATATTTTTCTTGTTACCCTTGACCGTAACTTTTGCTCAATGGACAAAAATCTCTTCTGTTCCATCTAAAAATATTGTTGCTTTGGTTGTTCACAACAGCGCTATCTATGCAGCTTCGGACTCAAACATTATTTATAAAAGCGCTGATGGTTTTAACTGGACAGCCGTAAGTATAAGCAACGTGCCTGTTGAGATTATTTCAATGATTTTTTATAACAATGATCTCTATGTTGGCACTGGCGACGTGGCCGTTTTTAATAGCGCTGACGATGGCCTTACCTGGCACAGTAAGGGTTTAAGCACGATACCTCTAAGCAGGTTTGCTGTTAATAATAATAATTTGTTTGCAGCCACTTTTGGTGATGGCGTGTACAAGCTCAATACAGCTACCACCACCTGGTTGCCATTTAGCAATTCACTGCCAACCTATTCTTATAATGTTCAAAATGTTATTAGCGTACCGAATTTCTTAATTATCGGCGCAGGATCAAATGGAACTTTTTACCGCTACGATTTTGTTACCAATCAATGGAACGAAGAATATTATTATGGCACTTTGCGTCCCGGACTGCAAATAAACCGGATGATTAACAATGCTAACACAATCTTTGCAGTCAATGGCAATAAGGTGATTAGAAGTAACAATTCGGGCATTGGCTGGACAGATGATAAGACCGGAACCCATGACGGCGCCGACAGAAATATTTATTCCGGATCGACAAATAATTACCTGCTGACAAATGAAGTACCTGGAGGAACATGGATCCAGCAGCGTAGAGAAAATGCTATTATTGGTGAAAGCTGGTCGATAAATGAAGAATTTTTTCCAACGGGTTACTCATTTGATATAGTTGAATTTAACGACAAACTTTTTTTGGCAAAGGATGATGGTTTATATTTCAAATCAATTGCAACAGGGCCTTTGCCCGTGAACTTTCTTTTCATCAATTCAAAATGTGAAGAAGGCAAAATCTACCTTACCTGGAAAACTGCGCAGGAACAGAACAGTAGTCATGTTAGTGTTGAGAAAAGCCCTAATGGTCATAGCTGGTCAACTGTCGCGGACATGGCTGCGGCTGGAAATAGGGAAACAGAACATAACTATTCTTTCATTGATAGTAACGGTTTGCCAGACAATTACTACCGAATTGCAGAATACGATGTGGATGGTAAGATGCAATATAGTAGCGTTGTTAAAGCTTCCTGCAGCATATCAGATGTAATTCGCGTTTCGCCAAACCCCACACCAGGCAGAATCACGATAGACATTGCGTCACAATCAAGATCCGGGATTTTGATTAAGCTATTTGACAGTAAAGGGGCAATGATAAAAATGCAAAAAGAAGATCTTTCAAACGGGCGTAACCAGATTATGGTGAATATGATCTCGCTACCAGTTGGTATTTATTATTTGTATGCTGAGTGGGATAATGGACGAATGCAAAGATCCATGGAGATAATGAAACAGTAAACTATGTTCGATTTCATTTAAAACAATTAAAAGAAACAACATTAATCTTAACAATAAGTTCAAGTATAATTGTGAGTGTCAATTTTATGGGCTGCGGAAAACCCAGCGTTTCTAAATCCCCATGCAAAATTTTGCCGATTAACCAGAGCGAATATCGGGGTTAACTACAAATAAAATCCGGAAGTTAGCGGTAATTATACAGGCCACAACCATAAAAAAAATGGAAACTAAAATTATAAAATATAGCGAAGAACATAGAAAGCAAATCATTGGTGTTTGGGAAAAATCAGTGAGGGCAACACACAAATTTGTTTCACTTGACGACATTGACTATTTCAAAGAAATTGTAAAAAATATTGATTTCAATTCATTTGAAGTTTATTGCTTAATGTCCAATAAAAAAATAATTGGCTTTATTGGCGTTGCAAACAAAAGTATTGAAATGTTGTTTTTAGACCCGGATTTTATTGGGCAAGGACATGGTAAAAAACTTATTTTATTTTCTATTGACGAGCTGAAAGCAGACAGAGTGGAAGTTAACGAACAAAACGATCTGGCAGTCGCATTTTATAAACAATTTGGTTTCGCAACATACGAGCGAATGGAAAAGGACGGAGAAGGAAAAGATTATCCAATATTAAAAATGAAATTGCAAAAAAAGACAAGCAAATAAAATTGCAAATATTATTCACTTCTTTTCCGGAGATTTTTTTCACCCGTAAGTTTTCTTTATAATCTTCCTTAATAAAAAATAGGAATTTAATTCTTTTGTTTGTTTACTATCACCCGATTTCTTCAAAGAGTCAATATTCGAATCTTATTGGTTTGTGCAACTAACCAGGGTGATTTTTGATGATGATAGAAGATACATGAAAAGCAGCAAACAATCGCGAAGCTGTAACTACCAATTCAATCTTAGCTTCCTCAATTTATGAATTAACCTTTTAGCTCAGGTATTCAGTGAAGTAATATTATATCTTTGAAATTCGCATGGTGCATTTTTAATACCATTTTATTGAAATGACTCACTGCATTGATTGATTATTTGTCGTCCGTGGCTTTACTTTTTCTTTGATGCTTTTCGCCCAATTGAAAGACCCTGGAGATGTTAAAACCAAACTGGAAACCTCCTTCTTGCCATTGCCCCGTTGTTTCAGAGATGAATGATTTTTCTGTCAGGCCAATGGAATTCGAAAGTAGTAACTGGAAAACATGGCCACCTGTGCCGAGGTCTATTCCAAAGGAGAAAACATTATAAGCGCCCGGCGCTTTATAAGAGGGTAGTTGATAATAGTATTCGGCGTTTACACTTAACCGTTTAGTAATTTTATGAGTTCCGGCAACGCCGACGGCGATTATGTTGTTTGCAATATGGGTAAAAGAAATATTGTCCGGATGAACGTAGGTAGGCGTCAACTGCAATGCAAAATTTTCACCAAATTTTTTTGCGATCAGTAACTGAAGCACATAAGAGACGCGCCTTTCGCTTGTTCCTGAATCTGGCTTTACATAAAAATCCTGAGGCTTGAGCGTATTGTAACCAATGGTTGGAACAAAAGAGACGGTAACGGGCATGTTGACTTCCCCCGTTGACTGCTTCAATATTTTTAGTTTGAAAAATCCGTCGTACGTTTTTTGAAAGACACTTCGCCCGATGCCTATCATAAAATTGTTCGTGACGCCATAGTCAAAACCTAATCTCATCACTGCTACATCTAATCCAAAGAAATTATAAAAGCCGCTATTCAAAGGATTAAAGCGGTGAGAGATTCTTAAATCCAAAACTTTCTTAGGCAAATTTTCGACCGATTGCCCATTAATGATCCGGGTATATTTGAATGTTGCTTTTGTATAAATGGTTTCATTTTTCGCGGATTCAGTTACTAACTGTTTCATCACGTCACTTGAATCCTGTGCCAGGGTTTTTTCTAAAAGGATTGAAAACAAAAGTGTGGGCAACATAAGTTTGATTACATGCATATCAAATTAAATTATGGGTGGTTTATTTTTTTTCATAATCGCATTTTACGTTCACTTCAATGGATTCAGCAATTTTGTTGGTAACAATTGAAGGGATTTTTATATTAAAATCTTTTACCAAAATGCTAAAAGAGGAAGTGGCTGAAATGTTTTCATTCTTTATAGTTATTGTTCCGGGAATGGTAATATTTTTTACAACACCGTGTATCTCCAGGTTCCCTGTTACATTTACTTTGTAGGTTCCGTCTTTAGTGAAATTTATATTCCCGACGTCGGTTATCATTCCCTTAAATGATGACCTCGGATATTTATCACTTTCCATAAAATTTTCATTGAAGTCATCTTCCATTTTCGCTTTTGGAAAATGAAATGCCTGGTTAAGCAATGAGAACTGAAGCAAGCCGGTTTGAATATTCAACACACTGATCACCTGGCTATTTTCAGCGTCTATATCTTCCATAATTGTTTTTGAAAAGAACGAGATGCTTCCGTTTTTTGTGTAGTATATCTGTCCTTTGATTTTCGTATTGATCGTAAAAAAGATAAAAAAGAGAACGATAACTTTCCTCATGACCCTGATTTTAAAATTGGTTTTAATGAAAAGAATGGCATCCCGTTAAAGAGACATCTCCCAAAAGATCCATTTCGATATTGCCTGCTATATAATCACTGCAAATTCCTTTGAGAACAATTTTTCCGAAAGGCCATCATAAAGTTTGCAAGCAGTAATTTTTGATTTAAACCGCACGCTCAATATTGATGTGGGGCTTATTAATATAATCGGATTCTGTTTCCAAAAGGTTGCCACTCTTTAAAATTGCCTTTGATCTTTATGATTGTAATAACGGGGCTCCGGAAATAAAAAAAACCGGGACCTTTCAGTTACCCGGTTTACTCTGCCAACCTAAAAAATTCGCATGAGAAGAAAACTAAATCACCATGGTGTATATGACAAATAATATATTCCTCTATCACGGATTTACTACCAATGTGCCATGCATATTAGCGTGATACTCGCAGTGATAAGGAAACGATCCTGCTGTTTTTGCCAGGTAGGAAAAGCTTGCACCCGATGCTAAATTTCCACTGCTAAATTCTGCTCCATCATCGGAT
>Ga0164241_10003635_pt1 | contig 15408 bp, 20 predicted proteins | sample OricomyardsoilBY_FD_108780 | JGI IMG/M metagenome (GOLD analysis project Ga0164241, IMG submission 108780) | Backyard soil microbial communities from Emeryville, California, USA - Original compost - Back yard soil (BY) | ecosystem: Environmental > Terrestrial > Soil > Unclassified | place: USA... | reverse complement strand
TCTCGCACGAGTCGAGCTGGAACCCCAACGCGCAGAACCCGACGTCGAGCGCCTACGGCCTCTTCCAGTTCCTCGACGGGACCTGGGGTCCGTACGGCCCGAAGACGTCCGACCCAGCCAAGCAGGCGCAGTACGGCCTGGAGTACATCAAGGGCCGCTACGGCTCGCCGGAGAAGGCCAAGGCGTTCTGGGAAGGTCACCACTGGTACGCTGACGGTGGCATCGTCCCGGGCGGACAGCCCGTCGGCCAGGTCGGCGCTTCACTGCCCGACAACGGTACGATGATGTACGACAACGGTGGGTACCTTCCCCCGGGTCTGACCACGGTGGTCAACCTGACGGGCAAGCCGGAGCCGGTCTTCACCGCCCAGCAGTTCGAGGGCATGCGAGGCGGCAGCGGCGGAGGGATCCACTACGAGCCGCACTTCAACGCTTCGGACCTCACCGCAGACGACGTCATGGACGACTTCCGGTTCGAGGTTCGCCGACTGGGACGAGGGAGCTGACATGGCCATCGAGCTACTGGATCACCAGTTCGAGCTCCTGGGTGAGAACGCTGACGAGGGCGTGGCCTTCGGGATCGGGCTGGGCGTGTCGTGCGACGCGTCCGGCTTCGACCCGGGCTCCAACGACTGGCTGATCCAGGACCAGGCGGACCCGTTCTCCGGCGCTACGCGCATGGGCCGCGACGTCCGGCAAGGCTCCACCTTCACCTGGTCGCTGCACGTCAACACCGTCGACGAGGAGACGGCACTGGACGCTCTCGACGAGCTGGCCGACGCCTGGTCCCCCGACAACCTGTCCGGCGGAGACATCATGGTGCTCCGGTACAAGGTCGGCGGCCGGACCCGTCGCGTCTATGGCCGGCCGCGCCGCTTCGCCCAGTCGCCGGACAACCGGATCCTGTCCGGCATGATGCCGGTGACTGCCGACTTCAAGCGCGTCGACCCGCTGTTCTACGACGACAGCCCGGAGAGCATCACGCTCGGCGTGGCCTACGAGTCCGAGGGCGGCTTCATCTTCCCGGTGACCTTCCCGGTCATGACGCTGCCGGGCGGGTTCCACCCGGGCGAGACCTTCGTGAGCGGCCGCCGACGGACCTGGCCGATCATCAGGCTGGACGGCCCCCTGACCAGCCCGCAAATCCAGACCGACGACTGGCTCCTGAACATGCCGTCTCTCACGCTGAATGAGGGCCACTACGTCGAGATCGACACGCGGCCCTGGAAGCGCACGATCATGCTCGACGGCACCTCGTCGATCCCCGGCGCGGTGAGCGTGAAGACGCGCCTCCGCGACCTCTCCCTGTCGCCCGGCCATCAGAGCTTCGGCTTCCGGGCGATTTCGGGAACTGGTACCGGATCAGCTACGATTAGCTGGTACCCCGCCTACGCTTCACTCTGATGGAGGAACTGTGACTCTCACTGCGGCACCCTGGGCCCTCGACGGCGCTCGCACTCCCGCCAGCGTTGCTCGGCTGGGCGCGCGTGCGGCCGTGAAGCAGTCCGGCATCATCAACCCTGGGGACATGAAGGTCCTCCCGCTCTCGACGCCCGGCGACGGCGTGCGGATCTCGTCCGGCGGCGCCGTGCTCGAGAACCGCTACGAGCTGGACGTCAACCAGGCGTACGTCGTCGAGGCCATCTCCGAGGAGATCCTGGATGCCGACGCCAACTTCTCTGGCATCACCGGCCAGGGGACGACCAAGTCCCACCTGATCTGCGTAACCGTCGGCGACCCGAACTACTCGATGTCAGGCCACCCCTGGCTGAACACCGGCAACGCGCCGGCCGACGCCACCGAAGCGCTGGACTACCAGTACGTTCGCGCCTGGGTGATCAAGAACGTGCCGTCGACCACCGTCCGCGTCGAGGACCTCACCTCGCCGCCGACCTTCCCGTGCTACGCGCTGGCCCGCATCGACGTCCCGAACGGCTCCGGCTCCATCACCTCGGGCATGATCGTCGACCTCCGCGAGGTCGTGAACGCGCGCAGCAAGACGTACCAGAACAACGTGGGCGTCTCGACGCCGGATACGCTGAGCGTCGGTACGGCGTTCGTCTACGAGACCTGGCCGGACAACTCCGAGTTCAGCGTCTACGTGCCGAAGTGGGCGACCAAGGTCTACTGCACCGGCTACATCAACGGCTTCACGCAGGGCTCCGACCTGGACGTCGACTCCCCGATGCGGATCGAGATGCGCACCTCGGGCGGAGTCTTCGTGGCCGCCTGCCAGCAGAGCGTCTACCACACCGAGGCGGCCTACCTGCCCAAGGGCACCGACAAGGTCGTGCTGCTGTCCGGCCCGATCTCGGGCCCGCTGGCCAACCGAGGGACGACCTGCAAGTTCTCCACGGCCGCCTCGCTCTCCAGCACGGCGCAGAACAACCGGCTCGGCACCACGACCCGCACCTCGACGGGCATCACCCTGAGGTTCGTCGAAGAGGCGGTGTGATGTGTCAGGAGACTGGCGCTACATCCTCCAGGCGATCGATGGCTCCGGCAACCCCGGGGCCATCCTTCACCCTGAGCTGCCGCTGACCGGAGTCTCGGTCACGACAGCACTCAACGCCACCGACGAGCTCACCGGTACGATCACGCCGTTCTCCCGCGAGATCAAGCCCATGCTGACCGAGTGGGGCGCCTGCATCTGGGCCGAGGCCGACGGCCAGATCCGTGGTGGCGGTATCCTCGTTCACACCGAGACCGTCGGCGCCGCCATCAACCTCGAGTGCATGGGCCTGCACGGTTACGCCCACGGCCTTCCCTACACCTCAAACACCAGCTACAACGGCGTCGAGGTCGACCCGCTCGACGTCTACCGCGTCATCTGGAACTACATCCAGACCGCGACGGCCAGCAATGTCGGCCTCCAGATCCCCAACCTGAAGACCGGGCTGAAGATCGGCGTCGAGCTGGCGCAGGGTGAGTTCGACACCGAGTCCGGCCCGATCAGCTTCGAGTCTGGCCCGTACCAGCTCAACTTCTGGGAGACGCACGACCTGGGCGCGGCGATCGACGACCTGGCCGCCGACACTCCGTTCCAGTTCCGCGAGATCCACGAGTGGAGCGGCGGAGTCATCACGCACCGGATGGACCTGGCATACCCGCGTTTCAACGTGCAGCGGAAGGATCTCCGCTTCGTCGTCGGCGAGAACGTCATCATCCAGCCGACCGTCACGCAGGCGGGCGACGAGTGGGCGAGCGAACTGCAGCTCCTCGGGGCTGGCGAGGGGCGCACGATGGTACGCGGCTCGGCCGTGATGCCTCGCGGTGGCCGGCTTCGCCGCGTCGTGGTCGTGGAGGACAAGTCGATCAAGTCCGTCACCACCGCTGGCACCCGGGCGTACAACCTGCTCAAGGCCCGCCTGGAGATTGGCGACATCACCGAGTTCACCGTGCTCGACCACGATCTGGCCCCGATGGGCTCGGTCCGGCCGGGCGACGAGGTCTTCATCTCGCTCGACTACGACTGGCAGGAGGGCGAAGGCTTCTGGGTCCGCGTCCAGAGCGTCCAGTACTCGCCGGACGAGGGCAACAACTACGTCCTGACGGTGCTGCGCAGCGACAAGGTAGCATAAGGCCATGGCCACTTCTTCGTCCGCCCTCCGTCAACTGGCCGAGCGGCTGACCACCGTCGAACGCAAGGTTCGGGCTCAAGGGTCCACGAGCCAGCTCGCGCACTCCTCCATCGAGGATGGCGCGGTCCAGGCGTACAGCCGCGACGGCACGCAGGTCATGGTCATCGGCAAGCAGTGGGACGGCACGTACGCACCGACGGCGCTGAACGGCCCCATCCCGCCGACCCCCTCGGCCCCCTCGGTCCAGGATGCGACCGAGGGCCTCGTCGTCGGCTGGGACGGCTCCTTCGCTGGTGGCCTGATCCCGGCCCCGATGGACTTCCTTCGCGTCGACGCGCACGTGGGCACGGCATCGGACTTCATCCCGGACCACAACAACCGGATGGCCAGCTTCCTGGCGCCCCAGGGTGGCTACGCGACCATCGGCCTCCCGGCTGGCGACTACTTCGTCAAGCTGGTGTGCTGGACGTTCGCCGGCAAGGTGAGCGAGGCCAGTGAGGTCGTCGCGGGTGAGGCCTTCCCCAGCGGCGCCCCGACGACGGACGGCCTGGCTCCGGCCAGCTCTCCGGAAGCCGAGGTGATCGGCGCCTACGAGACCATCGTCGTACGCTGGATCCCGATCGTCAACGCGGACCCGGTCCGCTATCAGGTGCACATCAGCACCACCGACGACTTCACCCCGGACTCGACTACGCTGGTCGACACGGTCCAGGGCGGCCAGTTCAGCATCAAGGCCCTGCCCGGCGTCGCGCCGGTGGACCCCAACGACCCCGACCCGCGCAAGCTCCAGTACGACACGGTCTACTACGTCAAGATCGTGGCGGAAGACGACGACGGCGAGGCGGCCCCGGGAGTCCAGGATTCGGACACGATCTTCCGCGTCCAGGGTGGCAGCATCGGCTTCGAGACGATCGTCGGCGCCAACATCCTCGGTGGCACCATCACCGGCGACCTGCTGGCCAGCACGATGGTCCTGTCGACCGAGTTCTGGACCGCTCTCGACGGCCAGCGCGCTGGGTTCACCCCGGACGGCTTCTTCGCGTACAAGCCCGACGACTCGCTGATGCTGAAGATCCCGACCGACGGCACCGACGCGCTGTACGACGGCGAGCTCGTCGTGCGCGGCGCCACCATCCTCGGCGGTATGTCGATCCAGTCGGACGAGAACGAGCTGACGGCCGACTCGGCCATGACCCTGATGCGCGGCATCGTCTCCCCGACGGCCAGCCCGCAGATGAGCGTGTCGTACGACTTCGTCACGCCGAGCACTGCCTCGCTAACGTCGACCCAGAAGACGAACACCGACCCGAACTGGGGCCTCGGGGCTGCCTTCGATCTGGTGGCCAGCCAGGTGAGCTGCATCGAGTGGCGCTCCGCCCTGGGCTTCTGGTCGATCTTCCAGGTCCGGTCGAACGGGACGCGCGAGTGGTACATCAACCCCGACGGCACGCCGCACGACCTCACCGGGACCGGGATCTACTACTCCGACTTCAAGGACTGGGAGGTCTGGTCGGCCACTGAGATCCTGAGCTCGAGCACGCCGTCGCAGAACGGCCACTACCTGATGTTCCGGTTCATGCCGTCCGGCGACGACTACTGGGTCTCCTGCCCGACGGGCATCTACCGCTACTCGCGCCAGAACGGCATCGCTCCGCCCGTCATCGGCAACAACGGGCAGAGCATGTTCGTGGCCGAGGTCCCCACCATCATCACGCCGCAGACCCACCTCCGGATCCGGTACTACGTGCCGGTCCTAGACAACGGTGCCATGCCGGCCCCGACCACGACGTACGAGTCGACCACCGGCTTCTCGTCTGGCGTCAGCCTGGCCGCGCTTCGATACCACCCGTCCGGCTTCGACATCCCTGGCGGCGCGCGATACATGGCGGCCGAGCGAGGCAGCCTCAACAACACCAAGATGCTGGTGACGTCCGGGACCAACAACGACTCCATCTTCCCGAGCGGGTCCGGCAACAACTGGGCCTCGGCCAACAATCAGGCCCACTATTTCGAGGCCCCGGCGTCCAACCGTCGTGGCTGCGACTGGGATGGGACCAACTTCTGGACCCTGTGCGGCGATGGCCGCCTCTACAAGCACACCAACAACTTCTGGGATCCGGCCGTCACCTCGTCGACCGTGTGGGGCCAGACGACGTTCCGCGACGGAGACTCCGGCGGCACGGGAACGCACGAGACGACGCCGGGCGCCGCCAAGTCGATGACCTGGAAGCGTCGCTCGAACATCACCTTCGTCTCGCCGGACGTGCCGGACAACGGTGGCGCCGACGATCCTGACCGCATTCGGTTCTACGCCGGTCGAGGATCCAGTCAGCCCGCCAACTCGGCCATGTGGCAGCAGTACGAAGGCACCGGCTCGACGGTGATCTCCTCCCTGGCCACCAGCGGGACGAACCCGCCGACGGTGAACAGCTTCCCGAGCGCCAATCCGGCGGTCATCAAGTCCGACGACGGCGGCCTGCAGATCAAGGGCGACTCGACCATCCGAGCGACGTCGTTCCAGGTCGGCCCGGCCGGCGGCTCTTCCAAGGAGCTCCTGGCCCCTGGTCCGAAGTGGCTGGGCTACCTCAGCTCGGCGCCGTCGATCCCGGCTGGCGACACCCTCACTACGCTGACCGGCTGGTCGGCGCTCGAGTCGGACGGCATCACCCTGTCGAGCGGGATCTTCACCGTCTCGAAGGACGGTCTGTACCAGATCAGCGGCCAGCTTTGGTGGGGAGCCTTCGCCAGCTCCACCGGAACGCGACTGACTCAGGTCCGGAAGAACAACGCTCCGGCCGCCACTATCGCCAGTGTCACCCTGGACGCCAAGGCGTCAGGGGCGCCAGCGCTGGCTCAATGGGGGAAGGCTTTCCGCCTGGTGGCCGGGGATCAGGTCCTCGTCTGGTTTAGCTGGCTAGGAACTTCCGCTGCGACGGCGAACCGAGTCCCGACCGCCAGCAGCCAGGACATCAGCTTCTTCCAGATGCGCTGGATAGAGCCCTAACCCAAGGAGATCAATGCCGTACTCAGAGCCAGTCTCGCAGAATCTTCCCAAGTGGCAGATTCGCTTCGAGTTCCAGTTCACTCTGCCTGGCGACCCGGAGAACGTCCTGCAGTTCGGCGGATTCTTCGACCTGCCCTCGGCAACTGACATCTTCAGCCAGCCAGTGCCTCCCCAGGTGACCGACGCCCTTCTACAGAACCTGGTCGACTACTTCTCGAAGATGGGCCCTCTCCAGGGAGTCGAGGAAGTTCATCGCTCGATCGCGGGAGTCAAGATCGAGAGCTTCATGCAGGACGTCACGCCGACGCCGGACGAGGAGCAACTCCCCATCCCGGAGTGACCAACCCAACACCCGTTTACACGGCCCGCCAGCGAAGGTTGCTGACGGGCCGTTAGACTAGGTGGGTCAGCAACCAACTCGGGGAGACAGCGTGCCACTGATTCGGAGGTCCAGCAAGAATCCCATCGGCATGGGCACGTTCAAGCGGGGGATGACCATCTCGCCATTCCAGATCCCGCTGATGGTCTACCTGTTCCTCGAAGGCTTGCTGGTCTTCTTCCAGGTGCACTCCCTGGCCGTCCAGCTTGACGTGCACGACTGGGTGATCTGGAACTTCGCCGGAGCCCTGGTGGTCGGCGCCGGCCTGGCAACCTTCAGTCGCTTCAACGAGAATGAGCGGCTGGAGACCCTTGGCCTCATGTTCGTCTTCCTGGCCGTTGTCATCTCGGGGATCGTCAGCGTCTATGCGCACGACTACAACCTCGGGGACGAGCTGGCCATCGGCACCGGCTGCCTGGTCAGGGGCTGGGTGCTGTACCGCTCACGCAAGGCAGAGAAAGTCGCCATCAAAATCTCGGGGGAGAACAACAACGAGGGGGAGACGTACTGATGGACCCGACTCAGTTCCTCCCGCAGGTCGCCGGTGGTGGCACGCTCATCATCCTGGGCTACGCCGGTCGACTCCTCCTGGAGTGGTTCCAGCAGCGCCGGACCGGCCAGCTCGAGGGCAAGAAGCTCGACATGGCCGAGGACGCTCAGCAGATCACCGACGCGGCCGCCGCGAACTCCATCATCCTGGCCAGCCTCCAGGCTGTGCAGGCGGAGAGCGCGCGCAAGGACGCCAAGATCGAGCACCTGGAGTCCCGGAACGCCGAGAAGGACGCCAAGATCGAGGGCCTGCAGAAGCAGGTTCGCGAGCTCCGCGCCCAGGTCCACGTGCTGCTCCAGCGGCTGGACGGCGTCGACTTCGAGCTGGACGATCTCCGCGACAACCACTGAGCCTGGACGTAGGCTGGACGAGTACCCAAGTCCGCCTATCTGAGGAGACTCATGGCCGCACCGATGACCGCAGCGCAAACGCGCGCTGCGATGAAGAAGTGGCGCGTGCCGTTCAAGGAGTACTCCGGCTGGACCACGCGAAAGCGTCCTGGCTCGTTCGCCCCTGTCGGTCTGGTCATCCACCACACTGGCTCGGACGGCGGCCAGAACAGCGCCTCCTACGACCACTTCCTGTTCGTGGAGGGCCGTCCGGCCGAGGGCATTCCCGGCCCGCTCTGCCAGGCGACGTGCGAGATGGACGGGGATCTCATCCTCGGTGCCATTGGCCGCGCCAACCACGCCGGTTCGGGCTCGTCCCGGACGCTGGCCACCGTCCGCGCTGACAAAGCGCCCACGACCGCCACGATCAAGCCCGGCCCCGACGACACCAACGGCAACGGCTGGTTCTACGGGCTCGAGGTCAAGTTCGACGGCGGACAGCCGATGACTGCGAAGCAGTACGACAGCGCCGTCCGCTGGGCCGCCGCCATCTGCGACTTCTACAAGTGGACCGCCGGTTCCATCGTCGGCCACAAGGAATGGTCGAGCCGCAAGCCCGACCCGGGCAGCACGTTCATGGGAAAGTTCCGTGCCGACGTGAACGCCCGACTCAAGGCCGGACCCGGTGGAGCCCCCACCGGCGGCACTCCCACCCCCCCGCCCGCCACAAGCGAAGGAGATTTCACCGTGGCTGAAGCAGATCGCGTCATCGACTACATGAGGGCTGCCGCTGCGCAGATCCAGAAGCACAACGACCAGGTCCTCGCGGCCACGGTCGTCGACCTGAAGAAGTCCATCCAGTCGTACGCGGCCTTCGGGGCGCTGCACACCGACCAGATCGAGGCCACCACGGCCGGCGACGTCGACAAGGCCCTGGAGGACAACTTCACCACGCTGTCGAGCGCGGTCACCGCCGTGGTCAACATGCAGAAGGCGCAGGGTCAGGCCCTGGACGCGATCCAGGCCAAGCTGGCCGAGCTCGCCCCAAAAGCCTGACGGCCGACGAGATCCTGATCGCGGCCGGGTTCACGGACCCGGCCGCTCGTCGGATCGCGAAGGCCGTCGGGAAGGCTGAGTCGGACGGCTTCAGTGACGCGGTCGGGGACATCTCCGGCGCACTGCTGGGCCCGTACTCCAGCCAGGCCGATGCAGCTCGCGACTACGCAGCCCGCCAGAAGGCCAAGCAGCAGGTCCCCGTACCGTACGAGCACTTCATGGACTCGAACGGCTACTGGTTCACCCGGAACACCAAGTGGGGCGCGTCGATCGGCTGGTTCCAGATCCGCTCGCTCAAGAACCCCGAGCAGTTCCCGGCGGCGAACGGTGACCGGCTCCGCGTAGCTGACAAGCTGCGCGACCCGCTCTACAATGCCAAGGTCGCCTACCTCATCTCGGTGGGCGGGACGGACTTCACCAAGTGGACCGTCTTCCGCGAGAAGACCTACGAGAAGTTCCTGGACCAGGACTACCAACTCAAGACCGGTCACGCGCGTGCGGATGACTGGGACGTCTGAGAGGATATACAGCATGAAGATCTTCGGTTACGAACCCGCCGCGTGGGCGGGCGCCCTCCAGGGAGTCCTGGGTGTTCTGGTCGTGCTCGGCGTCGGCGGGCTCACCGCTGACCAGTCGACGCTGGTCCAGGCCGCCTCGGCCGCCCTGTTCGCGCTGGTTACGGCCTTCCTCACCAAGAAGGTCAACCTGGCCGTGGTCGTCGGTGGCGTGCAGGCCGTCATGGCGCTGCTGGTCGGCTTCGGTCTCCACCTCGACCCCGACGTCCAGGCCGCCCTGATCGCGGCTCTGCAGGTCGCGCTGGCCGGCTTCCTCCGTCAGAACACCGAGCCCGCCGTCGAGCCCGGTTTCAACTCGGAGCCGCTGAACAGCGAGCCGATGGAAGCCGACGTCGAGCACGACTACGTCTGAGGCTCTGTACGCCGTTCTGAGCCCCTGGACCCCCGACCCCTCACTGGAGGGCGTCGGGGGTCTTGTTCGTTGGATCTAGCCTTGCTGGCGCTCGCGCTGGGCGGCAATGCCAGCTTGCCTCTCACGAGCCAGGTCCAGTCGGGCCTCCCAGACCTTCGGGTCGAGCCGGTCGGGCACCGCGTGGAAGATGTCGAAGACCTCGGTGCCGTCCGGGTAGCGCCAGAAGTCACCGTCGGTGTAGTGGCCGTCGCGGGCGCGCTTGGCCCGGCTGACGACGGACTCGGCGGCCATCCGCTCCATGACCTCGGCCTGTCCGCCTTCTACTGCCGATGTCGGCAGAATAGTGCGGGACCGGCCCTGGAGTACGGAGCCTGACGCGGTCGCGACGTCGGCGTGCAGCATCCGGCCAGCCTTGAACGCCCTGGCCGGCGGGTCCTCGAGGTAGAGCACGATCCGGCGAGCCATGTCGATTGAGCTGATGTTGCCCAGGACGTCGTGGTTGCACGAGCGCTGGCCAGAGCAGAGCAGACCCCGCACCTCGCCGGTCTCGTGATCGTGGTCGACGGCCAGGCGGCGGCGCTTCGGCTCCTTGCGGCAGATGTAGCAGCGGCCGCCCTGGAACTGGTACAGCGCGAGGTAGAAGTCGTACGAGATCCCGTACGTCTCGCGGATGTGGGCGCCATACCGAGACTCGGACTGGCAGGCCTTGCAGCGGCTCCCGTCGGCGTACCAGCGAGGGATGTAGCACTGGCAGCCCGAGCACCACCGCTTCCCTTCCGGCCACTCAGCGCCCGCCTTCAGGGGAGCGTAGACGTAGCCCTCGCGGGCCTCCACGATCTTCAGTCGGGCTCGGGCCTCGGCGATCTGGTCGTCGATGAGCAGGCGGGCGACGCGGTGCCAGTAGCAGAAGTGCGACGGCGAATCCTTCGCGGCGTTGCAGTCCGGCTGTTTACACGGCTTCTTGGCTCTCGCGGCCACGGCTACTCCCTACTCGAAACGAAGACTTCCAACCTACTGTAAAGGGAAGAGCCCCAACCCCGGGGTGGTGGGGTTGGGGCTCCTGGAGTCACCGTCCGATCAGAACGGGGGCTCTTCGTCCGCCACGGACTTCTTCGCCTCGGCGGGCGCGTCCTGGACCTTGTCCTGCTTGCGCACGTCGTTCGTCACGTCGTCCGTCTTGGCGGGCGCGTCGAAGAAGTCGTCCGACTCGGCCGCCGCCGCCGGAGCGACGTACTTGCCACGGAACTTCTTCAGGTTGTTGCCCTTGCCCGTGTCCTCGTCCTCGAAGAACTGCATGCCGATCTTGCCACCCACGAGAGGGTGCTTGCCCGGCTTCTCGCCCGCCGGCAGCCCGGCCGCGACGGCCTTGGCCAGCGCCGAGTAGATGTTGGTGCCCTTGCGCGCGTAGATCGCGCGGCGGCCGTTGTCCGTCGAGGCCTCGCGGGGGTTCCCGTCCTGGTCCTTCGGGATCTTGGCCTTCGGGTGGTCCTCGTAGTTCCGGGTCTCGGTCTGCAGGACCACGACGAGCTGCTTCACCGGCTGGCCGGTCCGCTCGTCGATCTCCGGGTCCTTCTTGCCGAAGGGGACGTAGTCGACCATGTACTTGTCGACGATCTCACCCAGTACGGAGTCACCCACCTCGTCGAAACGGGCACCCGCTGCGCCTTCGCGCACGCCGTCGTCGAGGAATCCATCGGTCGTTTCGTCGCTCACGTTGCCTCCTGGGGCATCGTTGGCCTCGGCCTTTCTGGCTTCGGTCCGCGTCCAGGCTTTCTGCCTGTCCAACTCCCCGCCTTTCCAGCGGGGATGAGTACAGCTTAGCGGATGTGGGCGAGGGGGTCAACCCTCAGTTCGCGTCCGGGTAGGAGTCCGGGAAGTCGGCCGCGTTCAGCTCGGCATCGAGCTCCTTGGCCGCCGCGTGCATGCGGGACCGCCGACGCATCTCGGCCGCCTTCTGCGTGGCCAGGCGGTTGATCTCCGAGGTCCGCTGGGCCCGCTCGTACCGCTCCGCGTCGCTGAGCTCGTCCTCGCCGCCGAGTCGCCAGCGGAAGTACTCGACGGCCTGCGTGTTGAACCAGACGGCCGCCGCGTGATCCTCGTCCGTCTCGCCGGCCACGAGCTGCTCGGTGTGTCGCAGCAGGGACGCCTTGGCGCGCTCCAGCTCCTCCTCGCCGCAGCCCTCCTCCCAGTTCCGAGCGGAGTACTTCTCGGCCCCCCTGGCCAGCAGCCTGGCATACCGGGTGATCATCTGCTCCTCGTACGGCTGGAGCCGAGTCCGAATCAGGTCGAAGCGCGGCTTGCCGTCCTGACTGTCGCGCCGCATGCCCGACTCGTACTCCTGATGCGTCCCGCTGTCCTTGGTCTCGTAGTTAGTCACCATGGCATCCTCCAGTCGGCACATTCTCTGCGGTGTTGGAGTCCCAGGCAGGTGCAGCCCGAGGCGGTCGGTACGGTGATCGAGACGACGGCGCCACGCACGCGCTTCTCCAGCTCTTCGGCATCGACGCTGTCGTCGTCCGCGCGAGACATGATGGTGTCCCACTCGATACCTTCGATGGCTTCGCGGATGATCTGCTCAGCCAGCGGCCTCAGTGGATCACTCACGCTGCCACTCCCTTCTCGGCCGCCTCGGTCACGAGGTCGACGAACTCGTCCATGCTGTCCACCCGGAACGGTGTGTAGAAGTCCCGGTTGTGCGGCGCCGTCATCAGGTAGGTCTGCGTGTTCGGCGCCGCCTGCTCGAGGTCCTGGAAGTTGTGGACCCCGTCATCGATGAAGAAGTCCAGGTCGAGCTCGGCGGCCACGCGCGGCTTGTCGGAGTCGAACGTCACCGACTCGCGCGGTACGGCGTACTCCTCGATCCACTCGTAGCTCTGCCGGTGGATCTCGGCGCGCTCGGCCGAGGACTGCCAGACTGCCGTGCCCCGCGCTGAGACGAGGTGGATCCGGTGCCCGGCGAACATCAGCCGCCTGAGACCCTCGACCGCGCCGGGGATCGGCGGTACGCCGTACAGCGTTCCGTCCTTGGTGGCCTGCTCCAGGACCTTAACCCAGACATCCTTGTCGCAGCCGTACTCGTCGGCCATTCGCCAGGTCTTCGGCACCACGCCGTTCGTGATGCCGGCTAGCTCACACAGGGCGTGCGCCGTGGAGAACCAGGGGTGCAGCACGTCGTCGATGTCGACGCCGATGTTGAAGGTACTCACTTGCGCCTCCCGTCGCGCGTGAGCAGCCAGGCCTTGTGGCCGCTGATCAGCCTGCACGTGTAAACGGCTCCGCACTTCCGGCACCGCCACACGTCCCCGACCTTCTTGAAGATCTTCGGCGGGTTGCAGAAGTGGCCGTCCGGCAGCAGCTTGTCCTTGCTGGTCTTTCCCATCAGGTCCAGCCCTCCAGTTCCTTCTTGGCCTTGGCGGCCTCGGTGATCGCGTTCGACCAGGAGTCCTTGCCCCACTGGTACCAGAGCGCGAGCAGTTCCTCGGGGAAGCGCGCCTCGTTCACGCGGCGGATGATCGCCCGCTCGCGCAGTTCCGGCGTGTCCTTGACCTGCTTGAAGGTCTTGTCGATGTTCGCCATCGCGTTCCACTTGCGAGCGTCCCGAACCTCGGCGGCCAGACGTGCGGCCTTGTAGCCCTTCTCGTCCGAGATCGGCACGCGGCGGGCGCGGCAGGCTCCGTCGTGGACCTCGAAGAGGATCGCCCACTCCTGGTTGATCGGCTCGTCGTTGGCGTACGTGAGCTGCAGGCTGGACCGCTCACCGGTCTTGACGTTGTACCCGCTGGCCCGGCTGTAGGTCGCGAACTGCACCGAGAAGCCCAGGCCGTTGATGTTGCGCCCGGTCTTCTTGTCCGCGATGCAGACGCCGTACTGCTCGGTCCAGACCAGGTGGTCGAAGGTGCCGGCGGTACGCAGCTCGTCGTTGACGACGAAGATCTCAGTGCCGAGAATCTTGATGTTGTTGAGCTCGATGAACTCCCAGAACGCCTGCACGTCGGCGGCGGCCCGGACCGGCTCGTAGCCCTCGTTGCCCGGCTCGGTCAGGGCGTGGACGACGGTTCCGTAGTCGGCGCGCTCGTGCATCCGGCCACGCTCGAAGGCGCGCTGGATGATGCTGTCCAGCCGCTTGCCGCTGGCGGACTTCGTCACCGAGTCCTCGTCGAAGCCGGTGGAGTAGGTCTCCAGTGCAGCCAGGGCGGCCAGGTCCTCGTTCTTGCCCATCTGCCGGGCGAGGTAGCGCTTCTCCCAGAGCTGGAGGAACTGATTGTCGACCAGGAAGTCGCCGAGCGAGCTCGCCCGGGTGTAGGCCCTGCGGCTGCCGTCCTCCTGGATGATGAGGGGCTCGCCGTTCTGGCGCTCGACCTCGTTGTCGATGCTGTCCGCGTCGTCGAAGAAGCCGTCTCCGTCGTCGGTCACTCAGTCCTCCTGTAGGTCAGTGTTCGGTCGGTCAGGCCGCGCTCCACGGCCCTCTTGTACTGCCTGACGAGACTCTCCGGCTTGAGGCCCAGCCGGAAGGCGACGGACCGAACGTCGGAGCCGCCGACGAAGAGGAACTCGGCCTCCTCGATCAGGTCCCTCAGCGCCCAGGTCGTTCGCGGCCGCCGTAGCCTGTCGTAGCAGCGCCTGCAGTAGTCGCCGCATTGCTGCCTCTTCCCAGCCCTCTCGGCCTCCCCCGCCCTCTCCCACTGGCTGAACGGGAGGATGCCGTGGCCGCAGTTTGCGCACTTCATCAGTCCTTGCGGAACTCCGGGGCGCACCCGGGTCCGTACGGCATCGTCGGGGCACCGAAGTCCTCGTCGTCGGACTCGCCAGTCGGCTCCTCGAACACGTCGCCGAGCTCGACCTGCGCCACCTTCAGCATCAGGGTCAGGCACCAGCTCGCGGCGTCGGGCTCGCCGGCGAAGTCCAGGGCGGGCTGGAGGACCTCGACCAGGTAGTAGCGCTCCGACCCGGTGACGAAGATGGTCGCCAGCTCGGGTGTACCGCCTTGGCCGATGGCCTCGATCGCAAAGACGTCGACGTACTGATAGCCGCCGCCGGTGGTCGGGAACTTCGCGAAGGCCTTGTGCTCGCTCACTGTAGTGCTCCTCTCGTTGGTCTGCTTCAAGGATGGACCCCGGGGCCGACTTGGTCAACCCCGGGGTCCACTATGTGAGATCAGCTCACCCAGACTTCCCAGCGCCAGATCTCCGAGTCCTGGTCTGGCTCCATGCCCGTGTTGCGCACCGAGAAGGTCAGCGTGTGCCACTGAATCTGCCAGGGCTGGCCACTGAAGAACTCGACGGCGCGCTCGGCCAGCCGGGACATCGCGTGCGACCGGCTGCTGGCGTCCATGTCGTGCGTTCGCAGCATCTCCTGGACGTAGACCTTGCGCAGGCCGTCTGCCTTGACGAAGGGACGCGGGCCGGGCTCAGCGACGAGCCCGGCCGACAGCGGGTTCTCCCAGATCATCAGCTCAGCGCACCCAGGGCGAGCAGGTCTCGCTTCGTCGCCGTACCGGCGGCCTGGCGTGCGATGCGACGGTCGTGCAGCCGCTCCGAGCGCCGCTTGGCCGCGTTCTCCCGTCGCTGCTCGGCGGTGTCGGC
>Ga0164241_10003634_pt1 | contig 15410 bp, 13 predicted proteins | sample OricomyardsoilBY_FD_108780 | JGI IMG/M metagenome (GOLD analysis project Ga0164241, IMG submission 108780) | Backyard soil microbial communities from Emeryville, California, USA - Original compost - Back yard soil (BY) | ecosystem: Environmental > Terrestrial > Soil > Unclassified | place: USA... | reverse complement strand
CCGACGGGGCCGCGGCGGGCGCCGACTACCGGCTGCGGATCTTCACGCCTGCCGGCGAGCTGCCGTTCGCCGGACACCCCACGCTCGGCTCGTGCCACGCGTGGCTCGAGGCGGGCGGGGCGCCACGGCGCGACGGCGTCGTCGTGCAGGAGTGCGGGGTCGGGCTGGTCACGCTGCGGCGCGACGGCGACGCGCTCGCGTTCGCCGCACCCGACCTGCTCGACGACGAGCCCCTCGAGCCCGGGACGCTCGCGTCCTTCGTCACCGCGCTCGGCGTCCCGGCGGACGCCGTCGTCGACCACCGCCTCCTCGACAACGGCCCGGGCTGGCGGGTCCTCCTGCTCGACTCGGCCGAGCGGGTGCTCGCGCTCGACCCGGACTGGTCGGGCGTGGACTCCTCGGTGCACCGGGCGATCGGCGTCGTCGGTCCGTCGGCCGCCACGGACCCCGACGAGCCCGCGTTCGAGGTACGCGGCTTCGTGCCCGGCATCTCGGTCCCCGAGGATCCCGTCACGGGGAGCCTCAACGCGGTGATCGGCCAGTGGCTGACGTCCACGGGCCGCGCGCCCGACCGTTACGTCGCACGGCAGGGCACCGCGCTGGGTCGTGACGGACGCGTCCTCGTGAGCCGTGACGACGACGGCACGACCTGGGTGGGCGGCGGCACCGTCACGTGCGTGACGGGCACAGTCACGCTGTAGCGCCCGCGCGCTCCTCCACGATCCGTGCCAGGTTCTCGAGGTCCGCGCGGACCGCGGCGACGTCCCGCTCGAGCTCGGCGTCGCTCATCCCCCGACGCCGCACCGTGAAGACCACCTCGGAGCCGCCCGGCGCGGGGAAAACGCGCAGCGGGTTCGATGTGGTGGTCCCGTCCGGCGCGACGACGTCGTGGTCGAGCACCCCGAACGTGTTGGGCTCCGCGAACCGCAGCTCGACGCGGCCCATGGGCGAGTCGGCGAACCAGCGCCCGTCCTCGTGCACGACGCCGGACGCGAGCCCGGCAGCCCACTCGGGCAGGTTCGCCGGGTCCGCAGCGTACGCGTAGACCTCCTCGGCAGGGCGCCCGACGAGCACCCCCACGTACCGCGACTCGTGCTCCGCGGCGGCGGCCGGCCCGGCCACGGTCACTCCAGGTAGCCCTCGACGACGCTGCCGGGGCGCGCCCGCGCGTCGTCGGGGTCGCGGCCCGCGTCTCGCAGCGCGTCGCGCTGTCGCAGCAGGTCCCAGCACCGGTCGAGCTCGGTCTCGACGGCCTTCAGCCGGGCGTGCTCGTCGGACTCGCTGAGCCCGCCGGCGGCGAGGCGGGCACGCAGGCCCTTCTCCTCGTCGACCAGCGAGCCGATCGTGCGGCGGATGTCGAGGTCGTCGGCCATGGCCCCACCGTAGTTCGCCCCTGCGACGTCGGCGCGGTCGAGCCCGCCACCCTCTTGCCAACCATTTTTTGCAGAACTATCTTTGCAACATGTCCTCTGCACTTGGCGGTTCCTTCTACCGGCTCTGGAGCGCGTCCCTCGCCTCCAACCTCGCCGACGGGCTCCTCGCCGCCGCCGCGCCGCTCCTCGCGCTCCGGCTCACCGACGACCCGTTCGCCGTCTCGGCGATCACCGCCGCGAGCTTCCTGCCGTGGCTGCTGTTCGCCATCGCGTCCGGCGGGCTCGTCGACCGCCACGACCGGCGCCGGGTGATGGGCACCGCGAACACCGTGCGGTTCCTCGTCGCCGCGAGCGTCGGGATGCTCGTCGCCACCCACCACCTCCCCCTCTGGGCGCTCGTCGCCGCCGTCTTCGTCCTGGGCTCCATGGAGACCGCGTTCGACGGCGGCGCCCAGGCCCTCGTCCCCGCCGTCACCCCGCGCGAGCAGCGCGACGCGGCGAACGGCCGTTTCCAGGCCGGCGAGATGGTCATGCAGGGCTTCGTCGCGATGCCCATCGGCGCGGCGCTCTTCGCCCTGTCCGAGCCGCTGCCGTTCGCGCTCTCGGCCCTCACCTTCGCGGGGTCCGCCCTGCTCGCCCTCACGCTGCCCGCGGCCGCGGCCCGAGCACGGACCGCGGACTCCGGCCCGACGACGTCCCCCGCCAGCCCGGCCGCCGCGCCGACACCCGTCCCCCGGCAGGGGTTCGTCCACGAGCTCGTCGAGGGCGCACGGTTCCTCTGGCAGCACGCCACCCTGCGTCCCCTGTGGATCTTCTCGACGCTCACGGCGACCGCCCTCACGTTCGGCCAAGGCGCCCTGATCGTCTACGTGGTGAACGGGCTCGGCATCCCCCAGGGCGCGGTCGGCGCGTTCACCGCGCTCGCCGCCGTCGGGGGGCTCGCGGGCGCCACGATCGTCGGGCCCGTGCGCCGCCGGTTCGGCCGTGCCACCTCGATGGTCGGGACGACGCTCCTCACCGGCCCGTTCCTCGTGGTCCTCGGGCTCGTCCCCGCGAACCTCACCGGCCGGATCGTCGGGTGCGTGGCGTTCGCGGTCTGCGCCATGCTCGTGATGATCTGGAACACCAACGCCATGACGGTTCGCCAGTCCCTCATCCCCGCGGAGCTGCTCGGGCGGGTCAACGGCACGTGGCGCACCGTCGGCTGGGGGCTGACTCCCGTCGCCACGCTGCTGGGCGGACTGGTCGCCCGGTCCGGCCTGCGGCTCCCGCTCCTGATCGGCGGCGCGCTCGCGCTCGTCGTCGCGGTCGTCATGGGGCCGCGCGTGCACCGCGCGCTCACCCGGGCCGAGGACGCCGTCGCCGGTGACGGCCCCGCCGAGCCCGTCGGCCCGGCCGCCGAGGCCGCGACGGTCAGTACGCTCGACGTATGACCTCGCCAGACGTCGACGACACCGGTTCGGACGCGCGCGGCCCGGCCGGCTCGGGGCCCGATGCCCGCGACGACGCCCGCGACCTCGACCTGGCGACCCTCAAGGCGCTGTCGCACCCCCTCCGCGTCCGGTTGTGGGACCTCCTGGTGACGGCCGGGCCGGCGACCTCGACCACGCTCGCCCGCCAGACCGGCGAGTCGACGGGCTCCACCAGCTACCACCTGCGCCAGCTCGCCGCCCACGGGCTCGTCGACGAGCTGCCCGAGCGGGGGACCGGGCGCGAACGATGGTGGCAGGCGGCGCCGGGGGCGCTGCGGGTGCGCGGCAACGGAGGCGAGTACGAGACGCCGTCGGGCGGGGAGGTCGTCCGCGCCTTCGGGTCGCAGTGGGCGAGCCTGCGCGCGGGCAGCCTCGAGCGCTTCCACGAGCGGGTGATCGACCGCGTGGAGCCCGAGAGCTGGGTCGACGCCTCGGTCGACGCGACCTCCTTCGCGTACCTGACGCTCGAGGAGCTCGACGCCCTGTCCACCGAGCTCGGGGCCGTTCTCGAGAAGTACGCCGGAGCCGCGCGCAGCCGCGACGACCGCCCCAGCGACCAGCACCGCCGGATCGAGGTCCAGGTCCTGGCGTTCCCGACCATCGACCCGGCCGTCGAGGGCCACGCCGTCGGGGGGCGCGCAGCCGATGCCTGAGGCGCCGACGCTCGGCGCGCGCGACGACGTGGTCGCCGCCGTCGGGCACGTCCCCGCGCGGATCGCGGTGGCCGGAGTGTCCGGGGCCGGCAAGACGACGCTCGCCGGGCGCCTCGCCGAGCGGCTCGGGCTCCCGCACACGGAGCTCGACGGCCTCTACCACGGCCCGGGCTGGACGCCGCGCGAGACGTTCGCCGACGAGGTCCGCGCCGTGCTCGAGGCGCCCGCGTGGGTCGTGGAGTGGCAGTACCGGAAGGTCAGGGCCCTCATCCTGGAGCGCGCGGAGCTGCTGGTGTGGCTCGACCTCCCGACGCCCGTCGTGCTGTGCCAGGTCACCGGGCGCACGCTGCGGCGCCGCGCGCGTCGGGAGGTCCTGTGGAACGGCAACCAGGAACCGCCTCTCCGGACGATCCTCACCGACGACGAGCACATCCTCCGGTGGGCCTGGTCGACCCGGAACTCGCTGCGCCGCCTCGACGAGCGGCTCGCGACCGAGGCACCGCACCTCGTCGTCGTGCGACTGCGCAGCCGCGCGCAGGTGGAGGACTGGTTCCAGCGCCTCCCGCGCGTCGCCTGACGGCGACCGCCACCTGACCGGCGGCCGGGCTGCCCGGCAAGGCCGGCTCGGCCGGCTCGGCCGGCTCGGCCGGCTCGGCCGGCTCGGCCAGCTCTCGGAATAATGTTGCCTCTGATCAACATCCTGGCTTATGGTTGCAGAGCGCAATCATCCCCAGGGCCGGGCGACGTGCCCGGGAGCACCGGCCGGTGCACGCGCCACGGCCGATCGACGACCGTCCCGCCGTCCTCGCGGCGCGGCGACGGCACGCCCCGAAGGAACCCCATGAGCCAGGCGTCCACGTCGCCGCGCCATTCGCACGAGGCCGACCAGCCGATGACCCACGCCCAGATCCTGAAGGTCCTCAGCGGCCTCCTGCTCGGTCTGTTCGTCGCGATCCTGTCGTCGACCGTCGTCTCGAACGCGCTGCCGACCATCATCTCCAGCCTGCACGCCAGCGAGACGGCCTACACCTGGGTCATCACCGCCACGCTGCTCGCGATGACCGTCTCGACGCCGGTCTGGGGCAAGCTCTCCGACCTCGTCAGCAAGAAGCTCCTCGTGCAGCTCGGGCTCGTGATCTACGTGCTCGGCTCGTGCCTCGCCGGCATCGCGCAGAACGCGGGCACGCTCATCACGGCCAGGGCGATCCAGGGCATCGGGGCCGGCGGCATGACCGCCCTGGTGCAGACGATCATCGCGACGATGATCCCGCCCCGCGAACGCGGCCGGTACTCGGGGTACATGGGTGGCGTCTTCGCGCTCGGGACCATCGCCGGGCCCCTGATCGGCGGCGCGATCGTCGACACGTCGTGGCTGGGCTGGCGGTGGTGCTTCTACGTCGGTGTGCCGTTCGCGGTCGTCGCGCTCGTCGTCCTCCAGCGCACCCTGCACCTGCCCACCACGAAGCGCGCCGTGAAGATCGACTGGACCGGCGCCACGCTCGTCACGGCGGCCGTCTCCGTGCTCCTGATCTGGATCTCGTTCGCCGGCGGCAAGTACGACTGGCTGTCGTGGCAGACGGCCGTCATGGTCGGCGGTTCCCTGGTGCTCGGGGTCGCGTTCGTCGTCGTGGAGCGGCGGACGGCGGAGCCGATCGTCCCGCTGCACCTCTTCTCGAACCGCAGCATCGCGCTCGCCGTGGTGGCCTCGCTCCTCATCGGCGTCGCCATGTACTCCGGCACGACGTTCCTCAGCCAGTTCTTCCAGCTCGCGCGCGGCGACTCCCCGACCACGGCGGGCCTGCTGACCCTGCCGATGATCGTCGGGCTCGCGGCGATCTCGCTCCTCTCCGGGCAGTTCATCACCCGCACCGGCCGGTGGAAGGGCGTGCTCGTGCTCGGAGCCGCCCTCACCGTCGCCGGCCTGGTGCTCATGGGCACGGCGCGCGCCGACACGAGCTACGGCCTGCTCGCGCTGTACATGTTCCTCATCGGCGCGGGCCTCGGGATGAGCATGCAGAACCTCGTCCTGTCCGTCCAGAACCAGGTCGCGCGGAGCGAGCTCGGCTCCGCGAGCGCCCTCGTCGCGTTCATGCGGACGCTGGGCGGCGCGGTCGGGGTCTCGGCGCTCGGCGCCCTGCTCGCGACCAAGGTCGTCACCTACGTCACCGACGGTCTGGCAGGGATCGGCGTCTCGGCCGGCGCTGTCGCGTCGGGAGCCGTGCCGAAGGTCTCCGCCCTCCCCGAGCCGGTGCGGGGAGTCGTCGAGGATGCCTACGGCCACGGCGTCGCCGACGCCTTCCTCTGGGGCGCGCCCGTCGTCCTGCTCGCGCTCGTCGCGATCCTCTTCATCAAGGAGGTCCCGCTCCGCACGGCCAACGAGACGACGGTGGTCTCGCCCGTCGACGAGCTGGCGGCGGACGCCGGGGTCGTCCTGCTCGAGGAGGACCTGGCCGGCGCGGACGCCGGTGAGCCGGTGGGCTCCCGCTAGGCGTCAGGCGAACCGCGCGACCAGCGCCTCGACGATCGGGACGTCGCCGTCCAGCCACGGCACGTCCAGCCACGAGCCGCGGGGAAGCCAGCGCAGCTCGTCGTGGACCTCGATCGGCGCGGGCTCGCCCTCCACCACGCGGGCCATCCAGAGCCGCAGGACGTGGCGCGGCGTGATCGGCCACGCGCCGCCGTCGGGCGCGGCAACCTCCGGCCCGAGCTCGGCCACGACGCCGAGCTCCTCGGCGAGCTCCCGGTGCAGCGCTGCGACCGGGTCCTCGCCGTCGTCGACCTTCCCACCGGGGAACTCCCACCGCCCCGCCAGCTCGGCCGGCCACGTCCGGCGACCGGCGAGCAGGAGGGTCGGAGCGACGACGTCGTCGACGATCGCGGCAGCGACGACGAGCCGGCGGGAATCCATGTCGGAAGTCTCCCACCCGCGGGTCGACGCCCCCGCCGGGGTGCCCGCCTGTCGCACGTCCGCGGCGCTGCGGACGATCGGCGACAGGCGCGGGCTGTCAGCGAAGACCGGCGCGGCGGGCGTAGTCGAGCGCTTCGGCGCGCGTCGAGACCCCGAGCTTGCGGTACAGGGAGCGAACCTGCGACTTGACGGTGTTGCGCGTCACGAAGAGCTGGGTCGCGATCTGCTCGAGCGTCACGTCCTCCGAGAGGTGCGACAGCACGACACGTTCGCGGCGCGTCAGCGAGCTCGCGAGTTCGGCGTCGGGTCGAGTCATCTCCATGATGCTCATCTGATCCTCCAGGTGTTCTCCGGTCCTCGGGGTGCGTCCCGGACCGAACGGTGTTGGTACATGGAGAGACGGAGGACACGTGTGTTCATGACGCGAGTTCGCGAACATTCTTTTCGAGCGGTCTGTCGCGATGCTCACCGGCCCTGCGTGGGGGTCCGTGCAGGTCTGCAGTTGTGGCCCCGGCACCCGAGACGACGTCGTCGGGGCGACCGGTGGTCGCAGCGCCAGTCTCCGGGCGAACGGCCGGGGCCGCAACCGCGCGAGCGACGCGGACCGGTGGGCGCCGACCGACGGCGAGCGAGACGTCGTCGTGCGAGACGTCGTCGTGCGAGAAGCGCGCCGTCGTGCCTGAATCGAGGTATGTCGACCACGAACGCACCCCAGGGCAACCGGACCGTCGTCGTGACGGGGGCGAGCGGCGGGATCGGACGTGCGACGGCCGTGGAGCTGGCGCGTCGCGGCGGCACGGTCGCGCTGCTGGCTCGAGGAGGGACCGGGCTGGAGGGCGCCGCGCAGGACGTCCGCGACGCGGGTGCGCGTCCGCTCGTCATCGAGGTCGACGTCGCGGACGCCGACGCGGTCGAGGCTGCCGCCGCGCGCGTCGAGGAGAAGGCGGGACCGATCGACGTGTGGGTCAACGTCGCGTTCACGTCGGTGTTCGCGCCCGCCCACGAGATCGCGCCCGACGAGTTCCGGCGCGTCACCGAGGTGTCGTACCTCGGCTACGTCTACGGGACCTTGGCGGCGCTGAAGCGGATGCGGGCGCGCGACCAGGGCGTCGTCGTGCAGGTGGGGTCCGCGCTCGCCTACCGTGGCATCCCGCTGCAGAGCGCCTACTGCGGGGCGAAGCACGCCATCCAGGGCTTCACGGAGTCGGTGCGCTGCGAGCTGCTGCACGAGCGCTCCGGGGTGCGGATCACGATGGTGCAGATGCCGGCGGTGAACACGCCCCAGTTCTCGTGGGTGCTGTCCCGGCTGCCGCGGCAGGCGCAGCCGGTGCCCCCGATCTACCAGTCCGAGGTGGCGGCGCGCGCGGTCGGGTGGGCGGTCGACCACCCGCAGCGCCGCGAGTGGTGGATCGGCGCCAGCACGGCCGGGACGATCGGGCTCAACGCCGTCGTCCCCGGCCTCCTCGACCGCTACCTGGCGCGGACGGGCTTCGACTCGCAGCAGACGTCGGACCCGCGGCCGCCCGACCAGCCCGCCAACCTCTGGGACCCCGCCGACGGCGACGGCGGTCGCGACTTCGGCTCCCACGGGATCTTCGACGACCGCTCGCACGGCTCCAGCGTCCAGGCGTGGGCCACGCGGCACCGCCGGGCGCTCGGGCTCACGGCCGCCGGCACCGTCGCCGCGCTGGCGGGCCTCGTGTCGGCACGCTCGACGGCCCGCTCGTGACCCGACGGTCGGGCCCGCAGCCGCGGCACGGAGCGACGCCACCGCCACCGCTCGCATGGTCCCACTACGGCCCGCACCCGCAGCGCGACTACGCGTTCCTCGGCGACGGCTACCGCGGCGCGCTCGTCGGGCCTCGCGGCGACATGGTCTGGCTGTGCGCGCCGTCGTGGCAGGACGACGCCGTGCTCTCCGCGCTCGTCGGCGGCGAGGGCGTCTACGCGGTCACGCCGCTGGTCCCCTACGTGGCGGGCGGCTCCTACGAGCCGGGCACGCTGGTGTGGGGCGCGCGGTGGATCACCCCGGGGGCGGTCGTCGGGGGGCGGGACGCACTCGTGGCGCCCGGCGACCCGCACGTGGTCCGCCTCCTGCGGAGCATCCGCGCCGACACCGAGGACGTCCCCCTGCGGGTGGTGCTCGACCTCCGGGCGCACTTCGGCTCCGACCGCGCGCGCGACGTGCGGCGTCTCGAGAGCGAGGGCCGGGCCTGGGGGCACGGGTGGAGCGGGCGGGTCGGCGACCTGTGGTTCCGCTGGTGGGGCGCCGACGACGCGACCCGGCCCCGGTCGGGGCCGTGGCGCGGCACGTTCGTCATCGAGACCACCCTGGCCGCCGGGGAGAGCCGGGACCTGCTGCTCGAGGTCTCCGACCGCCCGTTCGACCGGGGCGGCGGCGAGCCCCCGTCCGCGGCGCAGCTCTGGGACACCACCTGCCAGTGGTGGGCGGACACGGTGCCGCCGTTCGATCGGACGGTGAGCCCGCGCGACGCGCGTCACGCGTACGCCGTGCTCCGCGGTCTCACGCAACCGGGAGGCGGGATGGTGGCGGCCGCGACCCTGGGTCTGCCGGAGCGCGCCGCCGGGGGCCGGAACTACGACTACCGCTACGTGTGGCTGCGTGACCAGGCCTACGCCGGCCACGCGGCCGCCGTCGACGAGCCCCACCCGCTCCTCGACGACGCGGTCGGCTTCGCGGTCGCACGCATCCTCGAGCACGGGCCCGGCCTCGCGCCCGCCTACACGGTCGACGGCGCCGACCTGCCACGCGAGCGCCGGCTCGACCTGCTCGGCTACCCGGGCGGCTCCGACGTCGTGGGGAACCACGTCGTCGACCAGTTCCAGCTCGACACGGTGGGCGAGCTGCTCCAGCTGCTGGCGCGCGCGGCCGCGCTCGACCACCTCGACGCCGACGGTCGGCGTGCGCTGCGCCTCATGTGCGACGTGGCACGGGACCGGTGGGACGAACCGGACGCCGGCATCTGGGAGCTCGAGGACAACTGGTGGACGCAGTCGCGCCTCGCCGTCGTGGCGGGGCTACGGGCGACGGCCGCCGTGAGCGACCGCCACCAGGCCGGGGAGCTCGCGACGCTCGCCGACACGGTCCTCGCGCGCACGTCGGAGCGGTGCCTGCGCCCCGACGGCGCGTGGGCGCGCCATCCCGGCGCGACGGGCACCGACGCGAGCATGCTCCTCGCGCCCGTGCGCGGGGCGCTGCCGGCGGACGACCCGCGGACGCGTGCGACCCTGCGGGCGGTGACGACCGAGCTCGTCCACGACGGCTTCGTGTACCGGTTCGCCCCGGACGAGCGGCCGCTCGGGGAGGCGGAGGGCGCCTTCCTGCTCTGCGGCTTCACGACGGCGCTCGCCTGGTGGTACGAGGGCGACCGCGCCGAGGCGTTCCGGTGGTTCGAGCGGACGGCGTCGTCGTGCGGGCCGCCCGGCCTGTTCGCCGAGGAGTACGACGTCGCGGAGCGGCAGCTCCGCGGGAACCTGCCGCAGGCGTTCGTGCACGCCACCCTGCTGGAGACCGCGCAGCGCCTGGCCGAGCCGGCCACCTGAGACCCGAGGACGTGGCCGACTCAGACCGAGCCGACCGCCATGGCGTCCTTCATCTCGCCGGAGACGAGCACGTAGCAGGCGGTCCAGGCGTCCTCGACCTCCGGGGTGAACGCGTCGCCGAGACCCTTGGAGAGGGTCGTCAGGAGCGCGGCACCGACCGTGTCGAAGTGCTCCGGCCGCACTCCGTAGGCGGCGTGCCGGGCGCCCAGCCCGCGCACCACCTCCGCGGCGAGGTCCCAGTCGTCCAGCCCGTCCACGGCGAGGCCGAGCATCGTCATGAGCTTGCGGCGCTGCTCGGTGAGGTCCGACGTGAAGAGCGGCCGCAGGCTCGGGTCGAGCGCGAAGAGCTCGTCGTAGAAGATCTGCGACGCCGTGTCGGCGATCGGCTTCACCTGGGCGAACGTCGACTGGACGAGATCGATCTGGCGCTGGTCCATCGGTACTTCCTTGTCGATCGTGACCGCGGGCCGCGGGCCCGGGTCGGCGAGTACGGTCGCGAGGAAAGAGGTTCCTCCGGTGAGAAACGTACACAGCCGACGTTTCGGCATGGTGGCACCGACGCGCCGGGTGCGTTCCGGTCCCCTCACACCGGCGGCGCCGTCCCGGTGAGGAGCCGGACGACGGGGCGCGGCCCGTAGGCTCGGGGGCGTGCAGTGCCCCCACTTCGACGCCGGCGAGTGCCGGTCGTGCGCGCTCATGGGGCAGCCGTACGGGGTGCAGGTCGCTGACAAGGTCGCGCGGTGCCGGGAGCTGCTCGACGCCGTCGGCGGCGCCGACGCGGCGTGGCTCGACCCGTTCACCGGACCGGAGTCGGGCTTCCGGAACAAGGCGAAGATGGTCGTCACGGGGACGGTCGAGGCGCCGGTGCTCGGGATCCTCGACCACCGTGACCACAGCGGCGCGACGGGGGTCGGCCTGACGGACTGCGGCCTGTACCCGGCGAGCCTGCAGGACGCGTTCGGGCCGCTCGCGGCCTTCGTCACCCGCGCCGGCCTGACCCCGTACGACGTGCCGTCACGGCGTGGCGAGCTCAAGTACCTCGTCGTGACGCAGGCGCCGTCGGGCGAGCTCATGGTCCGGTGGGTGCTGCGCTCGCAGGAGCCGGTCGCCCGGATCCGCAAGCACCTGGACTGGTTGCGCGACGCCCTGCCGGGTCTCGCGGTCGCGTCGGTCAACGTGCAGCCCGAGCACAAGGCGATCCTCGAGGGCGACCTCGAGATCGTGCTCACCGAGCGCGAGACGCTCACGATGCGCGTCGGCGGCCTCGACCTGCACCTGAGACCGCAGAGCTTCTTCCAGACGAACACCCTCGTCGCGGAGGCGCTCTACGACCAGGTCGCCGGCTGGGTCGACGAGGCCGCGCCGGCGCGCGTGTGGGACCTGTACTGCGGCGTCGGCGGGTTCGCGCTGCACTGCGCCGCGCCCGGGCGCGAGGTCGTGGGCGTCGAGACGAGCCGCGACGCCGTCGAGAGCGCCGCGCTCACCGCGCGCGACGCCGGCCTGGCGGGCCTGCGGTTCGTCGCCGACGACGCGACCGCCTTCGCGCTCGCCGCCGCGCCCGACGACGTCCCCGACCTCGTGGTGGTCAACCCGCCCCGGCGCGGGATCGGGCCGGAGCTCGCGGGCTGGCTCGAGGCGTCGGGCGTGCGCGACGTCGTCTACTCGAGCTGCAACGCGGTGACGCTCGCCCGGGACCTCGCGGCCATGCCGTCCCTCCGGCCCACGCACGTCCGTCTGCTCGACATGTTCCCCCAGACGCACCACTACGAGGTCGTCGCGCGGCTCACGCGCCGCTGACCTCGCCCCGCGGCGGGCCCCAGGAGCCGTCGGTCCCGACCACCCAGACCGGGTCGTCCAACGGGTCGTGCCGCTCCACGACCGCCTCCGCGACGACGCCCTCGGGCGCCGCGTAGGTGGGCGGCGGCAGCGGCTTCCGGCCGAGGTAGAGCTCCTGGACCTCCCCGAGCCCCTGCACCCCGGGCCCGATGGTGCGGCGCACGGGCGTCGGCGCCCTGCGGACCGCCTCGCGGACGATCCGCCAGACCACCGCGACAGCGAAGACGCCGTAGAGGAAGAACGACGGGACCGCGGACCAGACGCTGCCCTCCGTGCCCGGCTTCCAGACGAGGAGGACGACCCACACCACGATCGTCACGACCACGACCGCCCAGGTGAGCGCGGTGGATCGTCGTCCCGCGCCGTCGTCGGCCGCCATCGTTCCACCCTTCCCCGGAACCGGTGTCTCCATCGTGCCACCGAAGACGCCACGCCGCCGCGAGGCGGCCGCGCGCCTCGGCCGCGACACGCCGATGCGAATTCATTCCGAGACTTGAGAATTGCCTCACCCTGTGGTCTCGTATGGCTCGCAAGACAACGCTGTCAGCCTGTGGCACGACCGTGCCGCACCGAGCCCCGAGGTCATCGATGCCTTCCCGCGCTACCGCTCCACCACCCCTCGCCCCGCTCCCACGACCCGCGAACCGCCCTCGCTGGCTCCGGCTCGCGCTCCCCCCGGTCCTCGCTCTCGCCGTCGGCGCGTCGGGAATGGGAGCCGCGAACGCGGCGACCGTCGTCCACGCGTCGCCCGACGCACCCGCGGCGCAGACCAGCGGCGGCTCGTTCTTCACGTCGTTCGAGCCCGACGACCCCCAGCCCACCTGGGACAGCGAGACCGAGCAGGGTGCGGGCGGCCCGCGCTCGTCCGGCGTCGTCGGGACGACCGTCCTCGAGCGGAGCCCCAGCACCCCGGTCGGCGACAACCTGCTCGGCGGCGCGACGGACACCCGCGCCTGGGAGGGCCCGTTCCAGAACGGCGTCGGGAACGTGCCCGGCACGCTCCAGCCCACGAGCGACGCCGGCGACACCGCGATGCGCTGGGCGATGCAGTCGGCCGGCGAGACCTGGGTCCAGGTGCCGATGCCGGACCTCGTGCGCGGCGTCCCGCTGCGCGCGCAGGTGACCCTGAGCGGCAGCGGCACGGTCTTCCTGAACGTCTACGACGGCGGCCGCGACGTGGGCGGCGAGGAGGTCACGCTCACCGCCAAGCCCCAGACGGTCTCGGTCGACATCGCCCGGCCCACCAGCGGCGGCGGCACGCCGCAGTTCCAGATCCGCACGCACAGCAGCGGCGCGCTGGACGTCACCATCGCCGACGCGTCCGTCCAGCAGCTCAAGCCCGGCACGATCGACTTCCCGGGCGACATCACCAGCACGGTCTCCAAGGTGAGCGCCAGCGGCGAGAACCCGCCGGACGAGGTCGCCGCCAACCTCGCCGACGGCAAGGTCAGCACCAAGTGGCTGGTCGGGTCCAAGACGCCCTCCGTGACGTACCAGCTCAAGGAGCCCGCAGCCGTCGCCACCTACGCGCTCGCCTCGGCCGGCGACGCCCCCGACCGCGACCCCCGGTCGTGGAAGCTCCAGGGCTCGAGCGACGGCTCCGGCTGGACGACCCTCGACACCCGCACCAACCAGGCGTTCGCCGACCGCCTCGAGACGCGCGAGTACACCGTCGAGAAGCCCCAGGCGTTCCGGTACTACCGCCTGAGCGTCACCGAGAACTCGGGGAGCGACGGCACCCAGCTCGCCGAGTGGCTCCTGTCCACGACGCCCGCGAAGCGCACGCCCATGGCGACGACGCTCGGCTCCGGCCCGGCGAACGCCTACGACGCCAAGACGCAGGCGGGCTGGACCGGCCTGCACGCCCTGCACCTCGCCGGCAGCCAGACGGCAGAAGGCCACGGCTACGCCTACAACAAGGTGCTCGACGTCGACGTGCCCGTCGGGACCGGCACGCAGCTGTCGTACGAGCTGTTCCCCGAGGCGTCCGAGAAGGACCAGTCCTACGCGAGCACGCACGTCGCCGTGGACCTCGCGTTCACGGACGGCACCTACCTCAGCCAGCTCGGCGCCACCGACGGGCACGGCTACGCGCTCGACCCGCAGGGCCAGGGCGACTCCAAGGTGCTGTACGTCAACCAGTGGAACGCCGTGCGGAGCGAGATCGGCAAGGTCGCGGCCGGCAAGACGATCGACCGCATCCTCGTCGGGTACGACAACACCGCCGGGCCGGCCGACTTCAGCGGCTGGGTCGACGACATCCGCGTCGGCGACGCTCCGCCCGCGAACACGTCCGCGCACCCGTCCGACCACGTCCTCACGACCCGCGGCACCAACTCGTCGGGCGACTTCTCGCGGGGCAACACCATCCCCGCGACGGCGGTCCCGCACGGCTTCAACTTCTGGACGCCGGCCACGGACTCCGGCTCCGCCACCTGGGAGTACCGCTACCAGCAGGGCAACGACAGCCAGAACCGGCCGACGATCCAGTCGTTCAACCTCAGCCACGAGCCGAGCCCGTGGATCGGTGACCGGCAGACGTTCCAGATCATGCCGTCCGCCCAGACCGGCAAGCCCGACGCGAGCCGCTCGGTGCGGGCCGAGACGTTCAGCCACGACAACGAGGTGGCGCGCCCGTACTACTACGGCGTCACGTTCGACGACGGCATGAAGACCGAGATCGCGCCCACCGACCACGCGGCGATGTTCCGGTTCACGTTCACGGGCGACGAGTCGAACGTCCTGCTCGACAACGTCAACGACGCCGGCGGGCTGACGCTCGACCCGACGACCGGCACGCTCTCGGGCTACACGGACGTCGCGGCCGGCAACCAGAGCAACGGGTACAAGCGGATGTACGTCTACGCGACGTTCGACCGGCCCGCCACGGCGGGCGGCAAGCTCGCGACGAGCGGCCGCGAGAAGGTCTCGGGCTACCTGACCTTCGACACGTCGAAGAGCAAGACCGTCGAGATGCGGATCGCGACGTCGCTGGTCGGCGTCGCCCAGGCCAAGCACAACCTGGGGCTGGAGATCGCCGACGGCGACACGTTCGAGCACGTCCGGGACCGCGCGCAGGCGCTGTGGGACGCGAAGCTCGGAGTGATCGACGTCGAGGGCGCGACCGAGGACCAGCTCACGACGCTGTACTCGAACCTCTACCGGCTCAACCTCTACCCGAACTCGGGCTACGAGAACACCGGCACCGCGGCGTCGCCCGTCTGGAAGCACGTCGACCAGTCGGGCACGAGCCTCGACCCGGCTCCCGACGGCACGACGGCCACGACGACCGGCGCGCCGATCGTCGACGGCAAGGTCTACGTCGACAACGGCTTCTGGGACACCTACCGGACGACGTGGCCGGCATACTCGCTGCTGTACCCCGACGACGCCGCCGAGATGGTGGACGGCATGACCCAGGAGTACGCCGACGGCGGCTGGGTCTCGCGCTGGTCCGCGCCGGGCTACGCGAACTCGATGACCGGCACCAGCTCCGACGTCGCGTTCGCCGACGCGTTCGTCAAGGGCGTCGACATCAACGTGCAGCGCGCCTACGAGGCCTCGCTGAAGAATGCGTCCGTCGCACCGCCGAACGAGAACGTGG
>Ga0164241_10003633_pt1 | contig 15411 bp, 19 predicted proteins | sample OricomyardsoilBY_FD_108780 | JGI IMG/M metagenome (GOLD analysis project Ga0164241, IMG submission 108780) | Backyard soil microbial communities from Emeryville, California, USA - Original compost - Back yard soil (BY) | ecosystem: Environmental > Terrestrial > Soil > Unclassified | place: USA... | reverse complement strand
CCATGCCGATGTCGTGCGCGCCGGCGGCGCCGACTATATGGCGGCGAAGGGCGGCCAGAAGAATTTCACGGAGACCCTCGCCGTGGAGGTCGCAGGCGATAACATCACCGTCAACGCGATTGCCCCCGGCATGATCCTGACGCCGATGAACCAGACGGCGAAGGACCATTGGATCGTGCGTAAGGTCAAGACCGAGTTCATCCCGTTGAAGCGCGCCGGGCGCCCCGAAGAGGTCGCCGCCGTGGCCGTGTTCCTTGCGTCGCCGGCGGGCGCCTATTTCACCGCCTCGACGCTGACCATCGACGGCGGGCTGTCCAAGATGATGGCGCTGGGCGCTTGAGCGGCGCGAGCTTCGAACTTCTGGCGATCGAGCCGCTACGTTTGCTGGGCGCGAAGATTCTGGGCCGGAAGCGGCGCATGAGCCCTTATGTCTGGCGCAATCCTTCGGGTGATTGCTCGATGCTGTTCCGCCTGGTCGATGGTCAGGTCGCTGCGACCGGTTCCTTGTGGTTGGCGCGAGGAAACGGCTGCACCTTCACGCTCGACCCGAAGCCCGTGCTGACCCCGGGACCGGAAGATTTCGACATTGGGGGGTGCGAGGATCCCACGGTCGTCCATGTCGATGAAGGATGTCTGGTCTATTATACCGGCCTCGATCGCGACGGCGTGACGCAACTCCTTTGGGCGGAAGGCCCCGATATGCGTTCGCTGCAAAAGCGCGGCGTCGCGCATGCCTCGACGGCAAGCGAGCGCAACACCAAGGAAGCAACCATCGAGCGGTTTGGCGACGGCTGGCTCTTGCTCTTCGAGTATGGTCACGCGGGGCGCTCTCGTATCGGCCGCGGCGAAGCGAACGGGCCAGCCGGCCCGTGGAAGGAAACATCCGATCCTCTTGGCCGACGCGATGGGTGCTGGGACAATTGGCATCTTTCGACCGGCCCCATCCTGATCGATGAACCCGGCGGGCCGATCATGTTCTACAACGGTGCCGATGCCGACGCGGTGTGGCAAATCGGCTGGGCGAAGCTCGACGAGACACTGGCGCGCGTGATCAGCCGCTGCCGTTCGCCACTCGTCGAAGCGCCTCGGTGCCCCGACCAGTCGGGCCGCAAAATGGCGTTTGCCGCATCGATCGTCGCCAATGAGGATCAATTCTGGCTGTATTTCACGCACGATGATCGATCGCTACGACGCGCAATTATCCGCCGCTCGGCATCCTGACCGCGGAGAGGAAGGCGGGCGTGTCATGCCCGTGCCGCATATCGCGCCTTCGCTTCGCATCGGGCGCGCGAAATCTTTCGCGCTCGGTGAACCTAAGGCGCACTGATGGGTTGCCGGCATGAGATGCTGGGATAATCGCGAGGCGACATGACATCCAAGAAGGCCATGTGGATAGCTGCCGCCTTGGGCAGTGCGCTCGCCATGGCGCCGCCGGCGGTCGCGCACGCAGCCGGTCGCAGCGCAGCCCTCTCCGTCGCTCGGAAAGTTGGGCCGCATCATCGTCGCCAGCAGCATTCCGCCCGTGTCGCGCGAATGATGTTGACCGCGCAACGGCGGCTTTCAGCGCCCTGTACCGGTTCGGGCTGCCGCACGCACTCGCCCTATCGGCTGGCTGGCGACAGTATTTCCGGCCCGGACATGAAAGCGCGCGCGCTGGCCGATACCGGCACACGCTGCGCGCTGATCGGAGAGACGATCTGCCAGAGCAAGACGCACGCGATCCTGCGGTCTGGCGAAACGCCGCTGGAGACGATCGGCGGCAATCTGCCACAATGAGTTGTCGCGTCTCGCCAATGTGATAGGCTGGCACCGGCACCTTTTTCGGGAGCACGGTGATGGGCGCAGTGTTCGCGATCCTGCTGGCCGGCCAGAGCACCGCCGGCATGATGGCCGTCTATGAAGACAAGACTCACGGCGACGCGCATTGTGCGGCGCCTTCCGGCGGCGACGTAGTGGTCTGCGGGCGGCGGGCGGCGGATCGCTATCGCGTGCCGTTCATCGAATATGACGCCGGCGATCCACGCCACGAGGGCGTGCCCGCGGAGCGCGAGCGCTTGCTGGCGCGCACCAACAATTGCGAGGAACACAGCACGTTCCTCGTCGGCTGCGGCATGGCGGGCGTGACGGTGAGCTCGCTGCACGGCGTGATGCTCGAAGGCGAGCGACCGCTCGCGCCATGATCGCGGCCTCGCTTCTCGTTCTGGCGCTCGGCCTGCAGGACGCGCCGCCAGCCGATCCGAAGCCGGGCGAAAAGTTCTCGATTCTCGCCGACCCGGTGCCGGTCTGCCCGAAGGACGCCAACGACGTGGTGGTCTGCGCGCGCTCGAACGAGGAGCAGCGCCTGCCCTTGCCCGACGATCGCGGGCCGCCCGACGGGCCGGTGCCGTCCAATCCCTATGTCACCGGCCGCGGCGCGCTGGCGGCCGAGGGCACGCCGTGCGGCGCGTCGATGGGGGGCTGCACGGTCGGTTTCGGCCCACCGATCGTGCCGATCGCCAAGGCGGTGGTCGGCGCGGTGAGAGGCGCGCTGGCGAAGAAGCTGGACAAGACCGGCCGCGTGCCGATCCCGCTCGATGACCCCACGCCGCCGCCGGGACAGCACGTCTTCCCCTAAGCCAGCAGATGCATCCACATCGGCTGCCCGGTCAGGCTCTGCGAGCCGCGGAGCTTTTCCAGCGCTTGCGCGACCGCCCGTTCGGGGCCTTCATGCGTGACGATCGCGACGAGCACGCTGCCGTCGGTCACCTGGCCGCGCTGGATCAGGCTTTCGATCGACACGCCGGCGTCGCGCATCGCGGCGGCGATCTCGGCGAGCACACCGACCTTGTCGGCCACGGTGAAGCGCAGATAGGCGCGGCCGCGTCTTTCACCGCTGTCGGCGGCATCCTGCGCGACGAGCGCGGCGGCGGGCATCGCGTAAGGCGGGCCGAACTCGCCGCGTGCGATGTCGATCAGATCGGCGACCACGGCGGAGGCGGTCGGGCCGTCGCCCGCGCCGGCGCCCTGGAACAGCAGGCGGCCGACGAAATTGCCTTCCGCTACCACCGCATTGGTCGCGCCGGTGACGTGCGCGAGCGGGTGCGCCAGCGGGACGAGGTGCGGGTGGACGCGCTGGAACAGCCCGCCCGGTCCATCCTCGGCGATGCCGACAAGGCGCACGCGATAGCCGAGCGCCGCCGCCTCGGCGATGTCGGCCGCGATCAGGTGGCGGATGCCCGAAGCCGCGACCTGCTCGAATGCCGGCTGCGTGCCGAAGGCGAGACTGGCGAGGATCGAGAGCTTGTGCGCGGCGTCCACGCCGTCGATGTCGAAGCTGGGATCGGCCTCGGCATAGCCCGCCGCCTGCGCCTCGGCGAGCACGTCGGCGAAGTCGCGGCCTTCCTCTTCCATCTTGGTCAGGATGAAATTGCAGGTGCCGTTGAGGATGCCGTAGACCCGCGCGATCGCGTTCGCCGCGGCACCCTCGCGCAGGCCCTTGATGACCGGGATACCACCCGCCACCGCCGCCTCGAACTTGAGCGCCACGCCGGCCTTCTCGGCGGCCTTGGCGAGCTCCAGTCCGTGATGCGCGAGCATCGCCTTATTGGCGGTAACGAGGCCCTTGCCCGCTGCGAGCGTGTTGCGCGCGAGCGTGAGCGCGGGGCCGTCCGATCCGCCGATCAGCTCGACGACGACGTCGGCCCTCGCGTATCCGGCGAGCGCCGTGGTATCGTCCACCCAGTCGAACCGCGCGATATCGACGCCCCGATCCTTGGCGCGATCCCGCGCGGAGACCGCGACGATCTGGATCGGCCGCCCGGCGCGCCGCGCGATCAGATCGCGATTGGCGTCAAGCAGCCGAATCACGCCGCCGCCCACGGTGCCCAGCCCTGCCAATGCGACGCGCAACGGTTCGCTCATGATCACCCCTCGTGTGCGGGGCGCTGCCTAACCGATCGCGTGGCGATGTAAAGCGTTGCGGGTGGTTAGGGTCTGAACTCGATTACAGCGAAGTCGTGACGGAGCCGATTTTGGTGTCCGGCAAGGAGCGAGGAGGGAGCGATGCCGAAGCATCGTGACCGACGAGGGACGCTGTCCGGGCGGCAAAATCGGCCCGCCGCTTCGCGGTTGCCCTGCGGTGCCGGCCGGACAGCGTCGCTTGCTGGCGCCACAGGGCAATCACGATCCTCGCTGTAATCGAGTTCAGACCCTAGTCCGCCCAGGGGTCGTAGCTGCCGAAGCTCCAGCTATAGCCCTCGGGATCGTGCGCCGAATAACCGCGCCCGCCATAGGGCTGGTCGACCGGCTCGGCAAAGATGCGCGCGCCGGCGGCCCGCGCGCGTTCGGCGTGAGCGTCGACATCTTCGACCGTGAGGTAAAGCCCCATCGTCGTGCCGCCGGCTTCGGCCGACGTGAGCATCCCTGCCTTGCTCACATGCTCGCTGGCGACCGCGCTCGATATCATGACCATGCGGTCCTGCCACAGGAGCTGCGCGTGATGGATCAGCCCGGGATCGTCGGCATCGGCGTAGACGGCGTGGCGGGTGAAGCCGAACGCGTCGCACAGAAAGGCGATCGCGGCCGGCGCGTCGGCATAACGCAGGTTGGGAATGATCTCGTGACGCATGACAGCCTCCTTGATTGGCGCGGCTCTGCTAGACCGATTCCGGCGGGCGCGATTGGATCAAACGCACCTCATGCTTCGATCAGCCCGCCGCCGCCGCCCGCGAGCCGCGCAACGTAGGTCTGCGGCGTCATTCCGGCGAACTCGCGGAACTCGCGGATCAGATGCGACTGGTCACAATAGCCCCGACCCGCCGCGAAGGCCGCCCAGTTGGCGTCCATGCCCGAACCGTCGCCGATCGCGCCGATCGTGCTCTGGAAGCGCAGCAGACGGCGATAGCTGCGCGGGCCGACGCCGATCGCATCGCGCACGCGGTGCGCGAGGTGCTTGCGGCTCCAGCCGATCATGCGCGCGACCTCGACAAGATCCTGATCCGGCCGCCCCGCCACGCGCGCCAGCGCCGCGGCGTCGGCGACCGACATCGGCGGCGTATCGGCGAAGCGGCGTGTGAGATGGCGATCCAGCAATGCGACCCGCGCGTCGAGCGTTCTCGCCTCGGCCAGTCGCTCGCCGAGATCGCCTGCCCCCCGCCCGAGCAGCGCGTCGAGCGGCACGACGCGGTCGAACAACGCGTGCATCGGCATCCCCAGCAACCGGCGCAAGCTGGCCAAAGGCAGGAACACATGGATGCCGCGCTGCGCGCCGATCGATCGCGACAAGGCGGGCCGCAAATGCACGCCGGCGACGAAGCCTTCGCCCGCCCGCAGCGTGATCGTCCGCCCGTCGCCACCGACGATCGCGATCGGCGCACCCAGATTGACGATCACCACGCCTTCGCCATGCGGAAGCTCGCGGCGCGTGGTGAACCCGCCGGTCGTCTCGTCATAATCGCAATAGCCCCGGATCAGCCCGGTCAGCACAGCCGTTGGAGAGACATGCGCCATACGCCAGCGGTTGACGCCGTCGTCATGCTCGGTGAGCCGGACGAGGCGATCCGCGACCATCGTGGGACGTTACGCCTTCACCAGCCCGATCTCGACCAGTCGCTCGTGCAGGTAATCGTGCGCGGTGATCGGCTGGGGATAGCGGTTTGGATTGTCCGCAGTGATCGTGCCAGGCAGCGTCTCGATTAGAAATTCCGGATTGGGGTGCAGGAAGAACGGCATCGAATAACGCGAGAAACCGCGGCGCTCGGGGGGCGGGTTGACCACGCGGTGGGTGGTGGAGGGGAGAACGTGGTTGGTCAGCCGTTGGAGCATGTCCCCGACGTTCACGACCAGCGCGCCTTCGGGCGGGCGGATCGCCAGCCAGCGGCCGTCGCGGTCGAGCAGTTCCAATCCCGCTTCCTCGGCGCCCAACAGGAGCGTTATGAGGTTGATGTCCTCATGCGCCCCGGCGCGCACGCCTTCGGCATCCACCGGGATCGGCGGATAATGGAGCAGGCGCAGGATCGAATTGCCGTGATCGACCACCGTGTCGAAATACTCGGGCGAGAGCTTCAGATGCCGCGCGATCGCCGAGAGCAGGCGCAGCCCGGCGCGGTCGAACGCGTTCCACAGATCGGTCAGCGCTTCCTGGAATTCGGCCGGGCGCGTCGGCCAGACGTTGGGCATCATCGTGCCGGCCGACGGGTGGCCCTCGGGCAAGTCGCGGCCGACATGCCAGAATTCCTTCAGATCGACGTGGCGTGCGTCCTTGGCGATCTCGGTCTTGAACGGCGTGTAGCCGCGCTGGCCGCCCAGCGCCGTATCGTAATAGCCCTGCTTTTCCTCGACCGGCAGCGCGAAGAAATCCTCGGTCAGCGACCACGCACGCTGGATCAACGGCAACGGGATGCCGTGATCGGCGATCACCGCGAAGCCATAACGCTCGAACGATCCGCCGAACGCAGCGGCGAAGCCGTCGGGATCGCGCGCCTCATCGGCGAGGCTGAGCGTGGGCACCTGGGCGGCAGGGGTATCGAGCATAAGACTATCCGAACGCAATTCTCACGAACGGACGATCATAAGCGCAATCGACGGCGGCGAATAGTGTGGTGCTTTCCCATCTTGTTCCCCCGCGGAAGCGGGGGCCCAGGGTTACAAAGCGTCGCGTCCGCAATTCTGGACTCCCGCGTTCGCGGGAGAACAGTAGCAATATACGAGCTGAGCCGACTCTTACCTAGCCGATCGTGATGATCCCCTTGGCCTTGTCGGCGCCGTCGGGCGAGAGATCGAGTCGGAACGGCTTCTTGTCGTTGGTGAAGCCCGACAGGCCGGTGCCGTCGGTCTTGACCGAGAAATCCGCCTTGTTGAGCCGGTCGAGGAACCAACCCTGCACGGCATCGGGACGGGCGGGGCTGGCGAACGTGAGCGTCACCGCGCCGTCGCTATCGCCGCCTTTGCCCCCGTCATGGGCGTTGATGTTCATGCCGGTGACCGACGAGCCGGGATAGAGGTGGACGCCGTTCATGTCGAAGTCGTCGGCGTCGAGATGCAGCTTGGGCAATTTGAGCGAGCCCGAGAAGCCGGGCGCGTCGATCGCGATCTTGCCCGACGCGTCCATGCTGCCGCTGACATTGCCGTCGACGCCGTCCTCGTTGAACTGGATCGTCGTGCCGTCCTTGTCGTTATGCCCGCCACATGCGGCGAGCGGCAGCGCGAGCAGGGCGGTGGCGAGGATGATGCGGGGCATGCCGGTCTCCACTGATTTATTCAAATAACACACTAGATTGTTTCGCATCCATCCGCAAGGGGGTGACGCGCTCCGCGCGATGCGGCAAAGGCGCACGCCATGGCGACAATCGATCTCCGCCCACCCGCCGAGCAGCGGGCGCCGCTGGCGCTCGCCGAGTTCGTGCCGATGGTCGCCGCGTTGATGGCGCTCGGCGCGCTGGGCGTGGATGCGATGCTGCCGGCGCTGCCGACGATCGCGATGCGGCTCGGCCAGCCCACTGACGCCGCGCCGTGGATCATCGCGATCTATCTGCTTGGGCTGGCCTTCGGGCAGGTGCTGCACGGCCCGCTGTCGGACCATTTCGGGCGGCGGCCGGTGATGGGCGTGGCACTGGTGATCTACGGCTTGTGCGGCGTAGTGACGGCGGCGACGGGCAGCTTCGCGCTGTTGCTGACGATGCGCTTCGTGTGCGGCACGGCAGTGGCGGCCACACGCGTCGTGACGATCGCGATCGTGCGCGATTGCTTTTCCGGGCGGCCGATGGCGCGCGTGCTGAGCCTGTCGGCGATCGTGTTCATGATCGCGCCGGTGATCGCGCCGACCCTGGGCCAGGGTATCCTGCTGATCGGATCGTGGCGGCTGATCTTCTGGGTGATCGCCGGGCTGACCTTCATCGTGCTGCCGTGGTTCTGGCTGCGCCTGCCCGAGACGCTGGCGGCCGAGAATCGCCAGCCGGTATCGCTGTCGCGGATCGCGTCGGGCTGGCGCGTGGCGCTCACCGACCGGCTCTCGCTCGGCTACACGCTCGCCTCGTCCGCGCTGCAGGGTGCGCTGTTCGGCTATATCACTTCGCTCCAGCCGATCGTCGCGCAGACGTTCCGCGATGCGCCGCGGCTCAACGTGGTGTTCGCCTGCACCGCGGGAATGATGGCGCTGGCGAGCTTCGCCAACTCACGGCTGGTGATGCGGCTCGGCTCGCGCCTGCTGTCGCACAGTGCGCTGGTGGTGTTGATCGTGGTCGCGTCGACCAGCCTGATCCTCAGCCTGTCGGGGCGTGAGACCCTGATCGTCTTCGTGATCCTGCAGGCGCTGGCGATGGGCTGCTTCAGCCTCGCCAACGCCAATTTCTCGGCGATGGCGATGACCAACATGGGCGCGATCGCCGGCACAGCCTCCAGCGTGCAGGGTTTTCTGGCGATGGGGATCGGTTCGGTGGCGGGGCTGGCGATCGGCGAGGCGTTCGGCGGGACGACGGTGCCGCTGCATCTGAGCTTCCTCTCGGCCGCGTTGATTGCCTTTACGGTGGTCGCCGTGACCGAGCGGGGTCGCATGTTTCGTCCCGCCTGAACGCAACTCGGCGCAAATCCCGGGAACCCGGCGGCGGCTCGCGGTGTTCGCGACTCCGACAAACATCTGGGACAACATCTGGAGAGTGCGCGATGGGCGGTTATCAGGTTCCCGGCACGGGCTCGGGCGACGACGGCTATGACGAGGACGGTTATGACGAAAGCCAGCGGGCCGAGATCCTCGAGGCGACGCGCGACGGCCCGAGCGACGGCACGATCCTGACCGACCTCGCGCCCGACGTCGGCGACGAAGAAGAGGACGAGCCGATCGACGATCTCGCCATGGCCGATGGCGAGACCGGCGAGGAGGCCGAAGACGAAGGCGCGGCCGACGCCGATGATTCGGAGGACGAAATCCAGGACGAGTTCGACGCCGGCACCCTGGCTGACGACGAACTCGACGATGGCGACGAGGTCGCGCTCCAGCCCTAAGGTCCGTGCTTGACCGCCCGGTCGCGCCGCCGCAGCATCGCGCGACCGACCGGGAGGAACCGAACCATGTCCACCGATCCGCGCGTCGACGCCTATATCGCGGCCAGACCCGCCTTCGCGCGGCCGATCCTAAACCATCTCCGCAGCCGCCTCCATGCCGTGTGCCCGGGGATCGAGGAAGGCATCAAATGGTCGATGCCGTTCTTCAGCTATCGCGGCCGGCCGTTCGCCAACATGGCGGCGTTCAAGGCGCATGCGAGCTTCGGCTTCTGGGACCGGCAGGGCATGGCGACCGGGCAGGAAGGCGAGGCGATGGGGCAGTTCGGCCGCATCGAGACGCTCGCCGACCTGCCGCCCGACACCGAGCTCGACGCGCTGATCCGCATTGCGGTGGAACGCGCCGATGCCGGCCAGAGCCCCAAGCGCACGGCGAAACCCGCCAAGCCCGAGGCCGATGTGCCGCCCGAGCTTGCCGCCGCCTTGGCCGATGATCGGCAGGCCCATGCGACCTTCGCCGGCTTCCCGCCCAGTTGCCGGCGCGAATATTGCGAATGGATCGGCGAGGCCAGGCGGCCCGAGACCAAGGCGAAGCGCGTCGCCGAAGCGGTGCAATGGTTGCGCGAGGGCAAAAGGCGGAACTGGAAATACGAAAGTTGCTGAACCGCGCCCAGCATTGAAATCGCTTGCCTCAGTGAAGGTTGTGTGATGTTATGACGTTACATAATTGGGAGGCCGCCATGACGCCACGCGCATTCGCTTACCCCCACGCTCGCGAGCCCGAGCCGCTTGCCGCGATCAACATCACGCCCTTGATCGACGTCATGCTGGTGCTGCTGATCATGATGATCCTCAGCATCCCCGCGATCACCAACACGGTGCCGATCGGCCTGCCGCAGCAGCGGCAAATCGTGCCGCTCGACAAGCAGGTGGCGCATCTGATCGACCTCGATCCGGCCGGGATCGCGCGGCTCGACGGGCGGCCGGTGTCGGATGCGGAGCTTGCCGCGCGGCTGGCGCGGCTCAACGCCGATCCGGCCAACGTCTTCCATCTGCGCATCGATGGCCATGCGCGCTATGTCCGCGCCGATGCCACGCTGGCGGCGATCAAGCGTGCCGGCGTCACGCGGCTGGGCTTCATCGGAAACGACCGGTTCGCCGATTTCGATCGCTTCTGAGGGAACGCGGGACGCGGATAGGGCGTTCGCCTAACCCAGGTTAGCCACAGGAGACTTGATCGTGCGCAGGGCCGTCGCGCTATCCACCGCTTCCATCGCCCTCGTGCTCGCGGCCTGTTCGCAGCCGGGCGATCCCGCGGCGAACAACGCCGTCGACATCAACAGTGCCGCCGATGCCGCGCAGAACAACATCGCCGATTATTCTTCGAGTACAGCGGATGACGGTACGGCCACGCCGACACCCGGCGCCTCGGCCACCCCCGAGCCGCTCAACCCGCCCGCGCCGGGTATGCCGGGCGGGCTGCCCGACGATCGGACCCCGGTCTCCGAAGCGCCCTTCACGCCCGATAGCGCACAGGGCGCGGCGAACGTCGTCCAGACGTATTACGCGTTGCTCGAAGCGGGCAAATACGGCCAGGCCTATGCCCTGTGGGAGCAGGGCGCGGCCGGGATGAGTGAAGGCGCCTTTGCCGCCAGCTTCGCCAAATATCGCGAATATCACGCCAATATCGGCGCGCCCGGCCCGATCGATGCCGGAGCGGGCCAGCGTTATGTCACGGTGCCGGTGCAGGTCTATGGCCGGCTCAAGGCGGGGAGCCAGCCCTTCAACATGCGAGGAAGCGTGATCCTGCACCGGACCGGCGACATCGACGGCGCCACCGCCGCGCAGAAGAGCTGGCACATTCACACGACGAGCATCAAGCCGCGGCCCGGCGCGGCGGCGCCCGCAACCAGCGGCGCTTTGCCCGCCACGGCCGATGCGCGCTATCGCTGCATCGACGGCAGCCGCATCGCGGTGCATTTCGACAACCGCGCCGATACGGCGACCGTGCGCGCGGGCGGCAAGACACTCGCCGTGCTCACGGGCCAACGCCCGGCTTCGGGCATCTGGTACAAGGGCGGCGGCTACGAGCTTCGCGGCAAGGGGCGCGATGCGACCTTCAGCAAGCCGCATCTGCCACCTTTGGCCTGCATCGCGCAGGGCTGATTCAGTTGCGCATCTCGTTGACGAGCACGGCCAGATCGGCGTTGTCGATGATCGAGCCGGTCGAATCGGTTTGCGCATCCGCGGCGGCGCTGGCGTTGCTCGGGGCCTGGCTTTTGTGCGGCGCGGCCGAGGCGACGTCGTAAGCGGTCCACAATATGCCGCCCGCCCAGATCAAGGCCGACCAGCGGCTGCGGAAGATCTTGCCCGAAAACATGAGCGGGATCGTCGCACGCGCGGGTTAACGCGGGCTCTGCGACGATGGTTAACGCGTCTTGCCGCAATGCCTTACGGGGCTTAGCCTCGCGGCGGCGGCAAGGAGAGAATCGATGCGGATCGGAACTGTGGCTCTGGGGACGGCGGCAGCCCTTCTCGTGACGGTGGCGGCGCATGGCGCGGACGATGCGGCGCCGACGCGCGATCAGGTGATCGCGGCGCGGCAGGCGGCGTTCGACATGTCGGCGGCCACCGTCGGCGGAATCAAGGCCGCGCTGGCGCGCGGCGACGACGTGAAGACGCTCGGCTTCGCGGCGCGCGGCGTGGCGAAATGGGCGCACGCGCTGCCCGGATTGTTCCCGGCGGGAAGCGGCGGCGCGCCTTCACATGCGCTGCCGACGGTGTGGAGCGATCGTGCCGGCTTCGAGCAGGCGGCGGCGAATTACGCCAGCGCCGCCGACGCGATGGCGGCGGCAGCCAAGGCGGGCGACAAGGACGCGTTCGCGGCGGCATTCGCGCAGACCGGGCAGGCTTGCGGTGCCTGTCACAAGGCCTATCGCGAGCCCGACACCCATTAATCTCAGGGTTTGGGCTCCTTGCGCGCCCTGCTGACGGCGGCCCTGATCGCCCTGGCGGATCGCTCGGCCGCGTCCGGCGTGAAGGTCGCGGCGAGGCCGGCATCGTGATCGACGAGCACGAGCCCGCTTTCCGCTTCGGCACGAATTGGTGTAGCCAATGGTTTCCGAACAGCCATGATGTTTTCCCGAGGGTGGGTGGCCAACGTATGGTGCATAGCTCCCGTTCCCATAAGGCACCGATATCGCGATGAGTTTCGAGCTTTTCCTGAAGACGCATCGCACGCCAGCGATCAGCGAGGCCGAACGGCGGATGCTCGAGGAGTCGGTCGAGCGCATGGTTGCGTTCCGCCCGCGCCAGGTGATCGTGCGCGAGAACGTGCCGGTGACGAACTGCACGCTCGTCACCGAAGGATTTGTCGAGCGCTTCAAGGATACCGAGGAGGGGCGACGGCAGATCCTGGCGATCCATCTGCCGGGCGATTTCGTCGACCTGCACAGCTATCCGCTCAAGCGGCTCGAGCATTCGGTCGCGGCGGTCACCGCCTGCAAGGTGGCGATCGTGCCGCACGCGGCGGTTCGCGCGATCATCGAGCGCTCGCCGGTGCTGACCGAATTATTGTGGCGCAGTACGATGATCGATGCGGCGGTCAATCGCGAATGGATCGTCTCGCTCGGCACGCGATCGGCGGCGGTGCGGCTGGCGCATCTGTTCTGCGAGTTGTTCGTGCGGATGGAGCGGCTGGGGATGACCAACGGCCGGAGTTTCGCGCTGCCACTGACCCAGGTCGATCTCGGCGACGCGACCGGGCTGACCGCGGTGCACGTCAATCGCATGCTGCGCCGGTTGCGCAACGAGGGGCTGATCGAGCCGCGGCCGGGCGAGATCGTCGTCCTCGATTGGCCGGCCTTGCAGAATTTCGCGGGGTTCGATCCCGCCTATCTTTATCTGAACTGATCGCGCCGTTCCCGAGCGGTCTCCTGCCGATCCGCTCCATCGCGGAGCGGCCTGTTGACGCTTCGCTTATTGTTGCGCGGCATGGTGGCGCGCGATGCGTTACGATCACCAATGGCATCGTCAGGCGACCGGCCGGCGTCGCACAGCCGCGCGCGGCATCGGCGCCGGCGCGATCGGGCTGATGGCGGCGATCGGCGTCACCGCCGGGCTGGGTTTCACGGCGATGACCGCACCGCCGGCGCGACCGCTGGCGGTGGGGGAATCCTATGCGGCGCATTTCTCGCTCTGCAAATGGGGCGGCGGGACCAATTGCGTGGTCGACGGCGACACCTTCTGGATGGCCGGCGAGAAGATCCGCGTCGCCGATATCGACGCGCCCGAGACGCATCCGTCGCGCTGCGCCGAGGAAGCGCGGCTGGGCGACGCCGCGACGGTGCGACTGCAGGCGCTGCTCAACGCCGGGCCGGTTACACTGACCAATATCGACCGCGACACCGATTGCTATGGCCGCAAGCTCCGGATCGTCGAGCGCGATGGGCGCTCGCTCGGCGACACCCTGGTTGGCGAAGGGCTCGCCCGGACGTGGACCGGGCGTCGCATGCCGTGGTGCTGAGCGACTGCGCAAAGTTGCGCTGGATTTGCAGTTCGCTTCTATCCAACCTTCAGATTGGGGGCCGTCCCGCCATCAGCGCTCGACCTGGCTCACGTCGCGTACCGCGCCGCGCGCGGCGTTGGTGGTGAGCGCGGCATAAGCGCGCAACGCCGGCGAGACTTCGCGCTTGCGGCCGAAGGGCTTCCACGCCTTGGCGCCGCGCGCCAGCATCGCCGCGCGACGTGCGGCGATCACTGCTTCGTCGAGGTCGAGCGCGATCGCGCGGCTCGGAATGTCGATCACGATCGGATCCCCGGTCTCGATCAGCGCGATCACGCCTCCTTCGGCCGCCTCCGGCGAAACGTGGCCGATCGACAGCCCCGACGTGCCGCCGGAGAAACGCCCGTCAGTGATCAGCGCGCAGGCCTTGCCCAGCCCTTTCGATTTCAGGTAGCTGGTGGGGTAGAGCATTTCCTGCATGCCGGGGCCGCCCTTCGGCCCTTCGTAGCGGATCACCACCACGTCGCCCGCCTGTACCTCGTTGCCGAGGATGCCGGCCACCGCCGCGTCCTGACTTTCATAGACGCGCGCGGCGCCGCGGAAGGTCAGGATGCTTTCGTCGACACCGGCGGTCTTCACGATGCAGCCTTCGGGCGCGATATTGCCGTAGAGCACGGCCAGCCCGCCATCCTTGGAAAAAGGGTGCTCGGCATCGCGGATCACACCCGTCGCGCGATCGGTATCGAGATCCTTCCAGCGGTTGTTCTGGCTGAACGCCTGCGTGGTACGCACGCCGCCAGGCGCCGCCTTGTAGAACTCGCGCACGCCGTCGCTATTGGTCCGGCCGACGTCCCAGCGGCCGAGCGCCTCGCCCATCGTCGGGCTATGGACAGTCGGCAGGCAGGCGTCGATCAGCGCGGCACGCTCGAGCTCGCCCAGGATCGCCATGATGCCGCCGGCGCGGTGGACATCCTCCATGTGCACGTCCGATTTCGCCGGCGCCACCTTGCACAGGCACGGCACCCGGCGCGACAGCCGATCGATGTCGGCCATGGTGAAGTTCACCTCGCCCTCGTGCGCGGCGGCGAGCAGGTGGAGCACGGTGTTGGTCGATCCGCCCATCGCGATATCCAGGCTCATCGCGTTCTCGAACGCCGCGAAGCTGGCGATGTTGCGCGGCAAGGCGGTGGCGTCGTCCTGCTCGTACCAGCGCTTGGCGAGATCGACGATCGTGCGCCCGGCCTCGCGGAACAGCTTTTCGCGGTCGGCATGGGTGGCGAGCATCGAGCCGTTGCCGGGCAGCGACAGCCCCAGCGCCTCGGTCAGGCAGTTCATGCTGTTGGCGGTGAACATCCCCGAGCAACTGCCGCAGGTCGGGCAGGCCGAACGCTCGATCACCGCCACTTCGGCATCGGTGTAGTGATCGTCGGCGGCAGCGACCATCGCATCGACCAGATCGAGCGCCACCGTCTGCCCGCGCAAATCGGCCTTGCCCGCTTCCATCGGCCCGCCCGACACGAAGATCGCCGGAATGTTGAGCCGCATCGCCGCCATCAACATGCCCGGCGTGATCTTGTCGCAATTGGAGATGCACAGCAGCGCATCGGCGCAATGCGCGTTGACCATATATTCGACGCTGTCGGCGATCAGGTCCCGGCTGGGCAGCGAATAGAGCATGCCGGCATGCCCCATGGCGATCCCATCGTCGATCGCGATGGTGTCGAATTCCTTGGCGACGCCGCCCGCTGCCTCGATCTCGCGCGCGACCAACTGGCCGAGATCCTTCAAATGTACATGGCCGGGCACGAATTGGGTGAAGCTGTTGGCGATGGCGATGATCGGCTTGCCGAAATCCTCGTCGGTCATGCCGGTGGCACGCCACAGCCCGCGCGCGCCCGCCATGTTGCGGCCATGGGTGCTGGTGCGCGAGCGAT